>Ga0182749_1000934_pt1 | contig 24166 bp, 26 predicted proteins | sample eDN3rd37CKraftMG_FD_128875 | JGI IMG/M metagenome (GOLD analysis project Ga0182749, IMG submission 128875) | Enriched Miracle-Growth compost microbial communities from Emeryville, California, USA - eDNA 3rd pass 37_C Kraft MG (version 2) (version 2) ...
CGATCAGCATCCCCGACCACCTGCTTCATGACAAAGCAGGCAGAGCAACAGCCAACCTGTAGGGGGTCAATTTTGGACGCCGATCCCCCGGCTTACGGGGTCAATATTGCAGGCCGAATGACATAAAAGGTCGGAAGATTATGAGCAGCAATAGTATTGGCCTGGGCAACTCGGCGATGAGCAAGGCTGATCGCGCCGATATCCGCGTTCGGTTTCTCGGCGTCGATACGTCGAATGTCGCGGACGTTCTCGACACGATGGGGCTTTTTCATCAGGGCCTAAGCGCCGATTTCCGTCCGTTTCCGGAGAGTGCGGGCACGTTGGCCGGCTGGGCCTACACGATACGCGGGCAGATGGTCCCTTATGAAGGGGCGGGCGATCCGGTCAAAATGCAGGCGTGCCAGGGGATATCCGCAGATGAAGTGAGCGTGTGGAGCGGCGATGGCGAAGGGATTTGCTATTTCGGTGAGCTTATCGCGCTGGGCATGCAGGAACGGGGCTCTGTCGGATCGCTGGTCGATGGCGGCATCCGCGATGTGCGCTGGCTCGGCGAGCACAAGTTTCCGGTTTATGCGCGTTATCGCACGCCGGTGCAGTCGATCGGTCGATGGAAGGTGACGGGCTGTCAGGAGCCGGTCTATCTGCGGGGCGCAACGTCCAGCAGTGTCCGCGTCTGTCCGGGTGACTTCATTCTGGCGGATGTCGATGGCGGGATCGTGATCCCGCACGCTGTCATCCATGACGTCCTCTCCGAGGCCGAGCGGCTAACGCAGATGGAGTGTAAAATTCGCGACGAACTCAAAAACGGGTTGTCGCTCGCGAATGCGCTTAAAAAATATGGGCATGTATAGAGCGTTTTTCGAGCAAAGCACGCGCTCGAACCGCCGGAGAAGCGCAGGTCGAACGCAATCCTGCGCAAAAGGAGCCTTATGTGCGTCGAAACGCGATCTTGGCACGGGCGGCGACAATATCGCCAAGAACGCGCCCGGTTTGCGGGCGCGGTAAGCAGTAAGGAGTGTCCCATGACCAAGGTCTGCGAAATCTCCGGTTTGACGATCTTGGCAATCTTCAAGGCCCTGTGCCTGAGGCCCCGGTAGGTCGCGCGCGGAACGATTGCGTAATACAGACCCGCAGTGACGACGTTATCCTGCCGCCTCCACGAGGGACGCGCGCTCGCCGACGAGGCGCGCCGTTTTCTCAGCCTGCCGCGCGAGCACGCGGCAATACCGCAGCACCCCCCGCAGCGACCTCGCGGCCGCGCTCACCCGACGTTTTCACTCGCGCGCCTCGGCTTGTCGGCGGCGCAACACGGCATCCGCCATTTGTCGAGGTTTGCTGTCTTACCGTGGAGATCGAACGAAGAGCTGGTGTGTCGTCGCTTTGATCGCGCGATCGACGGTGCGTGCGATATTCGACACGCCTGAAAAAGGGGTTGGGCGAGCCGCCTATCGGCGGATGTCCCTATTCGCTTCGCTCGCGGAGCCCGCTGCGCGGTCGTGCATCATGTCGATGTCGGGGGGCATTCCGCCGGCGGAAACTCCACCCTCAATACCGAAACCTATGCCGAAGGGCTTCGGCTGCCGGTCCTCAAGCTGGTCGAGGGCGGAAAATTCAATGATGCCGTACTCGGAATCATTCGAGCCAACGTTCGCGTTCCCGTCAAGGTTATCGGCGATCTCCGAGCGCAGATATCGGCCTGTGACCGCGGTGAGAAAGATTATCTTGAGATGGTGAAGCGGTATGGCATCGATAATCTTCTGCGACACCGGTCTCAGTTGCTTGATGCCGTGAGAAGATTGCCCGTAGTGCGATCCGCTCGATGCCCGATGGCGTTTATGAATTCGAAGACTATATGGGCGGCGATAGCATCGACCTGGATCTTGTGGTGATGAAGGTCAAAGCACGCGATGCCCATGGGGTTGCCATAGACACAAATTCGTGGACGGTCGACCACAACGAGACACTCAGTCTTCGCAAAAGCCGGAAGAAAGAGACTGGGAACGCCCCTTCGATCCAAGTTGTGAAGGTGACAGAGGCTGCTCTCGAAAAGATGCTCAAGGCATCAAGAGCTGTGAAGGTTTAACCGGCGGCAAAACGATGAACGAGAGTGCCCGAGCGAAGGCTCGGACACTCCCCAGGCAGCAATGGCTATAACGACCGGCAGGCCGCGCCGCAGACGTTGGCGGCGTCCCTGTGAAGCAGATGGAGCGGGCTTTGCAGCCGACTCATTCGGCCGTACAAAGAGCGGCGCTTTTGATCGCCTGAGAGTGCGTACTGTCTTTCCGTCGTAAGTTGTCAAACCGCCATCGGTCAATCAACGAATCGGCGGCTGGCGTTGCTCGCCCGGATTTGGATTCGGTTGCTCGTCCGGCAGCTCGCGAGGTGGCGGCTCCTTTATATCGGGAGGCGGCTTCGGATCTGAGATCGGATCTGGTTGCTGGTCCGGCCTACCAGAGTTTCGAGGTTGTTGCCGCGCTTGCGTGCCTAATAGCCAACCCACGGCACACCGTAATAGGCTGAAACTGCCCGCGTGCGCTCGCGGTCTTCCCAGTCCCAGTCGTCGTTATATTTGGGTGCACCTTCAAGCTGTTCCTTCGTCAGGTTCACGCGATAGCCGCCGAGTTCGGTATCGTAGATGAGTTGCTGCCAGGGAAGGGGATAGTGGTCGTCGCCCAGACCGAAGAAGCCGCCGAAGCTCAGAACGGCATAAGCAACCCTCCCGTCGATTTTGCCGATCATGACGCGATCGATCGAGCCGATCTTCTTGTTATCGGCGCCGTAAACGTCGGTTCCATCTACTTTGTCGCTGCCGATCAGGCCAGCTGTCTCTCTGGTCTCCGTCGCCATTGATGATCTCCCTACAAAAACGGTCAACGGCGCAAAGTGATCGAACGTTCCACTGTCAGGCTGGTTGAGAAAGCACCAAATGCCAGTTGCCCGTTTGGCAAGACGCCATATCTTTGGTGCAATCTGTGTTCTCCTGGCGGCGGGATCGACGTATCGCCACTCGGCGATAACGGTCACGCCATCGCCGAATTCGACCGGACATTTGCTTGATTGCGGGTCTGATTGCCCGTCATTTCCGACTTCAACGCGGCTCGCCGGAAAGACTGTACGAAAGGAGAATTGCATTGCACGCTCCCGGCAACAGGCGTCTCTGTCAGCCGCAAAAGGCGCGTACGATCTTTCCCGTCCTGGGGTTGGTTTCAATGGTGACACGTTCTCGCCTGTAGTCCATCGTCACCCCCTGGCCGGGCCTGATCTGTCGGACGATTGTCGCGTCGGTTGGGCGCTTCGCTGTGCGGTTTGAAATTCTGTTTCTACCCGTGAGAGCGGCTGCGGCGGATGGCTTGCAAATGCCGGCTCGATGAGGTGCGGCTTGAGAGATGGAGAGGCTGCCGGCGAGGAGAAGCGCTGTGGCCATCAAGCTGATGAGGTATGTGTGGGGCATATTCCCTCTTTCGATCGTCAGTTGTCAGGCGGTCAGTCGCTGTAGGATATATACTGGATGATACGCCAATGCCCATCACCCTCTTTCTGAAAGACATCGAGACCGGTTTCGATGCTGGTCACATCGCCGGGAGAGGTCTTCAAGGTCCAGTCCAGCCGAACGATGGCGATGGTTTTGTCAACGATGATGGTCTTGATGTCGAGGTCGTAGTGGAATGACCGTTTCGGATCGTCGAGCGCCTTGCTGATAATCGCGCATCGCGTCTCGTAGTCCGCTTGACCCTGGCCGCGCACGTCGGAAACGAGCGATTTTGAGAACAAGTCGCAAGCGCCCACTTTGTCGCGATTGTTGAAGCTCACTGTCCATTGCTGCAGGCGATCCCTGATGTCAGCCGTATCGTCTGCGATCGCGCCTCCGCAATAGAGCGGCAGAGCCAGGATCAGGAGAAATAGTGGAGGGCGGATGTTCATGTGCATGGTCTATTGGTCGCCTGATCCATTGGTCTGTGGTGCCTTGCCTCACCAGGCTGACAAGAGTTTGCTCGCGATCGGCCGAAACGGCCTCGCATACGAGACAGACGCACCCGTCACGAGCGGCCCCGCTGGGCTAGGCAACGTGGCCCGGATCGTCATTCGGCAGAATCTGCTCTGCTTCCCGTCGCGTCATCGGCGCTGGTTTGAGATTTGGGTTCCCCTTGACGCCGCCCAATGTTCTGCGTGCCTGCTCGTCCTCCGTCTCGCGCTCCGGGGGAGTTTGCGTCTTTTGGTTCGAAACCATGACAAGTCTCCTGATGCCGCGGTCACATACAAGCCAGGCGATTTTGTCCCTCATAAGATAGATACGTTATCACCGTCCGGTCTTCGCTGAATGATCACATAAAATGCGATCGGGCACCATATTCCGACCGTGGTCGGCGCGCCTGAGCTATCTCGGGCTGGAGGCGAAGGGCCGTAATTCGACGCAGGTTGTTGCGATGAGTTCCTTTCAAAGTTGGGTCGATCCATCTCCGGTTAGAGAGCACAGGAAGCCGGTCGGAAATCGGCGCTCTTCAAATTTTCAATATGATCCTGCGTCGATAGAGATAACCTGCCAGCGCGATCGCAAAGACGAGGCCAAGCACATGGGTCGCAAGCCGACCCGTGCCGGGCGTGACGATCTGATCGAGCAGCCGGGAGACGTCCCCGCCGACAAAGCGAACGGCAAATCGTTCCAGGTTCACGAGAGTGAGAAAATACAAGGCGATCGCATTGGTTCCGATCCACACGAAGATGATCGACCAGCGATGAAAGCCCCGTACATCAATAACATAATGAGTGGCGCCGAGCGCGATCATGCTGTAGCCGCCGGCAACTAACACGAACGACGACGTCCAGATCGATTTGATGACGGGAAACTGCAGCCCCCAGGCATATCCGGCGCAGACCATGACGATGCCGCCGACGATAAACCAGAGTGATTTCTGCTGCGGCGTAACGTCGCCGGAGCGGAAGAATAGACCGGCGAGGACGCCCAGCAAACATGTGGCAATGGCTGGTAACGTGCTCAGGAGCCCCTCCGGGTCGCGGTCCCCGTCCCAAAGGCGGCCGGGCAGGTAGTGCGCGTCGATCCAGTTGGCGAGGTTGGCGCCCGGCGCGAACGAGCCGGTTCCGACACCGGGGACAGGAACAAAGGTCATCAGCGTCCAATAGCCAATGAGCAGCGCCGCACATGCGATGATAAGCCCCCGCGCCTTCAGATGGAGCGTCAATAGCGCGGCGACGCCATAGCAAAGCGCAATACGCTGTAGAACACCGAGAAAGCGTATATCGCTCCACTGGCTCACGCCCCCATAATAGATAATGCCGAGACCGTAAAGCAGCAGCGTTCGGCGCAATACGCGAATGTGTGCCGCATAGCTGCCCTCGCGCTCGACCAGTCGGGGGAGGGATAGAACGATCGATACGCCAGTAACAAAGATGAACAGCGGAAAGATGAAGTCGTAAAATCGAAACCCTTCCCAGTCGGCGTGGTTCATTTGGGTATCGAGAAATGTTCCGATCCTGTCGAGGGTGCTGCCATTGCCACGCAGCATTTCAGCCAGTGCCCAGATCACGCCGTCGCCGCCGATGATCCAGAACATACTGAACCCTCGCAGCACATCGACGGATACGATACGACGGGTCGCTATCGCTGACGGTTCCATGTAGCGCATGGAGGGAACTCCGCAGCTGGCTGCATATCGGAGCCGGTTACAGTGTGCAGCGCAGCGACTTAAGTCAAATGAGGCCCGCGATCGATGTCGGGTGCCACGTTCGCGATGATGCGCCTATATCGGTGTCCGGCTCGTCGCGAATCGCGGTTGATGATCGGCTGCATGCTCTTGAGAAGCGACACCAGGTGACTCTGCTGCTTGGTGCTGGTCTTGCGGAAGATGTTGTGCAGATAGAAGCGCGCGGTGCCGAGCGTGATATCTTTCGTGCGCTGCGATATCCTTCAGCCGCTGGCCGGTGGCCAGCCCCGCCACGATCGCGGCCTCCTTCGGTGCCAGCGCGAACATCTGCTGGATGTGCTCCTCGAATCCACGCGGTGGCGTAGGCATCAGGTCGCGCACGAAGACGGCGGCGCAGGGCGTGGCCGGCAGGCCGTAGACCGGCGCATGCATCAGGGACCCGATCGACTGGAGAAGATCGCTGCCGCCCTCGGGCACGCTGACGATGAGATCGCCGCCCGGCGAGGGCATCACGCCTTCGATTAGCGTGCAGACCTGCGCCACGGTCTGCTCCAGTACGCCGGAGCGGGGCGGGTTGCTTGCCGACAGCCGGCCGCGTCGCGCCGACAGCGCGCAGGCCGGCCGTGCGAGGATCGCCTCGGCGGCCGCATTCATGCTGAGGATCGTCTTGGCGCCATCGATGAAGATGGCGCCGAACGGCAAGCGGAATGCGTTTTGAACGGTGCCCGCGGTCTGCCCCGGATTGGGGGCAGCTAAACGCCGGCAGCGATGCGCGTCCAGACCAGAAGCTGGGAGACTAGAAGCTGGGCGGCGTATTGACCCAGAGAATCCGCGTTATCTGTTTGCCTTTGTTATGATACCCGTGTTCGAGCGAAGACGGGAAGAAGAACGAATCGCCGGCTTTCAATTCGTAGATCGACCCGGCGACTTCCAGATCGACTTCGCCGGTAATGACGAAGCCGAGTTCCTCGCCGGTATGGCTGATCAGCCCGTCGCTGCGTCCCCTCGGAGCCAGATTGAGAATGTGAGATTGCAGCAAGCCGCCCGGCGTCGGTGGGATGACGCGCTCCAGCCACACGCCTTCGGCGCCCTGCCATTCCGGGTCCACATGGACGCGGGGGTGCGTTTTGCTGCGGATGATATTGACCACCTCGGAGTTGGGGTCCGGCTCCGAGATGAGCGAGGCGATATTCGTCTCGAGCGCTTGAGAGAACCGATGCAGCATCGCGATCGAGGGACGCAGCTTGTCGTTCTCGACTTTGGAAATCATGCTCTCCGAGCATTTCGCGATCTCGGCGAGCTGCGCGAGCGTGTAGCCTTTCGATAGGCGCGCATATCTCAGCCGCATACCGATACGGACTTCGGTGTCGCGCTCATGCGCCGCCTCGACGTGCTCTTTGAGCGCGCGTCGGTGATGCGGTGCCGCTTTTGTCGTGTAGGGTCGTTTGGCCGGACGGCGCCGTGCGGCTATTTTTTGTTTCATTGCAGCGTGATCTTGAATTGCGATTGCGATAATCTCGAATGTGCGGCATACGAGTTAGCGTCAATCCGTGCTTTTTACAATTCCCCATCTTTCCACGGTCACCCGGTCGATGGTTTGAAAGACCGCTTTTTCAAATAGCAGACCGAGCAGTCCGATGATGATCAGCGTGTCGAGCATGACATCGATCGTCAGCCATTCCTTGGACTCGAACACGAGCCGTCCCAGCCCCCAATCGGTGGCGGCGAGCAGTTCGGCACCGATGACGGCCATCCAGGCGCGCCCGAATGACAGTCGGGCGCCGGTGATCATGTAAGGAAACGACGCGGGGATGATGACCTTCCAGAAGGTCTGTATCCGATCGGCGCTCATGCCGGTCGCGGACCGCATCCAGATCGGATTGATCGCGCGGACGCCGGTCCACACATTGTAGATCATCGGGAACACCGCCGCATAGGTCACGACCAAAAGCGTGGTGGCGTTGCCGAGCCCCAGCCAGATGATGAACAGCGGCACCCAGGCCAGAGACGGAATCGGCATTAGCGCGCTGAGCGGATAGATGAAGAACCGCTCGAACCGCGGCGAGCGCGCCATCGCGATGCCGATCGGCACGGCGATCACGAACGCCAGTACCATCCCTCCCAGCACCCGCGCCAGCGTGTAAAGGATGTGGATGTAGATGTCGGCCTGGGTCAGCATCTGCACCGCGGCACCCGCCAGCACGATGAGCGGCGGCGAGAAGCCGGGAGGAAACAACTCGCTCCGCGAGAGGGTCTCCCACAATACCGCCGCGCCGACGATGCCGCCGGCGCCGCGCAGAAACTTTACCTGTGCGCGGGACAAACTCATGTCGTCACCATTCCCCAGCGAACCAGGGTTCGCCGCTCGATCAGTTCAAACACGAGCCGTTCGATGCCAAAGCCGATGACGGCGATGACGATGATGCCGGACAGCATGACGTCGGTATTGAGGAATTTCTGCGCGCCGAAGATCAGCGAACCGAGCCCGTGGTCGACCGCGGTCAGCATCTCCACGCCGACGAGAACGCGCCACGCCGCGCCGATGCCGAGCCGCAATCCGGTCAGCGTGTAGGGCAGTGATGCCGGCAGGATCACCCGCCAGAACAGGCCGCGCTCGCTGATGCCCATGCCCTCGGCGGAACGAATCCAGATCGGTTTCACCGCGGTGACGCCCTTCCAGGTGTTGATCGCGACGGTGAAGGTGGCGCCGAGAATGACCATCAGCACGGAGGGCAGGTTGCCGAGCCCGAACCACAGGACGAAGAGCGGCGCATAGGCGAGCGCCGGGATCGGATAGATGATGCTGAGCAGCGGCAGGAACGTATCCTCCACCCACTGGAAGCGGCCCATCAGCATGCCGAGAATGACGCCGGCGACGGCGGCGATGGCGAATCCGATGAGCAGCCGCGACAGCGTGCCGAGCGCCGCGGTGATGAGGATTCCCGATTCGATCAGATTGAGCGTGGTCTTCGCAATCGTGCCCAGGTCAGGGAAAAACGCCGGCGGGAAATGGCCCGAACGCGCAATCGCTTCCCACAGCACCAGACCGATCACGAAGGAGCTGAGAGAGAGCGCGGTGCGTTCGAGCCGGGCGAGAAACCACATGGACGCCGGCGCCTAGGCTCGTGCCTTGCGCATCACGTCGCGATTGAGCGCCTGCTTCCAGTCGGGAATGGCGGAAATTTTCTTCTCCTTGAGCAGGATTCCGGCCTGCTCGGTGAGATAGGGCTCCAGCTCCGGGATATAGTCCGGGTTGACGCCGAGCTTGCCGAGTGCGGTGGCGATCACCGTTTCCGGGAGCTGGTAGCCTCGCGACTGAAATACTTTCCAGACGATGTTGGCGGCTTTCGCCGGGTCGGTTTTGAATACGTTCACCGCGTCGAGATAGCCTTTCATAAACGCGACGACGCTGGCCTCGCGCTCCTCCAGCGCCTTCTGGTTGGCGGAGAGGATGACCGGGACGATATCGTATTTCTCGAAGCTGATGAGCGTGTGGGCGATCTTGTTGTATTCGGCGACGGCCGGGAACGGTTCGGTGCCGACGAAAGCGTCGACCGAGCCGCTGGCGACCGAGGCGATGTGGTCGGCGAATTTGACGTTGACGAGCTGCAATTCGGACGGCTTCACGCCGAACTTCGGCAGCACCTGGTTCTGGAACGTGTAGTCGGAGCCCGCTCCGAACTGGGTTGCGACTTTCTTGCCGCGCAGGTCTTCGACCTTCTTGATGTCGGTCGCGCCGTTGCGCACCATGATGCTGTTCGAGGCGCCGGAATAGGCGACGGTGGCGATGGCCGCGAGCTGCCGCTTATCGGCGGCGAGAATGAACGACGAGGTCGATGTCACGCCGATGTCGATGCGTCCGGCGACCAGCGCGTCGCGAACCGCGGTGCCGGAATCGAATTTGAAGATCTTGACGTTGGCTTTGTGCTTGTCGAACAGCTTCAGCTCTTCGGCGACCATGCCGGTCGCGCCCCAGGTGGTGATCATATAACCGAAATTGACCGGCGCGAGCTGTGCGTTGGCGCGGATATTCGGCATGGCGGCGATGAAGGCCGCGGCGCCGCCGGTCTTGAGCAGAGTGCGCTTGGAAATCGTGAAAGTCATGAGATCGGCTCCGTGCTGATAATGGGGCGTGTCTTAGCTTTCAGTGAAATAGTCTCCTGTCATGATGATTCTATGTCAAGTAGCTTGACAGAGAGTACATCGACTTACCATCATGCCGTCATTCGCCAAGAGAGCGGGGTGCGATGTCGATCAGTCCGAAGACAGAGACCGGCGCGCTGCAAAGCTCTGAACCGCAATCGGTTTCGGTGCGGAATGTGACGATCGAGTATGCGACCCGCGAGCGGGTGGTAACCCCGGTCCGCGATCTGTCGTTCGAGCTTGGGGCGTCCCAGTTCATGTGCATTCTCGGCCCGTCGGGCTGTGGCAAGACGACGCTGCTGAACTGCCTCGCCGGTTTCCTGACGCCGAAATCGGGAACGATCCTCGTCGGCGGAAAGCCGACGGTCGGCAGCGGTCATAACCGCGGCATCGTGTTTCAGGACATCTCGCAACTGTTTCCGTGGCGGACGGCGCGCCGCAATGTCGAGTTCGGTCTCGAAGTGCGCAAGGTGCCGGCGGCGCGACGCCGCGAGATCGCGCTCGAATTTCTACGGCTGGTCAAGCTGCCGCATGCCGCCGATTCCTATCCGCACCAGCTGTCCGGCGGCATGCAGCAGCGCACCGCGATCGCGCGCGCGCTCGCCTACAATCCGCAAGTGCTGCTGATGGACGAGCCGTTCGCGGCGCTCGATGCGATGACGCGCGACGAGATGCAGCGTCAACTCACCGAGATCTGGGAACGCACGCGCAAGACCGTTGTCTACATCACCCACAATGTGGGCGAGGCGGTGTTTCTTGCCGACAAGATCATGGTCATGTCGAGCAAGGGCGAGATCACCGCGATGATCGACAATGACATCCCACGTCCGCGCGACCCGCTCGGCGCAAGCTTCATCGAGTTGCAGCGGCAAGTCCTCGCGCATCTGACACATTAGAGTTTGAGGTCGATCGTCATGTTTCTTCCGCGCACCAATCGCTACGATTATTCGATCATCACGCGGCGTAAGGACTACCATTGGCCGGACGGCAAGCGCCTGGCGTTCTGGATCGGCACCAATATCGAGGTGTTTGCCTACGGCACCGGGATCGGCCACGATCCGACCAAGCACGGCGAACCGCAGACGCAGCGCAATTATGCCTGGCGCGATTACGGCAACCGTGTCGGCGTGTGGCGCTATTTCGACCTGCTCGACGAGTTCAAGCTGCCGACCTCCTGCCTGGTGAACAGCCTGCTCTACGATTACCACCCGGAGATTTTCGAGCGCATCCGCGAGCGCGGCGACGAGGTGGTCGGCCACGGCCGCACCAATGCCGAGCGTCAGCGCGGCCTGTGGGAGATCGACGAGCAGCGTCTGATTCAGGACGTCACCGATGCGATCGAAAAGCACGAGGGCCGCAAGCCGAAGGGCTGGCTCGGCGCCGGCGCGGCGGAGAACGCCTGGACACCCGATCTGTTGCGTGAAGCAGGCTATACCTATCTGCTCGACTGGCCGTGCGACGACCAGCCGGTATGGCTGCGCACCCGCGCCGGCCCGATCCTGTCGGTGCCTTATCCGCTCGAACTCAACGATGCCGGACAAATCGTCTGGCGCCAGCATAACACCCACGAGTTCTGCGACATGATGGTCGACCAGTTCGACGAGATGGTGCGCCAGAGTGTGCATCAGCCGCTGGTCTGCTGCATCTCGCTGCATCCCTACATCATCGGCCAGCCGTTCCGGCTCGCCGCCGTGCGCCGCGCGCTGAGCAAGATCGTCAATCACGAGCACCGCGACCGCGTGTGGTTCACCCGTGCGCAGGACATCGCCGACTATTGCTACGCGATGGAGCGCGGCATCGTTCCGGGAAGCTGAGCGCAAGCATCATGACGCCAGAGTTGCAAGTCGGAGGTGGAGCAGGAGGCGCGCCGGCCGATCCGTTGGCTGCGGCGGGCGGGCTGCGCGCGTTCGGTGCGCGGCTGCGCGACGGATCGCTGACGGCCGAAGCTGCGACGCTGGCCTATCTCGACCGGATCGCCGCTTTCGACGGCCGCATTCAGGCGTTCCGTACGGTCGACCGCGCGCGCGCCGTCGCCGAAGCGCGTGCCCTCGACCGACAGCGCCGGTCCGGTGTCGATCTTGGTCCGCTGATGGGCGTGCCGGTGGCGGTGAAGGAGATCTTTGCGATCGACGGCCTGCCTTACGGGGCCGGCACCGATCTCGATCTGACGGATATCGCGCCGCCGCAGGGGCCGTTCATCACGCGGCTGCGTGCGGCCGGATGTGTCGTCCTCGGCACGACACGCACCACCGAGTTTGCCGCGGCGACCATCAATGTCGACAAGCCGATGCCGTGGAATCCGGCCGACATGGCGGTGAAGCGGGTGTGCGGCGGCTCCAGCCACGGCTCGGCCGCGGCGATGCGAGCGGGATTGTGCGCCTTCTCCGTCGGCTCCGATACCGGCGGCTCGGTGCGGCTGCCGGCGGCGCTGTGCGGCGTCGTCGGCTACAAGAGCACCGCCGGTGCCTGGCCGACGCAGGGCGTGTTCGCGCTGTCGCCGACGCTCGACAGCGTCGGCATCTTCACCCGCTCGACGGACGATGCCGCGCTGGTCCATGCCGCGCTGGAGTTAAAGGACGAGGCGGCGCCGTCTCCGCGTAGCCTGACGCTCGGGCGCCCACGAAACTATGCGTTCGACGGGCTCGACGCGCCGGTGCGCCAGGCGGTGGAGGCGGCGCTCACGCGCCTGTCCACCGCCGGGGTCGCGATCGTCGAGATCGATACGCCGGATGTTGCGGCGCTGATGCCGGATTTCGCGACGTTGCTGTTCGGCGAGTTCGTCGCGGCGATGGGCCGGGAGCGTCTTGCGGCCGGCAAGGGAAGTATCGACCGCGTACCGTGGGGGCGCATCGAGGCCGCGTTCGCGATCACGCCGGCGCAGATCGAAGCGGCGCGCGCGTCCCACCGCCGCGCCACCGAAAGCGCCACGGCAATGATGGCCGGCGTCGATGCGCTGGTCTATCCGACCGCGCCGCTGGTTGCGGCCGCCGCCGCCGAGGTGAGCAGCTACGAGGCGTCCGCTGCCTGGAACCTGCGCGCCGGCAGGCTGACGCGGCCCGGCAATTTCTTCGGGCAGTGCGGCCTTACCGTTCCCGTCGAGATGCCGGGCGACTTGCCGGTCGGCCTGCAACTCATCGGCAAGCCCAACGACGACCTGCATCTCATCGCCGTCGCGCGCACCGTCGAGGCGGTCGTGCGGCGGCGCGCCGACCCCTGACAGAAGAACGATTGAAAAAAGGAGAGTGACGATGGCTTCCAACATCACCGGACAGGAATTCTGGGCGAAGAAGGGCGACGTGAAGCTCTTCGTCTTTCGTAAGTTCAAGGATACGCCGAAGAACAAGCCGGTGCTGGTCCTGATCCACGGTTCGTCGCTATGCGCGCTGCCGAGCTACGACCTGCGCGTGCCCGGCCGTGAATCGGAATATTCGATGATGGATATCTGCGCCGCGCGCGGCTTCGATGTCTGGACCATCGATCACGAAGGTTATGGCAGGTCGGACAAGACCGGCAGCAATTCCAACATCGCCATGGCGGTGCCGGACATCGAGGCGATGCTGCCGATCCTGAAGCAGGAAACCGGCCAAGATAAATATAGCTTCTACGGTCAGTCCTCGGGCGCGTTGCGTGCGGCCGCGTTCGCGCAGGCGCACCCGGAGCGTATCCACCGCATCATTTTCGATGCCTTCGTGTGGACCGGCGAAGGGTCGCCGACGCTCACCAAGCGCAGGGAAGGTCTGGCCGAATACCGCGCCTCCAATCGCCGCAAGCTCGAATACAAGAACCTTGTCGGAATCTTCAGCCGCGACATGCCCGGCACGTCCGAGGATGCCGTGGCAACGGCGGTCGCCGACGCGCAGATGTCATACGGCGACAGCGTGCCGTCCGGCACCTTCGTCGATATGTGCTCGATCCTGCCGGTGGTGGCGCCGGAGAAGTTGCCGATGCCGGTGCTGATCATGCGCGGTGCTCATGACGGCATCGCCACCATGGACGATCTGCTGAAGTTTTTCGCCAAACTGCCGAACGACGACAAGCAGTTCACCGTGATGGCTGGCGCCGGCCACATCACCCATCTCAGCCTGAACAAGGACCGTTTCTACAACACGTTCTTCTCTTTCCTCGAAATGCCCGAACGGAAGGACAAGGCGGCGCACTGATCGCCGCCCGTGCTTCCTCTCAGTCAGAAAGGCGCCCTTATGATTCCGGGACACACTCGCTACGACCATTCCTCGATCGAAAGCCGCAAGACATACGCCTGGCCCGGCGGCAAGACGCTGGCGTTCTATATCGCGCTCAACGTCGAGCATTTCGCGTTTCTTACCGGCCGGGGCATGGACCCGACGCACCGCGGCGGACCGCCGACGACGCGGAATTTCGCGTGGCGCGACTACGGCAACCGGATCGGCATCTGGCGTCTGTTCCAGTTGTTCGACGAACTCAAGCTGCCGGCGTCGATCCTGCTCAACAGCGAGGTTGCGCGGCTCTATCCGGACATCGTCAAACGCATCAGGGATCGCGGCGACGATATTCTTGGCCACGGCCGCACCAATGCCGAAACGCTGGCTGGGCACTGGGAACTCGACGAGAAACGCATGATCGACGACGTGACGTCGACCATCGAGAAATATTGCGGCGTGCGGCCGACCGGATGGATGGGGCCGGGCGCCGCCGAATCCAAGGTGACGCCGGACCTGCTGAAGGAGGCCGGCTATACGCACCTGCTCGACTGGCCGGTCGACGATCAGCCGATGTGGATGCGCACCCGCGCCGGCGACATTTTATCGGTCCCGTATCCGCTCGAACTCAACGATGCCGGTGCGGTGATCAATCGCGATCACACCGGGCGCGAATTTGCCGACATGCTGGTCGACCAGTTCGAGACGCTGCTCGAGCAGTCCGAACGCGGCGAGCCGCTGGTGTACTGCATATCGCTGCACGGCTTCATCATCGGCCAGCCGTTCCGCTTCGGGCCGTTCAAGAAGGCGTTGTTACACTGCGTCAACCACCCGAAGAAGGACAGAGTGTGGTTCACCCGCGCCGGCGAGATCGCGGATTTCTGTTTCAGGCAACCGAAGGGCGTGATCCTCGGAAGCTGAATCCCGGCGATCCGGGCCTGCCGTGCCCGGATCGCTTTCGTCATGTGCATGCAGCCATTTCATCGGACCAGGAGGAAGGACATGTCGCGAGTGATGCCGTCGAGTTCTACCGTACTGTCGCGCCGTAGCTTCGTGCAGGTGGCCGCCGCTGCCGGTGTCGGATCGCTGTTGCCTGCGGCCGGGTCGGCGCAGACAAGCTATCCGACACGCCAGGTCAGGATCGTGTCGGGAGCGGCCGCCGGCGGGCCGACCGATTTCATGGCACGCGCCGCGGCGCGGAGTCTTCAGGAAGCGCTCGGCAAGCCGGTGGTGGTCGAAAACCAGACCGGGGCTTCCGGCAATATCGCCGCGCAAGCGGTGTCGCGTGCCGAACCGGACGGCTACACGCTGCTCGCCGCGCTTGCGCCGCTCGCGCAGAACATGGCGATCTTCAAGGATCCCGGCTTCGACATTCAGAGGGACTTTGTGCCGTTGGCGCTGATGGCCGGCACCGATCTGCTGATCGTCGCCAACAAGGACCGGCCCTATAGCAGCCTCAAGGAGCTGATGGCCTATGTGAAGAAGACCGGCATTCCGGTGAACTGCGGCGTGCAGTCACCGCCGCAAATCCAGTATTTGAAGAAGGTCACCGGCATCGACATCACCATCATTCCGTATCGCGGCTCGGCGCTGACCATGACCGACGTGATCGGCGGCAAGATCGATATCGGCCTGTCGCCTTACGGCGATGCGATCCAGCACATCCGGGCCGGCGCGATCAAACCGCTGTTCTGCCTCGGCGAGAAACGCGCCCGCTATCTTCCGGACCTCGAAACGGTCGGTGAGACGTTTCCTGGCTTTGGGTTCACGAGCTGGTACGGATTAGTCGCGCCGGCGCGGGTTCCGGCGGATATCGTGCAGCGCCTGCGGAGCGAGCTGGTACGGATCGCCAGATCCGACAAGTACAAGACCGAGATCGAGACGGTCGGGCTCGCGCCGATCGATGCGCCGGACGCGTTCGGCACAGTGATTGCCCGTGAGGTCGAGCAATGGAAGAAGATTGTGGCGGAGTTGAACCTGCCGCGCATCTGAACGAGTGAACGCTCGCCGGCGGCTTCGCCACGGCGGCTCACGCCAGCGTTGAATGCCACCGTCTGTCGGTTGCGATGGTATCCGCTAAACCGGATATCGCGGTGGCGTCTGACAATATATCCGCGCACCTCGCGAGCCTATTGAATTGCTAGCATATTGAAATTGATTAGCCCTTCCCGCCGGCTTTTAATCTGCGCCAGGCAAAGGAGGGCCTGGTCATGGCGAAAATCGAAGGGCAATGCAGGGACGTCTGTAACGAGACGGAATTCGTTACGATTGTTACGAATGGACGTGACGGGCCGCATGTCGTCGGGAACTGGGGCGAATACATGCGCACGCTCGGTATCGGGGACGACATGATTGTCTTCCCGGTTGCGCGCTATCACGAGACGGAAAAGAATCTGCAACACGACAGCCGCGTGCAATTGCTGGTTGCCTCCAAGAAGGTGCCGGGGCGGCTGAAACCCGGCCAGGGCTTCCTGATCGAGGGAAACGCGCACATTTCGACGTCCGGGGAGGTCGTCGACAGAGTGAAATCCAGGTTTCCCTGGGCGCGCGGCGCGATGGTCGTTCGCGTGACGGCGGCGACAGCGCTTCTATAAATCCGCCCGTCTTTGAAAGACGGCCGACGAATCCGCGCATGATACGGCCATGACACGGTCCTGTCGTTCATGCGTCGGGATTTTTCCTGATGACATTCAGTTTGTGCTGCCGTTCTGCGCTCGGCAAGACGGCGCCGGGCAATGCAACCGCAAGATTCGGCAACCGCAAGATTCGGAAACGGATCCGGTCACGCGAGCACAAAAATAATTTCTTTGTCTTGACGGGCTGAATTTTTAGGAGTTATCTAATTAAGACGAAGTTAGTCGGAATAAAGATCAAGATCGCAATATAAGCGGCTCAACGCGGTTTTCGTCAGGTTGCGCGTCGTCGTCCTGACCCGCCTTAACGGGCGGTGCGCCGGCGTCGTGTCGTTTCGTCATAGGGCCGCTCGCTCGCCATGAATCGGATGGCGGCGGGCGAACAAATGAACAATTTCTGGAGACACGGACGATGGTGAGTCACGGCAACGGACATAACCTGCAAGATAATGCACACGATCATGCAAATGGCGGCGCGGCCATTCAGACGCAGCATCGGGTGTTGGTGCTGGGCAGCGGTTATTCGGGCTTGTGGGCGGCGGCCAATGCCGCCGATGTGGCGCGCGAATGCGGCGTGCCGCTGTCGATCACGCTGGTATCGAAGGACGGTTATCTGGAGCACCGGCCGCGGCTCTACGAGAAAAACCCCGACGGGCTGCGCGTTGCCGTCGGGCCACTGACCGAGCCGCTCGGGATCAAGCTTGTCGTCGGCATGGCGACGCAGATCGATACCCGCGAGAAGACGGTCGGCGTCGCGACGAAAAACGGCACGCAGGTTTTCGGCTACGACCGGCTGGTGCTGGCGACCGGCAGCGAGCTGCGCCAGTTGCCGATTCCGGGCATGGCGGAGTTTGCGTGGAACGTCGATTCCTACAAAGGCGCCAAGGCTCTCGACGATCACCTGCGGTCCATTGCCGGCGCGTTGACGGTACCGGCCAACAACACCTTCGTCATTATCGGCGCCGGCATGACGGGGATCGAACTGGCGACCGAGATGCGCGACCGTCTCGAAGAGCATGCCGGAGTGGAAGCGGCGGCCAATGCGCGGATCGTGCTGGTGGAGCGCGGCGCTCAGGTCGGCCCGAGCTTCGGCGACGAGCCGCGCCCGGTCATCGAGCAGGCGCTGGCGATGGCGCGGGTCGAGTTGCGGCTGGGCACGGGCGTCGCGCTGGTGCGCCGGGATTCGGTGACGCTGACGACGGGCGAGGTGATCCCGACGGCGACGACGGTGATGACGGTCGGCATGAGCGCGAATGCGCTCACCGAGCAGATCCCCGGCAAGCGGGACGACTCGGGCCGGCTGCATGTCGACGATAATCTGCGAGTGATCGGCGTCGAGCACGTCTATGCGACGGGCGATGTCGCCTATGCCTATGTCGACGACGGCAATGTGGCGATGATGTCGTGCCAGAACTCGCGGACGATGGGCAAATATGCGGGGCGCAACGCGGCGAGTGATCTGCTCGGCCAGCCGTTCAGGCGCTACCGGCAGAGCGACTATACGACCTGTCTCGATCTCGGCCGCTTCGGCGCCGTCTTCACCGACGGCTTCGACCGCAAGCTCAAGCTCTCCGGCCAGGAAGCCAAGAAGCGCAAGCGCTGGATCAATACCGAACTCATCAATCCGCCGGCTCCGGGATCGGCAGACCAGATCCTCGCCGCCATGCGGATCGACGAAAGAGGACGATAAGGCGCGTTGCGCCCGCAGACGCCGGAAAACCGGCGTCTGCGGCGATGACGCGAAGAACGCGAAGAGAGTGCGAAGAAAAGAGCGTCGGTGATCCTGGCCGGCGCCGGTGAAGGCCCTCGAAGAAAGGGCCGTGAAATATGCTTCTGGGAGGAAAGGCACTGTGTTGCCAAGCGGCGTAATCGAAGTCCGGAACATCTGCAAAGAGTTTTCCGGCAACCGTGTTCTTGATGATGTCGATTTGCGGCTCTCGGCCGGTGCCGTCCATGTTCTGATGGGCGAGAACGGCGCCGGCAAATCGACCCTCATCAAGATCCTCTGCGGCATCCATCAGCCGGATAGCGGCAGCATCGTCATCGAAGGCCGCCCGCAGATCGTTTCCAATCCGGCCAAAGCCATCGAACTTGGCATCTGCGTCGTCCATCAGGAATTCAACCTGGTGCCGAGCCTGACGGTTGCGGAGAACATCCATCTCGGTCGGCTGCCGGCCCGCGGGCCGTTCAACCTGTGCATCGACCGCAAGGCGATGCGCCGGAAGTCGGAGGAACTGCTGACGCTGCTCGGAGCGACGATCGACCCGCTCGCCGAAGTCAGCGATCTGTGCGTTGCCGACCGCCAGCTTGTCGAGATCGCGCGTTCGCTCGTCGGCAGCTCCAAGGTTCTGATCATGGACGAGCCGAGCGCCGCGCTCGGTGCCTCGGAGGTCGACCGGCTGCTGGCGACGATCGAGCGGCTTGCCGATTTCGGCGTCGCCATTCTCTATGTCTCGCACCGGATGGAGGAAATCCGGCGCATCGGCGACCACGTCACGGTGCTGCGCGACGGACAATGCGTGCTGTCGACCGACGTCGAAAACGTCTCCGACGACGAGCTGATCGAGGAAATGGTCGGCCGCAAGGTGGAAAACCAATATCCGCAGCGCTCGGTGGAGCGCGGCAAAACGCTACTCCACGTCAGCAACCTGTCGTCGTGGCGGGCGCATGACGACGTCACGCTGTCGCTGCGCGAGGGCGAGGTGCTCGGCGTCGTCGGTCCTCTCGGCTGCGGCAACATCGAACTCGGCGAATCGATATTCGGCGTGCGCGAAGTGTCCGGCGGCACGATCGAGGTCGATGGCGTCGAGACCCTGCTCCGCTCGCCGAGCTTCGCCATCGAATCCGGCATCGCCTTCGTTCCGCAGGATCGAAAGACGCGCGGCATCATGGCGAAGACCAGCGTGCTCGCCAACACCACATCGTGCATCCTGCGCGAACTGTCGCCGCACGGGATCATGCAGCTTCGCCGCGAGCGGATGGTCGTCGACGACATTATTTCCAAGATCGGCGTGGTGACCGCCAGCCTGTCGCTGTCGGCGCGCAATCTCAGCGGCGGAAACCAGCAGAAGATCGTCCTCGGCCGCTGGCTGTTGCGCGATGCGCGAATCTACATCCTGACCGAGCCGACGCGGGGGATCGATGTCGGCGCCAAGGAGGCGATCTATCGGCTGATCAACGAATTGGTCGCCAACGGCGCCGCCGTGCTGCTGCTCAGCAGCGATCTGAAGGAGATCGTCGGCATGTCCGACCGCGTCCTGGTGATGCGGCGCGGGCATGTCGTCAATGAACTGTCCGGTGATGCGGTGACGGCCGAAAACATTCTGTCCTGCGCACTTTGCAATGAGGTCGCCGTTGGCACAGCGTAGCAGCGGCTCCATCTGGAACTGGCGTCAACTCAGCCCGCTGCTGATCCCGGCGGCGCTGATGGCGATCCTCGCGGTGATCGAGCCGCGGTTTTTGACCAGCGCCAATCTGATGAACATCCTGCTCCAGGCGAGCCCGCTCGCTTTGGCGGCGATGGGGCAAGCGGTGGTCATCATCTCCGGCGAACTCGACCTGTCGCAGGGATCGGCCGCGGCGCTGGCCGGCGTCATCGCGGTGCTTCTCGCGATCGAGACCGACAGCGTCGCCGTCGGCTGGATCGCGATCCTGGTCGTCTCGGTCATTCTCGGAGCGGTGAACGGCTTTCTGGTGACGCAACTGCGCATCCCGTCGTTTGTCGCGACGGTCGGGATGCTGACCTATGCGGACGGGATGGCCTATCTGATCACCGGCGGGCTGCCGGTCGATTTTCCGCCCGACGGCTATAGCTGGCTCGGCCGCGGCTATATCGGCAGCATCCCCGTTTCGGTGCTGTTCGTCGCCGTGGTCGCCGTCGCCATGCACATATTCGCCTCGCGGACGCGGGCGGGGCGTGCGCTCTATCTGATCGGCGACAATGCGAATGCGGCGGTCATCGTCGGCATCAGGCCGTCGCGTTATCGCTTCTATGCGTTCCTGCTGGCCGGTCTCCTCACCGGCAGCGCCGCGCTGATCCTCACCGGACGCATCGATAGCGCACCGCCGACGCTCTCCGCGACGCTGCCGTTCGAGGCCATCGCCGCCGTCGCCATCGGCGGCATCGCGATGACCGGCGGCGAGGGTGCGGTCTGGCGCGCCGTCGCCGGCGTCGCACCGATTGCCATCCTGGTGAACGGGCTCAATCTGCTCGGCGTCAACACTTATATCCAGCTCATCCTCATCGGCGCGATCACCATCGCGGTCGTTGCGCTTCAGAACGTGCAGCAGCCGATCTGGTTTCGCTGGCGGGTGTTCTCTTGAAACGCGCGGCGCAAATGACAGGCAAACTGCGGGCCTCGATGACCCATATTCAGGGGCCGTTGTCGAGCTTCGCGATGCTGATCGTGCTGTCTGCCGGGTTTACGCTGGCGGCGCCGGAATTTCTCACGGAAAACAATATCAGCAACGTGCTGCGGCAGGCGTCGCCGCTGCTGATCGCCTCGCTCGGGCAGATGCTGGTCATCCTGGTTGCCGGAATCGACATCAGCACCGGCGCGCTGGTGGCGTTTGCCAGCGTCGGCGGCGCGGTGGCGGCGGTGTCGGGCGGAGCCGCCGCCGGCGTTGCCGCGACGGTCGGTCTTGCCGCGCTGGCGGGAACGGTCAGCGGACTTGCCGTATCGGTCTTTCAGGTGCAGGCGGTCATCGCGACGATCGGCATGCTGGGCGCGGCGCGCGGCCTGGCGCTGCTGATCAGCGACGGGCAGCCGATCGGCAATCTGCCGCCGGGTTTTCTAGACCTGGCCAATAGCTACCTCCTCGGCATCCCGGCGCCGGTCATCCTGGCCGCCGCCGTCACCATGCTCGTCGCCGGCTGGCTGCTGCTCACGCCGTCGGGACGCGCGCTGTTTGCGATCGGCGGTTCGGCGGACGCGGCGCGTGCCGCCGGTATCCATGTGCGTCTGCACCGCACGATCGCTTACGGTGCCGCCGGCGCACTCGCTGGCCTCGCGGCGGTGATCTATACCGGCCGCGCCGCATCCGGCCAGCCGACATTCGGCGTTGGTCTCGAGATCGAGACGATTGCCGCCGTCGTTCTCGGCGGCACGGCGCTCGGCGGCGGCCGTGCGACGGTGGCGGGCACGGCGTTCGGGGCGATCATCGTCGCGGTGCTGTCGAACGGCATGGAGCTTGCCGGCATATCGCCCTACATCGAGCGGGTCGTCCTCGGCTTTGCCTTGATCGTCATCGTTTTCATCGATCTCACGCGACGACGCATTCTCGAGAACATTCGCAATCGTCAGATCGCGATGGCGAACCGCTAGCGGAAATCAACAAACAACAGGTGGGGAAACTCGTCATGCATATCGTTCGACGCTTAACCATGGGACTGGGACTGGCAATGGCGCTGGGCGCGGCGCCGGCATTGGCGCAAGCGCGCAAGCCGGTCATCGCGCTGTCGATGCCGCAGATTCAGGGCGTCTACTGGGTGTCGATGAATTACGGCGTCATCGACGAGGCGCGTGCTAGAAACATCGATGTCCTGGTGGCGAATGCGGGCGGCTTCGACAAGGTCTCGGTGCAGATCCAGCAGATCGAGAACCTCATCCAGAAGAAGCCGGACGTGCTGATCGTCGGCGCGACCAACGCGGAGGGGCTGCGCGGCGTTCTCGAAGGCGCCATGGCCAAGGGCATCCCCGTCGTCGGCCTCGGCAGCCTGCCGGAACCGAAGGACAAGCTGGCCAGCATGATCATCGCCGACCACTACGCGCTTGGAAAGCTGCAAGCCGAGTGCCTCGCCAAGGAGCTTGGCGGCAAAGGCAAGATCGGCGTGATGGAAGGACCGCCCGGCGTATCGTGGACCGGCGACCGGGTGCGCGGATTCGAGGAGACGATGGCCAAGATCGCGCCGGATGTGAAGACCGTCGTGCGAAAGGCGACGGTGCTCGGCCGCGGCGAGGGGCTGCAACTGATGGAGGACTGGCTACAAGCCTATCCGGATATCGCCGGCGTTTTCACCGCCGTGGACGAGATGGGCGCCGGCGCCGTCGATGCGCTCATCAAGGTGCGGGCGGAAGGTCGGATCAAGGTGAGCAGCAGCAATCTGTCGCCGATCGGCGAGCGCTATCTCCGCAAGGGCTTCATCCAGTGCGAAAGCATTCAGCAGATCGTTCTGCAAGGCCGCGAAGGCGGGCGGCAGGCGATCGCGATCATCGATGGCAAGACGCCGAAGAAGGTCGTCGCCACGCCGGCGATCCTGATCACCAAGGATAATATCGACAAGGTGGACTACACGGACATCAAGGCGCCGGCGTCCTATCGGCCCCGATAGGGCCTCGGAACGATCCGGTGCCGGCGGGCGGCAGCGGGGCTCCGCTGCCGCAGGAGAATTGTGCGCAATGAGGACAGAGAACTGATGGTTGCCATTCACTATATCGATTGCGACGGCAATCGCCGCGCCGCCGAAGCGGAGATCGGCGCGTCGCTGATGGAGGTCGCGGTGAAGAACGGGGTTGCCGGCATCGATGCGGAGTGCGGCGGGGCCTGCACCTGCGCGACCTGTCATGTCTATGTCGACGATGCGTGGGTGGAGACGGTGGGCGCCGCGTCCTCGATGGAGCAGGACACGCTGGATTTTGCCTTCGACGTGCGGCCGAACTCGCGTCTTGCCTGTCAGATCAAGGTCAGGCCCGAACTCGATGGCGTGCTGGTCACGGTTGCGCAGCGGGAATTCTAGCACGCCCACGAAATGCTTGTTCGCGGAGCCTGTCATGAGAGGATCGTGTCCAAACGGATAAAAGAGTGTAAAATCAAGCTTCGGATCGGCTTCGCGCCTGACGGAAGCGGGCTGCCCTTGCTTGACGGTTCGGGTTTTTAGGAGTTATTTAAATCAGACGGATTTAGTAGGAATAAGATCGCGATGAGCTTTTACGGGGCGGCCTCGGAATACGGCATTCATTGCCTGCTGCACCTGGTCGACGTGCCGGAAGGCGTGTGGCCGAGCGCGCGGGACGTGGCCGACTTCCAGGGCATTTCCAGCGCCTATGTCGCCAAACTGTTTACCCAGTTGCAAAAGGCGGGGATTGTGCTGTCGTCGGGCGGCAAGTCCGGTGGGTTCCGTCTGGCACGCCCGGCGGACAAGATCACGGTGCTTGAAGTGGTCGATGCGGTCGAGGGCAACGGTCCTCTGTTCCAGTGCCGCGAGGTCCGCAAGAACTGCGTTCTGTTCCAGGATAAAGACCCCGACTGGTCGCGCCGCGGCGTCTGCGCGGTGCATGCCACGATGCTGGCCGCGGAAGCGCGGATGCGCGAGGTGCTGGCGCACAAGACGCTGGCCTCGCTGGTGCGCACGGTGGCGATCAAGCAGACAGTCGGCGAAGGGGTCGCGACGCGGGAGTGGTTTGACCATCGTCAGGTGGCGCGCCGGCGTCCCGATGCGCCTCAAAAGGCGGGGCGGCGGCGTCGTGCGGTTTCGTCATAGGAGGCCGGTAGCCGGTCAACACGGTGCGCGTTGGCATTCTGCGCAAGCATCTGACCGGGTTCGGCTAAGCGA
>Ga0182749_1000935_pt1 | contig 24159 bp, 19 predicted proteins | sample eDN3rd37CKraftMG_FD_128875 | JGI IMG/M metagenome (GOLD analysis project Ga0182749, IMG submission 128875) | Enriched Miracle-Growth compost microbial communities from Emeryville, California, USA - eDNA 3rd pass 37_C Kraft MG (version 2) (version 2) ...
ATGCCCTCCTCGTGCATGGCACCGGCGATGCGCTCGTGCAGCTCCGAGAGACGCCCGGACGTCAACCCGGCCACGATCACCTCGGCGACGACGGGCGGGGTGATCCCGAGCAGGCCTTCAGCCATGGTCACGAAGGCGGCCGTGTCGAGCTCGCAGAGCGCGGCTCGCAGGTGCCCGCGGTCGGTGCCGACCGCCAGGCCGAGCGTGGAGAGCGGGAGCGGATCGCCGGCGACGGCCAGCGTCTCGGCGGCAGCTCGCGCGCTGGGACCGAGGCGGCTCAGCCGCAGGCGCACGGAGCTGGTCAACCGGGTGAGCGAGCCGTCCTCGCCGTGCAGGATCTCCCGGACGTAAAAGGGGTTGCCGCCGCTGCGCTCGTGGAGCCTTTCCACGGCGGTGCCGCTGCCGGGGGCCCGCTCGACACGGTCCGCGAGGTCGGCGACCGCCCTCGCCGAGAGGGGCTGGGGTTCGAGCAGCACCGTGCTCGGAGCTGCGAGCAACGCCGGCAGGGTCGTGTCGGTCCGCGCGTCCGACCGGCTCGCGATGACGAGCAGCACGCGCTCCGTGCGCAGGCGGAGCGCGAGCGAGACCAGCAGGTGCCGACTCGCGTCATCGGCCCAGTGCAGATCGTCGACCACGATCAGCTGCGGTCGGGCGGCAGCGAGCCCGCGCACGGCCCACTGCGCCCCGTAGGCGAGCGCGGCCGCGTCCGCCGAGCCCTCGCGGTGCACAGCGTCGATGATGTGCCGCGCCGGGCCGTCGAAGGGCGCGGCGTCGCCGTGCGCGGTGCCGGCTCCGGTGGCCGCTGCCTCGGGGAACAGGTCCCACAGCAGCGACGCGGTCCCCGAGCCGCTGACCGGGGCGAACGCGCTGGAGCGGACCCGGAAGCCGTGGTCCTCCGCGCGCGCGGTCGCGGCCTCGAGCAGGGAGGTCTTGCCGATCCCGGGTGGGCCGAGGGCTGCCACCACGCCGGCCTCGCCCTGCAGCGCGGCAGCGACGGCCTGATCGATCAGGCGGAGCTCGCCCTCGCGCTCCAGCATCTCCTCCATGGCACACATAGTGACAGAGGAACCGCGTCACTCTGCAGGGGTGAACCCTGCGGAGGGCCATGGGCGCCGGATGCCGCCGCGAGCAAGACTGTGGGGACAGCCCGCAATCCTACGGGGGTGAACGGGAAAACTACGGTGGTTCCGCAGCGTGGGCGTGAGTGAATGGGGAACGAATCAAGGAGCCCCGGGGGGTGCCCGTGCGAGCGCGCGTCATCGTGCACGGTCGGCGGACCCGGATGCCGAGGTTCATCAGCCGCTAGCCACACTCAGAGTCAGGGAATCATGGACGCATTCGTCGCTCCAGGTCGTGCTGGACGCCGCTCGAGGAACCTGGTCGCGACGGCGCTGGCTACGCTGCTCGCCCTCACGAGCGTGGCGGTCACGACCGCCCCGGCGCACGCAGCTCCGGTCGCGCAGACCATCGACGGCATCGAGTACTCGGTCGACGGGGACGACCCGGCCGCCGGCGCCACCGTCGTCGCCTACCACGGTCCCTCCGACGTCGGCGTCACCATCCCGCGCCAGGTCCACGTCGGGGGCGACGACTTCGACGTCACCACCATCGGCTACGGCGCGTTCTCGCAGACCGGCATCACCTCGGTGTCGATCCCGGACACGGTCATCACGATCGCCGGTTCGGCATTCGAGTACGACCGGCTCACGTCGGTGACGATCCCGGACTCGGTCACCACCCTCGGGCGCGGCGCGTTCGGTGGCAACCAGCTGAGCTCGCTCGTGATCCCCGACTCGATCACCGTGATCCCCCAGGACGCGTTCGTGAACAACCAGCTCACCTCGCTCGTGATCCCGGACTCGGTCACGACGATCGGCGTGAGCGGGTTCTGGAGCAACCCGCTCACCTCGGTGGTGATCCCCGACTCCGTGACCACCATCGGCGCTTACGCGTTCGGGTACAGCCGCCTCGTCTCGGTGACGATCCCGGCCTCGGTCACGTTCATCGGTGCGTACGCATTCGGGGCGGTGCAGACGGGCATCCCGCGCGTGGACCTGCTGGGCCCGGCGCCGGAGCTGGAGATCCAGCCCGACGGCGGGCCCTTCGGGCCGGTAGGGACCACGGGGACGACCATCTACTACCCGAAGCGTTACGAGGACACCGGCTACACGGCTCCCACGTGGCAGGGGTACAGGTCGGTGGCCGCCGTCACCGTCGCCTTCGACGCGAACCTGGGCAGCGGGATCATGCAGGCGCAGAACGGGATCTCCACGTCGCGGCTCAAAGCGAACGCCTTCACCCGCCGCGGGTACACCTTCACCGGTTGGAACACGAAGAGGGACGGGAGCGGCACGGCGTACGCCGACGGTGCCGCCGGCGCGTTCGGTGCGGACGGGACGCTGTACGCGCAGTGGGAGCTGACCCGGTACACGATCTCCTACGACTTGGGCGGCGGCGTCGCGGGGAGCCCGGCGAACCCTTCCACCTACACGATGGACGACGGCGACATCACCCTGTCGGCGCCGACGCGTGCGGGGTACACCTTCCTCGGGTGGCGGGGAACGGACCTGAGTGGGCTGAGCGCGGCGGTGACGATCCCTGCGGACTCTCTCGGTGACCGGTCGTACACGGCGACGTGGAAGGCCGACATCGTCTTCCCCCGCGTGACCGTCTCCGGCACCGCCAAGGTCGGCAGCACGCTGACGGCGACCCCGGCTCCGCAGCATGCGGAGCGCGTCAGGTATCAGTGGCTGCGCAACGGCTCGCCGATCGCGGGGGCCACGAGGGCGACGTACGTGCCGACGGCCGTCGACCGCGGGCGGCGGCTTTCGGTGACGGTGGAGGCCTCGGCCGCCGCCGTGGCGCCGGTGTCCAGGACGAGCGCGGCGGTCACCGTCGGCTACGGCAGCCTCAGCGGCGCGAAGCCGACGATCAAGGGCAAGGCGAAGGTCGGCAAGAAGCTCAAGGTCAAGGCCAAGGGCTGGGTCGCTGGTACCACGCTGTCCTACCGGTGGTACGCGAACGGGCACCCGGTCAAGGGCAAGAAGGGCACCAAGACTGCCCTGAAGCTCACGAAGAAGCAGCGGGGCAAGAAGATGACCGTGAAGGTGACCGGGACCAAGCCCGGCTACACCACGGTCGTCAAGAAGAGCAAGGCGACCACGAAGGTGCGATAGCCCGCCTCCGGCTCAGGAGCGACCCGTCCGGCTCTCGACCGGGCGGGCGCAGCAGCCGGCCCGGGCTCCACCTTCTCCACCCGCCACACGTCGATGGCGTCGCCGACCGCCACGCGTGACCGGTTGCGGCGCCCACGTTGCAGCCCTGCCCCGCCCCCGAGCCGGTCCAGCCATCCTCGTATCGCCCAGAGCACGGAGGCCGAGTACCAGCCGTTCGCGCCGCCGATCTGGGAGATCACGTCCCAGACGGCGCCTGGTTCGGCGGACGTGCGGCGCCTGCCCCCCGGAAAATGACGAACGGCCGAACCTACGTTTTCGTAGGTTCGGCCGTCCTGGATGTCTTGAGACATCACATTGGTCGGGCTGACAGGATTTGAACCTGCGACCCCTTGACCCCCAGTCAAGTGCGCTACCAAGCTGCGCCACAGCCCGAGGACGGCCCGAAGACCGTCCTGGTCGGCCCCGGAGGGCCGTGAAGATACTACCCCAGATCGGGAGGGTGGCAGCGCCACGTGAGCAGGTCAGGCTAGGCCGGGTGGGTCACACGCGGCGGAGGCTCGGTCTCGATACGGCCCTTGGCGGGCCTACTCGACCGGCGATATGCGCCGCGCTCGGCCGGCGATATGCGCCGCGCTCGGCCGGCGGGAGCCTGTGGCTCCATCGGCGGCGTGCGTCAGGCGACGGACTCGGCGAGGATCTGGGCGGAGCGGAGGCGATCTTCCGTGGTCGAGGAGTGGAGCGCGACGATCAGCTCGTCGGCCTGGGCGTGCTTGGCGAAGGCCTCGAGGTACTCCCCCACCTGCTCGCGCGTGCCGACCGCCGTGTACGCCATCATCTCGAGGATCCCCTGCCCCTGCGGCGATGCCAGCACAGCGTCCGCCTCGGCGTCGGACAGCTCGCGCCCGCGCGCCGCCATCATCTTCAGCCGGCGCCGCTGCGCCTCGGCGAGCTGCTGGTGCGCGTCGGCCTCGGTCTCAGCCGCGACGGCTCCCACCCCGGCGATCACGTACGGCTCGGCGAGCTGCTCGGACGGCTGGAACTCCGCGCGGTACACGCTCACCGCCTCCTGCAGGTGCTGCGGGGCGAAGTGTGACGCGAAGGCGTACGGCAGCCCGTACGACGCCGCGAGCCGGGCGCCGAACAGCGACGACCCGAGGATGTACAGCGGCACGTCGGTCCCGTACCCCGGGTACGCCTGCACACCGGGTACGAGCGTCGACGTGCCCAGATACCCCTGCAGCTCACGCACGTCGTCGGGAAAGGTGTCGGGGCCCATCGGGCGGCGCAGCGCGTGCATGGTGGTGCGGTCGGTGCCGGGTGCGCGCCCGAGGCCCAGGTCGATGCGTCCCGGGTGGAGCGTCGCGAGCGTGCCGTACTGCTCCGCGATGGTCAGCGGGGCGTGGTTGGGCAGCATCACTCCCCCGGCGCCGAGCCGGATGCTCGACGTCGCGCTCGCCACGTGGGCGATCAGCACCGCCGTGGCCGACGACGCGATGGTCGGGTTGTTGTGGTGCTCGGCGTACCAGACGCGGGTGTAGCCCGCGACCTCGGCCGTGCGGGCGAGGGCGACGGAGCCCTCGAAGGCGTCGGCGGTGGTCTCACCGGGGGCGACGATCGCGAGGTCCAGGAGGGAGAGAGGCAGGGGCATGGTTGGTCCAACCCTGCGCGGCGAGGCAGATATTCCGAGGCGAGCGGGCAAGGAACTGGTCCCGACACCCTCGTGCCTCGCTGCTCGAGCGGCGAACCGGTGTGTCTATCGTGGGAGACGTCATCCAGGCTCCTCGAGGAGGTAGGGCCACGTCCACGCAGCCCGACACCCGCATCGCCGCCTACGTGGAACGGCTCGGCGGCCCCGACCAGATCGTCGTCGGACCGCTACCGGTCCCGCCTCTCGGCCCGACCGACGTGCTCGTCGCCGTGGAGGCGACCGCGGTGAACCATGTGGACACCTTCGTCAGGTCCGGACGGTGGCCCACCGAGACGTCGTTCCCCTTCGTGATCGGCCGCGACCTCGTCGGCCGCGTCGTGGAGGTCGGCGCGGCCGTCACGGGGTTCCGCCCGGGCGACCACGTCTGGTCGAACAGCATGGGCCACGGCGGCCGGCAGGGCGCCGCTGCGAGCCTCGTGGCCGTCGACCAGCAGCGGCTCTATGCCGTGCCCGAGGGCGTCGACCCCGTCGACCTGGTCGCCGCCGCCCACCCCGCTGCCACCGCGTGGCTCGCGCTGCACGTCCACGCGCGAGTGCAGCCCGGTGAGCTGCTGCTCGTGATCGGCGCCGCGGGCAACGTCGGTGCCGCGCTGGTCACTCTCGGGGCGGACGCCGGAGCACGGGTGATCGCCTCCTGCGGGCCGGAGCACCACGAGGAGGCGCTGGCGTCGGGGGCTTCCGCCGTCGTCGGGCGCGTGACGGCGGACGACCTCGCCGCCGGTGAGCGACGGCTGCTCGAAGGTCTCGCCCCCGAGGGGGTCGACGTGGTGATCGACACCTCGGGAAGCCTCGATCCGGGCGCACTGCTCCCCCTGCTGCGGCCGCGCGGGCGGGTCGTCGTCCTCGCGGGCGGTGCGACGTCGGCGAGCTTCCAGCAGGGTGACCTGTATCAGCGCGACCTGTCCGTCGTCGGCTTCGTCATCAGCCGTGCGGGCGTCGACGAGCTGGCGGACGCCGCTGGGGGGATCGGGCGCCTGCTGGCCGACGGGAAGCTTCGCTCGGCGCGCATCGAGCAGCTGCCGTTGAGCGCCGCCGCCCAGGCGCACCAGCGGTTGGAGCAGGGCACGCTGCGCGGAGCCCGGATCGTGCTCCGACCGCCAACGAACGACGCCGGTTGAGCAAGGCCGCCAAGGCCCGCGTCGATGGCGCCGGTCGGGTAGGGCCGCCAAGGCCCGTATCGATGGCGCTGGTTGAGTAGGGCCGCCAAGGCCCGTATCGAAACCGGATGAGCGCGTGCACGGGTCTCGATACGCTCGTGCCTCGCTACTCGACCGGCGTCTGCCGCTGGTTGAGTAGGCCGGCCACGGCCGTATCGAAACCCCCAGCCCTCGTCGGACGGGTCTCGATACGGGCCCTGGCGGCCCTGCTCGACCGACGAACAAAAACGGCTCTGCTCGACGGGCACCAGCGCGTCAGGTGCGCTTGCGCTTCTCCCGCACGCGGACGGAGATCTCGATGGGCGTCCCCTCGAAGCCGAAGGTCTCCCGCAGGCGCCTCTCGATGTACCGGCGGTAGCCCGCCTCGATGAACCCGGTGGCAAACACGACGAACCGCGGCGGACGCGACGACACCTGCGTGGCGAACAGGATGCGGGGCTGCTTGCCGCCGCGCAGCGGGTGCGGGTGCGCCGCCACCAGCTCGCCCAGGAACGCGTTGAGCCGGCCGGTCGGGATGCGCATGTCCCACGAGGCGAGCGCCGTCTCGAGCGCGGGCACGAGCCGGTCCGCGTGCCACCCGGTCTTGGCCGAGATGTTGACGCGCGGCGCCCACTGGATCTGCACGAGGTCCTTCTCGATCTCGCGCTCCAGCATCGGCCGGCGGTCCTCGTCCATGAGGTCCCACTTGTTGTAGGCGATGACGATGGCACGCCCGGCGTCGATCGCCTGGGAGATGACGCGCACGTCCTGCTCGGCGAGCGGCACGGAGGCGTCCACGAGCACGACGGCGACCTCCGCCTTCTCGATGGCGGCCTGCGTGCGCAGCGAGGCGTAGAAGTCCGCGCCCTTGGTCTGGTGCACGCGACGGCGGATGCCCGCCGTGTCGACGAACATCCACTGCTTGCCACGCAGCTCGATCAGCTCGTCGACCGGGTCGCGGGTGGTGCCGGCGGTGGGGTCGACGACGACGCGCTCGGCCTTGGCGACCTTGTTCAGCAGCGAGGACTTGCCCACGTTCGGCCGCCCGACGAGCGCCACGCGCCGAGGCCCGTTCGGCACTGCCTTGCCGTGCGCGGTCTCCCGCGGCAGCGCGTCGAGGGCGGCGTCGAGCAGGTCGCCGGTGCCTCGCCCGTGCAGGGCGGAGACGGGGTGCGGCTCGCCGAGCCCGAGGCTCCACAGGCTCGTCGCGTCCGCCTCGAAGGTCGGGCCGTCCACCTTGTTCGCGGCGAGCACGATCGGCTTCTTCGATCGGCGCAGCAGCTTGACGACGGCCTCGTCGGTCGCGGTCGGACCGACGGTCGAGTCGACGACGAAGATGACGGCGTCCGCCAGCTCGACGGCCACCTCCGCCTGCTCGGCCACCCTCGCGTCCATGCCCGCGACGTCGGTCTCCCAGCCGCCCGTGTCCACCAGGGTGAACCGGCGCCCGGCCCACTCCGCGGGGTAGCTCACGCGGTCGCGGGTCACGCCGGGCTTGTCCTCGACGACGGCCTCGCGCCGCCCGATGATCCGGTTGACGAGGGTCGACTTGCCCACGTTGGGACGCCCCACGATCGCCAGGACGGGCAGCGCCTCGCCAGCGCCCTCGTCGTCCAGATCCGTGCCGTCGTGCTCGAGGAGCGCGCGGTCCTCGTCCTCGAGGTCGTAGTCCTCCAGGCCGGCGCGCAGGGCACGCTCGCGCGCGACGTCGTCCTCGAAGGCGCCCTCGATGGCGGCGCCGTCGGTAGTCGCGTCGGTGGTGACGACGGCGTCGTCGTTGAGAGGGACGTCAGGGGTGCTGATGGCGTCCTCGGGGTTCGTCATACGACCATTGTCCCAGGTATCCGGGGCCCCGGCGCCGCAGGCGAAGAGCGAGGCGGGTCAGCGGTTCTCCGGGCCGTCCGCAGGCAGCGGGAGGCCGGAGCGCTCCACCGCCGCCGTCACGAGCGACGACATGGCCTCGCGGATGCGCTCGGCGGCAGCCTGCTGGGCCTCGCGCCCGGTGGTCCCCGGCTCGCGCTCGATGGTGAGCGGCTCCCCCATCTCGATGTACAGCCGTCGCCCGAGCCCTGGGATCACGCTGACCTTCTCTCCCGTGCGCCGGGTGCCCAGCACCGCGACCGGGACCACCGGCGCCCGGCAGGCGAGCGCGAGCCAGGCGACTCCCCCACGCGCATCGGCCACGTCGCCGCGGCCGCGGTTCCCCTCCGGGAAGATGCCCACCGCGTCCCCGCGCCGCAGCACCTCGCGCGCCGCGGCCAGCGCGCCGCGACCGCCGTCGTCCTTGTCGACCGGGATCTGCCCGGCGGCGTTCAGCACCCAGCCGACCGGCCCGCGGTACATCTCCCGCTTGACGAGCACGTGCAGCGGCCGGGGCGCCACGCCGAGCACCACCGGCCCGTCGATGAACCCTTGATGGTTCGCAGCGAGGATGACCGGCCCCGAGGCGGGCACGTTCTCGCGCCCGACGACGGTCGTGCGCCACACCCCGTGGGCGAGGAACCGTCCGACCTGGCGCGACCACCGGGGTCCACGGGACGAGGGAGCGAGCGCCGAGCGAGCGGGACTCGAAGAAGACGACACGGCGGGCTCAGCCCTCCGTCGTCGTGCCCGCACCGTGCTCGGGACCTCGGTCCGCCGCCACTGCGACGATGTGCAGGGCCGCGGCGATCGTCTCGTCGAGGTCCAGCTCCGAGGAGTCGAGCGTGACCACGCCAGAGGCTGCGACCGTGAACTGCGTGACGGCGGAGTCGGCGGCGTCCCGCGTGACGATCTGATCCCGCGTCGCGTCCACGGCGTTCGCGTCGGCGGTGCCGTGCAGCTCGAGCGAACGGCGTCGCAGCCGCGACTCCTCCGACGCGGTGAGCAGGATGCGCACGTCGGCGTCCGGCGCGATGACCGTGGTGATGTCGCGTCCCTCGGCGACGATCCCCCGCCCGCCGCTGAAGCCTCGCCCGTGCCGCTCGGCGTCGATGGCCCGGCGCTGCCGGTCGGCGAGCTCGGCACGCACGTCGAGGTTCGAGGACACCGCGCTCACGCTCGTGGACACCTCGGTGGTCCGGATCGCCGCGGCGACGTCGAGGCCGCCCAGGAACACCCCCGGCTCGGTGGGATCGACGCCCATGACGAGCGGCACCTCCCGCACCGCCGCCGCGACCGCTTCGGCGTCGTCGAGCGCGAGGCCCTGCTGGGTCACCCACAGCGTCGCCGCCCGGTACATCGCCCCCGTGTCGAGGTAGGCCAGCCCGAGCGAGCGGGCCACCGCCTTCGAGACGCTCGACTTGCCCGAGCCGGACGGCCCGTCGATCGCGATGACCAGGGGCGTGCGCACGGGGAGGTCGGAGCCGGAGTCAGTCACGGTGGTGGGGGCCTTTCGGGATCGCGGTCGGCGGACCGTTGGGAAGAGGTGAGGGAGAGAGCGTCCGCTACTGCGCGATGTCCCGCCGCAGCGCCGTCGCGCCGTGCAGGTAGACGTGCCGGACCTCGGAGCGCGGCACGTCGACGTTCGCGTGCGCCATGAGCCGCACGACACGCGGCAGGGCGTGCGGCACCGCGATCTCGACCGCGCACATGAGCGGCACGTCCCCCAGCCCCATCTCCCGGGCTGCGGCGGCCGGGAAGTCGGCGGTGAGGTCGGGCGTGGAGGTGAAGATGATCGAGATCAGGTCGTCCGTGCTGAGCGTGTTCGCCTCGAGCACCGCGGCGACGAGCTCGCGCGTGCGCTCGAACAGGTGCTCGCGGTCGAAGGCGTCGAGCTGGGTGGCGCCCCGGATGGCGCGGACGACGCTCACAGGCCCACCAGGTCCATGAGCGTGCCGAGCTCGGTCTTGCCGAGCACGCGCGTGCTGCCCGGGCGCAGGTTGCCGAGCTTGATCGGTCCGACCTGCGTGCGCACCAGACGCACCACCTTGTGGCCGATCCCGTCGAACATGCGCCGCACGATGCGGTTGCGCCCCTCGTGCAGCTGCACCTCGACCAGGCTGGCCATCGGCGTGGAGTCGACGAGCGTCGCCCGGTCCACCTTGGCGGGCCCGTCCTCGAGCTCGACGCCGCTGAGCAGCGCCCCGAGCTCCTTGCCGCTCACCCGGCCCTCGCACTCGACGAGGTAGGTCTTGATCACCTCGTACTTGGGGTGGGTGAGACGGTGGGCGAGCTCGCCGTCGTTGGTGAGCAGCAGCAGGCCCTCGGAGTCGGTGTCGAGCCGGCCCACGTGGTACAGCCGCTCGCCGCGGTTGTAGACGAACTCGGCGACCGTCTGGCGGCCCTCGGGATCGTTCATGGTGGTGACGACGCCGGCCGGCTTGTTCAGCGCGACCGTGACCTTGTCCTCGTTCACGTTGACCCGCATGCCGTCCACGTAGATGGCGGCCTTGGACGGGTCGACGCGCATGCCGAGCTCGTGGATCGTCACGCCGTCCACCTCGACCCGCCCGGCCGTGATGAGCTCCTCGCACGCACGGCGCGAGCCGAGACCGGCCTCGGCGAGCACCTTCTGCAGGCGCACGCCGTCGGCCACGTAGACGTCCTGCTCGGGCTCCTGGCGACGAGCCGCCCGAGCCTGCGACGCCGCCGACCGCCGACCCGCCGCCTCGCTGCTCGGGGGTGTGGTCCGGGGGCGCTTGCGGCCCCCGCGCGTCGTGCTCATAGCGTCTCCTTCGTGTCGGCGCCCAGCGACTCGATGTCAGGCAGGTGGGGCGCGAGCGCGGGCAGCTCGTCGAGCGACGTGAGCCCCATGCGCTCCAAGAAGTATCCCGTAGTTCCGTACCGCAGCGCACCCGTCGACTCGTCGGTGCCCACCTCGGCGATGAGCCCGCGCGCCGTCAGCGTGCGGACGACCCCGTCGACGTTGACGCCACGGACCGCGGAGATCTGCCCGCGCGTCACCGGCTGGCGGTAGGCGACGATGGCAAGCGTCTCGAGCGCGGCCTGGGTGAGCCGAGCGGTCTGCCCGTCGAGCACGTAGGCGCCGACGACGTCGGTGAAGGCCGCAGCGGAGTAGACGCGCCACCCCTGGGCGACCTCGCGCAGCACGAAGCCGCGCGGGCGGGCGCCGGTGGCGCCGGTGTACTCGGCCGCGAGCTCGTGCAGCAAGGTCTCGACCTCGTCGGTGGGCAGCCCGACGGCGGCCGCGAGCTGGACGGCGGGCACCGGCTCGTCGACGACCATGAGGATCGCCTCGAGCGCGGCGAGGGCACCGCCGGGCAGCGACGTGACGTCGGCGCGCTGGTCGGGCGCACGGGTCTCGATACGCTCGTCCCTCGCTACTCGACCGGCGGTGGGCGGGCGGGTCTCGATACGCTCGCTGGCGCTCGCTACTCGACCGGCGGTGGGCGGGCGGGTCTCGATACGCTCGTCCCTCGCTACTCGACCGGCGGTGGGCGGGCTGGTCTTGATACGCTCGTCCCTCGCTACTCGACCGGCGGTCTGCTGGTCGAGTAGGCCGGCGGCTGCTTCTTGCTGGTCGAGTAGGCCCCCCGGGGCCGTATCGAGACCCGGCTCGCCTGCGGCAGCATGCTCAGTCACCGGTCGTCTCCCCGTCGTCGTAGTCGGTGTGGATCTCGATCTGGTCGTCCTTGCCGGTCCAGCGCACCGTGAGCTCGCCGAGCGGCGTGAGCTGCTCGAAGACGATCGCGCTCTCCCGGTACAGCTCCAGCAGCGCGAGGAACCGCCCCACGACGACGAGCGGGCCGTCGGCGTCCGCGACGAGCGCCCGGAAGGTGCTCTGCCCGTCGCGCCGCAGCTTCTCCAGCACGACGGCGGCCTGCTCGCGCACGCTCACCGCGGGGGCGTGCAGGTGCTCGAGCGACACCCCGGCCGGCGGCGGCTTGGGGGCGAGCACCTGGGCCGCGATCACGGCCAGCTCGTCGGGCCCGATGCTCCACACCAGGTCCGGCAGCAGCGCCGCGAGCTGCGGCTCGAGGGTCACCGAGCGCGGCACGTAGCGCCCCGCGACCTCGAGACGCTCGGTGATCTGCGCCGCGATCTCCTTGTACGCGCGGTACTGCAGCAGCCGGGCGAACAGCAGGTCGCGGGCCTCGAGCAGCTCCAGGTCCTCGGGGTCCTCCGTGTCCCCCTGGGGCAGCAGGCGGGCCGCCTTGAGGTCGAGCAGCGTCGCGGCGATCACCAGGAACTCGCTGGCGGTGTCGAGGCTCCACTCCTCGGAGGCGTCGCGGATGTGGCTGACGAACTCGTCGGTCACGGTCGCCAGCGCCACCTCGGTGACGTCGAGCTTGTGCTTCGCGATGAGCGAGAGCAGCAGGTCGAAGGGGCCGGTGAAGTTGGTCAGGTGGACCTCGAAGACGCGGTTCGCGCCGTCAGCTGCGCCGGGTGCTGCGGAGCCGGGCAGGTCGCCGGACGTGACCGGCCCGTCGGGTGCCTCGACGAGCACGGCCTCAGGCGGCGGCGCCACGTGCCACCAGCTCGCGCGCCAGCTGACGGTACGCGACGGCGCCGGCGTGCGCCGGGGCGTAGGTGGTGATCGGCTCCGCCGCGACGGAGGCGTCGGGGAACTTCACGGTCCGGGCGATGACGCTGTGCAGCAGCCGGTCACCGAAGGCCTCGTGGACGCGGGCGACGACCTCGCGCGAGTGCAGCGTGCGGTTGTCGTACATGGTGGCGACGATGCCGTCGATCGTGAGGCGAGGGTTGAGCCGGTCGGAGACCTTCTCGATGGTCTCCACGAGCAGCGCCACACCGCGCAGCGCGAAGAACTCGCACTCGAGCGGGATGAGCACCCCGTGGGCGGCGGTCAGGGCGTTGACCGTGAGCAGGCCGAGGGACGGCTGGCAGTCGACCAGGATCACGTCGTACTCGTCGCTCAGCGGTCGCAGGCCGCGCGAGAGCACGGACTCGCGGGCGACCTCACCGACGAGCTGGACCTCGGCCGCGGACAGGTCGATGTTGGCGGGGAGCACGTCGAGCCCGTCCACGGCGGTGTGCTGGACGATCTCGTGCACGTCCGCCTTGGAGTCCATGAGCAGGTTGTAGACGGTCAGGTCCAGCTCGTGCGTGGGGACGCCCAGGCCGACGCTCGCGGCGCCCTGGGGGTCGAAGTCCACGATGAGGACCTTGCGCCCGTACTCGGCGAGGGCGGCGGCGAGGTTGATGGTCGTCGTCGTCTTGCCGACGCCGCCCTTCTGGTTGCACATGGCGATGATCCGCGCCGGGCCGTGGCTCGTGAGCGGTGCGGGCACCGGGAAGTCGGGCACGTCGCGGCCGACGGCGTCGGCCGCGTTCGTCGATGTCTGGGAAGCCTCGCTCGTCACGAGGAAAACGCTACCGCAGCCCGCGTCGTCGTCCCGGGAGGCGCGACCGGCTCGGTCGCCTCACCGCGCGCGGGGGTGCGAGGTCGTGTAGACCTCGCGCAGGTGCTCAGGGGTGACGCGGGTGTAGATCTGCGTGGTCGTGACCGAGGCGTGCCCCAGCAGCTCCTGGACCACGCGCACGTCCGCGCCGCCCTGCAGCAGGTGGGTCGCGAAGGAGTGCCGCAGGGTGTGCGGCGAGACGTGCGCCGTCGCCTCGAGCCCGGCCCGGTCGGAGGCTGTGCGCAGCACGGCCCAGGCGGACTGCCGGCTCAGCCGTGACCCGCGCAGGTTGAGGAAGACGGCGGGACCGCCCCTCCCTGCCGCGGCGAGAGCCGGGCGCCCCCGCACCAGGTAGGCCTCGAGCGCCCCCACGGCGTACGAGCCGAGCGGGACGACGCGCTCCTTGGACCCCTTGCCGAACAGCCGGACGCTCGCCCGGTCCGGCGTCAGGTCGAGGTCGTCGACGGCGAGGTCCACCGCCTCGGAGATCCGGGCCCCGGTCCCGTAGAGCAGCTCGAGCAGCGCGCGGTCGCGCAGCGGCACCGGGCCGTCCCCCAGGCTCGCCGCCTCGAGCAGCCGCTCGACCTCGTGGGTGGCGAGCGCCTTGGGCAGCCGCTGCGGAAGGGCCGGCCCGCGCAGCCGCGCGGCCGGATCGTCCTCGCGGACCTGCTCGGCGACGAGGAACCGGTGCAGGCCGCGCACGGAGGCGACGAGCCGTGCGGTCGAGCTCGCGGTGAGGGCCGCGCGTCCGTCGGTACCCGAGCGGACAGTCGTCACGAGGTCGTCGAGGTCCCCGGGGCGCACCGTCAGGACGTCGAGCCCGCGCGAGACGAGGAAGTCCTGGTACCGGGCGAGGTCGCGGCGGTACGCCGCCAGGGTGTTCGTCGCGAGGCCACGCTCCACGGCGAGGTGGCTCAGGTAGTCGTCGATCACCACGTGGTGATCATCCCACCCTCGTCGGCTCGTGCCGTCGCTGGTCGAGCAGGCCGCCCGCGGGTCGGGCCTACCGCCGGCCGAGCAGGGCCCCGAGACGTGTTGCCGGTTGAGTAGGGCCCCTCGGGCCCGTATCGAAACCTGGTGAGGAGGTCTCGATACGCTCGTCCCTCGCTGCTCGACCGGCGAGGACGGCTCGTCCCTCGCTGCTCGACCGGCGAGGACGGCTCGTCCCTCGCTGCTCGACCGGCGGGAGGTGGGAGCGGGTCACCAGGGCAGGAAGACGTCGATCGCCACGGCCAGGAACAGCACGCTCGCGTAGGTGATCGAGCCGTGGAACACACGCATGGCGTTTGCCTTGCCGAGCTCGGGGTGGTTCGAACGGCGCATGAGCTGCACGCACGAGGCCAGGAACCAGGCCCCCGACGCGAGCGCGGCCACCCCGTAGAACCAGGTCATGTGCGCGACCGGCCACAGCAGCAGCGAGCATGCGACCATCGCGGCCGCGTAGAGGACCATCTCGACGGCGACCCGCGACTGCGCCGCGACGACCGGGAGCATCGGCACGCCGGCGTCGGCATAGTCCTTGCGGAACTTGATGGACAGCGGCCAGTAGTGCGGCGGCGTCCAGAAGAAGATCAGCAGGAACAGCAGCACGGGCGGCCAGGCCAGCGAGTCCGTCACCGAGGCCCAGCCGATCAGCACGGGCATGCAGCCGGCGGCGCCGCCCCACACGATGTTCTGCGGGGTGCGGCGCTTGAGGACGAGCGTGTAGACGACGACGTAGATGAAGATCGCGATCGCGGTCAGCAGTGCGGAGAGCAGGTTGACGACCAGGGCGAACCAGACGAGCGAGAAGGCGCCGAGAAGGACCCCGAAGACCAGCGCACCGCGCGGCGAGACCTCACCGGTGACCAGCGGTCGCCGCTTGGTGCGGTGCATGATCTGGTCGATGTCGCGGTCGACGTAGCAGTTCAGGACGCCCGACGCCCCGGCCGACGCGTAGCCGCCGATCAGCACGGCGAGCACCAGGCCCAGCGACGGCATGCCGTCCTGCGCGAGGATCATCGTGGGGATCGTGGTGACGAGCAGCAGCTCGATGACGCGCGGCTTGGTGAGCGCGATGTACGCGCCGACCTTGGTCCTGATCGCGGCGGCGTCCCACCGGCTCCGCTTCGCGGCGAGTTGAGGCGTGTGCACGCGCTGATGCGCTCCGTTCCGGTGAGGCAGGCGAGGACGGGCGGGGGCGGCTCGCGTCCCGCGGCCACGTCGCGTGACCCTGGCGTCCGTCACCATGCTAGTCGATCCGCGCCCCTCCCCGGGGTGCAGGGATGTCGCCCACGTCACGCTCACCGCGCAGGCGCAGGGGTGTGAGCAAGAAGTCACCGCCCTGTCACGGACTGCGCTATAGGATCGAAGGGAATCCGTCTGAGTGTCCCCCGTCGAGGGTGGTGCCGGCTGCGCCGCGCCGTCCGTGAGAGAAGAGGTTCGGTGAACGTTCCAGCTCCCAAGAGCTCGACCGTCGGTTGGTCGGAGCTTGATGTCAAGGCCGTCAACACGGTGCGCGTCCTCGCGGCCGACGCCGTCGAGAAGGTCGGCAACGGCCACCCCGGCACCGCGATCTCCCTCGCCCCCGTCGCCTACCTGCTCTACCAGAACTGGCTCCGCCACGACCCGTCGGACACCACGTGGCTCGGCCGCGACCGGTTCGTCCTCTCGTGCGGTCACACCTCTCTCACCCAGTATCTGCAGCTCTTCCTGGGCGGTTTCGGTCTCGAGATCGAGGACATCGAGGCGCTGCGCACGTGGGGCTCGCTGACCCCGGGCCACCCCGAGTACAAGCACACCAAGGGCGTCGAGATGACGACCGGGCCGCTCGGCCAGGGCCTGGCCAGCGCCGTCGGCTTCGCAGCCGCGCAGCGCCGTGAGCGCGGCCTGCTCGACCCGGACGCGGCCCCGGGCACCAGCCCGTTCGACCACCGTGTCTTCGTGCTCGCCTCGGACGGCGACCTGCAGGAGGGCGTGACCTCCGAGGCCTCGTCGTGGGCCGGCACCCAGGAGCTCGGCAACCTCACCGTCATCTGGGACGACAACCACATCTCGATCGAGGGCGACACCGACGTCGCCTTCACCGAGGACGTCCTGGGTCGTTACGAGGCGTACGGCTGGCACGTCCAGTACGTCGACTGGACGGTCGGCCCCGACGGCTACGTCGAGGACGTCGACGCGCTCAACGCGGCGATCGAGGCGGCTCAGGCCGAGACCACGCGCCCGTCGTTCATCGGCCTGCGCACGATCATCGCGTGGCCGAGCCCGACCAAGCAGAACTCGCACGCCGCGCACGGCTCCAAGCTGGGGGCGGACGAGGTCGCCGCGCTCAAGACCGAGCTCGGCTTCGACCCGGACCGGTCCTTCGTCGTCGACGACGAGGTGCTCGCGCACGCTCGCAAGCTCGTGGAGCGCGGCGCTGCCCAGCACGCCGAGTGGGACGAGGCGCTCGCCGCCTGGCGCGCTGCGAACCCCGAGCGCGGGGAGCTCTTCGACCGGCTCGCGGCCCGCGCCCTGCCCGAGGGTTGGACCGACGCGCTGCCGGTCTTCGAGGCGGGCAAGGCCGTCGCGACGCGTGCCGCCTCCGGCGAGGTGCTGAACGCTCTCGCTCCCGTGCTGCCCGAGCTGTGGGGCGGCTCCGCCGACCTCGCGGGCTCCAACAACACGACCATGAAGGGCCAGCCGTCCTTCATCCCCGCAGACCGGTCGACGACCGAGTTCCAGGGCGATGCGTACGGCCGCACGCTGCACTTCGGCATCCGCGAGCACGGCATGGGCGCGATCCTCACCGGCATCACCCTCGGCGGCTTCACGCGTCCCTACGGCGGGACGTTCTTCCAGTTCTCCGACTACATGCGCGGCGCGGTCCGCCTCGCGGCGCTCCAGGACATCCCGGTCACGTACGTGTGGACGCACGACTCGATCGGCCTGGGCGAGGACGGCCCGACGCACCAGCCTGTCGAGCACCTCGCCGCGACCCGCGCCATCCCCAACCTCTCGATCGTGCGCCCGGCGGACGCCAACGAGACGACCCAGGCGTGGAAGACGATCCTCGAGCGTGACTCCGGACCCGTCGGCCTGATCCTCACGCGCCAGAACGTGCCCACGTTCCCACGCGGCACGGACGGCTTCGCCGGTGCCGAGGGCCTCGCGCGCGGCGCGTACGTGCTGCTCGAGTCCTCGACCGCGACGCCGGACGTCGTCCTCCTGGCCACCGGCTCCGAGGTCCAGCTCGCCGTCGAGGCGCGCACCGTCCTCGAGGCGGAGGGCATCGGGACCCGCGTCGTGTCCGCGCCCTGCCTCGAGTGGTTCGAGGAGCAGAGCGCGGAGTACCGCGAGAGCGTGCTCCCCGCCGCCGTCAAGGCCCGCGTCTCGGTCGAGGCCGGCCTGGCGCTCTCCTGGTACCGGTACCTGGGCGACGCCGGCCGCGCCGTCAGCCTCGAGCACTACGGCGCCTCTGCCGCCTACGAGACGCTGTACGAGCAGTACGGCATCACCTCGCAGGCCGTGGTGAGCGCCGCGAGGGAGTCGATCGCCGCCGTCCAGGCCTGACGACCTGCTCCGCCCGGGCGCACCTGCGCCCGGGTGCATAGCCTGAACCTGGAGGCGCGACCGGCACGCCGCCGGCCGCGCCTCCAGGCTCCGATCCCACGGAAGAAGGCACAGCATGGCCACGAACGACATCCCGGAACCGACGGGCACGGCCTCTGCGCGGACCCAGGCGTTGAGCGACGCGGGCGTCTCCATCTGGCTCGACGACCTGTCCCGTGAGCGGCTCGACACGGGCAACCTCGCGCAGCTCGTCGCCACCCGCAACGTGGTCGGCATCACGACCAACCCGACCATCTTCGCGGCCTCCATCGGGGGCAGCTCTGCCTACGACGACCAGCTCGCCGCGCTCGCCTCCCAGGGCGTGAGCACGGACGACGCGGTGTGGGCCCTGACGACGCAGGACGTGCGGAACGCCGCCGACGTGCTGCGAGAGACCTTCGAGGCCACGGACGGCGTGGACGGCCGGGTGTCCATCGAGGTCGACCCGCGCCTCGCCCACGACGCCGACGCGACGGCGTCGCTGGCCGCGACCCTGTGGTCCACGATCGACCGGCCCAACATCTTCATCAAGATCCCCGCGACCGTCGAGGGCCTCACCGCCATCAGCGACACGCTCGCCCAGGGCGTCAGCGTCAACGTCACGCTGATCTTCTCCCTCGAGCGCTATCGCGCGGTGATCGACGCCTTCGCCACCGGGCTGGAGCGGGCGGTCGCGGCGGGCCAGGACGTGTCACGCCTCGCGTCGGTCGCCTCGTTCTTCGTCTCGCGCGTGGACACGGCCGTCGACCCGCTGCTCGAGGAGATCGGCTCCGAGGAGGCGCTCGCGCTGCGGGGCACGGTGGCCGTCGCGAACGCGCGCCAGGCCTACGCGATCCACGAGCAGTTCCTCGCGAGCGACCGCTGGTCCGCCCTCGCCGCCGCGGGGGCCAGGCCGCAGCGCCCGCTGTGGGCGTCGACGGGCGTCAAGAACCCCGACTACGCGGACACGCTCTACGTCAGCGAGCTCGTGGCCCCGGGGGTCGTCAACACCATGCCCGAGAAGACCCTCGAGGCCGTCGCCGACCACGGGGAGGTCACCGGTGACACCGTGCGGCCCGCCGAGGCGGAGGCGGCTCACCTGCTCGCCTCGCTGCCCGTGATCGGGGTCGACCTCGACGCCGTCACGCAGCAGCTCGAGGACGAGGGCGTGGACAAGTTCGTCAAGAGCTGGGAACAGCTCGTCCAGACCGTCGCCGACGGTCTGGATCAGGCCGGGGCCGAGGCGCCCGCACCGAAGGAGAACGCGTGAGCGAGAACGAGCAGGCGGGGGCAGCGCCCCGGTGGGTCGTGGCGTGGGCCGGTGACGAGTCGGGCTCGGTGATCGAGGTCACCGCGTCCGGCGCCGCGGCGCAGGCCGTGGCGGAGCACGCGGAGGCGCTCGCCGAGGCCTCGGTGGCCTCCGGCATCGCCGCGCAGGACCCGACGCTGTGGGGCCCCGGCGCCGAGTCCGAGGCGGCCGTCCGACTGGCCTGGGTGGACCTCGCGACGTCGTCGCGCGACCTGCTCGAGCCGCTCGCCGCCCTGCGTGCCGAGCTGCAGGCCGAGGGCATCGACCGCGTGGTGCTCGCCGGGATGGGCGGCTCCTCGCTCGCGCCCGAGGTCATCACGCGTACCGCCGGCGTGCCGCTCGTGGTGCTCGACTCCACCGACCCCCGTCAGGTCCGCGAGGCGCTCGCCGGCGACCTCGCCCGGACCGTGCTGGTGGTCTCGAGCAAGTCGGGCACGACCCTCGAGACCGACTCGCAGCGCAAGACCTTCGAGGCGGCCTTCGAGGCCGCCGGGCTCGACGCACGCCGGCACATCGTCGTCGTGACCGACCCGGGCTCCCCTATGGAGAAGGCCTCCCGTGAGGCGGGCTACCGGGCGATCTTCACGGCGGACCCGCACGTGGGCGGCCGATTCTCCGCGCTGACCGCCTTCGGGCTGGTGCCCTCCGCGCTCGCCGGGGCCGACGTCGCCGAGCTGCTCGACGAGGCCGCCGCCGTCGCGGGCGCGCTGTCGGAGGACACGCCGGCGAACCCAGGCATCGTGCTGGGTGCGGCGCTCGGCGGCACCTCGCCGCTGCGCGACAAGCTCGTGATCGTCGACGAGGGCTCGGGCATCGTCGGGCTCGGCGACTGGGCGGAGCAGCTCATCGCGGAGTCCACGGGCAAGGACGGCAAGGGCCTGCTGCCCGTCGTGACCGGCACCGGCACCCCCGAGGCGGCCGCCAACCCGCCCGAGCTCGTCGACCAGGCGGACGACGTCCTCGCCGTCCGGCTCGTGCCCGCGACCGACGAGACCGACGACGCCTCCGACGGTCAGGCCGACGCCGGCCCTGCGACCGTCACCGTCGCCGGCCCGCTCGGTGCGCAGATGCTGCTGTGGGAGTACGCCACCTCGATCGCCGGTCGCCTGATCGGCATCAACCCCTTCGACCAGCCGGACGTCGAGAGCGCCAAGGCGGCGGCCCGTGGCCTGCTCACCGCCACGCCCGAGCCCGAGACCCCGGCCTTCGTCGACGGCGACGTCGAGGTCTACGGCCCGGCGGACCTGCTCGACGGCGTCACGACCCTCGAGGACGCGCTGTCAGCGCTGTGGGGCGCGGTGCAGCCGCACGGCTACGTCGCGCTCAACGCCTACCTCGACCGCGAGGCCTACGGCGCCCTCGCCGGCGTGCGCGACAGCGTCGCAGCCCTGACCGGACGCCCCACGACCTTCGGCTGGGGGCCCCGGTTCTTGCACTCGACCGGGCAGATGCACAAGGGTGGACCTGGTACAGGAGTGTTCCTCCAGATCACCGGCACGGAACCGGAGGACCTCGACATCCCCGACGCCCCGTTCACCTTCGGGCAGGTCATCGCGGCGCAGGCCGCGGGCGACGCGTCCGTGCTGCGCGAGCGTGGTCGGGTCGTGCTCCGCTTCCACCTGCGCTCGCCGGAGGCGGGCGTGGAGCGGCTCACCGGGCTGCTGTAGGTCGTACGTCTTGCCTGCGAGCACGTCGTGCCCGCAGGCCCCGCGCGGACGCCGGCGGTCGGAGGACCGCCGGCGTCCGCTCTCCGACAGGTGGTACCCGTGCCTCCCACGCACGGCCGACGAAGAATGGTGTTGTTCCTTGGCCAAGTCTGCGACCATCAGCGCTGCGAAGAACCCGCTGCGCGACCCGCGGGATCTCCGCCTCCCCCAGATCCCCGCGCCCTGCGGCCTCGTGATCTTCGGGGTGACGGGAGACCTCGCGCGCAAGAAGCTCATGCCCGCGGTCTACGACCTGGCCAACCGCGGCCTGCTGCCCCCGGGCTTCGCGCTCACCGGCTTCGGCCGGCGCGACTGGAGCGACGAGGACTTCACCAAGGTCGTCGAGGACGCCGTGAAGCAGTACGCCCGCACCCCGTTCCGCGAGTCGACGTGGCGCCAGCTCGCTGCGGGCATCCGGTTCGTGCAGGGCACCTTCGACGACCCGGAGGCCTTCGCCCGCCTGAGCGACACGGTGGCCGAGCTCGACCGCGACCGCGGCACCCGTGGCAACCACGCCTTCTACCTGTCCGTGCCCCCGCGTGACTTCCCGCTCGTGTGCCGCCAGCTCGCCGACTCGGGCCTGTCCACCTCGGAGGAGGACGCCTGGCGCCGCGTGATCATCGAGAAGCCCTTCGGGCACGACCTCGAGTCCGCGATCGAGCTCAACAACGTCGTCTCCGAGGTGTTCTCGCCCGACTCGATCTTCCGCATCGACCACTACCTGGGCAAGGAGACGGTGCAGAACATCCTGGCGCTGCGCTTCGCCAACCAGATGTACGAGCCGATCTGGAACGCCAACTACGTGGACCACGTGCAGATCACCATGGCCGAGGACATCGGCATCGGCGGCCGTGCGGGCTACTACGACGGCATCGGCGCAGCGCGCGACGTCATCCAGAACCACCTGCTGCAGCTGCTCGCGCTGACCGCCATGGAGGAGCCCGTCTCCTTCCGCGCCACGGACCTCATCGCCGAGAAGACCAAGGTCCTCTCGGCCGTGCGGCTGCCCGATGACCTCGACCGGCACACCTCGCGCGGTCAGTACGCCGCCGGCTGGCAGGGCGGCGAGGAGGTCGTCGGCTATCTCGAGGAGGACGGCATCCCGAAGGACTCGGTGACGGAGACCTTCGCCGCGATCCGCGTCGACATCGACACCCGGCGCTGGGCGGGCGTGCCGTTCTACCTGCGCGCCGGCAAGCGCCTCGGACGCCGCGTCACCGAGATCGCCGTGGTCTTCAAGCGTGCCCCGCACCTGCCTTTCGAGTCGACAGCGACCGCCGAGCTCGGCAACAACGCCCTCGTGATCCGCATCCAGCCCGACGAGGGCGTGACGATGCGCTTCGGGTCCAAGGTGCCCGGCACGGCGATGGAGGTGCGCGATGTCACGATGGACTTCGGCTACGGGCACGCTTTCACCCAGTCCTCCCCCGAGGCCTACGAGCGGCTCATCCTCGACGTGCTGCTCGGCGACCCGCCGCTGTTCCCGCGCCGCGAGGAGGTCGAGCTGTCCTGGCGGATCCTCGACCCCATCGAGGAGCACTGGGCCGAGCACGGCCGCCCGGACCCGTACCGGTCGGGCACGTGGGGGCCGCAGTCCGCCGACGACATGCTGGCCCGCGACGGCCGCGAGTGGCGCCGGCCCTGAGCCCGCGCCCCCACAGACACAGGAGCTTCCAGTGATCATCGACCTCCCCCAGACCACGACCTCGGTCGTCGCCAAGCGGCTCGTCAAGCTGCGTGACGAGGGCGGCGTCACGGCGCTGAGCCGGGTTCTGACCCTCGTCGTCCTCACCGACACCGACGGCGTCGAGGACGCCGTGGCCGCGGCGAACGACGCGAGCCGCGAGCACCCCTGCCGCATCATCGTCGTCGCCGCCCCGCAGGACGACTCGAGCACCGGCCTCGACGCCGAGATCCGCGTCGGCGGTGACGCGGGCGCGAGCGAGGTCGTGATCCTGCGACCGTCCGCGGCGATCGCCGACCACGTGGACACGCTCGTCATCCCCCTGCTGCTGTCGGACGCGCCGATCGTGGCGTGGTGGACCGGCGAGGTGCCGGACGCGGTGGCCGAGCACCCGATCGGGCGCATGGCGCAGAGCCGCATCACCGACACCCTCAACACCGCTGACCCGCGCGGGACGCTCGAGCGGCTGCGTGAGAACCACCACGCGGCGGACACCGATCTCGCCTGGACCCGCACCACGATCTGGCGCGGGCTGCTCGCTGCCACTCTCGAGCTGCCGCCGTACGAGCCCGTCCGCTCGGCGGTCGTCGAGGGCGACGCCGACCACCCCTCGCTCGACCTGCTCGCCGGGTGGCTCGCGCAGTTCCTCAGGTGCCCCGTCGAGGTGGTGCGCGTCCCCGACGCCCAGGCCGTCACGCGCGTGGTGCTCTCGCGCCGCAGCGGCGACATCGTCATCGCTCGTCCCTCGGGCGCGACCGCGACCCTCGACCAGCCCGGTCAGCCGACGCACCGCATCTCCCTGCCGGTGCGACCGCTGCGCGAGTGCCTGGCCGAGGAGCTGCGCCGTCTCGACCCGGACGTCATCTACGGCGAGGTGCTCACCAAGGGCCTCGCGCGCCTCGAGGGCTGGGAGGACCGCTGATGGCGGAGCGGCTCGTCGTCGTCCACCCGGACGCCGCCACGCTCACGCAGGCGGCCGCAGCACGGCTGCTCACCCGCCTGCTCGACCTGCAGTCGGTGCAGGACCGGATCCACCTGGTGCTGACCGGGGGGACGATCGGCATCGACATGCTCGCCGCGGTCCGGGACAACCCGGTGCGCGACGCGGTGGACTGGTCGCTCGTGCACGTGTGGTGGGGCGACGAGCGCTTCGTGCCCGAGGGCGACGCGGACCGCAACGAGCGCCAGGCCCGCGAGGCGCTGCTCGACGTGCTCAGCGACGCTCATGGCGGCCCGCTGCCCGAGGTGAACATCCACGCGATGCCCGCCGCAGCGGCCGGCGTCACGCCCGACGACGGTGCGGGCGCCTACGCTCACGTCCTCGCGGAGCACGCCGACGAGCCGGCAGCGTCCGGCTCGTCTCTGGTGCGGGTGCCCGCCTTCGACGTGCTGCTCCTGGGCATGGGGCCCGACGCGCACGTCGCCTCCCTGTTCCCCGGCCACCCCGCGCTCGGCGCGGGCGGTGCGACGACCGGCGTCGAGGACTCCCCCAAGCCGCCACCGCAGCGCATCTCCCTCACCTTCGACGCGATCCACGCGGCCCGCGAGGTGTGGATCGTCGCAGCGGGCGAGGGCAAGGCGGACG
>Ga0182749_1000936_pt1 | contig 24143 bp, 26 predicted proteins | sample eDN3rd37CKraftMG_FD_128875 | JGI IMG/M metagenome (GOLD analysis project Ga0182749, IMG submission 128875) | Enriched Miracle-Growth compost microbial communities from Emeryville, California, USA - eDNA 3rd pass 37_C Kraft MG (version 2) (version 2) ...
AGATCATCGCGAGCTGCGTCAGACCGCCACAAACATGTGGCGTGAAATCGCATGCCTGAAAGCTGCATAATTTCAGCGTCATAGACAAAATTGCGGACTTGCTCAGGTTAACGTAACAGTGCCTATTGCTGTAATATTTTCTCCGTCAGGCTTTGAACAAAATCCATGGCGAGAGGCAGCGGTGCACGATGGGGTGGAAAAATCGCGTCGAACGCGAAATCTACACGTGGTGTGAGCGGACGTGACACAACCCCGCGGTTTGCAAATTCCATGGCCGTGAACGGATCGCAAACGGAAACACCGAGGCCTGACGATACCAGTCCGCAAGCGATTTCCGACAGTGGTGTTTCGGCGCGCATGACCACTTTTACATTGTACATGTCGAGGGTCAGATCGACTGCTGCACGCGCTACCGAAGAGCCTGACAATCCAATGAAATCTTCACCGTCGAGATCTTCGACATGGATTGACTGACGTGTCGCCAGACGATGGTTTTCGGGCATAACGACAACGCGGGGAATGGATGGCAGCCGAACCGTCGCCAGACCGGATGACGTCATCGGGCTTTCGGTAAAGCCGAGGTCGCACTGATTGTTCAAAACGAGGTCGATGACCATCGGCGAAACAACCCCTTGCATGGAAAAATACAGGTCTCGCTTGTCGGCAAGATATTCACCGGCAAAACGCGGCAGATAGCCATTGATCAATGCCGGTAATGCAGCGATGCGCAACGTGCCTGTCCGACTTTTGCTGATATTCTGGGCGGCTCGCGCAATGCGATCGAGTCCGACATATGACCTCTCGACTTCCGTGTAGAGCGCGACGGCTGCGGCTGTCGGCTCAAGGCCGGAGCCGCGTTTTTCAAACAGAACCAGACCGAGATGAGCTTGCAGGTCCTTAAGGAGCCTGCTGACGGCAGGCTGACTAATCCTCATAAGCTGGGAGGCATTGGTGACACTGCCGGCCAGAATGACGGACCGAAAGGCTTCAATCTGCCGGTGGTTGATCTTCATAATCGCCTCTCTCATAACATTTTGGTATGGAACGGTTAAAATTAAGCATTTGACGAATGGCCCGTCAATTCGGGAAATAGTCGCAAACAGGGAACGATTTGAAATAATTCGAATCTCGCACCGGAGGAAACGAATGAATACTGCTCTGAAACTGACATCGACGACCGCTCTGCTGCTTGTTCTGGCTGGCGCAGCCCATGCCGAAACCAAAACGTTGATTGTTGGTGGCTATGGCGGCAGTTTTGAAAAGACCATGCGCGAAGCGGTTATCCCGCCGTTTGAAAAGAAGCATGGTGTGAAAGTGGAATATGTCGCGGGCAACTCCACTGATACGCTTGCCAAAATACAGGCGCAACATTCAAATCCGCCTTTCGATACGATCCTTTTGGACGACGGTCCCATGTATCAGGCTATCGAACTGGGGTTTTGCAAACCGCTTTCAAATCTGCCGTCGAACGAACTCTACGACGTCGCCCGTTTTCCTGAAGACAAGGCGGTCGCCGTCGGCGTAGTCGCCACGGGCCTGATCTATAACAAGGATTACTTTGCCAAGCAGGGTTGGGAGGCGCCGACCTCTTGGGCTGATCTTGCCGATCCCAAATACAAGGGCAAGGTGGTTATTCCTCCGGTCAACAACACCTATGGCCTGCATGCGCTGCTCGCATTCGCCAAGATGAATGGCGGCGACGAAAATAACATCGATCCGGGTTTTGACGCCATGATCGAAAAGGTGAACGACAATGTTCTTGCCTACGAGCCTTCGCCCGGCAAAATGACCGAGTTGTTCCAGTCGGAGCAGGCGATAATCGGCGTATGGGGTACTGGTCGCGTCAAATCATTTGCCCAGACCGGTTTTCCAATTTCCTTCGCCTATCCAAAGGAAAAGGCCGTAACGCTTCTCGCTGCCACCTGCGCAGTCAACAAGCCGGACGCATCCCCGCTGGCCGAAGAATTCGCCAAAGAACTGCTCACGCCCCGCGTTCAGGAACTGATGGTCAAAGAATACGGATATGGCCCGGTCAACAAATCCGTTGAAGTGCCGGAAGACGAGCGGGATTTCATTCCCAGCGGCGAAACAGTCGACAAGCTCTACAGCGCCGATTGGTCGGTTATCAATAAAGAACGTGAAAACTGGACCAAGCGCTGGAACCGGGAAGTTGAGCGCTAGAGCATAATCCGACCGGAGTGAAACGAGGATCGATAAGATTATGCTCAAAATAGAAAGCTTTAGAGCCCCGATCTGATCCAATCAGATCGAAACGCGCTCTAAATGCCGCTCATACCGGCAATTCGCCGGGGCTTGAAGGGGCGATACCCAGATAATCCGACTTGCATGCGATGGCGAGGCATCTTGCCATCGGCGCGGTTCGCGCCTGCCTACAACTCATATTGGAGAACTTTCGCAATGGGCTTTCTTGAACTCTCGGGCGTGAACAAACGCTTTGGCGATCAGGTGGCAGTGGAGAATTTCTCCCTCTCTGTCGAGAAGGGCGAATTCATCTCCTTGCTGGGCCCATCCGGCTGCGGAAAAACCACCACGCTTCAGATGATCGCCGGCTTCGTCGAGACCAGCGGGGGTGCAATTCATCTGAATGGGCGTGACCTCACGAAGGTCAAACCCGCCAAGCGGGGGCTTGGCATTGTTTTTCAAAGCTATGCCTTGTTTCCGCACATGACAGCCGCCGAAAACGTGGCATTCGGACTGGAAATGCGCGGCGTAGCCAAGCCGGAGCGGGCGGCTCGGGTGAAGGAAGCCCTCCAAATGGTAGGGCTGGCCGGCTACGAAGATCGTCATCCGCGCCGCATGTCCGGCGGGCAGCAGCAGCGCGTTGCCCTTGCACGTGCGCTGGTGATCAAACCGGAATTGCTCCTGCTCGATGAGCCTCTTTCCAATCTCGACGCCAAGATGCGCGAGGAGATGCAGATCGAACTGCGGCGGCTACAACGCACCATCGGCACGACGACTATTCTCGTCACGCATGATCAGCACGAGGCGATGGCCTTGTCGGATCGTGTTGTTGTCATGAGCAAGGGCCGGATCGAGCAGATCGATACTCCGCTCACCGCCTATGAAAGCCCGGCAACGCCCTTCGTGGCGGGTTTTCTCGGGAAGACCAACGAACTTGCTGGCAGTGTACGGGACGGGACTGTTGAATGCGGCGGGCTGCGCTATCCAGCCTCTGAGGACACGCCAGCAGGGCTGGCCACCATCAATGTCCGCCCCGAAAAGATATTCTTCGCCGAAAAGGGGCTCGCCGCGAAGGTCGCAAGCCGGATATTCCAAGGCAATAGCTGGCTCTATCAATGCGAAACCGAGGCTGGCCCGGTTCTCGTTATCCGTCAGAATGACGGTGTGCGGCCCGCAGAGGAAGGACAGTCGGTCTATCTCGACTGGCGCGATGCGGACATGACGCTACGCGCAGGAGGCCGATAATGGCAGCCCGTGGCAGTCTTCGCACCGCTTTCGCCCTGGTACTTCCCGCCATGATGCTTTTCGTGGCCGTGGTTATCATTCCCCTCGTCATGACGATATTGCTGTCGTTCTATAGCTGGGGCCAATATACGGGCATCGTTGAAACCTTCACCCTGGAAAACTGGCACGAAGTTCTGACCGACTCCTATTTCGGCGAAATGTTTCTTCGCACGTTGCGGATTTCCCTCCTCGCAACCTTGCTCGCTGCGGTGGTCGGCGCTCCTGAGGCCTATATCCTCAACCGCATGAGCAAGAGCTGGAAGAGCTTCTTTTTGCTTATTATTCTGGGACCGCTGCTCTTGTCAGTTGTTGCGCGAACACTCGGCTGGGCGCTGCTCTTCGGCGGGAATAACGGCATCGCCAACAAAGCCTTGATATCGGTCGGGGTGATTGATGCGCCGATCCCCTTCATGTTCACCGAAACGGGCGTCATCATCGCGCTCGCGCATGTCATGATGCCCTTTATGGTCCTGTCGGTGTGGACCACCTTGCAAAAACTAGATCCGCAAATCGAAAATGCAGCGCTATCGCTTGGCGCGAGCCAGATGACGGTTATTCGTCGCGTCATCGTTCCCCAGATCATGCCGGGTATTTTATCCGGCTCAATCATTGTCTTTGCGCTGAGCGCTTCGGCTTTTGCCACGCCTGCAATCATCGGTGGGCGTCGGCTGAAGGTCGCTTCCACCCTTGCCTATGACGAATTTCTCAACACGCTCGACTGGCCGCTTGGCGCGACGGTGGCGGTACTGCTGCTCATCGGCATCGTCCTCATTATCGTCGGCTGCAATACCCTGATCGAGCGCCGCTATGCGGAGGTGTTCAAATGAGCCGCAACGGACCTCTGGCTCTGATCTTCCACGCGCTTTTCGTGATCTTCATGGTCGCGCCCATTGTCGTGGTCTGTCTTGTGGCCTTTACGCCTGAAGGTTTTCTTGCTCTTCCCACGCGCAGCTTTTCGCTTCGCTGGTTTTACGAGATCGCGAATTATCCGGAATTCATCCGTGCCTTTTTTACCAGCCTGAAGATTGGCGCGCTGTCGTCCACAATCGCGGTGATGGTTGCCGTTCCCGCAGCTTTGGCCATCGCTCGCTATCAGTTTCCGGGGCGCGGCCTGCTCTCGGCGCTGTTTCTTTCGCCGCTGATGATACCGCATGTGGTGCTCGGCATCGCCTTCCTGCGCTTTTTCTCCATGGGCGGCCTGTCGGGCAGCATGACCGCATTGGTCATCGCGCATATCGTGGTGGTGTTTCCTTTCGCGCTCAGGCTGACGCTGGCGGCAGCAACCGGAATGGATCGCTCGATTGAAATGGCAGCCGTGTCGTTGGGGGCGGACAACTGGACTCTGTTTCGCCGGGTCACGCTGCCGCTAATCCTGCCGGGCGTCATCAGCGGTTGGGCGCTGGCGTTCATCCAGTCGTTCGATGAAGTGACGATGACCGTTTTTCTCGCAGCGCCGGGAACCGAAACGCTGCCCGTACGCATGTTTCTCTATGTTCAGGACAATATCGATCCGCTCGTCACCTCCGTTTCAGCGGTTGTGATCGCGATAACGATGATCGTTCTGGTCCTGCTCGACCGCCTGTACGGACTGGAGGCCATCCTCTCCGGTCATAGCGACAAGAACCGTTAGGAAAAATCGATGCGTTCCGATTATGACGTCACCGTCGTCGGCGGCGGCCTCCTGGGGGCAGCCATAGCCTGGGGGCTTGGAAGACTTGGTCAGAAAGTCTGCGTGCTTGACGAGGGCGATATAACCAAGCGCGCCTCGCGTGCAAATTTTGCGCTGGTCTGGGTGCAGGGCAAGGGCATCGGCAAGCCGGAATATGCCGGCTGGAGCCTGGGCGCTTCGCGCCTTTGGCCTCAACTTGCCGAAGAACTGTTGCAGCAAACGGGTCTCGACGTTCGTTACGAGCGCCCCGGCGGGTTCTTCATCGCGCTTAGCGAAAAGGAAATGCAGCAGCGCGCGGATGTCAGGTCCACCATGTTTGCCCAAGGTGCGCCGGAGGGCTACGCAATGGAGTTGGTCAGCCGGGAGGAGCTGGCACGACATATCCCGGAAATCGGCCCCGAAGTGGTGGGGGCGAGCTACAGCCCTGCCGATGGACATGTGAACTCGCTGCGCGCCTACCGCGCCCTTCACGAAGGCATGCGCTTGTTCGGCGCGGATTACCGACCCGGCGAACCCGTGGCGTCGATCAGTCATCAGCGCGGTGAATTCACCCTGCAGACCGGACGGGGGACTGTTACTTCCGGCAAGATCGTTCTTGCGGCTGGCAACGAAAATCAGCGTCTGGCTGCGCAGGTCGGGCTCTTCGCTCCCATGATGCCGACCCGCGGTCAGGTTCTGGTCAGCGAACGCACCGAACGCTTCCTCAATTATCCGCTGGGCACCATCCGCCAGACCGACGAAGGGACGGTGATGATGGGGGACAGCAAGGAAGATTACCTTGATGACCGTGTCGCCCGGCTTCCGGTTAGCACTGTCATCGCCGATCGGGCGCGCCGTACATTCCCCAGGCTCGGGTCCGTCAATCTTGTTCGCAGCTGGTCCGGCATTCGCGTCATGACCCGCGATGGCTTTCCGATCTACGACCAGTCGACGCAATGCCCCGGCGCGTTTGTCACCTGCTGTCATTCAGGCGTGACGCTCGCATCGCAACACGCTTTGGAAATCGCTGCGATGATCAAGCAGGGTGCGCTTGATCCTGAAAAGGTGTCGGCATTTTCCGCACGCCGTTTCGCCGACGCGCCCGCAACGCTCTGACACTCGAAACCCGCAGGAGCAGCCATGTACAGATCAGCAGTCAAGGATGACCGCACGCCGGTCGAGATTTTTATCGAAGGGCAGAAGTTCATCGCCCGCGAGGGTGATACCGTTGCCGCGGCCCTGCTCGCATCCGGCATTGATGCGCGGCGTTCCACTGCGGTCAGCGGTGCGCGCCGCCTGCCTTATTGCATGATGGGCGTCTGTTTCGATTGTCTCGTTACCATCGATGGTGTCGGCAACCGTCAGGGATGCCTCATTCCCGTTGCCTCCGGCATGAAAATCGAAATCCAGAAAGGCAAGAGGGAGCTTGGCAAATGACCCGTCCCCTGCATGATAATTACGACGTGGTGGTCATTGGCGCTGGCCCGGCCGGAATTGCAGCTGCCACTACGGCGGCGTCGGCAGGTGCTCGCACCTTGATGCTGGACGAGAACGCTGGTCCGGGGGGGCAGGTCTGGCGCTCCATTACCGCCACCCCGGTAAAAGCGCCCGATATTCTTGGTGCAGACTATTGGGTTGGCGAGACGCATATTGCAGCCTTGCGCAAGAGCGGAGCGGAGATCGTGCATCGTGCGACGGTCTGGTCGCTGGATGCATCGCTGGAGCTGGCGATTTCCGTTGGCGGCGGCTCGTGTTTCGTCAAGGCGAAACGGGTCATCATCGCCACTGGCGCACAGGAGCGTCCCTTTCCCATTCCGGGCTGGACATTGCCCGGTGTCATGACTGCGGGTGCGGCCCAGACGCTCATCAAGAATGCCGGTCTGGTGCCGGATGGCAATCTGGTGATTGCCGGGCAGGGGCCGCTGTTGTGGCTGCTTTCGGCGCAGATATTGCGTCTTGGCGGCAGGATCGACCGTATTCTGGATACAACGCCTAAAGGCAATCTTCGCGCCGCCTTGCCAAAGGCTTTTCCATTTCTGACATCGCCTTATCTGGTCAAGGGCCTGAAGATGATGAGCGAGGTGAAACGGCAAGCGCGCATCATCAAGCATGTGACTGAAATCGAAGCGATTGGAGACGGGCAGCTCTCCTCGGTCCGCTATCAGGCTGGCGGCAAGTCCGAAACACTTAAAGCCGATGTTCTGCTGTTACATCAAGGCGTTGTGCCGAATGTCAATCTCGCCATGGCTGCGGGTGTCAGGCACGAATGGGACGCGGTTCAGCTGTGCTGGCGGCCGGTTCTGGACGCAGATGGCCAGTCGGACATTCCCGGTATCTACATCGCCGGTGACGGTGCGGGAATAGGGGGCGCGCTGGCTGCTCTGGAACGTGGCCGGATCGCAGCGCTGGCGGCTGCAAAAGCGCAAGGTGTTGCGATATCGCCGCGCGCCGAAACGCAGGCGCGTGCAGCGCTTGCACAGGCGGAGAAAGGGCGCGATTTTCTCGATCTGCTCTACAAGCCGGCTGAACAATTCCGCATCCCGCAGGGCGACACGATTGTTTGTCGTTGCGAGGAAATCCGTGCCAGCGATGTGCTTAAAGCCGTGGAAACCGGGGCTACCGGACCCAATCAGGCAAAGGCCTATCTGCGCACCGGGATGGGGCCGTGTCAGGGGCGCCTGTGCGGCCTCACCATGACGGAATTGATGGCCAGGGCACGAGGAACAACGCCGGAGAAAATCGGTTACTACCGCCTGCGTGCCCCGATCAAGCCGATTGCATTGAACGAATTGGCTGATCTGCCAAGCGATGAGGCCGCATTCAAGGCAGTGGTACGGGAATGACGCAACCGGACGCCATCATCATCGGAGGCGGTCTTCACGGCTGTTCGACCGCGTTGCACCTTTGCATGAAAGGGATGAAGCCGGTCCTCATCGAGAAGGATTATGCGGGACGCCACGCATCCGGCGTCAATGCAGGCGGTGTGCGCCAGTTGATGCGCGATCTTGCCGAGATTCCGCTTTCGATCCGTTCGATGGGTATTTGGGAAAATATCGCCGATCTTGTCGATGACGAATGCGCGTTCGAGTGCCATGGGCAGGTGCTGGTTGCCGAAAATGCAGCAGATTTTCAATCCTGCGTGGAGCGGATTGAAACCTTGAAGCGACATGGTTTTACCCATGAGGAACTGATTTCCGCCGATGAGGTTCGCGCGTTACTGCCTGCGGTTGCCGAGACTTGCACTGGCGGTATCGTCTCGCGCCGCGACGGCGCAGCGCAACCAGCTCGAACGACAAGCGCGTTCCGGCGCAAGGCCGAGCAAATGGGTGCAAGAATCATTGAAGGCGTCGCGGCGGGAAATGCCCGCTATAAGGCTGGCCTTTGGCATGTCGATGCAGGAAGCGAGACATTCTGCGCGCCGATCCTCATTATTGCGGCCGGTGCCTGGGGTGGCGCTTTCGCCGATCAGTTCGACGAGCCAGTACCAATAAAGCCGGTCGCGCCGATGCTGATGATCACGTCGCGGGTGCCGCATTTCATTGATCCGGTCGTTATCTTACGCAGCCGCAAGCTTTCGTTCAAACAATTCGCCAATGGGACCGTCCTGATCGGCGGCGGGCATCTCGGCGTGGCCGATCCCGCCACCAACACCACGCTTCTGGACTGGAGAAAACTCCATGAAAGCGCGCGCACGGTGTTCGATCTTTTTGAAGTGATGCGTGACGCGACCATCGTGCGTGCTTGGGCCGGCATCGAAGGAAAAATGGCGGACGACTTGCCCGTTCTGGGAAAATCGTCCCGTCATGAGGGCCTGTTCTATCAATTCGGTTTTTCCCTCCATGGTTTCCAGCTTGGACCTGCCGCCGGTGCGGTCATGGCCGAACTGGTCGCTGAAGGTCGTACCCCGACCGACATTTCGGGACTGTCCATGTCCCGTTTCCACCCTTGAATGACAGAAAGAGAGAAGAGCATGAGCATTTCGCGCAATATCCGTACCCCGATCATGCACCGCGCCGTTTTGGCAAACGGCATCGTGTATGTTGGTGGCACCGTTGCCGACGACACCAGTCTTGGCATGGCCGATCAGACGCGCTCAATTCTTGGCAAGATCGCAGCCTATCTCAACGAGGTTGGATCGGACATTTCCAAAGCCCTGTCGGCGACCATTTTTGTTACCGACCTGTCGAAGAAAAAGGAAATGGATGCGGTCTGGACCGAAGTTTTTGGTGACGATCTGCCTGCGCGTGCAACTGTCGGTGTTAGCGATCTTGGCGGTGGCGCAATGATCGAAGTCGTACTGACTGCAAACGCCTGATCCATGAGCCCCCGCTATCTGCGGGGTTGCAATGCGTGCTTGATCGGGCGGCGAAGTCTCCGCCCGATCACCATCGGCTGTAAGGCGCATTGCCTTATGCCGCTTCCTTTACCGCGCTCTCGTGCGCCACACCGTTCGCCGTTGTTACCAATGTCTTGCGGAAAATCTCTACCAGCGGTCGCAGATTGATCTTGTGCCAGACTGCCCACAAGGGCGTGCGATAGGCAAACCACGACAATTCGCGCAGCACCACGCCAGCGGGCGCCTGATGACGCAGACTCTGTTGGACTGTGGTTACGCCCAATCCTGCGGCGACAAGGCCGAGGGCCGCTAGCGGTTCCGTGGCCTCCATCGAGATGGTGGGAGTGAATCCAGCTTTCGCACAAGCCGCGACAAACGTGTCGTGTCGCAGCGCGTTTTCCTGGTGCATCACGCCAATCCAGTTCTGTGCGGCGAGATCGACTGGGGTGATGTCGTGGGCCTCGGCAAGCGGGTGTCCCACGGGGAGCGCCAGCAACATCGGGTCATTCAGTACCAGAGCGGCCTCAAGGTCCGGATCGTCGCGTGATGGCGGTTCGCAAACAAGCGCAATGTCCAGGCTACGCTGGCGTAGACCTTCCAGTTGAACCGCCGACTGTTGATTGTACAGCGCGATATGTACCGCAGGCCGGTCGTTGCGCAATTCAAGCAGTGCATTCGGTAGAACGCCCGAATGCATCGCATATTCCAGATAGCCGATGCACAGCCCACCCTCGTCGCCGCGGCCAAGCCGCCGTGCAAGAGATTCGAGCCGGTTGGCATGGGTCAGAAGTCCCCGCGCCTCTGCCAGGAATGTGTGCCCGTCCCGGGTGAGGCGGATGCGTTGCTGTGAGCGTTCAAACAGGGTCAGCCCCAGCTTCTCTTCCAGTTGGGCAATCTGCCGGCTCAAAGGCGATTGGGAAATATGCAGCCGTTCGGCGGCGCGCCCGACGTGCTCTTCCTCTGCGACGACCACGAAGTAATGCAGTTGGCGAATGTCCAGCATTTCAGATCCATTATGTCTCAAGTTTAGCTAATTATGTCTTGGACAGACTTAACTAGCAACCCTAAATCCACGCCACATCAGTTAACTCTGCATAAGGAAGCAGTTATGAGCATTAAAGACAAACTGGCCGGACACGTTCTCGGCTTTGGCACCGCACCGCTCGGCAACATGTTCCGTGACATCCCGGAAGCTGAGGCGCAGGCCACCGTTGATGCCGCCTGGGAGCAAGGCGTGCGCTACTACGACACGGCGCCGTTCTACGGTGCGGGCCTGGCCGAGATACGGCTTGGCGAGGCGCTCTCCCGGCATAAGCGCGACGAATATGTTCTCAGCACCAAGGTCGGCCGCCTGATCCTCGACGAAGTTGAAGACGCCAGCGCGCGTGCGCTTGGCGAAAAGAGCGGCCTGTTTGTAGCTGGCCGTCCGAACAAGCTCGTCAACGACTATTCCGCCGACGCCACGATGCGTTCGATTGAGGACAGCCTCAAGCGCATGAAGACCGACCGCATCGATTTCGTGTGGGTCCACGACATTGCCCAGGACTTCTACGGCGATGAATGGCTCTCCTATTTCGAAGTGGCGCGCAAAGGCGCTTTCCGGACGTTGACCCGCCTCCGCGAAGAAGGCGTGATCAAGGCCTGGGGTCTGGGCGTGAACCGGGTAGAGCCAATCGAATTGACCCTGGATCTTTCCGAAGCCGAGCCAGATGGCTTCCTGCTGGCAGGCCGCTATACACTTCTCGACCACGAGCGGGCGCTACAGCGCCTGATGCCGAAGGCTGCGGAACGCAAGGCCGAGATCGTCGTCGGCGGCCCTTACAGCTCTGGCATTCTGGCCGGTGGCACGCATTTCGAATACCAGAAGGCTTCGCCCGAGGTCATCGCCAGGGTTGAGCGCATCAAGGCGGTTGCACAAAGGCACGGCGTCGGCATCAAGGCGGCTGCCCTTCAGTTTTCCTTGGCCAATCCGGCTGTGGCCGCCGTCATTCCGGGTGCAAGCCGGCCGGAACGTATTGCCGAGGATGCAGCTGCGCTGAAGGAAGTCATTCCAGCCGACTTCTGGAACGAATTGCGTGCGGAACATCTGGTCGCAGCGAATGCGCCGCTGCCCGTCGATCACATCTAACATTTGATTAGCGAAGGAGCCTACCATGGCACAAGCTTCAGCAACGATAACTCTCCCGGTCGCAGCCGACCGGGTATGGCAATTGATCGGCGGCTTTGATTCACTGGCCGACTGGTTGCCGTATATTCCGAAGAGTGAAGTAAGCGAGGGTGGCCGCGTGCGCCATCTCGCCAACCCTGACGGTGACACAATCATCGAACGGCTTGAAGCCTTCGACAACAGCGAACGCAGCTATACCTATTCGATTCTTCAGGCGCCATTTCCAGTCACCAACTACCTCTCCACGCTGCGCGTGGTCAGTATCGACGGTGATCGGTCCTCGCGCGTCGAATGGTCTGGTGAATTCACGCCGGCAGGGGTGAGCGATGAAGACGCATCACGCCTGTTTGAGGGCATCTATCGCGATGGCCTGAAAGCGCTGGAAGCCACTCTGACCAGCAAGACAGCATGAGCGGACGCGGATACTCCGCTTCCTCATGCCGACCCGGCGCGATAGTGCCGGGTCGCTGTGGCCAATGCGGCGATGGAGGGAGAAATGGCGACTGACGTTCAGGTGGAGGGTATATGCTCCTCTTATCTACACAACAAATATCCCGGTCTGCGGACCTTATGAAAACTGGAGAGTGAGATGAAGCGTTTCCCCTTTGCCGGACGCACCTTTGAGGTCAATTACGGCGATCTGGTCGCAACCAATGCCTATGCCGCCGACAAAAACAGCCTGACCTATGAAATCACCGGCGGCCCGCTGAAGGGCGCTACCGCCGAGGTCGCATTCGAATGGACGGAACTTGATGGTGGTAACTTCGTCATCTCCTGGCAGGAGGCCGATGGCTCTACTGTCCTCCATGTCGACAATTTCGAGCAGGGTTCCTCGCTGACCTTCTTCACGACACCAAAATCGGACTTCTACCGGCTTTCAGGAACCTTGCACGCCCTCAGCGATCACGAGTGAGTTGAGCGTCAAATGGTGACTCAGGGGCTGACGACAGCTGATAGGTCAGCCTCTATCTGCCAAGCGGAAAAAGCGTGCTTGTTCGGCAGGAACACGATAGAAAATCTTCACGTGGATCGGAACGGGCACGGCCGGTTCGGATATGTTATCAACGTATGGAAAAACCGAACAGCAACGACGACCAAGAGACATGGCAGAACCGATCGACAATTCGCAAGCGAAACTCAAAGGCACGAATATTACCGCTTGGGACGTTGCTCGTAAGGCAGGGGTATCCCAATCCACGGTTTCGCGAGCGCTTGCCAATAGTCAGTTGGTCTCAAAAAAAACGCGTGATCGCATTATCGCAATCGCAGAGCAGCTTGGTTATCAGGTCAATATCATGGCCCGGGGTCTGAGCACACAACGTTCTGGGTTGATCGCCGTTGTGACAGGATCGGCGCGAAATCCCTTCTATTGGGAAGTGTTGCGCCAGATCGATGAACGTCTTCAGGCCGAAGGCATGCATGTCATGCTGGTAACGGTGCGGGAGGGGGAAAGCATTGATGCTGCCATTCGCAAAGTGCACCAGTATCGTGTCGACGGACTCCTTGTCCTGTCAGCGGAGCTTTCGTCGAGGGCGATAGATGAATGCAAGGATTTCGGGCTGCCGGTTGTGTTGTTCAATCGTTATGTCGCCAGCGAAGCCGTCTCCGCGGTGTCCTGCGATAATGCGGTTGCCGGGCGGGACGTGGCGCAATTCCTGTATAATACCGGGCACCGGCGTTTCGGCTTTATTTCCGGCCTACAGGATAGTTCCACCAACAAGGATCGGTTCGAAGGATACAAGAGTCAGATTGCGAAACTGGCTTGCCAGCCGCCGCTCGTTGAAGTCGGCGATTTCACTTATGAGGGCGGGCGGCAGGCGGTAAAAAGGCTGCTGCTTCAGGGGGAGCGACCTGATGCAATCTTCTGCGCCAATGACATCACGGCAATCGGCGCTCTCGATGGGATCCGGATCGATCTGCGGTTGAAGGTTCCCGAAGACGTTTCCATTATCGGCTTCGACGATATTCCCATGGCTGCCTGGTCGGGTCTCGATCTGACCACCATGCGCCAGCAATCTGGCCAGATGGTCGAAGCCGCGATAGAAATCCTCAAACAACGGATTGATCAGCCCGAAATGGGGCCTGAATTCCGGCTTGAACCCGGCAAACTCATCATTCGCCAGACGGTGCGTCTGGATCGGACTGCATAAGTTCGCCGGGCGATCGACCGTCAGCTTCTTCTCCGTTCAGAAGGGCGGCATGATAGGCCCAGAACTCGCGGACAAATCGCCCGGCGAGTTGATTGTCTGCCCCCTGACTACGGCGGATTGCCAGAAATCCGGCATCCACGAAGACACCGAACGGTCTGACGACGACGCCTCGTCCGCGAAACTCCGTCGCGGATGACGGATCGATGATCGTAATGCCCGCGCCCTCCGATACCAGCGTCAGAGCGGTGTGGGAAAGACGTGTTTCGATTGTCGATGATCGCGGGATACCGGCCAGTGCCACCTCGACCCGCATCGCAAACAATGTCCCCGGTTCAAGGGTAATCATCCGCTCATTGGCAAGATCGGCGGGCATGATGTTTTCCATGTTCGCCAAAGGGTGCCCGGCAGGTACGGCAACGACCGCAGCTATTGCACAGGTTTCGATCATGAAGCCGGGCCGGTCGAGCGGACCATCGGCGAAGCCCAGATCCATCTGGCCCGACGCGACGGCTTCGATGACCATCGACGATGGAATGCCGTTCAGGGAGGCATGGACATTGGGGCGGTCACGCAGAAATCGCGCCAGAAAACGTGGCATGATTCCGTTGGCAAGCGCAGGCATCGCTGCAATGCGCAGCATGCCTACATTCTGACGGCTGATTTCTTCGGCAAAAGCCTTGATACGGGAAAGCCCGACATAGGCCCGTTCCACTTCCTGTAGCAGGGTCAAGGCCTCCAGCGTGGGCGTCAGCTGATTACCGCGCCGGTCGAACAGCTTCAATTTCGTATCGATCTCGAAGTCGCGGATCAGTCGGCTGACTGCCGGCTGGGTGATGGACATCAATTCGGCTGCCGCCGTCATTTTTCCGGTCAACATGACCGTTCGGAAAGCCTCTACCTGACGCAGATTCATCACTCACCATAATATTTGGTTATGCTTGACCGTTTATTTCGAATTTGACTGTATTGAAGCGCGCTGTCAAACCCTCAGAAAATGAATGTGTCGTACGGTTCAGGCCGGAAACGCACGGGAGGGAACAGACTGGTGAATGCGGTCAACGCATATCTCGACCTAATGGGGTTCGCTGATGGCGGCTGGGGCATGGATATGCTCAAGGCCACTGGCGTGACCATTTCGGTCTCATTGAGCGGTTTCGCCACGGGTGCGATTTTCGGTTGCATGGCTGCTGCCGCATCATTTTCGTCGCTGCGGGTCTTGCGTCTGCTGGCCGACGGATATGTCACGATCCTGCGCGGCATTCCCGATCTTCTGGTGATTTATCTATTCTATTTCGGCAGCAGCGCCGTGCTTAGCAAAGTCGCTGTGTTTTTCGGTTCCGAAGGCTTCGTAAGCGCCCCGGTTTTCCTCATTGGCGCTCTCGCAATCGGCGTTGTTTCGGGTGCCTATCAGGCGGAAGTCTATCGCGGTGCGGTTCTCGCCCTGTCCAGAGGCGAGATGGAAGCAGCGAAAGCATATGGAATGCCGTCCGGCCTCATGTTTCGCCGCATCATCCTGCCGCAGGCTGCCCGTTTCGCCATCCCCGGTATAGGCAATGTCTGGCAGCTTGTATTGAAGGAATCTGCCCTCATCTCGGTTGTCGGGCTGGTTGAATTGATGCGCCAGGCGCAAATCGGCTCCGGTTCGACGCGCAAGCCCTTCACCTTTTTTCTGACCGCGGCCGTCCTTTACCTGCTGATCAGTTTCGTGTCGGGCGTCCTGTTCCGTGTTGCTGAAAAACGCGCGATGCGCGGCATCCGGCGAGCGATTTGAACATGATCGATTTTCCATTCATCTATGAGTCCTTCATCAGTATTTGCAGCGGTATTCCGCTGACCTTGCAACTGATGGCACTGTCCGTGACTGCGGGAGCGTTCCTGGCCATCGTTCTTGCGGCCATGCGGTTGTCGAACTGGGCATTGCTCGATCTTCTGGCGCGCGCCTATATCTTTGTGTTTCGCGGGACGCCGCTTCTGGTCCAGCTTTATCTCATCTATTACGGGCTCAGCCAGTTTCCCGAACTGCGCAAGAGCTTTCTGTGGCCATTTCTGCGCGAACCATATTGGTGCGCGGTGCTTGCGCTGGCGCTGAACACGGCAGCCTATAGCGCGGAAATCATCCGTGGCGGCGTTCTCTCTGTTCCCGCCGGGCAGATCGAGGCGGCGCGCGCCTACGGGATGAGCGGCCTCACCCTGATACGACGCATCATTGCGCCGCAGGCCCTGCGACAGATGCTGCCCGCCTATTCCAACGAAGTGATCCTGATGGTGAAATCGACCGCGTTGGCCTCCACTATAACCATGATGGAGGTCACGGGGCTGGCCGCAAAACTCATCTCGGCGACCTACCGCCCGGTAGAGGTCTTCATCGCGGCGGGTGCGATCTACCTTCTGCTCAACTTCACCGTCAGCCGCATATTCAAGCTGATCGAATATCGGCTTTCGGCAGCCCAGCGCCAACCGCTTTTACTGTCGGTCGCAGGAGACAAACCATGACGAACAATTCCACCACTCCTGCAGTGGAGATTACCGGACTGGAGAAAAGCTACGGCGCCCACAAGGTGTTGCATTCCATCTCCTTCAAGGCTCATCAGGGCGAGGTGATTTCCATTCTCGGGGCCTCCGGTTCGGGAAAATCCACATTGCTCCGCTGCATCAATATGCTGGAGATACCCGAGGCAGGCGAGATCTCCATTCATGGAGAAACCTACAAGCTGGCGCAGCAGCCGGGGCGTCAGCCACGCATCGTCGATCAGAAGCAGCTGCAACGCCTGCGCTCGCAGGCGACGATGGTTTTTCAATCATTCAACCTCTGGTCTCATCTGACGATTCTGGAGAATCTGATCGAAGCCCCTGTGCATGTGCAAAAACGCAACCGCGCCGAGTGTATCGCGGAGGCCGAAGCCCTGCTTGAACGGGTCGGCATTGCCGACAAACGCAACTTCTATCCGGCCCATCTTTCGGGCGGTCAGCAACAGCGTGCGGCGATTGCGCGGGCGCTCGCCATGCGTCCCAAAATCATGCTTTTCGATGAGCCGACCTCGGCGCTCGACCCGGAACTGGTGGCAGAGGTTCTGCGTGTCATGCGCGACCTTGCCGCCGAAGGCCGCACCATGCTCGTTGTGACCCATGAAATGGATTTCGCGCGCGATGTTTCCAGCAGGGTGCTGTTCCTGCGCCAAGGGTTGATCGAAGAAGACGGCCGCCCGGAGGAGGTTTTCTCGAACCCGAGAAGCGAGCGTTTCCGCCAGTTCATTTCCAGGCAGAACATCTAATACAAACAACCAACAAACACAGAGGTGAACCCATGAAATTGAAGATTGTCTTGTCTGCCGTCGGGCTTCTGGCGTCGGTCCATATGTCTCATGCCGAAGACGTTATCCGCATTGCATCGGAAGGCGCTTACGCTCCGTGGAATTTCTCAGGCCCGAACAATGTTCTGGAAGGGTTTGAAATCGATCTCGCCAAGGAACTCTGCGGCCGCATGAAGGCCAAATGCGAGATTGTCGCGCAAAACTGGGACGGCATCATTCCTTCGCTGACTGCTGGCAAATACGACGCCATCATGGCTGCCATGAGCATCACGCCCAAGCGCGAAGAGGTGATCGCATTCTCCGCGCCCTATGCCGCCGCAATCAATTCCTTTGCGGTGATGGACGATAGCGATCTGGCCGACCTGCCAGAACAGGGCAAGCCAATCTCCGTCGATTCCGACGCGGCCAAGCCTGTGTTGGAGGAAATCGCCAAGAAAATCGAGGGCAAGACGGTTGGCGTCCAGGGTGCGACGACGGCATCTGCCTTCATGGAGCAGTACTTCAAGAACGGCGCCAGCGTACGCGAATACAAGACCACTGAAGAGCACAACTTCGATCTGACAAGCGGTCGCCTCGATGCCGTCGTAGCCAATGCTACCGTTCTGGCCGCGGCCCTTGAGAAAGAGGACATGAAGGGCGTCAAGCTCGCCGGTCCGCTTTTCTCAGGCAAGGTGTTCGGCATGATCGGCGTCGGTTTGCGCAAGGACGACACCGCTCTCAAGGCGCGTTTCGATGAAGCAATTACCGCTGCGGTCAAGGACGGCACGGTGAAGAAACTGTCGGAGAAGTGGTTCAAGGTGGATGTAAGCCCGCAAGATTAAGACAGCGCCGACCCGTCGATATCATCGGCGGGTCGTGCCCGCAGGCATACGGAACGGGAAGCATGCGCAGACTGCCAGATCAGGACATCGTCATTATCGGAGCCGGGCTCGTCGGCGCTGCCATTGCATGGGGCCTGGCTCGGCTGGGCCATCGTCCGATGTTGCTTGATGGCGAAGACCTTGCGCTACGGGCATCACGCGCAAATTTTGCGTTGGTCTGGGTTCAGGGCAAGGGGTTGGGAGCCCCCCATTATGCGCGCTGGACAATGCGGTCGGCCCGGTCATGGCCGACATTTTCCGCCGCCTTGCGGGAAACATCCGGTGTGGACGTCGCCTTGCGACAGAACGGGGCGTTCAGCTTTGCGCTGGATCAGGCTGAGCTCGGCCGCTTGCGTGACGAAGTGGAAACTGTAGCGCGCGAGCTGGGCAGCGATGCCCCCGTACACGTTGTTCTAGATCATGCCGAAACCGCCAGAATGGTGCCTGCCATCGGGCGTGGCGTCATAGGCTCCATCTATTCGCCTCTCGATGGCGACGTAAACTCGCTTCGTCTGTTCAATGCATTGCATATCGGCATGCTTAATCTCGGTGCACGCTATGAACCGCATTGCGACGTTGAAGAAATCCATCCGGTGTCCGGCGGCGGGTTTCTCCTGAAGGGCCGATGGGGCGAAGTTTTCGCCAGCCGTATCGTTTTGTCTGCCGGTGTCGGTAACAGCAAGCTGGCTGCCATGGTCGGCATTTCTGCTCCGTTGGTGCGCAGCAAGGGCCAGATTCTGGTGACAGAAAAATGCCAGCCCTTTTTCCCGTATACGGCGGCCACGCTCCGCCAGACCGATGAGGGTGGCGTCATGATCGGTGACAGCCAGGAAACCGCGACGGATTCCATCGCAACCAATCAGGAGATCAGCGCAGTTCTCGCTGATCGTGCGATACGTACATTTCCCTGTCTGAGCGGGGTTAACGTCGTGCGCAGTTGGGCAGGCTTTCGCGTCAAGACGCTCGACGGGCTTCCCATCTATGAGCAGTCCGCAACCTGTCCCGGCGCATATGTGGCCATGTGCCATTCCGGCGTCACCTTGGCTGCGAACCACGCGCTGATTATCGCCAATGAAATTGCCAGCCAACAGGACAAGCTTGCCGACAACGCATTTTCAGGCCGGAGGTTTCATGTTTCGGAAAACTGACACGGCGCAGGAGACCATCACCATAACATTCGATGGAAGTCCCTTGCAGGTCGAAGCCGGCCAGACTGTTGCCGCCGCACTGCTGGGACACGGCATCAGCACTTTTCGCACCAGCGTCGTCGGTAATCAACCGCGTGGGCCTTATTGCCTGATGGGCGTTTGTTTCGAATGTCTGGTCGCCATCGACGGTATCCAGAACCGACAGGCCTGCATGACGTTGGTGCGCGAAGGCATGTCTGTGTCATCGCAACATGGTGCCCGCGCGGCGCAAGAAGGTCGCTGACAATGGCGCTCACGAAAATCGACGATCTTCAATCGCTCCATATGCGATACGACCTCGCCATAATCGGCGCCGGTCCTGCTGGAATGGCCGCTGCCACAGAAGCTTCTGCCATCGGCGTTCGCGCCGTGCTTTTCGACGAAAATCCGGCCATGGGCGGCCAAATATATCGGGCGATCGAAACCAATACGCCGACAAAACGCGCCTTCCTCGGCAAGGACTACTGGAAGGGCAAGGAAGTTCTGGGCGCATTTCTCGCAAGTGATGCAACTTATGTGCCGCAGTCTCTGGTGTGGAGTGTCGAGCAGCAGCAAGCGGAAGACGGCCCGCTCGTCGAGCTGCGGATTTCGGCGTCGGGGCAAAGCCGGATCATTCATGCGCGGCGGGTGATCTTCGCAACCGGTGCCATGGAACGCCCCATGCCTCTGAAAGGCTGGACATTGCCCGGTGTGGTGACGATTGGCGCGGCCCAGATTGCATTGAAATCATCCGGTCTCGTGCCGGAGGGGCGTATCGTGCTGGCTGGTACCGGCCCGCTGCTTTATCTCTTTGCAGCGCAATTGCTGGAAGCGGGCGGGACGCTTGCAGCCATACTCGACACGACACCACGACAAAACTGGATCAGGGCAGCTCCCCATCTGCCTTCATTCCTGCTGTCGCCTTATCTGTTGAAGGGGCTGTCACTGCTACGCAAGGTGCGGCGGTCGGTTCCAGTTTTTTCTGGTGTCGAAGCGATAGAAATTCTTGGTGAAGATCACGCCAGCGCCATCCGCTTTACGAGCAGGGGTAAAACAGAGGAAATTGATGTTGATGGCGTCTTTCTGCATCAAGGCGTTATCCCCAATAACAGTCTGGCCAATGCGACTGGCTGCGCCATTGTCTGGAATGACGCGCAGAAATGTTTTGAGCCAGAATTGAGCCCGGAAGGGCGCGCCTCGCTCGCGGCGATCTTCATTGCCGGTGATGGCGGTGGCATTGGCGGCGCGCTTGTGGCGGAAGTCGGAGGGCGTATTGCTGCCCTGGCCGCATGCATGGATCTCGCGCCTGAAAAAGCGCCCCGTATTGAAGCTTCACTGACAAGACATAAGCGGGAGCGCAAGGCGCTGCTTCGCGGACGGTCATTCATCGATGCCCTTTACCAGCCAGCGCTCTCGTTTCGCGTGCCAGCTGATCGTGCGACGATTGTATGTCGATGTGAAGAGGTCACAGCGGGCGCCATCCAGGATGCTGCCCAACGCAATGCGATCGGACCCAATCAGCTGAAGACCATGCTGCGCTGCGGCATGGGGCCGTGCCAGGGACGCATGTGCACTGCGACGGTGACGGAAATTCTTGCGGCCGTACAGCAACGCAGACCGGCGGATGTCGGCACCTATCGGCTGCGCGCGCCGATAAAACCTGTGCCTCTGCGCGAAATCGCGGCTCTTCCTCAGACGCCCGACGCTGTTTACGCCGTTACCGGCGAGCGCTCGGATGAAACATAACCCACCGAAAGGATATGAAAATGGCTGAACGTTATCTGCGCACCCCCATCATGCATCGCGTTGTCGAACGCAACGGCATCGTCTATGTCGGCGGCACCACATGCGACGATGAAAGCCTTGATATGGCAGGACAGACGCGCGAGATCCTGGCCAAGATCGATCACTATCTGGCCGAAGCGGGCAGCGACAAGACGAAGCTTTTGACCGCGACGATTTTTGTCACTGATCTGGGAAAGAAGCCGGAAATGGATGCCGTGTGGAAGGCCTGGGTCGGTCCCGAAGACCTTCCGACCCGCGCCACGGTTGGCGTCGCGGATCTGGGTGGCGATACCATGATCGAGATTGTTGTTTCCGCATTCAAATGATCATCGGCGCTAGGGAAACAGGTCCACATTGAGAAGTTGGAGCGCGTTTCGATCTGTTTGGATCGGATCGCGCTCTAACCGGAACCGATCTATATATCCGCGAAGCCTTCTTCTTCGATGTCATTGGCACCGAGCGCTACGAAGCGGTCCAGAAGCCAGGAAGCGGCGGGGCCGGGGGGCGCGTCGCGGGGCCAGATGCCACCAAAGCGATAGATGCCGCCTTTGTAATCCGGCATGGCCAGCCGTCTCAGGGTGCCGTTTTTCAGGTCGGAGCGTATGTGCGGCAAAGGCATGTTCCCCCATCCGATCCCCTCCCTTAAGAGCGCATGTTTGGCACCCAGATCAGCAATGCGCCATGTTCGCGGACTGAGGACCGCAAAATCCTGTCCTTCCGTCAGATGGGACCTATCGGTCAGCACAAGTTGTACATGATTGCGGGCCTCGCCGGGTGCAATGCGCTCCATCATGCCAAGAGGATGACCCGGTGCCGCGACCGGAGCCATTAGAACGGAGCCGGCTGCGATGCACTCGACGCCCTGGACGCGCGCCGCCAGCGGACCGGAGATGCCAATTGCCGCCCTGCGGTCCAGCACCATTGCCGTAACGGCTCCCAGCGCTTCCACGTGCAGACGCAGCGATACGGTGGGGAAAGTATCGGCAAAGGCACGCAGTACCTCGCTCAGGCGTTCAGTCGGCATCATGACGTCCACCGCCATATCCACCTCTGCCTCCAGGCCGCTGAGCAATCCCTTCACTTTAGCCCTGAGACTGTCCATTCCATGCGCCAGCCCGCGCGCTTCGGCGAGCACGGCCCGGCCTGCAGCAGTGAGCTGCGGTTTGCGCGTGCCCTGCCGCTCGAACAGTTTGAGATCGAGCTGTGCTTCCAGATTGGCAACGGCATAGCTGATCACGGATACGGCACGATTAAGCTTGCGGGCTGCTCCAGCAAAGCTGCCTGTATCAACGACGGTGAGGAAAATCCGCAATTGCTCGAATGTTGGCGTGCCGGGGTTCATCAGCCTGTTGCTTTTTTCATACCATATATCGATTATGAATGGCCCCAAATTGGGAGCCATTCACGCTACATGCAAACGCATCATATCAGACTGTTGTGAAAGTGTGCGTTTCGGAGAGGTCGCCTAATCAGGACGGCCTGAGCAGGTGCCGCACGACAGGTGGATGTTCGCCCAAGTGATATGCATTGATCAGGTTCTGATCAACCTGATCGGCGTGGGTGACCCGGGCGTGCTGGCGCTGATGTTCCACCCAGCTTTCGACAACGAAACTTTCCAATATCCTGCCGGGTTGAGCAATATCCTCCCATACATCCCAGCGGATGGCGCCATCGCGTTGGCGCACAGACCGGAACCGGCGCAGAGCAGTGATGAATTCGCCCTGTTGTTCCGGTGCGACCAGATACTCGATTTCGACGAGAACCGGACCGCGATCGTCACCCGGCTGCACCGATACGACCGGTTCCGCCCAATGGTTGGAAGGAGCAAGGTCGACGCCTGTATCTTTGGGAAGCCGCCAGATCGAGGCCAGCAACAACCCCACAACATTGCCGACGGCGGCGATAATGAGCGCTGTAGTGACATCCGTCCGGGCTGCGATCGCCCCCCAAATGATGCTGCCGCCAGTCATTGCTCCCTGAAAAACCAGCAGATAGACGGCGAGCGCACGTGCTTTCACCCAACCGGGGGAGGCCATTTGCGCAGCGACATTGAGAGACGTCAGCATGCCGATCCAGGCGAGGCCTGCGACGAACATGACGGCTCCGCCGAACCATGCATTTGGCGCCAGACCAAGCGCAGCCGTTGCGACGGCAAACAATATGGTCGCACCGATGGATGTGGTATTGGCTGGAATCTGCTTGCGCAGCCGTTTCAACAGAAGGGCACCAACGACCGCCCCGGCGCCCATACAGGCCAGAAGTGCGCCATACCCGGCTGCGTCGAGGCCGAGGCCGCGCCGGGCCACCAGCGGCAGCATGGCCCAGAGGGCGCTGCCGAATGCAAAGAAGCCAACCGCGCGGATGAGTGCCAACCGCAGGGCAGGAGAATGACGGGCATAACGATAGCCAGCTTTCAGAGCGCCGAAAAAATGCTCCGGAGGAAGCGTATGCACGGTGGCGGAACGTTGCCACCGAAACAGGACAAACAACACTGCGGTGACCGACAAGGCGTTGAGCGCAAAGACTGCGGGCGTGCCGGCGAGCGCCACGATCACGCCGCCGAGAGCCGGTCCGATGGCACGTGCGATATTGACGCCAAGGCTGTTGAGCGCCACAGCATCGGGAAGCGCAGTCTTGTCTACCAGCTCAGGAACGATAGCCTGAAACACCGGGGCACTGAGCGCGGCCGCAACACCCAATACGAATGTGGCGGTGAGAAGCACATAAGGCGTAGTCAGTCCCTGCCAGGTCGTTACCGACAGGATTGCCGCGGCAACCAGGCCAAGCACTTGTGCGGCAAGCAGCATTCGTCGCCGGTCGATGATGTCAGCCAGGGCGCCTGCTGGCAATGCCAGCAGGAACATCGGCAAGGTGGTCGCGGCCTGTACCAACGCCACCAGCAGAGGGCTGGGGGAGAGGGATGTCATCAGCCAGCCCGCGCCAACGTCGTGCATCCATGTGCCGACGTTGGAAATGATTGTGGCAATCCATAACGCCCGGAATACCGGGAAGCTCAAAGGGCTTTTCGCGCCCGCTGCTGCAGAGTCCGACACGGTCATGTCCTTTCCTTCCTGTTGAAGAGCACAGCCACCACGATAAATCCGCCGATCAATCCGACATGTTCAAGGAAGGTATTGCGCTCGTGAAACCGTGCAATCGGATCGTCGATCCGCCAGAATGGGTGGCTGATGAGTGTTGCCAATGCCGTGAACACGCCGAGCGCGCCTGCACCAA
>Ga0182749_1000937_pt1 | contig 24120 bp, 21 predicted proteins | sample eDN3rd37CKraftMG_FD_128875 | JGI IMG/M metagenome (GOLD analysis project Ga0182749, IMG submission 128875) | Enriched Miracle-Growth compost microbial communities from Emeryville, California, USA - eDNA 3rd pass 37_C Kraft MG (version 2) (version 2) ...
CGCGGCCAACTGGGGAAAGTGGCCGGGGCGCAGCCGCAATCTCGCCTGGATCAACTTTGCGCGCGCGGCCTTGCCGGAGCGTGGCTATCATCTGGCCCGAAGCGCCTTTGGCTCAAGCTTTCGGCCCGAATGGCTGAAAACGGACATGATGATAGAGGGTGGGGTCAAGCCTGCCTTCAACCGCGAACGCCGCGACCAATCCTTCAAGGGACGCCGCGTCATCGAACAGCAGATCTATGCGCTGCGCTCGCGCGCGCTGCCCAGCCTGCTTCGGCATGGCGACCGCAGCGCAATGTGGTTCTCGGTCGAGAGCAGGCTGCCCTTTCTCACCGTTCCCCTGGCCAACCTCCTGCTCTCCATGCCCGAGCAATACCTCATCTCGGATACCGGCGAGACCAAGAGCGTATTCCGCGCGGCCATGCGGGGGATAGTGCCTGACGAGGTGCTGGACAGGCGAGACAAGATCGGCTTCGACGCACCCGAACAGAGCTGGATGATGGCCGAAGACAGCCCGGCCAGAGACTGGCTCAGAGCCAGCCACAAGATTCCGTTTCTGAACCAGAAGGCAATGCTGGAACGCTTCGATGCCGTTGCAAGCGGCAAGGCGGCCTATTCCTGGCAGATATGGAGATGGGTGAATTTTGTCAGATGGTACGAGCAACTGGGCATGGCATGAGCCATGCATGGACACCGCGCAAGGAGACAAAGCATGAACTCGGTGAAACAGGCATACAGGGCGCTATGCGACAGGGAGCCTACCATACCTGTATTCAGCAGGGCATGGTGGCTGGACGCGGCGGCGGGCCCCGAAAACTGGGATGTTGTCGTCGTGGAGCAGGACGGCCAGATCGTCGCATCACTTCCCTACGTCATAAAGCGGGTGCTGGGGATAACGCTGCTGACCCAGCCTTCACTCACCCAGACACTGGGGCCATGGCTCAGGCCGACGTCGATGAAGTATATGAAGCTGCTGAGCTGGCAGAAGGAGGCGATGCAGGCGCTGATAGAGCAGTTGCCGCCCTTCTCCCATTATGTCCAGCAATGGCACTATTCCCATACGAACTGGCTGCCGTTCTACTGGAAGGGTTTCAGCCAGACCACACGCTACACCTTTGTGATCAGCGATCTATCCGACCTGGACAAAGTATATGCAGGGTTTTCATCGGCCAAGCGCAGCGAGATCAAGAAAGCCGAGAAAACCATACGGGTTGAGTTCGACATCACAGCCGAGGATTTTTATGAAAATCACCGCGCTTCCCTGAAGCGCCAGGGCAGGGATATCTGTTATTCCTTCGCTCTCTTCAAGAAGCTGTACGATGCGGCCTACCTGAACAATTCTGGAAGAACCATTGCAGGCTATGACAGCGACGGCAATCTGCACGCCGCATTATTCATAGTCTGGGACCCCGGCAGCGCCTATGGCCTGGTCAGCACCATAGATCCGCGCTTCAGGGGCAGCGGCGCGCCATCGCTGCTGATACGCGAAATGATCCGCCATGTCGCGCCCCTCACGAAAAAATTCGACTTCGAGGGCAGCATGTCCGAAGAGCTTGCACGCTCGTACAGGCAGTTCAACACGCGGAAGCAGCCCTACTTTCTCATATCCAAGACGCCATCGAAGCTCTATGCCACGGCAAAGTTTCTGCGTTCCGTACTGAGAACCGCCTGACGCCCGCATCCACGCTGACCCTCATTTCCCCTAACCATGCCGCATACAAGGAACCATACGATGAACTCCGCCAAACAGGCATACAGGGAGCTATGCGACAGGGAACCTTCCATACCCGTGTTCAGCAAGGCGTGGTGGCTGGATGCGGCGGCGGGTCCTGAAAACTGGGACGTGGCCGTCGTGCGTAGAGACGGCGAGGTCGTTGCCGCGCTGCCCTATGTCGTCAAGAAGATGCTGGGGATAACGCTGCTGACCCAGCCCTCGCTGACCCAGGTCCTGGGCCCCTGGCTAAGGCCCAGCACAGCCGGCTATATGAAGCAGCTGAGCCGGCAAAAGGAACTGATGCAGGCGTTGATAGAGCAGTTGCCGCACTATTCGCATTATGTACAGCAGTGGCACTATTCCCAGACCAACTGGCTGCCTTTCTACTGGAAGGGCTTTAGCCAGACCACGCGCTACACCTTTGTTATCGACGACCTTTCGGATCCGGAAAAAGTATGCGGCGCTTTTTCGCATGCAAAACGCAAGGACATCAAGAAGGCCGAGGGTCATATACGGGTGGAGTTCGATCTGTGCGCCGAACAGTTCTACGATAACCATCGCTACACCCTGGCCCAGCAGGGCAGCAAGATCAGCTATTCGTACACACTGTTCAAGAAGCTCTACGACGCCGCCTACCTGCACGATGCCGGACGCACGATCGCAGGCTATGACGAAGAAGGCAATCTGCATGCCGCGCTGTTTGTAGTCTGGGATGCGAGCAGCGCCTATGACCTGATCAGCACCATCGATCCCCAATTCCGGGGCAGCGGCGCATCGTCCCTGCTGATACGCGAGATGATTCGCTTCGTGGCTTCCAGGACGGCAAGGTTCGATTTTGAAGGCAGCATGACGGAAGAGATCGCGCAGTCGTTCAAGCAATTCAACGCGCAGCAGAAACCTTATTCGGTCGTATCCAGAACCCCATCGCGCATCTACGCCACGGCCAAATTTCTGCGCTCCATGCTTGCCTGAAGACAAGCCTGCCGTTTCCACGACACGGCTCAATTCCCCCCGCCCCTGTTTCCTCCCGCAGGCATTCGCACGCCATCCCCGGCGCCGCGAAAAGGCCCTGTCACCGCCAGGTCCTGCCTGCCTCCCCCATCCTTGAAAGCGAGATCGTCATGAAATTTTTGCTCGTCGCCAGCTTTGCTGAATCGATCATGCAGTTTCGCGGGCCCCTGATCCAGGCCCTGGTCGCAAAGGGAATGGAAGTTCACATTGCCGCGCCCGGCCTGTCCGCGGACAGCCCGGCCCGGCAGCAGTTGGAGTCCAAGGGCCTGATCACCCACGACATCGCATTGCGCCGCACCGGCATGAACCCTGCGCGCGACCTGCTTACCCTATGGCTGCTGTGGCGGCTGATGATAAGCCTGCGCCCGCAGTATGTGCTGGGATACACAATCAAGCCCGTGATCTATGGTTCGCTGGCCGCATGGCTTGCACGCATTCCCCACCGCTATGCGCTGATCACCGGCCTGGGGTATGCGTTCGCGGGAAAGAACGCGCAGGGCTCCCGGCCCAGCCTGTGCCGCAGGGTCGCGCAGAAACTGTATACCCTCGCACTGGGCCGTGTTCACAAGACATTCTTCCAGAATCCCGATGACGAAAAGCTGTTTCGCGACCTGGGCATTCTTTCACCCTCTGCGTCTACCGTGGTCATCAACGGTTCGGGCATCAATCTCAAGCAGTTCATGCCGGCGCCCCTGCCGCAGACGCCTCACTTCCTGCTGATCGCGCGGCTGCTCGGGAACAAGGGCGTGCGCGAATATTGCGAAGCCGCGAGCCGCATACACAGCCAGTATCCACAGGCGCGTTTCAGCCTCGTTGGCTGGCTGGACGACAACCCGGACTCCATTACCCAGGCAGAACTGGACAGCTGGCTGGCCCAGGGGCATCTGAATTTCCTCGGACGCCTGGAGGATGTGCGCTCCGCCATCGCCTCATGCAATGTCTATGTGCTGCCCTCTTATCGCGAGGGGACGCCGCGCACGGTACTGGAAGCGCTGTCCATGGGCAGGGCAATCATCACCACGGATGCGCCCGGCTGTCGTGAAACGGTCGTCGATGGCTACAACGGCTATCTGGTTCCCGTGCAGTGCATCGATTCGCTGGCCTGCGCCATGAAGCATTTCATTGATGACCCGACCCTTGCAAGGCAAATGGGCGCGCATTCCCGGCGTATTGCTGAACACAAGTATGACGTGGGCAAGATCAACGCCGTCATGCTGCGTGAAATGGGCATCGGCCTGCGTTCCGCCCGCTCCCATGCCGGCTACAGGCGCGGTCTGGCCGTTGTCCGGTAATACATTGAACAACAACAAGGAGACAAACCATCATGCGTATCTATGCCATCGTGGGAATAGGCGGACATGGCCGCGAAACCATGCCGCTTGCAGAGGAAATGTTGAGCCAGCTCGAGATGGACGACGACTATCGGCTGATCTTTGTGGACGACAATGACAGCCAGCCCTCCACCAACGGCCATGACATTCTCACGCCCGAAGCCTTCCTGGCGCTCAGGGGCGAGAAGTTCTTCAACGTTGCCATCGCCGATAGCCGGTGCCGGGAGCGCCTCGCGGTAAAGCTCATGGTGGGCGGGGCATGGCCATTTACCATCCGGGCTGCGAACAGCAGTGCGCTGTCCAGCACCAGCATTGCGGCCGGCGCCATCCTCAGCCCGTTCAGCCTGATTACGGCGGACGCGCAGATCGGCAAATTCTTCCATGCAAACATGTACTCCTACGTCGCCCATGACTGCGAGATCGGCGACTACGTGACCTTCGCGCCACGGGTCTGCTGCAACGGAGGAATCATCATCGAAAACCATGCCTATATCGGCACAGGAGCGGTGATCAGGCAAAGCATGAAAGGCCGCCGCATCATCATCGGCGAAGGCGCCGTCGTTGGCATGGGCGCGGTGGTGACGAAAAGCGTGCCGCCGTACACAACCGTTGTCGGCAACCCCGCCGCCCCCCTGCGGCCATCCCCATCCCGCAAGCGCGCCAACGGCAGCGGCCATGGCAGGATCGCCGCCTTTCCGACTGCGCTGATTCGCCAGCACAGATAAGACATCACACCGGCATGGAAAGCACATGGAAAGAGGGGAAGCAGATGAACAATGTCGCCAGCACGCATGAGCCCGCCCTGGGGGCCGCCAACCCGAAAGTCTCTACCTTGCGTGATCGCCTTCTTGCCCTGCCTGGGCACAGGAAACGCCTGCTCCAGATGATGGCCGATGTGGTTCTTGTCTGGGCGGCCCTCTGGCTGTCGTTCTACCTCAGGCTGGACAATACGGGCTTGATAGACCCGCTGGGCGCGCATATGTGGCTGTTTCTGCTCGCCCCCGCCCTGGGCCTGCCTGTGTTTCATCAATGCGGCCTCTACAAGACCGTGACCCGCTATGCGGGCTTCCAGACCGTCGCGACGGCAGCGCTGGCCATTGCCATTGCCGCGACGCTGACCGGCGTGTGCATATTGCTGTTTCCAACACCTGAAACCCCCGTGCCGCGCTCCATTGCCATCATCTATGCCCTGCTCCTGCTTTTCTTTGTCACCGGGCTGCGGCTGGCGATGAAACAGTATTTCTTTGGTTCGGGGCCAACCGGCGCGATAAGCCGCGCCCTGCCCGCCGGCCAGCGGCCGCGCAGGCCCATGCGTGTGGTCATCTACGGCGCCGGCGCGGCAGGCACTCAACTGGCGATGGCGCTGCGTCTCGGTCACGGACAACAGCCTGTTGCGTTTGTGGACGACAACCCCGAACTGGCCGGCAGAATCATCGCCGGCCTTCCGGTACACAGCCCCGCCGAGCTGGAGAAACTGGCCGCGCGCAAGCATGCAAAGGAAGTGCTGCTGGCCATCCCGTCGGCCTCGCGCAGCCGGCGCGCCGAAATCATCCGGCAGTTGAACCGGCACAATCTCAGTGTCCGGACAATTCCAGGCTTGATGGATGTGGCTAGCGGCCGGGTCAAAGTCCAGGATCTGCGCGATGTGGATATTTCAGACCTGCTGGGGCGGGATCCCGTACAGCCCGATCCCCTGCTCTTCGAGCGCTGCATCAAAGGCAAGGCCGTGCTGGTGACCGGGGCGGGCGGCTCCATCGGCTCCGAGCTGTGCCGGCAGATTCTGAGCCGCATGCCCCGGCGCCTTATCCTGTTTGAACAGTGCGAGTTCAATCTCTATACCATCAGCCAGGATCTTGAAACGCGCATTCATGCCGACGGGCTCGACATCGAAGTGGTCCCCATCCTGAATACGGTGCGCAGTGAAGAGCGGCTGTTCGAGGTGATGTCAGTCTGGGAAGTGGACACGGTATATCATGCTGCGGCGTACAAGCATGTGCCCATGGTGGAGCGGAACATCGCCGAAGGCATCATCAACAATGTCTTTGGCACCCTGTGCTCCGCCCAGGCCGCCATACGAGCCGGTGTAGCCAACTTTGTGCTCATTTCCACCGACAAGGCGGTGCGGCCCACCAGCACCATGGGCAGCACCAAGCGCCTGGCCGAGCTTGTACTCCAGGCATTGGCACAGGAACGCGCCCCCGTGCTCTACGGAGGCGGGCAGGAATTCCCTGTCCACAACCCCACCCGTTTCACAATGGTACGCTTTGGCAATGTGCTGGACTCGTCGGGCTCCGTCATCCCGCTATTCCGGGAGCAGATACGCAAGGGCGGCCCCGTCACGGTGACGCATCCTGACATCACACGCTATTTCATGACCATACCAGAGGCGTCCCAGCTTGTGATACAGGCGGGCTCCATGGGCACGGGCGGCGATGTGTTTGTGCTGGACATGGGCGAGCCGGTGAAGATTCTCGACCTCGCCGTGAACATGATCAGGCTCTCCGGTCTCAGCGTACATTCGTCCAATGCCCCCGACGGAGATATCGGCATCCTGTTCACAGGGCTCAGACCTGGGGAAAAACTGTATGAAGAATTGCTCATCGGCAAAGATGCCGCCCCGACCCTGCACCCCAAGATCAAGCGGGCAAACGAATCCCATATCCAATGGGAGCCGTTGAAGTCTGAACTCGCCAGCCTGGAAAAAGCCGTCAAGAATGATGACTACTCCGCCATACGGCAGATTTTCTTCCGGCTGGTGGACGGCTACACGCCGGATGAAGAAATGGTCGACTGGCTGCTGATGTCGCAAAAACACGCCACCGACAGACTGCCCGCGCTGCCCACCCACGGCGCCCCCGACGCCTCCCCGCCGGCAAAATTCGGCACCTGAGTCCGAAAGCGCAAGGCTGGCTTTCCTTTCGCCCGTCCTTATGACATTTTCTTTGAACCCTGCTAGAATAGCGGACTTGTCTGAAACAGCAGCTGCCTTCGACCCGGCTCCTGCGCCAGCGTCAGACAACCAGGACAGGTGGCAGAGTGGTCGAATGTACCTGACTCGAAATCAGGCGTACGTGAATAACGTACCGTGGGTTCGAATCCCACCCTGTCCGCCAATGGATACACGGAAACCCGCACAGTCGCAAGGCTTTGCGGGTTTTTTGTTGGGTCAGGGCTTTTTTATGTGGGAAGGAGCTTTTTGGGCACCCGCCGACAGCCTGGGTACAAGAATTGCTGCCGGATGTCTCCAACATAATGGAGGAAGACATGCCCAAGCAAAGCAGCCTGCATCCGGCCCCGGAACATCCGGATCCATTCAAGGCCGTCGGCAAAGTGGTCGGGCCCTACGAATCAGACCAGGTCCAGCCTGGACAGCATGATCCAAACATGGCGCCGCGAACACAGAACCAACCCGTGGACGGGGAGTCCGACCAGCAAACGGCAGGCAACCAGAACCCAGGCGGCTCGGCTTGAACGCCAAGCACCGGGGTTGCGGCATTTCGACGCTGCCTCCCGGCCGGCGTATCGGTGGAGCCTGGCGTTCGTGAGCCCTGGCAATGCCTGGCCGGCTGCTGGCGGCAGTGAAGTATGGTACCGTGGTCATACACAGCAACCACATGAGATGCATATGAAACTCTTTGGCCTGCACATGCGGCAGATGCATCAGCGGCGGATAAATTCGTTCTATATGCTGCCGGCCCAGCAGCCTACGGAGCAAACGCAGAACCATATCACGACCTTTGCTCCGCATGAAGACCGCCCGCGCTCTCTGCGGGAAATGTTCGCCGATACCGAGTTCGACATCGACGAGATGGATTGAAACGTCGGGCTGCGTCCCACACACCACAAACCCGGCGCAATTGCTCCGCGCCGCGCTTAGCGATATAGTAGTAACAAGACGTCAGGTGCTTTCAAGGGTTCACCCTCTTACCGGCCCTGGCCTGTCGCACCTGCGGCCGGGCCGGCGTGAAAGGAGCAGCCATGAGTATCGAGTCTCTGCGCTTGGTCGCCGACATCAACGGCGATGGGTCCTACAGCCTGTGGGAAATCTGGGAAGTCGTCAAATTCTTCTATCGCCTGCCCGGCAACCTGCTGGTCGAGGGTCTTGGCCATATCCCCTATGTTTCTTCATTCCTGGGCATCCACGCATCGCAAGCCACAGGCTACGGCAGCCTTGACGGGCTTCTGTCGGTAACACTGTCCCTGCTGGTCTGGGTGGGCGTACTCTTTTGCATCCTCACGCTCAGCTCTCCCACCGTCGACGAGGTGGACCAGGACGCATTGCGCACGCCAGAGCCTTCCCCCACCGCGCTCCGAAGCGGCACGGATGATACGCAAGCCAAGAGCAGCCGGCATGGGCACCTGCCCGTCAGCCGGGCAAGCTATACGGCAGGCAGGACGCGCCCGCGCAAACACCATCGTCTTGCCGGCATACTGGCGCGTCACGCGCGCTGAGAAGGCCTTCGGCCTTGCCGGGCGGGCGCCAGCCTGATCAGGCGCCCAGGGGGTGCAGCCCGCCATCCATGGTGAGCAGCGCCCCGGTCACATAGCTTGCGCGCGCCGATGCCAGAAAGAGCGCCGCATCGGCAATTTCCTCGGGCGCAGCGATACGGCCAAGCGGAATGCGGTCTTCCATGGCCTTGCGCAGATCCTCGATAGCCTTTCCGCTCATTTCGGCCTCGGCCTGCAGCCTGCCCTGAACACGCTCGGTCAACGTTGCGCCAGGGTTGATGGCATTGACCCGGATTCCCCGGCGGCCCCATGCATTGGCCAGCCCCGCCGACGCCAGCATCAAGGCGGCATTTGCGGCGCCGCCAGGTAAATGGACAGGGCTGGCAACGCGGCCACCGCTGCCGATAATATTGACAATGGCGCCCTGCCCCCTGGCCACCATGCTCTTGAGCACCGCATCCATGGCATTGATATACGTGAAATACTTTGCGTCCATGGCGTCGCGCCAAGCCTGGGGCGTCAATGCCTCGGGCGGATAGCGTTTGGCCGCACCCGCCGAGTTGACCAGCACGTCAACCGGACCAAGCGCGCTGTGTATTGTGTCCACCATATTCCCGGCCGCAGCCGCATCGCGCAGATCGGCGGCGCATGCGCAGGCCGCATACCCTTCATCGCGCAAGATGGAACACGCCCGATCCAGGTTATCCTGGCTGCGGGAAACGATGGCGACACGCGCCCCTTCACGCGCAAATGCGCGGGCGCATGCCAGCCCTATGCCTTTGCTGCCGCCCGTGACCAGCACTACCTTGCCCTGCAGTTCCAGATCCATGCCTTTGCTCCCGGTTGATTGGCGCGGCCCCATCCATGAGAAAACGGCCCGCTGCGCAGAAAAGGCGGCGCGCCCTAGCCGGCCCTGAGTTCGCTCAGGCCGCCCATGTAGGAACGCAAGGCCTCGGGCACCTCCACGCTGCCGTCTTCCCGCTGGTAGTTTTCCAGTACGGCAACCAGGGTGCGCCCCACTGCAAGGCCCGATCCATTGAGCGTATGCAGGTATTCCGGCTTGCCCTTTTCGGGGCGGTAGCGCGCCTGCATGCGCCTGGCCTGGAAGGCTTCGCAGTTCGACACCGACGATATCTCGCGATAGGTGTCCTGCGCGGGCAGCCAAACCTCGAGATCGTAAGTCTTGGCAGCCCCGAAACCCATGTCGCCGCCGCAGAGCAGCACAACCCGGTACGGCAGCCCCAGGCGCTTGAGCACGTTTTCGGCGTGGCCCACCATCTCTTCCAGGGCTTCGTATGATTTCTCGGGATGCACGATCTGCACCATCTCGACCTTGTCAAACTGGTGCTGGCGGATCATGCCACGCGTGTCGCGCCCGCCGCTGCCGGCTTCGGAACGGAAGCAAGGCGAATGGGCGGTTAGCCTGACGGGCAGATCCTGTTGCGCGATGATGCTGTCGCGCGCGGACCCGGCCAGCGTGATTTCTGAAGTTGAAATCAGGTAGAGATCCTCGGCGCTGCCTTCCTCTTCCGGATCCATCCCTTGCCCGCCCTTGGTGACCCAGAACATGTCATCCTTGAACTTGGGCAACTGGCCTGTGCCGAACAGCGTGGAGCTGTTCACAATATAAGGGGTATAGCACTCGGTATAGCCGTGCTCCCCGGTCTGCATATCCAGCATGAACTGCGCCAGAGCGCGATGCAGGCGCGCGATCTGGCCGCGCAGCATCATGAAACGGGCTCCGGACAGCTTCCGGGCCGTCTCGAAATCCAGGCCCAGCGGCTCGCCAAGCTCAACGTGGTCACGGGGAGCAAAGGAAAAAGGCCGGGGGTTGCCGCTGTCGTCTGCCGCCATGCCTTCAGGCTTCCAGCGCCGCTGCTCCACATTGTCGTCACTGTCCTTTCCTTCGGGAACGCTCTCATGCGGCAGATTGGGCAACGTCATCAGCCAGGCATTCAGCTCGCCTTGAACCTCACCCAACGCTTGCTCCAGCTCTTTAAGGCGCGTGGGAATCTGTTGGGACTCAGCCATTTCTTTGCTGGCATCCTCGCCCTTGGACTTGAGCTGCCCGATCAGCTTGGACACCGCATTGCGCCGGGCCTGCAAAGCCTCGGTTTCCACCTGGACGGATTTGCGCCGGGCTTCAAGCTGATTGAAGCGTTCAGTGTCGAATTCGACACCGCGTACAGCCAGCGCCCTGGTAACGGTCGGCAGATCTTTGCGCAATTGATTGGGGTCTAACATATCTCAGCGGAAATTTGATGTGAAAGGAAATAACGGCGCCGATCCAGGCCGCCGGAAAAGTGATCGTCAGGAGCGGCTCTGCTTGTCCAGCGATTTCAGGAAAGCCAGCTTCTCGGAGATTTTACCCTCAAGCCCGCGGTCGGTCGGCTGGTAGAAGCGGGCGCCCAGGCCATCCGGAAAATACTGCTCGCCCGCCGCATAGCCATGGGGCTCGTCATGAGCGTAACGATAGGCGTGGCCATGCCCCAGCGCTTTCATGAGCTTGGTGGGCGCGTTGCGCAAGTGCATGGGCACGGGCGCGCTGCCATGTTCCTCGGCATAGCGCCGCGCCTGCTTGTAAGCCATGTAGACGGCATTGGACTTGGCCGCGCAGGCCATGTAAACCACTGCCTGGGCCAGCGCCAGCTCGCCCTCCGGCGAGCCCAGGCGCTCGTAGATATCGGCGCCATTGAGCGCCAGCTCCGTTGCGCGGGGATCGGCCAGGCCGATGTCCTCGATGGCCATTCGCACGATGCGCCGCGACAGATAGCGTGGGTCGGCCCCGCCGTCCAGCATGCGCGCAAACCAGTACAGCGAAGCGTCCGGATCCGAGCCACGCACCGACTTGTGCAGAGCGCTGATCTGATCGTAGAACGCATCGCCGCCCTTGTCGAAACGGCGCAGATTCTGGGAAAGCGAAGTTTCAAGCCATTCGCTGTCGACCACATGCCTGCCGGCGCCCAGGGCGGACTCGGCCACGACCTCGGTCGCATTGATGAGCCGACGCGCATCGCCATCGGCCCAGCGCGCCAACTGCTCACGCGCGCTGGCATCGAATTCGAGCACATGCCTGCCCACGGACTCGTTGCTGTCCGCCGGGGCTGCCTGCGCCTGCCCGTCATGTTCGGCCTGAGACGACGCATCGTCAGCCGCGGATTCATTGAAAATATCCAGCGCCCGGTCTATCAGCGTCTGCAATTCCTCGACACTCAGCGACTGCAGGACGTAGACACGCGCGCGTGAAAGCAGCGCTGAATTCACCTCAAACGAAGGGTTCTCGGTGGTCGCGCCAATGAAGGTGAACAGCCCGCTCTCGACGTACGGAAGGAAAGCATCCTGCTGGGCCTTGTTGAATCGGTGCACCTCGTCGACAAACAGGATGGTGCGCCGGCCCTGCCCCTGGGCGACCTGGGCGGCAGCCACAGCGTCGCGGATATCCTTGACCCCACCCAACACAGCCGAAATGGCGATGAAGTGCGCATCGAAGCCGTCTGCCATGAGGCGGGCGAGCGTCGTCTTGCCTACGCCCGGCGGCCCCCAGAAGATCATGGAATGTGGCCTGCCGGAATCGAACGCGACCCGCAAAGGCTTGCCCGGCCCCAGCAGATGCGTCTGGCCCACGACATCGGCCAGCGTGCGCGGACGCATGCGCTCCGCAAGCGGCGCATGCGGCGCGCCTGGCCCTCCACCGGCAAAGAGATCGCCCGAACTCGCCATGCAAGCCTACTGCATGGACACGACATCCACCCCATCAGGCGGCGTAAAGGTGAACTCCTTGGCCCCCAGCTTGGGATGAATATTGATGTTGCTCAGATCGATCCGGGTCGTCTGGCCGAAAGAGTCCAGAATCTCCAGCCGGACAGGCAGGGCATCGCGAAAACCGATATCCACGTAGGAAAACCCTGCGTCCGCCCCGCGCGGCGTGGCGCGCAGCCAGTCGATGCCGGCAGCCGACGGCCTTTCCGCCAGCTCGAAATTCTGGTCCAGCGAACCCGATCCAAACAATATGGCTGCGGGCGATGCGCCTATGGAATGGCTGACGCCGCGCTCGGTGACCTGAGCCAGATCGGGGTCATACTGATACAGCTTCTTGCCATCGGACAGGATAAGCTGCTCGTAAGGCTTGGTCACGGCCCACTTGAACTGTCCAGGACGATTGAACGAAAACTCGCCGGACTGGGTCGATGTCTGCCCCGCCGCCTGCTTGTCAACCCGCTGCTGCGTAAACTGGCCCGTCGCCGACGGCACGTCGGCAATAAACTTGCGCAACTGGGCCGCCGCGTCCGCCGACCAGGCCGCCAGCGGGGAAGCTGCCAGCACGGCAGCCACAACAATATGCCTAATCTTCACTCGATGCGCCCCCCGCAGGAACAAGGATTTCACGATTGCCATTGGACTGCATGGCGGACACCATACCGGCTTGCTCCATCTGTTCCAGCAGCCGCGCGGCACGGTTGTAGCCAATGCGCAAGTGCCGCTGTACGGAAGAGATGGACGCACGGCGATTCTTGAGCACCACCTGCACAGCCTGATCGTACAGCGGATCGGATTCGGCGTCCGCAAACCCGGTGACGCCGCCGACGCCATCGCCGGTCTCGCCCTCTATCGCCCCTTCCAGCAAGCCGTCTATATAGTTCGGCTCGCCCTGTTCCTTGAGTGATTCGACGACGCGGTGAACCTCGTCATCGTGCACAAAGGCGCCGTGTACCCGCGCAGGCAGGCCGCTGCCCGGCGGCAGGTAGAGCATATCCCCTTGCCCCAGCAGCGTTTCAGCCCCCATCTGGTCCAGAATGGTGCGCGAATCGATCTTGGACGATACCTGGAAGGCGATGCGCGTGGGGATATTGGCTTTGATCAGGCCCGTAATGACATCCACGCTGGGCCGCTGGGTTGCGAGGATCAGGTGGATACCGGCGGCGCGGGCTTTTTGCGCCAGCCGCGCGATCAGTTCCTCGATCTTCTTGCCCACCACCATCATCAGGTCAGCCAGCTCATCGATCACAACGACGATCATGGGCAGCGTCGACAGGGGCTCAGGCGCGTCCGGCGTGAGCGAGAATGGATTGGGAATAGGTTCTTCGCGCTTGTTGGCCTCGCGGATCTTGTTGTTGTAACCCGCCAGGTTGCGCACACCCATCTTGCTCATGAGCCGGTAGCGCTTCTCCATCTCGCCCACGCACCAGTTCAGTGCATTGGCGGCGTGCCGCATATCGGTCACCACCGGCGCAAGCAGATGGGGAATCCCCTCGTAGACGCTCATTTCCAGCATCTTCGGGTCGATCAGGATCAGACGCACCTGGCTGGCGTCCGCCTTGTAGAGCAGCGACAGGATCATGGCATTGATCCCCACCGACTTGCCCGAACCCGTGGTGCCCGCCACCAGCAGGTGCGGCATCTTGGCCAGGTCGGCCACGACGGGGTTGCCCGCAATGTCCTTGCCCAACGCCATGGTCAGCGCGGATGCGCTGGCATGATAGGTCTGGGAACCTATGATCTCCGACAGCTTGACCATCTGCCGCTTGGGATTGGGCAGCTCCAGGCCCATGAGGTTCTTGCCGGGAATCGTCTCGACCACACGGATGCTGATCAGGCTGAGCGCCCGAGCCAGGTCTTTGGCCAGGTTCACGATCTGGCTGCCCTTGACACCCGTGGCCGGCTCGATTTCGTACCGGGTGATCACCGGCCCCGCCTGGGCGGCGACCACCACCACCTTGACGCCAAAATCCGACAGCTTCTTCTCGATAAGGCGTGAAGTGTATTCAATGGTTTCAGGAGAAACGGTTTCCGTGCTTTCCTCGGGCATGTCCAGCAGGCTTATCGCGGGCAGGTCGCCGGAACTGGCCGTATCCTTGGGTGCCGAAAACAGGGTCTTCTGCTTTTCCTTCTCCACGCGTTCGGAGCGGGGCACCGAGGTGATGGCCGGCTCAATGCGCACGGGCTGCTCGTGGACGAGCTGCTCCTGCTTGACCACCACGCTTTCATTGCGCTCGGCCTGCTTGGCCTGCCCCACCTTGCGATCGGCGCGCGCCTCGCGCAGGGCGATCACGTTGCGGATTGATTTCTCGATTGCTGCGCCGACGCGCTCGGCAAGATGCAGCCAGGAAAAGCCGAAAAACAGGCTGGCGCCCACGGCGGCAAATACCAGCAGCAGCAGTGTGCAGCCCGCGTTGCCCATGGCCATCGACATGCCCTGGGCTAGAAGCTGCCCGATCTGGCCACCCGCTCCCGCCGGCAAATGCGAGCCCGCATGGCGGAACTGCAGGGCCTCCAGCCCCATGACCCCCACGAAAAACAGGAAAAACCCTATGCCGACCTCCCAGTGGACGCGAGGCAGCGGCGGCTCCTTCTCCGGCTGAAGCATGGATGTCAGGCGGTAAAAGCCCAGGATCACCCGGTGCGCCAGGAGCACGACCCATAGCCATGCGGTATAGCCGAACAGAAACAGCAGGAAATCGGCAATATAGGCCCCCACCGTACCGCCCCGGTTATGGGTAACTGCGGCATGCACTGAATGGGACCACGCGGGATCGGCGGGATCCCAGGTCGCGAGCACAAGCCCCAGCCAGGCGGCCAGCGCGGCAAAGACGATCCAGCGTGCTTCGCGCAGCAGGCCTGACAGCCGGGATTGCAGGGGAGACGGCCCATTGCGCACGTTGCGCGACGAGCGTGGTGATGTCGCAGGTAATCTAGCCATGGACTCATTATAATTGGCTGTTCATCTATTTTCGGATTTTCTGTAATGACGACACCCAAACACGCCAAAGTGCTGATTCTCGGCTCTGGCCCCGCCGGCTACACGGCGGCGGTGTATGCGGCGCGCGCAAACCTGAACCCGGTCCTGGTGACCGGCCTTGAGCAGGGTGGCCAGCTCATGACCACCACCGATGTGGACAACTGGCCCGCCGATGCCCAGGGGGTGCAGGGCCCGGACCTCATGCAGCGCTTCCAGGCCCACGCAGAGCGGTTCAATACAGAAATGATCTTCGACCACATCGCAAGCGTCGACCTGTCCCAGCGCCCCTTTGTGCTCAATGGCGACACGGGCGCGAGCTATACCTGCGACGCGCTCATCATTGCCACCGGCGCCTCGGCCCAGTACCTGGGCCTGCCGACAGAACAAGAGTTCATGGGCCGCGGGGTCTCCGGCTGCGCCACATGCGACGGTTTTTTCTATAAAAATCAAGATGTTATTGTCGTCGGTGGAGGAAATACCGCTGTCGAGGAAGCGCTCTATCTGTCGAATATCTGCCGCACGGTCACATTGGTGCACCGCCGCGACAAGTTCCGCTCCGAACCGATCCTGACAGACAAGCTCATGGACAAGGTCAACAATGGCAACATGAAGCTCAAGCTCTTCCGGGAACTCCAGGAGGTCAAGGGCGACCAGTCTGGCGTCACCGGCGTCGTGCTGCTGGACAACCAGACAGGCCAAACCGAAGCGCTGGACGTCACCGGCGTTTTCATCGCCATTGGCCACAAACCCAACACCGACATCTTCAAAGACCAGCTTGAGATGGAAAATGGCTACATCATCACCAGGAGCGGCCTGCAGGGTCTGGCCACCATGACCTCGGTGCCCGGTGTATTCGCCGCGGGCGATGTCCAGGATCATGTCTACCGCCAGGCCATCACCAGCGCCGGCACAGGCTGCATGGCCGCCCTGGACGCTCAGCGCTGGCTGGAGAATGCGGACGCCTGAAAAGCGCGGCAGCAACAGGCTGGCGGGCGGGCTGGCCGACCTGAAACGCCTGCGCAAACAAGCCGCCAAGCAGAGCCCCGCCCCCAAGCCCGGCCGGCAGGCGCAATCCACCGGCAAAGGCGGGCCTGCTTCGCCAAGCCCCCAGGATATTGCCCTGTTCCGCCGGGCAATGGCTCACGTCACGCCTATCAAGGATACCCGTCGCGCCATCCTGCCCGCCATGCCGGTGCAAGCCGCGGAGATCCTGCGCCAGCGGCGCGAGCGTGCCATGGGAGAAGACGCGCCCGCTCCCCTGGATGTGCTCTCGGATCAATTCCATCCGGCCTCCCCGTCCGGGAACGACAGCAGCTTTGTGCGGAGCGGCCATGGGCCTGACCTGCTGAAAGGCCTGCGCAAAGGCAAATGGCTTGCGCAGGCGAGCCTGGATCTTCATGGCAACACGCTGGAACAGGCCCGCGAACGCTTTGATCGCTTTCTGCAATCCTGCCTGGCCCACCAGATCAGGTGCGTACGCATCGTACACGGCAAGGGCTACGGCTCGCGGGACGGGGAGCCCGTCCTCAAGCAAACGGTTCGGCGCTGGCTGCGGCAGCTTGAAGCCGTACAAGCCTATAGCGAATGCGCCGAGCAGGACGGCGGCGCCGGAGCAGTGCAAATTCTCTTGCGCACCAATATGGTGCAATCCTCGGAAGGTTCGACCGCAAAATGAGCTGGCTCTATCTGGCTATCGCCATCACGGCTGAAATCATCGCCACCACCGCGCTCAAGGCCTCCGAAAGCTTTTCGCGCCTGATGCCTTCCGCCATTACCGTTGTGGGCTACGCAATTGCCTTTTACTGCCTCGCCCTCGCCCTGCGCACCATCCCTGTCGGCATCGCTTATGCGATCTGGTCCGGCGCCGGGATAGTCGCCATTTCCATCATAGGCTATCTGGTATTCAGGCAAAACCTGGATATTCCCGCGCTGATAGGCATAGCAATGATTGTCGCAGGCGTGGTCATACTAAACGTATTCTCGCGTTCCTCTTTGCATTGAAACACGCCCTGCCGGCGTGATATTCCACCTGCGGCCGCAAATCGGCGATTCACACAGGTCGGCGATTCACACAAGCCGAGATCCGCACAGGCCGAGACCCACACACAGGCCGGCATCCAGACAAGCCCGAAATTGACAAAAGCCGGCACGCGATCCGCTCGCATGCCGGCCTTTATAGCTTTCTATTTCTTATGGGACCTGCTTCTATAATAGTTATATACCGTTTTCCGGCTTGCCCATGCAGGGCTTTGTCTCCTCACCTGCATGGGCAGCATTTTGCATGATATTCCTGTGACAGACACTTAGGGTATGCACTAAGTTAATGCATAGAATGTCTAAAAAAGTGCATATACGCTCAAAACCGAACCATAACGTTCCATTGGCGAACCCATGGAAGCCCTAAGCCTGGGCGGGATATATTTATTGCGGCGCACAATTAAAGAGCATGCGCTTATCGCCGATCAGCCTCTTTTCTGATCAATTCATACAATATCCTGGCCGCCGGCGAAAGCGGGGTGTTCTTTTTATGCAGCAGGCCCAAAGTACGCGACACCTCCGGCTCGACCAGCGAGATACCCTTGAGGGTTGAATGATTCTTGGCCGGTAGGGCCAGCTTGGGCACCGCCGCCACACCCAAGCCCGCCTCCACCAGCCCGAGCAGCGACGAAACATGCGCCACCTCGTAAAAACTGGTGGGCCGCCGGCTGTTTTGCGCAAGCGCGGAATCAATCAGCACCCGGTTGCCACTGGTCTTGCCCACTGCGATAAACCGCTCGTCGCATAATTCCTCCCAGCGGATCTTGCGCCGCCGGGCCAGCCTGTGGCCGGCGTGGACAGCCAGCACAAAGCGCTCGGTAAAAATAGGCTCGAACAGCAGATCCATTTCCTGGGTGCCCACGAAATTGATCCCGAAATCGGCCCGCCGGTTAATGACATCATTCAGGACGGTATTTGCCCCCTCGTCCAGGATGCGCACCCGTATGCCCGGATAATGCCGGCTGAACGTAGCGATGACGCTGGGCAGGAAATAATAGGCAGCCGACGGCACACACGCCACGGATACCACGCCGCTGCGGTGCGCTGCCAGATCCGATATGCCCAGCATGCCGTCCTCCAGCTCATCCAGTGCGCTGCGCGCATGCTCAAGAAACACCCTGCCCACATTTGTCAGCGCCACATGGCGGGTGCTGCGTTCCAGCAGCCGCACGCCGAGCAATGACTCCAGCTTTTCGATGCGCCGGCTCAGCGCGGGCGCGGAAATATGCAGATCGTCAGCCGCTGCGCGAAAGGAAAGTTTCTCCGCCACGGCGACGAATGCCTGCAGTTCCTGCAAATCGAATTTAATGCGCGCCATGCAATTATCCTTAATAACGTTGCAATTCACTGATTACTGTTCCAAGCGCATCATAGCTCCATGGAACTCGAAATACCTTGTGTAATGATGCGCGGCGGCACCTCCCGGGGCCCCTATTTCCGCGCCGAAGACTTGCCCGCGGATGAAGCGCAGCGCAATCGCATCCTGCTGAGCGTAATGGGTTCGCCTCATGAATTGCAGATCAACGGGCTCGGCGGCGGCAATTCACTGACGAGCAAAGTAGCCATTGTGTCGCGCTCGACCCGGCCGCACTGCGATGTGGACTACCTTTTCGCACAGGTCAGCACCGACCATGCACTGGTCGACACGCGCCCCAATTGCGGCAACCTTCTTTCTGGCGTCGCTCCCTTCGCCATCGAAGCCGGGCTGGTCCAGGCGCAGGACGGCACGACCCGCGTGCGCATCTTCAACATCAACACCAGCACGGTCATTGAAGCAACGGTGCAAACACCGGGGCGGCATGTGCTTTATGAGGGCAACACACGCATTGACGGCGTTCCCGGAACCGGCGCACCCATCGTGCTCGACTTTCTCAACGCAGAGGGCGGCATCACGGGCGCCGTATTTCCCACGGGCTCACGCACAGACTCGATCAACGGAATTGCTGTCACCTGTATCGATGTAGCAATGCCCGTCATGATTGTCCAGGCGGCGGCACTGGGGCTTACCGGCGCTGAACGCCCCGTGGAGCTTGATGCGAACGCGCCGCTGCTCAAGCGGCTGGAAGCCCTGCGCCTGGAGGCCGGCCGGCGCATGGGGCTGGGCGATGTCTCGTCCAGCGTCGTCCCCAAGCCAGTGATTGTGAGCAGCGCAGGCGGCAGCGGCCGGATACAGTCGCGCTACTTCACCCCGCATCGCTGCCACAAGGCACATGCCGTCACCGGCGCAATAGCAGTCGCCAGCAGCGCCATGATCCCCGGAACGGTGTCGAACGCGTTGCTGGGCGGCGAAACCACGCCCCTGGAAGGGAACGTCGCAGTCGTTCACCCAGCCGGGCAGATAGAGATTGCCTTGGCCATCAGCCTTGACGGCGAGGCTGTCCATGTCACACGGGCTGGCTTGATACGCACGGCCCGAAAAATCATGCAGGGCAAGGTCTTTGTGCCCGCCCTCGATTCCTGAAACATCACCGGAGGAGACTTCATTGAAATACTCAACCATAGCGGGCCTGCTTTGCGCCTGCGCTCTCATGCCGGCCACCGGCGCCGCCGCGCAGGACAGTTATCCCACACGGCCCATCACCATTATCGTGCCGACGGCTCCCGGAGGCGGCAATGACGCCATGGCGCGCATTCTTGCCCAGAAAATGGGCGGCACACTGGAACAGACCATCGTCGTCGAGAACAAGCCAGGCGCAAACGGCGCCATCGCATCGCAGTATGTGGCGCGCGAGAAGCCCGATGGCTACACCATATTGTTCGGGTATATCGCCACGCACGCCATCAATCCCTCGATGCGCAAGCTGCGATACGACCCTGTAGCGGATTTCTCGGCTATCGGGGAAGTGGCAACCTCACCCACACTGATGGTGATCAACAAGAATGTGCCCGCCAAGAATGTCCAAGAGCTGATTGCCCTGTCGCGCCAGGCCGGCTCCCATATGAACTACGCCTCGGCAGGCAGCGGGACGGCTCCGCATGCTGCCGGCGCGCTGTTCAAGCAGGCGACGGGCGCCCATATGCAGGACATACCTTACAAGGGGTCGAATCCGGCCATGATGGACACCATCGCCGGCACCACGCAAGTCATGTTCCCCAGCCTGTTCAGCGCCGAGCCACATATCAAGGACGGGTCAGTGCGCGCGCTGGCCGTGGCAGGCGAAAAGCGCTCGCCGGTATTCCCGGACCTGCCTACCCTGAAGGAGCAGGGCATCGATGTCGCGGTGGATCAGTGGTATGCGCTCTTTGCGCCCAAGGCCACCCCCGCTCCTATCGTCGCCAAGCTGAACCAGGCGCTGAACGAGGCGCTCACCGATCCGGACGTGAAGGCCAAATTCGTTGCCCAGGGCGCCACAGTTCAGCCCAGCACGCCGGCTGAGCTGGAACATCTGGTCGAACACGACCTGAAGAAATGGAAAACAGTGGTTGCCGAAACCGGCATGAACGTCAACTGATGCTGCCAAAGACGTCCGGGCATCTTCAGGCCGCCCGCCTTGAGCCCGCCAGGCCCGTGGATGCCGGGCACACGCAATAAGCGTGTGCCCGGCATAGCATGGACTGCCCAGCCGGAACCGCCCTGTCAGCCCGCGGGCGCCAGGACCTGCGCCTGTGGCATCAGGCGGCGGTAAAAACCGGGAAGGGCAAACAGCGCCCCATGCGTGGCGCAGTTGTAATATTGCAGGTCTTCTATGCCGCGCATCCGCAGGCGGTCAGCCACATCGGCGGCAAGCACTGCTGACGGATCCATGCTGTCGGATGCCACAGCCAGAGACCAGTATGACCCGTACAGGGGAATATGCAGGCCATAGCCATGCACCTGGGCAAAGACGCTGGCAAGCTTGCCGGCCAGCTGTCTGACCTGCTCCGGCTCGTGAAAGGGGCTGCCCAGGTGCAGGACAAGAGCCCCTTCGGGCGCCAATACACGGCGGCATTGCGCAAAGAATGCCTCGGTATACAACGGGCCCGCCGGCGTTTCCGGATCTGTCAGATCCAAGTACACCAGGTCGTACCGCTCGCCGGTATCGCGCACAAAGGCAGCGCCATCTTCGATGCATACGCGCACGCGGGGGTCATCAAGGCTTCCCCGGTTAATGCCCCGCAAATGTTCGCGGGCGACCTCGACCACCTCGCCATCGAGTTCAACCAGCGTCACCTGTTCGATGGATGGATGCTTGAGCAGCTCTTCAAGCGCACCGCCGTCGCCCCCGCCCACGATCAGCGCCCGGCGCGGATTGGGGTGCGCGACGGCAGCCGGATGGATCAAGGCCTCGTGGTAGAAAAATTCGTCGGCTTCGGATGTCATCAGGCAGCCATCCAGGCGCAAGGTGACGCCGAGCTCGTCAGACTGCAGCAATTCCAGGTGCTGGTAGCGTGTCCGCCGCTCGAGCAGCCGCCGGGCAAAGCGAAACCCATATACGGTGTTGTCATTCAGCGTTTCCAGCAGCAGGCCCGCATCATCAGCTGCGACAGGCCCATCCCGGTCGCCACGCATGATGCGCTGATGCTGAGCCTGCGCCGCCTGGAATGCGCGCTCCAGTTCGCTCATCAGTTGCTGGGCTTTGGTGGAATTGTCAGCCTCGAAATTGCAGACGTACACGTCCAGCGTGACGCCTTTGCGCTCGGGCCAGGTATGGATGGCCAGATGCGATTCGGCCAGCAGCAGCATGCCGGTCACACCGCCCGGTTCGCCCTGGTATTCGGGAAAGGCATGCCATTTTTCGCCCACAATCGTCAGCCCGGCCGCCAACGTGGCATCGCGGCACAGCTTTGCGAGCGCCTCGGCGTCAATCATCAACGACTTGTCGCAGCCGCAGCGGTAGAGGTCCGCAGTCAGATGCAGGCCTTGCATAGTATGCGTGCTCCTGGTCAGTGTCCCGCGTAGACAGCGCGGAAAAATCAAAAGAATGCCCCGGTCAGCTAGCGCTCCGGGAAAACCGATCATTTTACATGAAGGTGAAAATTGACGTCAAAAGCCAGCAGCATGCAAATAGATAACAGCTCGATACACGAAATTTAGAAACCCGACAAAACTTCGAGCAGGCCTGACCAAGGACAACAAACGCAGGTTTTAGACCAACCCATCATCTCGATCATCACGTGTACTCTGTGATTTAATTTTTAATTTTCAATAAGTTAGCAACTATATACTGGCGTCATGGCCTCAAATATGGCCTCAACCTATTGTTATGGGCTCCATAGCGTTGGCTTATCATCCTCCAGTTCACGCTCGATATCATCGATCCTGGGCAAGCTGCTTCCCAGGGTCTGCGGTAAAAGCGCCACAAGCGGTGGCACTTCTGATCCCACCTCTATTTGTGCAGGTGAGATAAGCGTGACTCACTATATCTAAATCCATTTAAGGGCGATTACTCATGACTTGCCTTGAATTCTACCCAGGCCCCATATTACGCCGTCGTCGGCACCAGGACGAACCCGACACCCCGACCTGGATCGACGTCACGCTAAGCGCCGCGCAATTCTTATTTGACCCGGTAGACATTAAGGGGGTAAAGCTCTCGGACTTATTCGATCTTGTGAGGCTGAACCCGGAGTTACGTACCATTTATCGTCGAGACTTTATTGCTGAGTTCTTGACGGAAGCAGCCAAAGGACCCGTTGATGCCCCGGACGAGGACCCAGACGAGCGCATTGAATACCTCGAACTTTATCGGCATTGGGAGTTTGACAGTCATACGCGTACTTATGAGATAGCACCCAGACCCAGTCTTCACGGCATAGGCGTAGTCCGCACCAAGGATGCTCAATACTATAAGGCGGGTGAACGCACAACCTGGGGGCTGCTCGGATCGCATGTGCGCACGCTACTCAATCTTGAGGTCAAATACAAGGCCGAGGTGACGGTTACCGAGAACGATATCTGCACGCGCAATTATGGACGGATTATCGCGCAGCCGCGCCTGGAGCAGATTACGCTCGGCGAATTGCTTGCTGGTGTTTTTTGGGAAATAAGCTTTCATGGTTCCCCTGATGATGCCGAGGTGGTGGCCGAAGAAATAAAGCGGCGAGCCGATGAGGTTGATGAATTGATCAGAGGGGGGCATCAAGATGGCGCTCAGGACGAGGAAGGCCAGCTCAAAACCTATGGGATGAACGAAATCTTTGGCGACCTACATGCCAGAGAGTTTGCGGCGGCTTTTGAATCTGTTTCGGCCCCGTTGTCGGTCAGCGACCTGCTTAGCGCGTTACGCGCCCTAGACGACGATGTGAACGCATGTACAGCCCTTTTCGAGAAGTTTGGAAGCAATAGCTTCAGACCCAAGCCAGAATGCCTGGGAATGACGGCCATTGATCTGCGTAGGTTCATTCATGATGCGATTTCCGAATAGGAATATGGGCGCTATTTAGCTTGCTTTATGCGCTTTTTTCGCGATCAATGGCCTGACGATTCACGGAGCGGCTGAAGCGGGAATCCAGCGGCTACGCGGTCTGAAAACTGTCTGCTGGATGTAGTCATGCGTCTCTAGGCACATCCCTGATCGGTCATGGTGCCATGGTTTGAACTGCATTCGACTAGACGTAAAAAAGCCTCACTTCCCAAAAGAAATGAGGCTTGTAAAGCATGCCTCCGCTGCGAGCAGCGAAGATCAGAGCCCTGCTTAACCCATATTATCGATCATCACCTGACCAAAGCCGGAGCACGATACTTGCGTCGCACCTTCGAGCAGGCGGGCGAAGTCATAGGTGACCTTCTTGGACAGGATGGATTTTTCCATGCTGCTGATGATCAGGTCGGCCGCTTCGGTCCAGCCCATGTGGCGCAGCATCATCTCGGCCGACAGAATCTCGGAGCCGGGATTGACGTAGTCTTTGCCAGCGTACTTGGGCGC
>Ga0182749_1000938_pt1 | contig 24093 bp, 23 predicted proteins | sample eDN3rd37CKraftMG_FD_128875 | JGI IMG/M metagenome (GOLD analysis project Ga0182749, IMG submission 128875) | Enriched Miracle-Growth compost microbial communities from Emeryville, California, USA - eDNA 3rd pass 37_C Kraft MG (version 2) (version 2) ...
ACCGCGATGTCGGCCAGCGGGAACAGGCTCTGCAGCCCCTCTGCCGCCATGCGGGCACCGCCGACGCCGCTGAACCGGACGCCGTCGCCGCAGCGCCGCCTCAGCGCCGCCATCAGGCTGGCGCCCATCAGGTCGCCCGAGGGCTCGGCCGCCACCAGGAAGATGTGCGGCGCGGTCGTGTCCCCCGACACCATCACTCGCCCTCCGCCAGGCACAGCACGAACAGGCCCAGCCGGTCGGCCGCCTGCCGCACCGCCTCGGCGTCGATCACCATGGCGCCGCCGGCCTCGACCACGATGCCGCGCAGCCCGGCGGCGGCGGCAAGCTCGACCGTGGTGACGCCGATCGTCGGCGGGTCCAGCCGCACGTCCTGCTGCGGCTTCCGGGCCTTGACCAGCACCCCGCCGGGGCCGGGCCGGGCCAGCGGGCCGCAGCGGCGCAGCATCGCGTCGGTGCCCTCCGCCGCCTCGACCGCCAGGACATAGCCGTGCTGCACCACCGCGCCCTGGCCGATGTCCAGCCGGCCGATCTCGCGCGCGATCTCCCGCGCCTTGGCGATGTCGGCCAGCGCCATCTCGTCCGGCGCCGCCCGGGTCAGCAGGCCGGGCTTGGCCAGGAAATCGTCGATCACCTCGTGCAGGGCGACGAGGTGGAACCCCTCGTCCTGCAGCACCCGGCGCAGCGCGGTCAGCAGCGCGTCGTCGCCGAGCGAGGAGAAGCCGATGCGGGTGAGGATGCGCACCGCCTTGAAGTCCGGCATCAGCTCGAACAGGCTCGGCCGGCGGATGTTGCCGACCGGACAGAGCGTCATGGCCCCCTGGCGCTTCAGCTCCTCGATCCAGCGGCCGGCGGCGCCGAGCCGGGTCCAGAAATGCGGGATCCGATCGCCCTCGACCAGGGCCGGGTCGGTCATGCCACGATAGGCGACGACGACGAAATCCCGCCCGGCCTGGCGGCACGCCTCGACCAGCCGCCCGGGCAGCGGGCCCGCGGCGGCGAGGATGCCGAGCTTATCCGGCATGCCGTCGGCGGGCCGGCTGCATCACGTTGCGGCCGGCATCGGCGTCGATGAAGGCCAGGATGCGCTGCACCACCTCGTTCCCGCCGAAGGTCCTGCGGGTGGCTTCGATCCGCTCCGCGAACTCGGCCTCGCCCTCGAACAGGCTGCGGTAGGCGGCCAGCAGCGACCGGATCTGCTCTTTGCTGAAGCCCCGGCGCTTCAGCCCGACCAGGTTCAGCCCGTTCAGCGTCGCGGTCTCGCCGATCGCCAGACCGAACGGGATGATGTCGTTGCGCACCGGCGTCATGCCGCCGATGAAGCAGTGGGCGCCCAGGCGGATGTGCTGGTGGATGGCGCTGTTGCCGCCGATGATGACGTGGTCCTCGATCGTCACATGGCCGGCCAGCACGGCGTTGTTGGCCATGATGATGTTGTTGCCGAGGATGCAGTCATGGGCGACATGCGTGTTCACCATGAACATGCAGTTGTCGCCGACCACGGTCTTCATCTTGTCGCCGCGCGTGCCCGGATTCATGGTCACGTGCTCGCGGATGACGTTGTTGGCGCCGATGATCAGCTCCGACTTTTCGCCGGAGAACTTGAGGTCCTGCGGCGGCAGGCCGAGCGAGACAAAGGGGAAGACCTTGGTCTTCGGGCCGATGCTGGTGCGGCCGGCGACCACGACATGAGAGATCAGCTCGACCCCGTCGCCGAGCACGACATCGGGGCCGACGGTGCAGAACGGGCCGATGCTGACGCCGTCCCCGAGCTTCGCCGCGGGGTCGACCAGGGCCATCGGGTGGATGGTGGCAGAGCTCATAGATCGTCCATGATCATGGCGGCGAACTCCGCCTCCGCCACCAGCGTGCCGTCGACCTTCACCTCGCCGGAGAACTTCCAGACGTTGCGGCGCTGCTGCAGCTTCTTGACATGGACGCGCAGGCTGTCGCCCGGCGTCACCGGCCGGCGGAAGCGGGCGCTGTCGACGGTCATGAAATAGACCAGCTTGCCCTTCGCCCCTTCGCCCAGCGTCGCCACCACCAGGACGGCCGCGGTCTGCGCCATCGATTCCACGATCATCACGCCCGGCATCACCGGGTAGCGCGGGAAATGGCCCTGGAAGAAGCCCTCGTTGATGGTGACGTTCTTGATCCCGACGCAACTGACGTCCGGCACCACATCGATCACGCGATCCACCAGGATCATCGGAAACCGATGCGGGATCATCTCCATGATCTTGATGATGTCCAGCTGCGACATGTCCTTCTTGTCGCTGGCGGATTCATCCATGTCAGTCGCCCTTCCCTTCGGCTAGACGCGCTAGCATGACCTGCTGCCGGAAAAACTGCCGTTTCGGAATCGCGGGCGCGCCCACGACCTCCGCGCCGGGGTCGACATCGCGCATCACCCCCGCATTCGCGGCGATCTTTGCCCCCGCACCGATGGTGAGATGGCCTGCGACGCCAGCCTTGGCGGCCAGAACGGCGAAATCGCCCAACTTGGTGCTCCCCGCCACGCCTGCCTGCGCGACGATGACGGCGCCTCGTCCGACCTGCACGTTGTGCCCGATCTGCACCAGATTATCAATCATCGCCCCCCGGCCGATCACCGTGTCCGGCCCGGCGCCACGGTCGATGGTGGAGTTGGCGCCGACCTCGACATCGTCCTCGATGATGACGCGGCCGAGCTGCGGCAGCCGGACATGGCCGGCGGCATCCATGGCGAAGCCGAAGCCGTCCTGGCCGATGCGGGCGCCGGGATAGATCGTCACCCGCGCCCCGACCAGGCAGTGGCTGAGCGAGGCGCCGGCGCCGACGACGCTGCGTTCGCCCAGCACCACGCCGGCGCCGATCACCGCGTTGGGGCCGATCCGGCAGAAAGCGCCGATCTCCGCCCCGGCCTCGATGACGGCACCGGGCGCGACCTCCACCCCCTCGCCCATCACCGCGGTCGGATCGACCACCGCCGTGGGCGCTATGCCGGGCCGCGCCTGCGGCACCGGGAAGAAGGCCTGGGCGATCAGCGCATAGCCCTTGTAGGGCTTGGGCGTGAGCAGCAGCGCCATCCCGGCCGGCGCCCGGTCGGCCAGGGCCGGGGCCACGACGCAGGCGCCGGCCCGGCTGGCGGCGAAGGCATCGACGTATTTGCGGTTGTCGAGAAAGCTGATGTCGTCCGGGCCGGCAGCGTCGAGCGGCGCGACGCTGGCGATCGGCCGCTCGGGATCGGCCCCGGAGGCGAGGGTCGCACCGGCGATCTCGGCGAGGCGGCCGAGCGGGAACGGACCGGCGCTGCGGAAAAATCGCGGATCGGGCATGGGCGTTCTCTCAGTTCACGGCCGGAAGGCGGAAGCAGCTCCGCACCGCCGGATCCGCCTTCCCGCCCCGGTCACGAGGCACCGACCGACAAAAGCGGCGCCGACCAAGGCCGGCGCCGCCGATCGTGCGACCGCTGGACCCGGCCGGCATCGCATCACTCAGAATCTCGTGCCGAAGCTGATGTGGATCTGCTCCTGCTTGTCGTAGTCGCGCTTCATGAACGGATAAGCCCAGTCGAGGCGGATCGGGCCGAAGGGCGAGGCCCAGGACACGCCGACGCCGGCGGAGGCGCGCAGCGCCGTCTCGTCGACGATGCCGGAGCCGTGCTCGTCCGACCCCCACACCGTGCCGACATCGGTGAAGGTGTGGCCCTGCAGGGCGAATTCGCTGGGCAGGCCCAGCGGGAAGCTGAGCTCGATCGTCCCGGCGACGAAGTTGTTGCCGCCCAGGGCATCCTTGTTGTCCGACTTCAGGTCGCGGGGGCCGATGCCGGCGGTCTGGAAGCCGCGGAACGAGTTGCCGCCGAGGAACCAGCGGTCGTTGATGCGGACATCCTCGCCCAGGCCGATGATGTTGCCGGCTTGGCCGCCGATGTTCAGCACCATGGAGTCGGTGACCGGGTAGTACCAGTCGGCGGTGACCTGGGTCTTGAAGTAATGGACGTCGCCGCCGAGGCCGGCGACCTCGTTCGACAGGGTCAGGCGGTAGCCGTCGGTCGGGTTGATCCGGCTGTCGAGCCGGTCGTAGCTCAGCGTCTGCTGCACCGCGGAGGACAGGGTGTTGCCCTCCTGCTCCTTGATGAAGCGCGAGGCGTCGTTCGAGACGTCCGAAACCTGGCGGTAGTTCAGGCGATAGCGCAGCGTCTGCCGCAGGTTCTCGGAGAGCGGATAGCCCATGCGCAGCGCGAAACCGGTGTTGGTCTCGTCGTAGGAGCTGTAGGTCTGGTTGTCGCGGGTGGTGCGGAACAGGTCGAAGCCGGCCGCGAGGTCTCGGTCGAGGAAGTACGGCTCGGTGAAGCTCAGGTCGATCTGCGAGGACACGCCGCTGAGCGAGGTCGACAGCCGCAGGTCCTGGCCGCGGCCCAGCAGGTTGCGCTCGCGCACCGTGACGTCGCCGAGCGGGCCGTCGCTGGTCGAGTAACCGACGCCGAGCTGCAATTCGCCGGTCGACTGCTCGGTCACCGCGGTCTGGATCACCGTCTGGTCCGGCGCCGAACCCGGGGTCGGCTTGATGTCGACCTTGCTGAAGAAGCCGAGGTTGCGGATGTTGGTCTCGGACTTCTTCAGACGGGAGGCGTTGAACGGGTCGCCTTCGGCCAGCTCGAACTCGCGGCGGATCACCTCGTCGGCGGTGCGGACATTGCCGCTGATGTCGATCCGTTCGACGAAGACACGCGGCCCTTCCGAGATCTCGTAGGTGATCGCGATCAGATGCTCGTCGCGATTGCGCTGCACCGAGGGCTGGATGTCGACGAAGGCGTATTGCCGGTCGCCCAGATAGGTGGTCAGGGCCTGGATCGAATCCTCGACCGCCTTGCTGGAGTACCAGTCGCCCTCGTTGCTGACGATGACGCCCTTCAGCTCCTCCGGCGTCACGCCCGGCAGCGCGCTGTTGACGTCGATCTTGCCGAATTTGTAGCGCTCGCCCTCGTCCACCGTGAAGGTGACGAAGAAGCCCTCGCCGTCCGGGGCCAGCTCCGCCACCGCCGAGACCACGCGGAAATCGGCATAGCCGCGGTTCAGATAGAACCGGCGCAGCATCTCCTGGTCGACCGCCAGGCGGTCCGGGTCATAGGTGTCGTTGCTGGCGAGGATGTTCCACCACTGGTTTTCCTTGGTCAGGATCTCGTCGCGCAGCGTGCCGTTCGAGAAGGCATGATTGCCGACGAAATTGACCTGCTCGATCTTGGCGAGGTCGCCCTCGCGGATCTCGAACACCAGGTTCACGCGGTTCTGGTCGAGCTTGATGATCTTCGGCTCGACCGCGACGGCGAAGCGGCCGCTGCGGCGATAGAGCTGCTGGATGCGGTCGGCGTCGCTCTGCGCCTTGGTGCGGGTGTAGACCTGCCGCGGCCGCTCTTCGATCTCGGCCGTCAGCTTGGTGTCGTCGAACCGGTCGTTCCCCTCGAACGCGATCTCGTTGATGATCGGGTTCTCCTCGACCGTGACCACCAGGCTGGAGCCCTGGCGATGGATCGAGACGTTGGAGAACAGGCCGGTGGCGAACAGGCTCTTCACGGATTCGTCGACGCCGCGGTCGCTGTACGGGTCGCCCGGCTTGATCGCCATGTAGGAGATGATCGTGGCGGGTTCGATCCGCTGCGAACCCTCGACCTTGACGTCGGCGATGGTTCCGCCGCCGCCGCGGGTCTGTGCCGGCGCCGCCATCGGCGCCGTCCCCAGAGCAACAGCCGCCACGGCCGCGAGCCAGAGTCGGGAGGTCACGGTCGACATCGGTTTCTGCTTTCCCCTCAAACTCATACCCAGCCTCCCGGCCCCGACCGATCGGGTCCGAGAGGTTCGACGAACGACCGCCGCCCCCACCGGCGGGTTGCGGACCCCGGCGAGTCATGCTCGCCATGGTCCGGTAGCACGTCCCGGCTCAGGACACCAAGCCTTTGAAAAAGGCTACAACCTTGAGCTGGACCAGATCGTTCCAGGTCGCGAAGAGCATCAGGGTTAATACCAAAGCGAGCCCTAGGCGGAAACCGTATTCTTGGGCCCGCGCGCCGAGCGGCCGGCCGCGGATCGCCTCGATCGCGCAGAACAGCAGATGGCCGCCGTCCAGCATCGGGATCGGCACCAGGTTGATCAGGCCGAGATTGATCGACAGGATCGCCATGAACCAGAGCAGCGCGACCACGCCGACCTGGTAGACCTCGCCGGACATCTGGGCGATCCGGATCGGGCCGCCGAGATCCTCGGTGCCGCGCTGGCCGGACACCATCTGGCCGAGCGCCTTGGCGGTCATCGACACGATCGCCCAGCTCTCGCTGACCGACATCCGGGCGGCGTCGGCGACGCCGTACGGACCGGTGTCGGCGGCAATGCCGAGGCGCCAGATCGTCGCGGTGCCGCCATCGGTCGTCGGCACCGTCTCCTGCCGCGGCGTCACGGCGACGCTCAGGCTCTCGCCGCCGCGCTCGACGCCGAGGGTGACTGGCTTGCCGTTGCCGTTGCGGACCGCCACGCCGAGCTCGGCGAAGCGGTCGACCTCGCTGCCGTCGATGCTGGTGATGCGGTCGCCGGGGCGGACCCCCGCCTCGGCCGCCGCCCCGCCCGGCGAGACGTCGCCCACCACCGCCGGCGGGAAGGGATGGCCGCCGATCAGGAACAGGAAGAACAGGGCGACGATCGAGAACAGGAAGTTCGCAATCGGCCCCGCCGCGGCGATGGCGGCGCGCTGGCCGACCCGCTTGTGGTGGAACGACACCGCCCGCTGCTCGTCGGTCATGCGGTCCAGGGCGTCGGAGGGGCTCGACGCCGCATCGGCGTCCCCGAACATCTTCACATAGCCGCCGAGCGGGACGACGCTGAACTTCCAGCGGGTGCCGTGCCGGTCATTGAAGCCGAACAGCTCCGGCCCGAAGCCGATCGAGAAGGTCTCGACCCGCACCCCGTTCCGGCGGGCCACCCAGTAGTGGCCGAATTCGTGCACGAAGACGAGCACGGTCAGCACCACCAGGAACGGGATCAGATAGGAGAACAGCGTCATGCGTACCTCTTGCCGGAGGGCCATATAGGCCCGCCCGGCCGCGAATTCAAAGCGCAGCGGCGCGCCGTCGCGCCTCCGCGTCGATGGCGAACACCTCGTCCAGACTCGCCACAGCTTGTGCCGGAATCATGGCAAGGGTGCTCTCCACGATGCGCTCGATGTCGAGGAAGCCGATGCGCCCGGCCAGGAAAGCGGCCACCGCCACCTCGTTCGCCGCGTTCAGCACGGTCGCGGCCGAGCCACCTTGTCGCAGGCATTCCCGGGTCAGCCGCAGCGCGGGGAACCGCTCGGGGTCCGGCTCCCGGAAGTCGAGCCGGGCGATCCGGGCCAGGTCGAGCGCCGCGCAAGGCGTCTCCATCCGCTCCGGCCACGCCAGCGTATAGGCGATCGGCACCCGCATGTCGGGCACGCCGAGCTGGGCCAGCACCGAGCCGTCGGCATAGTCGACCAGGCTGTGGATCACCGATTGCGGGTGGACCACGATCTCGATCCGGTCCTCCGGCATGGCGAAGAGGTGCGAGGCCTCGATCAGCTCGAGCCCCTTGTTCATCAGCGTGGCGCTGTCGACCGAGATCTTGGCGCCCATGCTCCAGTTCGGATGCGCCACCGCCTGGGCCGGCGTTGCAGCCGCCATCTGCTCGCGGCTCCATTCCCGGAACGGCCCGCCCGACGCGGTCAGAATCAGCCGCCGGACCCTGGCGCCGGGCTGGAACACCTGGAAGATGGCGTTGTGCTCGCTGTCGACCGGCAGCAGCGTGGCGCCGTGCTTCCGCACCTCCGCCATCATCAGCTCGCCGGCGCAGACCAGGCACTCCTTGTTGGCGAAGGCGACCAGGGCGCCGCGCCGGATCGCGGTCAGGATCGGCCGCAGCCCGGCGGCGCCGACGATCGCGCCCATCACCCAGTCGGCCGGCCGTGCCGCCGCCTCGACCACCGCCTCGGCCCCGCCCGCCGCGTCGATGCCGCTGCCGGACAGGGCTGCTTTCAGCGCCGGGTAAGCCGCCTCGTCGGCCACTGCGGCATAGCGGGCGCCAAGCTGCCGGGCGATCGTCGCCAGCCGCTCGGCGTCCGTGTTGGCGGTCACCGCTTCGACCGTGAAACGCTCCGGCGAGCGGCCGATGAGATCGACGGTGCTGGCGCCGACCGAGCCGGTGGCGCCGAGGATGGTGACGGAGCGCGGAGTGTCCGGGGACGGAGCCGATGTCATCTGAAGGAGGCTTCCAGGAGGGCGGTGAAGACGGCGAAGACCGGGGCCGCGGCGAGAAGCCCGTCGATCCGGTCGAGCACGCCGCCATGACCGGGGATCAGGCTGCCGCTGTCCTTGACGCCGTAATGCCGCTTGACCGCGGATTCGGCAAGGTCGCCGGCCTGGGCGACGAGCGCGAGGACGGCGGCGCCCGGGGCAGCGACCGCCGCCCCCGTCCGGTGCAGCACGGCGATGGCAATGGCGCCGACCAGGGCGGCGAGGCCGGCGCCGCCGATCAGCCCGGCCCAGGTCTTCTTCGGGCTGAGGCGCGGCGCCAGCTTGGGGCCGCCGATCCAGCGGCCGAAGACATAGCCGCCGATATCGGTGGCCCAAACCACCAGCAGCAGCCAGAGCACCGGCTGCCAGCCGCCGTCGCGCAGATGCAGCAGCGCGATCGCGGTCAGGCCGAGATAGGGCAGCCCCAGCGCCGGCATGCGGCCGGGCGCCCCGAGGCGCAGATTGATCAGGATGTCGAACAGCACCGTCGCGGCGGCCAGGACCAGCAGCGCCGCGCCGGCGCCGGCCGAGGCCGCGACCGCCGCAACGACGACGGTCGCCGCTCCCGCGCCCGCGCGGGCCCAGCCCGGCGGCTCGCGGCGAAGCACCAGACGCAGCCATTCATCGACGCCGAGCACGGCCAGCAGCGCGACGATGACGGCGAATTCCCAGCTGCCGAGATAGACGACGGCAAGAATCAGCGGTCCGAGGACCAGACTGGACAGGATCCGCAGCGCCAGGTTGCTCGGCTTGCCGGCCTTACTGGGCACCGACAGCGCCATAGCGACGTTCCCGGCGCCGGAACTCGGCCAGGGCGGCCTCGAGCTCGGCATGGCCGAAATCCGGCCACAGCGTGTCGACGAAGATCAGCTCGGCATAGGCCGCCTGCCACAGCAGGAAGTTGCTGATCCGCTGTTCGCCGCTGGTGCGGATGATCAGGTCGGGATCCGGCAGGTCTGCGGTGAACAGGCGGGCAGCGAAGGCATCTTCGTCGATCGCCTCCGGCGCCAGCACCCCGGCCGCAACGTCGCGCGCCACCCGGCGCGCCGCCTCGGTGATCTCCTGCCGCGCGCCGTAGCTGAGGGCGACGGTGAGGTTGAGCCGGGTGTTGGCCCGGGTCAGCGTCTCGCTCTCCTCCAGCAGGTCGACGATGTCCGGCGCCAGCCGCGCACGGTCGCCGATGAAGCGCAGCCGCACGCCCTTGTTGTGCAGGGCCCTCAGCTCGCCGCGCAGGAACAGGCGCAGCAGCTTCATCAGCTCGCCGACCTCGAAAATCGGCCGGCGCCAATTCTCGGTCGAGAAGCCGAACAGCGTCAGATAGCCGACCCCGAGGTCGATCGCGGCGTCGATCGTCCGCTGCACGGCGTCGATGCCCTTGCGATGGCCGAGCGTGCGCGGCAAGCCGCGCCCGGTCGCCCACCGGCCGTTGCCGTCCATGATGATCGCGACATGGAGCGCGGGCTGGTCCTCGGCCTTGGGGGCGAAACGGTGCATCCCGCTGCTCAGACCTGGAGGATCTCTTTTTCCTTCTGCGCCACAGCTTCGTCGATCTCGCGGATGCGAGCGTCGGTCAGGGCCTGGATCTTGTCGGCCAGGCGCTTGTGCTCGTCCTCGGAGATCTCGTGATCCTTCTCGGCCCGCTTCAGCGCGTCCATGCCGTCGCGGCGGACATTGCGCACGGCGACGCGGGCGGCCTCGGCATATTTGCCGGCCACCTTGGTCAGCTCGCGCCGGCGCTCCTCGCTCAGTTCCGGCAGCGGCACGCGGACGGTCTGGCCTTCGGTCTGCGGGTTCAAGCCCAGGCCGGAATCCCGGATCGCCTTCTCCACCGCCTTGACCGCGCTGCGGTCCCAGACCGAGACGGTCAGCATGCGCGGCTCCGGCACGCTGATGGTGCCGACCTGGTTCAGCGGCATCTGGGCGCCATAGATGTCGACCGTGATCGGCTCGAGCAGGCTGATGCTGGCGCGACCGGTGCGGAGACCGGCGAGATCCTTGCGCAGGGACTCCAGAGCACCCGCCATGCGGCGGGAGATGTCGTCGAGATCAGCTTTGGCCAAACTCAGCCCTCCTCGGTCACGATGGTGTAGCGTCCCTGCCCTGCGACCACCTCCGCGAACGCGCCATGCTCGTTGATGGAGAAGACGAGGATCGGGATCTTGTTCTCACGCGCCAGCGAGATCGCCGCATGATCCATGACGCGGAGATCTTTCGCCAGCACATCCATGTAGGTCAAGCGGTCGAAGCGCTTGGCCCCTTCGACCCGCAGCGGGTCGGCGTCGTAGACGCCGTCGACCTGCTTGCCCATGAGCAGGGCGTCGCAGCCCATCTCGGAGGCCCGCAGCGCGGCGCCGGTATCGGTGGTGAAGAACGGGTTGCCGGTGCCGGCGACGAAGATGACGACGCGGCCCTTCTCCATGTGCCGGATCGCCCGGCGCCGGATATAGGGCTCGCACACCGTCTGCATCGGGATGGCCGAGACCACGCGGGTGTGCAGGCCCTTGTGCTCGCAGGCGCTTTGCAGCGCCAGGCCGTTCATCACCGTGGCCAGCATGCCCATGTAGTCGGCGGTGGCGCGCTCGATGCCCGAGGCCGCGCCGCTCATGCCGCGGAAGATGTTGCCGCCGCCGACCACCATGCAGATCTCGACGCCGAGGGCGTGAACCTGGGCGACGTCATCGGCGATGCGGTCCACCATCTTCGGGTCGATGCCGTAATCCTGGTCGCCCATCAGGGCTTCCCCGGAAATCTTCAGCAGCACCCGCCGATACTGGGCCGTTCTCGCCATGTCGCTTCACTCCCCTCAGCGTCGCGGATCTGGTTCCAGGGTCAGCGGCCGAGCGTGGCCGCCACTTCCGCCGCGAAGTCGCCCTGTTCCTTCTCGATGCCCTCGCCGAGCACGAAGCGGACGAAGCCGGTCACGGTGACCGGGGCGCCCACCTCCTTGGCCGAGTCCTCGATCGCCTTGCGGACCTTGGTCTCGCCGTCCAGCACCCAGACCTGCTCGTGCAGCACCACTTCCTCGTAGTACTTGCGCAGCCGGCCTTCGACCATCTTCTCGATGATCGCCTCGGGCTTGCCGCTGGCGCGGGCCTGCTCGACCAGCACCGCACGCTCGCGGTCGAGCGCGCTGGGGTCGACATCGGCGATGTGCAGCGCCTCCGGCCGGGCCGCGGCGACATGCATCGCGACCTGGCGGCCGAAGGCCTCCAGCTTGGCCTTGTCGCCGGCCGACTCCAGGGCCACCAGCACGCCGATCTTGCCCAGGCCCGGGGCCACGGGCCCGTGGATATAGGCGGCGACGACGCCGTTCGACACCGACAGCGCGGCGCTGCGGCGAAGGCTGATGTTCTCACCGATGGTGGCGACTTGGTGCGTCACCTCCTCGGCGACGGTGCGGCCGGTGCCGGGGAACGCGCTCGCGGCCAGCGCCTCGACATCGCCGTTGGCCTTCACGGCCAGGCCGGCCAGGGTCGAGACGAAGCCCTGGAACTTGTCGTTGCGCGACACGAAGTCGGTCTCGGAGTTGACCTCGACCAGCGCGCCGCGATTGCCCTCGACGGCGGCGCCGACCAGGCCCTCGGCGGCGACACGGCCGGCCTTCTTGGCGGCGGCGGCCAGACCCTTCTTGCGCAGCCAGTCGACCGCGGCCTCGAGATCGCCGCCGCTCTCGGCGAGCGCCTTCTTGCAGTCCATCATGCCGGCGCCCGACTTCTCACGAAGCTCCTTGACCAGCGCTGCAGTGATCTCCGCCATATCGTCCTCGCATTCGTTCATCCGGCGCCGCGCCCCATGGTCGCATGCGCCCCGTCGTACAAAAAGGGGCGGCTTCTGGGCCGCCCCTGGTTCCGTCTCGGCTCAGGCGGCCGGCTGTTCCGCCTCGCCGGTCTCGGCCGGCGGCGGCAGGCTCTCCTCGACCGGCGCTTCCTCCAGCGCGCCGACATCGGCGCCGCTCGCGCTCATCTCGGCCTGGATGCCGGAGATGACCGCGCCGGCGAAGAGGTCGCAGTACAGCTCGATCGCGCGCAGCGCGTCGTCGTTGCCGGGCACCGGGAAGGTGATGCCGTCGGGGCTGGAGTTGCTGTCCAGCACGGCCACGACCGGGATGCCGAGCTTCGCGGCTTCCTGCACCGCGATCGACTCCTTGTTGGTGTCGATGATCACCAGGATGTCGGGCAGGCCGCCCATGTCGCGGATGCCGCCCAGCGCCTTCTCGAGCTTGTCGCGCTCGCGGGTCAGGGTCAGCTGCTCCTTCTTGGTCAGGCCGACGGCGCCCTGGGCCAGCTGCTCGTCCATCTCCTTCAGGCGGCGGATCGACTGCGACACCGTCTTCCAGTTGGTCAGCATGCCGCCGAGCCAGCGGTGGTTGACGTAGTACTGGCCGCAGCGCTTGGCCGCGTCGGCGATCTTGTCCTGCGCCTGGCGCTTGGTGCCGACGAACAGGACGCGGCCGCCATTGGCGACGACGTCGCGCACCGCCTCGAGGGCGCGGTGGAGCAGCGGCACGGTCTGCTCGAGGTCGATGATGTGCACGCCGTTGCGCACGCCGAAGATGAACGGCGCCATCTTCGGGTTCCAGCGGCGGGTGTGGTGGCCGAAATGAGCGCCCGCCTCGAGCAGCTGGCGCATGGTGAAAGTCGGCGTAGCCATGGTCGGAAGGTCCTTTTTCCGGTTGTTCCTCCGCGGGCCTTGCCCCGCCTCACCGCCGGCTGCGGATATGGCGAAAGGCACCGGAGCGACAAGCCACTCTCGTGGCCGGCCGCGATGCCCGCGTGTGGGATTGACGACGGCGCGGTTGATACGCCCTGCGCCCGGGAAATGCAAGCCGGGCGATCGGATCGCCGTTCAGGCGCTGCGGCGGTCCGGCCAGACGAAGCGCGAGCGATAGCGCTGCGCGCGGCGGGCGCGGTGCTCGGCCAGATCGTCGACCGGCGCCGCCGCGGCCTGCGCCAGCGCCTGGGCGGGCGCCGCCGGATCGGACCAGCGGGCGGCCAGCTTGCCGGTCTCGGAATCGCGGGTCCAGCGCAGCAGGACCTTCTCCTCGTCCCGGATGGGGTCGTGGCGCAGGTCGCGGTTGCGGAAACGCGGCATCGCCGCCAGGGCTTCGGCCCGCGGGGAGATCACGGCGCCCAGCGCCAGACGCAGGCGGCGATCGAAGCAGGAGAGAAAAGCGAGGTTCATCGTTCGCTCCTTTCCGCACGCGGCGGAACGGGGCGAACGGCGGTTCCGACCCTAGGTCCGGCTCACGCCATCCACCCGGCGGCCGCCGAGTGCGATCCAGTGATGTTCGGGCGACGTCACCGCGGCCGGCAGGGCCTTGGCGACGCCACGACTAGGGTGGTCGTCCATCTGTCTCTCGTTGTGAGATTGGCGACGGCGGGCCAGGGCCCGTCCGGCGTCGAAGGCCATGTATGCCCGCATCCCTCCGGAGTCAAGACGAAAGGGGACGTGGCGGCCGACCCTGCCGGACGACGGCCCAGCGGCCCGTCTTCGCGCTCCGGAGACGCCCGCGGATGCGGGATTTTGCCGGGCGGGATGAACCCTTTGCTTTGTTCATTCGTTCTTCCGCTAGGCCCCGCTTGGACTCCGGCGGGCATCCGGGCAGCCCCGCGTCCGGACGACTCGGCCGGCGCCCCGCGCGACCCGCCGATCGGGCATGCTGCCCGACCGACTCGCATCCTTGCCCATCCTTGCCAGGAGATCGCCTGATGCGTGTCCTCTTTCCCCTCGCGGCGGCTTTCACCCTTACAATCGCCGCCGGCACTGCGTCTGCTCACGGTGCGGCGGCCTGGATCCAGAATGGTCAATACCGGAATCTGTCCGGCGGCCATGAATCGTGCTGCGGGCCGCATGACTGCGCCTCGCTGTCGACCAGCGATGTCCAGGTCCGGCCCGACGGTTATATGATCCGGTCGCTCGGCATCCTGGTGCCGACCGACCAGGGGCAGCCCAGCGAAGACCAGAGCTATTGGATCTGCCGCAAGCCGGATGGTTCGATGCGCTGCTTCTTCATCCCCAATCTGGGGGCATGAGCGCGGCGATCACGAGGGAGAGCGTGATCATGACGGCGTTCCGTTTCAGCAAGCGCCGCTTGGCGGCGGCCGGCGCAGCGGTGCTGCTGATGCCGGCCGCGGCCCAGGCGGCGCTGCCGCCCTTCTGGCAGCGGCTGCGCGAGATCCAGGCGATCCTGGACAGCAACGACCTCGACCAGAAGCTGCAGGGCCGGCCCATCGACTGGATCGACCGGCCGGGCGACGACCTCTACCGGATCCAGGCCGGATCCTGCACGCTGGACATCCGCATCGTCGACGACCCGGCGTCCAGTTCCGGCCCCGCCATGCCGGGGCCGCGCCGCTTCCATATCGAGACCGGCACCCCGGCCTGCCACTGAGCTGTGCGGAACCGGTGCGGTGCCGCCGCCGTTGGCCCGGGAGAGAGGAGCGTCCCAGCCATGCGCGCCTATTCCGTCCGCATCAACCCCGCCCGACGCCAGGATCCGCTGTGGCGCACCGTCGACCCCGACAACGCCGCCGATTTCCTGAAAGACATGCTCGTGTTCGCGGAAAACGAAGAGGATGCGCGCCGCTACCTCGACGAAGCCTTCCTGGCCGCCGGCTTCTCGCCCGAACGGCCGCCGCTCAGCGAGACCGGGACGCCCTGGCACGCCCCCGACTTGGTCCGCATCGAGCCGGCGCCGGATTACGACCCGATCGCCCGGACCGCCGGCCGCAGCCACGTGGCGCGGCGCGGCGGCCTGCTGAGCAACCCGAACCGCGACCCGCTGTAGGGTCAGGCGGAGGCGAAGGTCGCCTTGTACCGCTCCCGCAGCGCCGCCTTCTGCACCTTGCCCATGGCGTTGCGCGGGATCTCCGCCACCACGAACACCGCCTTGGGCTGCTTGAACCGGGCCAGCTGATCCTGCAGTGCCGCCTGCACCGCGGCCGGGTCGAGCGGGGCGGCGCCCGGCCGCATCTTCACCACCGCCGCCACCGCCTCGCCGAAATCCGGGTGCGGCAGGCCGATCACCGCCGATTCCTCGACTCCGGGAATGGCGTCGATCAGGCTTTCGACCTCCTTCGGGTAGACGTTGAAGCCGCCGGAGATGATCAGGTCTTTGGCCCGGCCGACGATCGAGACATAGCCGCGCTCGTCCACCACCCCGACATCGCCGGTGATGAAAAAGCCGTCGGCGCGGAACTCGGCCGCGGTCTTTTCCGGCATCCGCCAATAGCCCTTGAACACGTTCGGGCCCTTGACCTCGATCACGCCGATCTCGCCCTGCGGCAGCGGCTTCGCATCCTCGCCCACCACCCGCAGCGAGACGCCGGGCAGCGGGAAGCCGACCGTTCCCGCCCGCCGCTCGCCGTCGAGCGGGTTCGAGGTGTTCATGTTGGTCTCGGTCATGCCGTAGCGTTCGAGGATGGTGTGCCCCGTGCGCCGGCGGAACTGCTCGAAGGTGTCCACCAGCAGCGGTGCCGAGCCGGAGATGAACAGCCGCATGTGCCGGCACAGCTCGGCCGTCAGGCCGGGCTGTTCCAGCAGCCGGGTGTAGAAGGTCGGCACGCCCATCATTACGCTCGCCTTAGGCAGCAGGCGCAGCACCTCCGCGGCGTCGAATTTCGGCAGGAACAGCGTGGTCGCCCCCGCCAGGAGCGCGCAGTTGGTGGCGACGAACAGGCCGTGGGTGTGGAAGATCGGCAGGGCGTGCAGCAGCACGTCGTCCGACCGGAAACCCCAATAGTCATGCAGGGTCAGCGCATTCGACAGCAGGTTGTCGTGGCTGAGCATCGCCCCCTTGGAGCGGCCGGTGGTGCCGGATGTGTAGAGAATCGCGGCCAGGTCGTCCGGCGCGCGCGGCAGCGTCCCGAAGCTCTCCGCCTCCCCGGCCGCCGCCTCGGCCAGGGTCCCCTCCCCGTCCGCGCCGAGGGTCATCACCGCCCTGGTGCCGGCGGGCCGCGCCACCGACTCGATCTCCGCCAGCCGCGCCGGCTGGCACACCGCCAGCGCCGGCTCGGCATCGCCGGCGAAATAGGCGACCTCGCCCTTGGTGTAGGCGGTGTTCAGCGGCAGATAGATCGCGCCGGCCCGCAGGCAGCCGAGATACAGCGCCACCACCTCCGGCGACTTGTCGACCTGGACCAGCACCCGGTCGCCCGGGGCGACGCCGAGCCGTCGCAGCAGGTTGGCGTAGCGGGCGCTGGCGGCATCGAGCCCGGCATAGGAGATGCGGCCGCCGTCGGCGAGTTCCAGCGCCGGCTTCGAGCGGTCCGTGGGGAAACGGGCGGACAGGGCGTCATAAAGATTGGTCATGCGGCTTCGCGGGTCAGAGATAGGGCTTCAGCTGGCGCGCCACCGCGCGGCTCGTCGCCACCCTGCCGGCATTGGCGAAGGCCTCGTGGTTCCGCTCCAGCTCGGCCGGATCGTAGAGGTAGTTGACCAGAAGCCCCCAGGCCTGCTCCAGCCCTTTCGGTGAGATGTCGCCGGCCCAGTTCAGCCGCTCCAGCCGCGCGCCGTTGCCGAGATGAAAGCGCGCCACCGGGTCGACCGGCCGACCGTTCGGCCGCAGCTCGGCCGCGAGATAGCGCGCAGCGAGGCCGAGCAGTTCGGCCTTCAGGCCCTTGTCCCGGCCGACCGCCGCGATCCCGCCCTCCGCCAGGGCCGGCAGCAGCGCCTCGGCCGCGGCCCGGACCGCGGGATGATCGTGCTGCGGCGCCGCCGTCTCCAGCCAGCGCCGGAAGCCCGGGATCGGTGACAGGGTCGAGAAGGTCGTGAGGTTGGGCAGGGTCTGCTGCAGGTCGGCCACCACCTGCTTCAGCAGAAAACTGCCGAAGGAGATGCCGCGCAGCCCCTTCTGGGTGTTGGTGATCGAATAGAAGATCGCCGTGTCCGCGGCCGCCGGATCGCCGACCGGCGCCTTCGGGTCCAGCAGCGGCGCCACCTCCCCCGCCAGGCCGTGGACCAGGGCCACCTGGACGAAGATCACCGGCTCGTTCGGCAGGGCCGGGTGGAAGAAGGCATAGCAGCGGCGGTCGTCGGCCAGCCGCCGGCGCAGGAACTCCCATCCTGGGATGGCGTGCACCGCCTCGTACTGGATCAGCTTCTCCAGGATGATCGCCGGCGTTTCCCAGGTGATCCGGCGCAGCTCCAGAAAGCCGCCGGAGAACCAGGAGGTCAGAACATGCTTCAGGTCGGCATCCACGATCCGCAGCTCCGGATTCCCGTCGGCCAGATCGAGCGCGTCCGCGCGCAGCCCGATCACGAATTCGGTGCCCTCGGGCAGCATGTTGATGCGCCGCAGCAGCTCGTGCCGCGGCGGTTCGGCCGCTTCGGCCAGGGTCAGGGCGCCGGCCGCGCTGGGCTCGGCGACGAAGGCGCGGGCAGCGGCGGCGATCGCCGCGTGGTCGGGCCCGAAGTCACGCGCCAGCATGGTGAAGAAAGCCTCGCGCCCGGCCGCATCCAGCCCGCGATAGAGGGCCACCAGCTCGCGCGCCAGGGCGATGCCGGAGGCCTCGCCGCGCTCGGACAGGAGCGCGCGGCAGATCCCTCCCAGATCCTGAGGCAACGACCGGCCCCGGCCGAAGGCGAACAGCTCGAGCCCGCGATCGGCGATCGAGTTGATGAGGTCGGTGATCTGCATGGGATGCCCGTTCCGCTTCCACCAGACCCGATCAGGTTAGCTTTTCCCGGCCGCGGCACAATCCCGCCCCGCGCATGCCGGCGATCCGCCGCGGCCGCAAAGAAAAAGGGCGGCGCCGACGGCGCCGCCCTGCCTCCGAGAAAGGCGATCAGTTGTTCCGGCTGATCACCACCAGCGAGGCGGCCGAGACCGCCAGGCTCTGCACGATCGAGCCGATGTCCCGGATCGTCTTGGAGAGATCGAACGGCGTCAGGTCGCGCGGCACGATGATGACCGATCCGGGCGGCACCCTGACCGAGCTGAAGCTCCAGGACGAGATGTCCAGAGGCTGGGCCTGGCCGTTCGGCATCACCACGAAGGAACGTCCCGGATCCGCCGCCTGGGTCAGGCCGCCGGCGAAGTCGATATAGTCGTCCGCCGTCAGCTTGCCGTCGTACTGGACCGTGCCCGGGTTGAGCACCTCGCCGGAGACGGTGACGAAGAGCGGGCGCTTCGGCACGAAGAGTTTGTCGCCCGCCTCGAGGGCGAAGTCGAGTTCGGGCTTTGCCGCCAAGACGGTCGGATCGGCCTCGATCACCACGCGGCCGGCGGCCGGGATGGTCTTCAGCTCGGTGATCAGGCTCTGGATCGCCGGCAGGGCCGCGGCGGGGTTCTTGCCGGAATCGTCCGCCGATTGCTGGACCAGCTGGGGCAGCCCGGCCTGGATCTCGCGGGCCGTGCGCTCATAGCCCTGCTGCTGCTGCTGCCGCACGGCCTCCCGGGTGAACACCGCGCCGTAGGGGAAGGCCTGGTTGGTATAGCCGCCCGAGCGCTGGATCAGCTGCAGCAGCGTCTCGCCGCGACGGATCACATAGCGGCCGGGATGGGTGAACTCGCCGGCCAGGGTGACCGTCCCTTCCTCGCGCAGCTGCGGCTTCTGCGGGATGCGGATGCTGTCGCCGGGGTTCAGCCTGACCGAGGCGGTGGTGGTGCCGAGGCTCTGCACCGACCGCCACGACCCGCTGAGATTGGGCGGAGACAGGGTCGAGAAATAGCCGACCTCGATGGCGCTGCGGTCCGCCTCGACCGTCGTGCCGCCGGCGATGTCGAGGACGGTGGCGAGCGAGGTGCCCGGGATGATCGGATAGCTGCCGGGCACCCGCACCTGACCTTCGAGCGAGACCACGTGCTCGATCACGAAGGGCAGCAGGTCCGGGATCTCGTCGAAGATCTGCGGGCAGGCCCGGTTGACCTGCAGCGCATTCGCGTTGTTCTGAAGCGTCTGCTGCGCATTGCGGAAACGGCCGGTGGAATCGTTGCGCACGGCCTCCGCCAGCGACCGCAGGCCGAGGCAGCTGGTGCTGACCGCGTTCGCCGTGGGCAGGCTGGAGGTCAGCGACTGGTTCTGGGCCTGGACGTTCTGCGACTGGTCGGGCGCGGCCGAACGGGCCTGGGCCGGCTGGTTGCCGGCGAGCAGGTTCTGGACGTCGTCCGAGCCGAGATAGCGGATGTCCTCACGCGACAGCACGATCAGCTTGTCCCGGTCGTGCAGGCGGAGGTTGCCGCCGCCCCGCAGCGCCACGCCGAGATTGACCGGCACGAACTTCCGGATGCGGCTGGTCGGGTCGGTGGTCTGGATCACGCCGAACGGCAGGTAGGCGTCGTCCGACAGGATCGGCGGGTCGGACAGGAGGGCGCGCAGGGTCGGCGCGCTGCTCAGCGGCCGGACGCCGGCGACGGTGACGTTGCCGGTCACCGAGACGCTGCCGACCCGCAGGTCCTGCGACAGCGTCACTTGGATGATATCGCCGGTCTGCACCGGCACCGCCGTCTGGCCAGACAGGTTCTGCACCTGGTCCTGGCCGTTGCGGTCGAGCCGCAGCAGGTTGAACCGGTTGCCGGAGGGGCGGATCGGGCCGCCGGCATAGTCCAGCATCTCGGCGACGCTGAGAGGTCCGGTGGAATCCGGCGGCATTTCGAAGATGCCCGGCCGCACCACGTCGCCGGCCACCGCCACGGTCCGTCCGATCGTCGGCACGGCGATCCGGTCGCCGTCCTGCAGCAGCAGCTCGCCTTCGCCGCCGGTGCCGGTGAGGAAGCCGTAGAGGTCGATGATCTTCGTCTGTCCTTGCCGGATCAGCGCGACCGAGCGCAGCGAGCCGGTCTTCTTGACGCCGCCGGCCGCGGTCAGCGCGTCGACGACGGTCGAAAAGCTGGTCAGGGTCTGGGCGCCGGGCTTCGCGATCTCGCCGGTCAGGGTCACCGAGATCGCGCGGACATCGCCGAGCGACACGAAGGCCTGGGTGCTGACGTAGTTCTCCTTGACCCGGGTCTCGATCTCGCGGCGCAGGTCGCCGAAGGTGCGGCCGGCGGCCGGGATCGGCGGCAGATCCTGCAGGATCAGCCGGCCTTCGCGATCGACGGTCGCGCTGATGCCCTGGTTCACCTGGCCGCGCAGCGTGACCACGATCTGGTCGCCGATGCCGATGATGTAGTTCTCGTTGACGGCGCCGCTGATCACCTGGTTCGCGACCGTTCCGCCGGTGAAGGCGTCGTAGCCGAACTGGGTGATGTCGCTGCTCAGGCGGCGCTGGTAGTCGGCCTCGATGCGCGAGACCGGCGAGGAGGTCACGGTCGAGGCGGGCGGGGTCGGCAGTGCCGGCAGCACGGTCGAGGACGTCACCGCGGCCGGCGCCGTCGCCGGGACACGCGGGCCGCTGGGGATCGTCGTGCCGTCGGGCTGGATGCCCTGCTGCTGTTGCAGCTGCGACGGGTTGATGCCGAGCTGCTGCAGCTGGTCCATGAGGCTGTTGAGCTGAGCATAGCCGGCGACCGGCGTCAGGACCAGGACGCCGCAGGCCAGAAGCGCGGGGCCGAGCCCGTAGCGGAGGGTCCGCCGCACACGGCGCGATTCACCCTGCCGGTTCCGGCGACGTTCGCAATGCACAGGTTCCATGATCCCCCGCTTCTGACTTTATCAAAATCGCCCGGTCGCAGCATCGATCGAGCCAACGCCCCCCAATGCCTCAACTTCTGACCGATCTGGCCGGCAAAGGAAAGCCAAATCAATCCCTTGGCGCCTCATCCCGATGTACAGACTTCGATCGGCCCTTCCCCCTGGCCGCGGATCTTCTTCAGCCGTTCCAGCACCCGGCAGGCATAGGCGAACTGCCGGTCCGGATCGCTCGAATGATAATGCGCGATCGCCTGCAGCCAGTTGCCGTACCGGTTGAATAGCCGCCGCAAAAAATACGCGCCATAGATGACATTGTATTGCGGCTGAAAGATCAACGTGTAATCCGGCAGCGTCTGCTTGTGATAGCGCAGCGAGATCTGCATGCAGCCGACGTCGATGTTGGGGCTGTCGCCGCCACCGTTGTCTTCGATCGTCGCCTTCATGGCCGCGAGGCTGCCTGGGAACACCGGCGTGCCGCCGATATTCAAGGCCCAGGGATAGGGATCGCCGCTGCCGCCCGATTCGGTCTGGGCGATCGCCAGCAGCATGCCGCGCGGAATCCCGAACGCCCCCTCCATCGCCAAGATGTAGGGCGTGCAGCTCTCCTGCGCGTGCGCCGTCGCCGCCGCTGCGGCCATACCGAACAGCAGCGCCGCGCCCCCCGCGATGCGACCAAATCCCCTCACCGATGCAACCGGCTTCCCCGCCTGACGTCGCTCTGCTTCTACCACAAAGCGGTGGTCAGACAGAATAGCCGGCCATTCAGGCGGGCCGGCCGCCCCGGATCACGGCCCGGCAGGGGTTGTAGGCGATGCGGTAGGCCAGCTCCGCCGGGTCGGACACGTCCCAGAGCGCCAGGTCGGCCGCGAGGCCGGGCGCGAGGCGGCCGCATTCCCCGGCGAGGCCGAGGGCCCGCGCGGCGTTGCGGGTGACGCCCGCCAACGCCTCCTCCGGCGTCAGCCGGAACAGGGTGCAGCCCATGTTCAGCATCAGCAGCAGCGAGGTCGCCGGCGAGGTGCCGGGATTGTTGTCGGTGGCCAGCGCCATCGGCACGCCATGCCGCCGGAACGCCGCCACCGGCGGCGCCTGAGTCTCGCGCAGGAAATAGAAGGCGCCGGGCAGCAGCACCGCGACGGTGCCGGCGCGGCCCATCTCCTTCGCCCCCGACTCGCTGGTGTATTCGAGATGGTCGGCCGACAGCGCGCCGAACCGCGCGGCCAGCGCCGCGCCGTCCTGGTCGGAGAGCTGGTCGGCATGCAGCTTCACCGGAAGGCCGAGCGCCCGGGCGGCTCGGAACACCCGCTCGACCTGAACCGGGGAGAAGGCGATGGTCTCGCCGAAGGCATCGACCGCGTCGGCCAGCCCCTCCCGTGCGATCGCCGGCAGCATCTCCTCGACCACGCGGTCGAGATAGCGGTCGGGGTTGCCGCGATCCTCCGGCGGCACCGCGTGGGCGCCGAGGAAGCTGCGCCGGACGCGGATGCCCGTCTCCTGCCCCAGCCGGCCGGCGACGCGCAGCATCTTGGCCTCGGTCGCGAGGTCCAGCCCGTAACCCGACTTGATCTCGACCGTGGTCACGCCCTCGGCCGCCAGCGCGTCGAGCCGCTTCCGGGCCGATGCCAGCAGGTCCTCCTCGCCGGCCGCGCGAGTGGCGGCGACGGTCGAGACGATGCCGCCGCCGGAGCGCGCGATCTCCTCGTAGCTCGCGCCGTGCAGCCGCATCGCGAACTCACGGGCCCGGTCGCCGCCATGGACGAGATGAGTGTGGCAGTCGATCAGCCCGGGCGTGACCCAGGCCCCGCCCGCATCCTCGACGATGGCGGCCAGGTCATCGGGCCGGCCCGGCAGGTCCGCCTGCCGCCCGACCCAGGCGATGCGGTCGCCCCGGGTCGCGATCGCACCCTCCGGGATGGCGCCGTAGCCCTCGCCGTCCATGGTCGCCAGCCGCGCGTTGATCCACAGCCGATCCCACATCCCTCTTTCCCTTCGGCAATCCGGGTCTATCCTGCCGCACCGCGTTTCATCTCACGGGATGCCTGCCCTTGACCACGCGCTATTTCGCCGAGACCGCCCTTCTGGCCGACGGCTGGGCCGACGACGTCCTGATCGAGGTCGATGGACGGGGCGATGTCGTCCGCGTCGAAGCGGGTGCCAGGCGCGGCGACGCGGAGCCGGTCGCCGGCGTGGTCCTGCCCGGCATGGCCAACCTGCACAGCCACGCCTTCCAGCGCGCCATGGCAGGCCTGGCGGAGACGGCCGCAGGCCCCGGCGACGATTTCTGGAGCTGGCGCGAGCAGATGTACCGCTTCGTCCGCGTGCTCGACCCGGACCAGGTCGAGGCGATCGCGGCCCAGCTCTATGTCGAAATGCTGAAGGCGGGCTACACCTGCGTGGCCGAATTCCATTACCTGCACCACCAGCCTGACGGCACAGCCTATGCCGACCGGGCGGAGCTGTCGCGCCGGGTGATCGCCGCGGCGAAGGCCGCCGGGATCGGCATCGCCCATCTGCCGGTGCTGTACGCGGCCGGCGGCTTCGGCGGCCAGCCCGCGGGCGAAGGGCAGCGCCGGTTCCTGAACGATGTCGACGGCATCCTGGACATCGCCGCGCGGCTGCGCGCCGACCATGCCGGCGATCCGGACGTGCGTGTCGGCATCGCCCCGCATTCGCTGCGTGCGGTGACGCCGGAGATGCTGGCCGCCGTGGTCGACGGGACCCGCCGGGCCGATCCCGCGGCGCCGATCCACATCCATATCGCCGAGCAGGTGAAGGAGGTCGAGCAGTGCCTGGCCTGGAGCGGCGCCCGGCCGGTCGAATGGCTGCTGGGCCACGCCGCCGTCGACGGTCGCTGGTGCCTGGTCCACGCCACCCACCTGACCCAGGCGGAGACCGAGCTCCTGGCCGCCAGCGGCGCTGTCGCGGGCCTCTGCCCGACCACCGAAGCCAATCTCGGCGACGGCCTGTTCCCCCTCGCCCCCTACCTGGCGGCCGGAGGGGCGCTCGGCATCGGCTCCGACAGCCACATCTCGGTCGGCGTGATCGAGGAGCTGCGCTGGCTCGAATACGGCCAGCGCTTGGCGCAGCGGAGGCGCGGCGTCGCCGCCGGGCCCGAGCGGCCCTCGGTCGGCGCCACCCTGTTCCAGGCCGCGATCGACGGCGGCGCCCGGGCGGTCGGCCGCGCCGCCGGCCGGATCGAGGCCGGGGCCCGGGCCGATCTGGTGGTGCTGGACCGCGACCATCCGGCCCTGA
>Ga0182749_1000939_pt1 | contig 24085 bp, 17 predicted proteins | sample eDN3rd37CKraftMG_FD_128875 | JGI IMG/M metagenome (GOLD analysis project Ga0182749, IMG submission 128875) | Enriched Miracle-Growth compost microbial communities from Emeryville, California, USA - eDNA 3rd pass 37_C Kraft MG (version 2) (version 2) ...
CGTTCCGTGCCGGTGACGCCCGCCCGATCGTCGAGAGGTTCAGCGAGGCCTCGCTCTTCGCCGCGACCACGGGCAGGGCGCTGGTCGACGCGCTCGCATCCCAGGTGGTCGGCTCCGAGGCGTTGCTCGACGGCGCCCGTGTGCGCAGCGACGCCGCGGCACGACGGGTACTGCCTCATCTGGTGAGCAACCCGGTGGTGGACGCGGCGTTCCTGAAGCGCACGCTCGGTCTCTCCGATCCGGCGGTGCACCGAGCCCTCGACACACTGGCGTCGGCCGGAGTGCTGACCGAACGGACGGGCAGGCGGCGCGACCGGGTGTGGCAGCACGAGGGGATCCTCGCAGAGCTGGACGCGTACGCGGTGGCGATCCATCGCAGGTGAGCCGTCCGCGACCGAAGCCGTGCACGCCCGGAGCGCGACCGCGCGTCGCCGCCACCCCTCACGGTCCGCCTCTCACGCTCCCACCCCTCACGCCGCCGCCCGCGCCGCGCCGTGCCCGGCGTCCGCCTCCGCGCGCAGCTGCTGGCGCAGGTGCCTGCCGAGCTCCGGCGCCACCCTCCCGCCGCGCGTCCGCCCCACGTGGTCGCTGACGATGCGGGTCGCGATCTCGCGGACCGTGCTGTGCGCGCAGGACGCGTCCGCGGAGCGACGGGCCAGGACGGCCAGGCGGTCGGCACCGAGGTTGAGCTCGTCGTCCGCGTGCCCCTTCACCCACTCGACCTGCACGGTCCGCCCGTGCCGCAGCTCCGCGATGTCGAGTGCGGCCTGCTGAGCGACACCGTCCAGGCGTGAGGTCACCAGCGACTCCTCGCGCAGGTCACGGGCCTGCAGCAGCCTGCGGGTGATGCCGACCGCCCACCGGGAGTCCGAGGCGAGCGCGATGTTGTCCCGCTCCACCGTTCGCATCGCCAGCGCGATCGCCGCCAGCTCCCCCTGCGCGATCGTCCGTGCCTGGGGGAGCAGGTCCATGACGGCCTGACCGTCCTGGGCCAGCACACCGAGCCCGGCGCCCGAGCGGTGCTTGCGCATCGAGGCGTCCGTCGCCACACGGAAGAGCGGCGCAGCGACCTGCGGGCCGCGTGCTGCCAGCGTCGCCTCGGCCAGCTCCCGCGCCGTCGCCAGCGTCGCTGCCGTCCGGCCGCCCGCCTCGTGGACGGGCACGTGGCGCAGCCCGGACACCTCGCGCTCCATGCTCCCGACCGCTGCGGACAGGCCGCCGTCGGGCACGCAGACGTACAGCACCTCGTCGGACGCCAGGCTCCGCGCGTACGCGTCGAGGACCGCGTCGACGAGGAGCGGCCTGACGTCCGCGCTGCGGTCACGGGTCAGCAGCGTCACCCGCGAGCGGGGCGTCTCGAGGTCGGGTCCGCTCTCCGTGACGACGAGCACGGTCGCCCGGTAGGACGTCGCGACGGCGGCGGCCAGGTGACGCGCGTCGACGGGGTGCGCGGTGACAGGGTGCACGGCGACGGGGGCGCTGGTGCGGATCTGCGCGGGGGTGACGGTCAGCATGGTGGATCTCCTTTCCGCCCGTACTGTCACATCGACCTCTGACACCACCTGGCCCGTCCGCACTACCTCATGCCGCTCGTCAGCGAGCATCATGGAGGCAGGAGGAACGATGACGAGCACAGCATCGGCAGAGAGCACCGAAGCGCCCCCGGCCGTCGACCCCGACGATCCGCGCGAGCAGATCCGGGTCGGCGTCATGATGGCCAACGGGCGGCTCGCGCCGCGTCGCTTCGCCTCGTGCGAGGAGGCCGAGAGCTGGGCGATCGAGGGCGAGCAGGTCGTGGAGTGGAACCTGGTGTGCGAGTGCGACCGCTGAATCGGCGCTGAGCGCCGCGCCGGTCTACGCGGCGTCGGTCAGGTCGTTCGTGCGCTCCACCCGCGCCGTCAGGTATGCCTGGGCGTGGACCACGTTCCCGACCTCGGGGACCGGCGCGAGCGCGACGACGTAGAGCCCGAGAAGGTCTGCGTCGACGGCGAGCTGACCATCTCCGACTGCTCGCGGATCGTCCATGTCGAGTTCTGGACCACCACCCCCGACGAGCTCGACAACGCGCTGCACAAGGCCCGTCTGCTGCACCGGCGTCGTACAGCCTGACGTCGTGCCCGGGCGGGGAACGGGGCGACCTCACGCTGCTCGAGCCGGGCCGAGATCCGACGGCGTCATGCGCCTGACCCGCGGCTATGCTGACGACGTTCGCCCTCATGCCGTCCCCGCGACGGCAGCTCCCTCAACGACGAAGGACACCACGTGAGCAACATCGAACCCGTCGGCACGGTCGTCCCCTCCGAGGTCCCCACGCACTGGTACAACCTCGCCGCCGACCTGCCCGAGCCCGTCCCGCCGGCCCTGCACCCGGGCACCAAGGAACCGCTCGGCCCCGAGGACCTCGCGCCGCTGTTCCCGATGGCTCTGATCATGCAAGAGGTCAGCCAGGAGCGGTACATCGAGATTCCGCAGACGGTCCGCGAGATCTACGCGCTGTGGCGTCCCGCCCCGCTGTTCCGGGCGCGCCGCCTCGAGCGCGAGCTCGGCACGCCGGCGAAGATCTTCGTCAAGTACGAGGGCGGCAGCCCCGCCGGGTCGCACAAGCCGAACACCGCCGTCGCGCAGGCGTACTACAACGCGGCCGAGGGCATCACGAAGCTCACCACAGAGACGGGCGCGGGGCAGTGGGGCGCATCCCTGTCCTTCGCGTGCGCGCTGCTCGGCCTGCGGTGCGAGGTGTGGCAGGTTCGCGCCTCCTACGACGCCAAGCCGTACCGTCGCTTCCAGATGGAGACCTACGGCGGCGTCTGCCACCCCTCGCCCTCCGACCTCACCGAGGCCGGTCGCGCCATGCTCGCTGCCGACCCGAGCACCACCGGTTCGCTCGGCATGGCGATCTCGGAGGCCGTCGAGGTCGCCGCCAAGAACGAGGACACCCACTACTCGTTGGGCTCTGTGCTCAACCACGTCATGCTGCACCAGTCCGTGATCGGCCAGGAGGCGCTCGCCCAGCTCGGCGAGATCGACGAGAGCGCCGACGTCGTCTTCGGCTGCGCGGGCGGCGGCTCGAACCTGGCCGGGCTGACCTTCCCGTTCATCGGCGAGAACCTCCGGGGCGGCGCGACGACGAGGATCGTGGCGTGCGAGCCCGCGGCCTGCCCGTCGATCACGCAGGGGGAGTACCGCTACGACTTCGGCGACGTCGCGGGGCTGACCCCGCTGCTCAAGATGCACACCCTCGGCAAGGACTTCGTGCCGCCACCCATCCACGCCGGTGGCCTGCGGTACCACGGCATGGCGCCGATGGTCTCGCACGCCGTCGAGCTCGGGCTCATCGACGCGATCGCCGTCGAGCAGGACGACGCCTTCGCGGCCGGCGTGCTGTTCGCGCGGACCGAGGGGATCATCCCCGCGCCCGAGTCCACGCACGCCGTGGCCGGGGCCGTCGCGCACGCCCGGGCGGCCACGACGGACGAGACGATCGTCATCGGGCTGTCCGGCAACGGCGTCCTCGACCTGCCGGCGTACGGGGCGTACGTCTGATCTGAGCGCTCGCGGCGGTCGGCTCCTGTGGGCGGCGCGCCCGCTTCAGTGACGGGATGGACGACAGAGTTGTCCATCCCGTCACTTTCCGCGCGATCGGCGGCGTGGGACGGGCGCGCGCGGCGGGCCTTGATCTCGATACGGGCCTTGGCGGCCCTACTCGATCGGTGGTGGGGGCGGCCCGGCCCTACTCGATCGGCGGTGGGGGCGGCCCAGCCCTACTCGATCGGCGGTGGGGGTCCCCTACTCGATCGGCGAGGGTGCTGGCCAGGCGGCCAGGACTCGTTGGGTGACGACGTCGGCGTAGATCTCGAGGCCGGGGGTGCGGGCCACGTGGACGACGTCGGCCAGAGCGGTGGGGCCCCCGCTCTCTGCGGCGGGGAACACCTCGCCCACCACCTCGGTCAGCACGTTCTCGCGCTCGAGCAGTTGCTCCGCGCGGAACACCGAACCGGGCCGCAGCAGGTCGAGCGCCACGAAGAAGATGCCGGACTCGACGATCTCCTGGAAGAAGTGGCTGCCGAAGCTGAGCTCGGGGCTGAACTCCAGCGACGGGTCCGTCACCTCGACGAGCACGGCCGCATTGTCGAGGTCGGTGAACCGCGCGGGCACGCCGAGGTCGGTGGTGCTGGTGCCCCAGCGCCCGGGCCCGACGACCATCACGGTCCTGCCCGCCAGCGCCCGGTTCACCTGTCCCAGCAGCCGCGCGACGGCGTACCGGTCCGCCTGGCCCAGCGGCAGATACGTCTCGGGCCGCACGAGCACGACCGTGTCCACCGCGAGGCGCACGTTGCCGCCCATGAACCCGCCCTGCGCGCCGAGCAGGCAGTCCTCGCTGGCCGCGGGCACCTGGACGGCGGCCCCGACCCCGCGGGTCTGCAGCGGTCGGCACTGCACCAGGCACACGCGGAAGTCGCCGTCGGCGGTGAGGTTCACGGTGAACTCGACGTCGACCGGGTAGTCGTACGCCTCGCTCACCGTGCGCAGCAGCTCGCGCATGTACGCGGCGAAGCCGGCGTCGATCAGGCCGGCGAAGTCGCACACCACTGGCATGCCCGACGCCGGCCTCGCGGCTGCGCCGTCGGGCCCGGTCCCGCTGCCGGTCGCGACCTGACCGCGCCCCAGCTCCCGCAGCCGCCGCACCTGGGCCAGATCCGGCGTGAGGAAGTGCGACCAGTCGGTCCCCGGCGCGCGCACCACGTCCAGCGGCACGGTCACGAGCGCGTTCTCCCGCAACGACAGCACGTCCACCTTGCGCTGGCTGAACCGTCCGACGTCGTCGAGCGAGTAGGGGCTGCGGTGCGGCTGGTCGAGCGCGACGACGCGCGCGTAGTCGTCCGAGAGGTGGTCGACCGCACGCGTGCCGAGGCCGACCACCAGGCGCAGCGCCCCCGCGCCCGGGTCGACGTCGGGCGCGAAGACGTAGAGGTTGTGCGAGTTGCCGACCCCGCCCGCGTACGGGAAGAACAGGTCGCCGTGGTGGTCCCCGGAGACGCGCTGCACCAGCACCGCCATCTGCTCGTCGAAGCCCGTCAGGCCGCGGCGCTCGCGGTACCCCAGCGCATCGGGGCTGACCGCGGAGGCATACACCGCGCGGACCGCGTCCTCGAAAGCGCGCAGCCGGTCCTCGGGCGTGCCCTGGTTGGCGCAGAACCGCGACTCGTACTTGCCGGCGAAGGCGTTGCCGAAGTCGTCCTCGAGCAGCGAGCTGGACCGCACGATGATCGGCGACTGGCCGAAGTACTCCAGCAGCCGCAGGAACCGCTCGCGCACCGCCGGCGGGAACTGCCCGTGCGCGAGGCGCTCGTGCAGCTCCGCGCCGACCGGGTGGTAGCCCTCGGGCGTCTTCTGCGCCATCCACTCCTTCCACCAGCCGTTCGCGATCACGTAGGTGAGGAACAGGTCCGAGCCCAGGTAGAAGGAGTCGTGCGCCTCGAGCCGCTCCGCCAGGCGCGCGTCGTGGGCCGCGATCGCCCCGGCGGTGAGCATGCCGACCGCCTTGCCGCCGAGGTAGCCCGTGCCGATCTCGCGGTCTGCGACGGCGAGCAGGTCGGGCAGCGTGAGGTGCGTCGCGGCGAGGTCGACCATGCGCCCGCCTCGCCCGAGCAGCAGTCGCACGAGCGTGTCCTTGACCCGTCGCTGCGCCTCGCGGTCCTCGTCCGCGACGGCGCGGTGGCCGTCGTCGATGATGGCGCGCCAAGGGTCCTGGGCGGCACGCTGCTGGGCGAGGCTGCCGAAGAGCCGCGACGTCTCCTCGCTCGAGGTGACCGGGTCCGACCCGCTTGCGGTCAGTCGGTGCGGGAAGAACATCGTGGGGGAGTAGCGGCTCCAGACCTTGTGCGCGTGGACGTACACCGCCTCGCCCACGCGGTGCAGGTCGAGCAGCAGCTGGGTGGTCTCACGGATGCCGGCCACGGTCTCGAAGGTGTGCCGGCCGCGCAGCAGGCAGAAGTACGCGACGGTGTCGAGCTCGTACAGGTACGGGCAGGTGACCTTGAAGAAGTTCATGACCATCAGGTCCGCGCGCCAGTGGTCGAGCAGCTCGGTGAGGCAGTCGAAGACGAAGTACGCGCCCAGCCCTTCCTCGGTGACCAGCCGGTGCACCGCCGTCGCGAAGGCCTCGAAGCCCTCGGCCGGGTCGAGCACGTGCAGGTGGACGTCGTCGAGGTCGTCAATGAGCGGAGCGTGCGCGCCGAAGCGCACGTAGACCAGGCGCCGCCCCTCCGCGCGGGCCTGGCGCACGAAGGGCTCGACCATGTGCCGGAAGTCGGCGATGTCGTCGGTCTGCCAGACGACGTTGTCGCCCAGGCGCAGCCCGTCGACGACGGCGTCCACGCCCGCGTGCCCGGTGCTCAACCGGTGAGGAGCCTCCATGCCCTCACCCTAGGGCTCAGAGTGGTGCCGCCACGCGGTCAGACGGCGCCGCCGGTCGTGCGCGCGTCCGTGCCGTCGGACCCCTGGTCGCCCCCGTTGCCCATCGAGCTGATGAGCCAGTGCCCGTCCTGGTGTACCAGGGAGACCACATAGGTGCCGTCGCTGCCGTCCGTCGAGTTCTTGATGGTGAGCTGGACGGTCGCGCGCGAGGACGAGCGGGTCAGCACCTTGCCTGCGGTGACCGCGTAGCCAGGCGGGTTGGTGCTGAACGACCCGATGTTGTCGCACGTCGCGGTCTGGCCCTGGCGGTAGGACGACGAGGTGAGCGAGTTGAAGGCGTCCACGACGTCGTCCGTGCAGGACTCGGCCATCAGCACCCGGCTCGCGAACTGGGACACGGTCGCGCGCGGGTTCTCGTTCGAGATCACGTGGGACAGCAGCAGGCCCACGACCACGGCGATGACCAGGACGACCGCGGTCCCTCCGCCGACGATCCAGCCCACGAGCCCGCGGCGGCGCCTGCGGGGTGCGGCCGGCGTGGGCGCGAAGGGCTGGTACGGGTCGTAGGCCTGGCCGGGGAGCGGCTGGTCCTGGAACAGGAACGGCGACGGGGCGGTGGTCGGAGCCTGCGGGCGGGCCTGCCACGTCTGGCCCCCGGGCGCGCCCGTCGGCGCCGTCCCCGGGTACGGGGCAGCTGCCACATGCGTGGACGCAGCCGCCGGAGCGAGCGGAGGCCGCACCTTCTCGGTCCACCGGGCACCGTCCCACCACCGGGTCGTGCCCGAGCCGTCGTCGTACCACCCTGCGGGGGTCTGGCTCACGTGTCTGCTCCTGTCGACGAGCTGCCGTCTCGCGGCGGCGGCGTTCCCCGTCGCCGTCCCCACCTGTGCTGACGGCGATCTGCTCCCACCATTGTTACCGCCGCTGACTGGACGGCGGCTGACGGCGACCTGTGACTCGCGTCGGCGTCGCGTCCCCTCGGGCTGGGCGAACGCCGGGCTGCGATCCGTACGACCGCGCCGTCGATGTTCTCGTGATAGCGGTGATATCAGAAGAAGCGCGGGCTGTGGAGATGCCCGCCCCGGAGCTCTTGGAGGTACCGGTGGCTCAGCTCTTGATCCGAAACCTCGACGCGGCCGTCAAGGAGGGCCTACGCATGCGGGCGGCGCAGCACGGCGTGTCCATGGAGGCAGAGGCGCGGCAGATCCTCGCCGAGGCGATCCGCCCTCCCCGGCCGCCACGCATCGACGTCGTGCGTGCGCACCTCGACCCGAGCGTGGACGTCGAGCTCGAGCTTCCGGCCCGCGACGACATGCCGCGCGAGATCCGGCTCTGACGGTGGTGCGGTACGTCCTGGGCACGAACGTCCTCTCCGAGCTGCTGCGCGCCGCCCCGAACGCCAGGGTGCTCGAGTTCGTCCGGAGGCATGACGCGGAGATCGGCCTGACAGCGATGTCGAGAGCGGAGCTCGGCTATGGCGTGGAACGTCTGCCGTCCTGCGCCAGGCAGACGGGGCTGCGAGGCGCCGTCGATGAGCTCCTGGCCCAGTACGAGCCCGACACCGTGCCCTTCGACGCCGAGGCGGCTCGACTCTACGGCCAGATCGCAGCCCGCCTGGAGAGTGCGGGAACGCCCCGACCGTTGGCCGACCTGGTCATCGCAGCGTCCTGCGCGGCGATCGGCGCGACGCTGGTCACGCGGAACGTCAAAGACTTCGCCGGCACAGGGGTCGAGGTGCTCGACCCCTGGGTGGCGTGAGGCCTACCCCTTCAGACCTCTCGCTGATCTGGCGCCGGAGCAGTGGCTTCCTGATCTTCATGTGAGTCCACCCGGCGCAGGGCTTCTATCAATGTGTGACTCCAGAGGCGGTGAGGGGTCGTCATCTCAAGGTGTGCGAGCAGTCTTCCGGCTTGATGATCGCCAACGGTGACGTGGTCGTGTCAGAGGCTGGCGGCATCGTGGGGGGACACACGCAGGGCACCTTCCCCTCACGCGAACGAGGCGATCAGATGACCGACCACCCACGTCCGGTGCCCGCCCCGCGCGACCCTACGGCGTCGGCCATCGTGAGCGCCCAGGCGGAGCTCGCCCGGTGGTGGTACGAGCACACGCCACGTGCGGACACCGACTACGAGCCGAATCTGGACGCGCCGTGGTGGCGTCTCGACACCCGGTTGCCGATCAGCGAGCGAGGTGCGCTGCTTCGTGACGTCCTGCGTGCGGTGGGCTGCACGGGCACGGTCTTCGACCTCACGGATCTCGCTCGCGAGGACCACGCTGCCGTCCGTCTCGAGATCGGCGGTGCACACTGGCTCGACGTCGAGTGCTTGGCGAGCGACGCATTCCTCCCTGCCGCCACTGGCGCGGATGCGATCGACAGGTTGGATCCGTTGGTCGTGGTGCGCACCGTGATGACGACACACCCTGACGACGGGCGCTACGACCGGGTGCACCGCCTCGAACGGTGGTTCTCCAGCACCGATGACGACCCGCCGTTGCCCCGTGGCCACCAGTTCCGGGGTGGGCCGGCGGTCGTGCGTGACGGCTGGATCGACACGACCGAGGCGCGTGCGGTACGGACCGTCCTGCGTGCTGTGTGGGAGACGTGCTTCCAGATAGACCTGATCGGCATGTTCAGTGAGAGGTTCTGGGGTGTCGCCTGGGACGAGGTCAACCTTGCCGACCTGCACACCGAGGTTGTCGACGGGAGGCGGTGGTTTGCACTCGTGCTCGAGTACGAACGATGGGCGGATCCCTGCCTCGTGCTCGAGTTCCCGCTCGTGGGTGAGGAGCTGGTGGTGCATGCGAGCCCGAGCGCACCGCTGGACGTCGACGCGCCGTGGGAGCAGTTCCACCGTGAGGTCGCCGTCCTGCTCGGGACGCCTGTGCCGAGTGATCATGCTGCACCTGGTGGTGCTGACGACCTTGTCCACGAGCTCCAAGAGCTGGCCAGGGACGCCTATCACGGTGCGGTGCTTCATGCGGCGTTCCGCCCGGCGGCTCGCGGATGAGTCAGGAGTGCGCAGGACAGACCCTTCAGAACTCCGCGATGACCAGCTTCTTCATCCGCATCATCGACTCGTACGCTCCCCGCCTGCTCATCAGCTCGTCCATCGCGGCGGGCACGATCTGCCAGCTCAGGCCGAACTGGTCCTTGCACCAGTCGCACTGCTCGGCCTCCGGCACGTGAGAGAGCCGGTCCCAGTAGTAGTCGATCTCCTCCTGGTCGCGGCAGGCCACCGAGAACGACACGGCCTCGTTGAACAGGACGTTCTGCTCCACCCCGGAGTCCATGACGGCGAACCACTCGCCGGCCAGCCGGACCTCGCCGAACATCAGCGACCCCGCCTGCGCAGGGCCGGTCTGCTCCGGGTACGGCGCCAGCAGCCCGACCCGGGAGTCCGGGAACACCGAGGCGTAGAACTCGACGGCGTCGCGGGCGCGGTTGGTGTTGACGCCAGCGAACATGAGGCTCGGGGTGAGGAACGGACGCGGCTCGCCCTCCGGGTCGGTCAGCATCAGCTGCCAGCTCAGGCCGTACCGGTCCTGCACCCAGCCGTAGCGCTTGCTGAAGGGGTACTCGTCGAGCGGCATGAGCGCCTCGCCGCCCTCGGAGAGCGCCGCCCACAGCTCGTCGAGATGCGCTCGCGCGTCGTCGTCCCGCGAGGGGTCGAAGTTCACGATGAAGGAGACCGACTGGTTGAAGCGGAACTCCGGCCCGGCGTTGATCGCCATGAAGGGCTGGCCGCCCAGCTCGAGCTCGACCGTCAGGACCTCCCCCGCGAAGTCCTTCTGGAAGTCCGGCAGCCCCTCGGTGGGGTAGCGGACGGTGCGGGTGGTGCAGCTGTCGGGGAACACCGACGTGTAGAACTCCACGGCCTCGGCAGCGTCGTGGTCGAACCAGAGGTTCGGGGTGATGGTGCGCATGGCGGGGCTCCTTCGGTCGGACGGTTCCCGCGGGCTCCCGTCCCACGCTACGCGCGATGCTCGGGCGTCGCCTACGCTCGTGGCGCAGGTACCAGCAGGCACCGACGCCACGACGGTGCAGGCCCCCGACTCAAGGAGCAGACCCATGACGTACGACGCGCTGCGCCCGCCGAAGAGCTTCCTCGTGACCTGGCTGCTGTCCCTGTTCCTCGGGACGCTCGGGATCGACCGCTTCTATCTCGGCAAGGTCGGCACCGGCATCCTCAAGCTCATCACCGCGGGCGGCCTGGGCCTGTGGTCGCTCATCGACCTGATCCTGGTGCTCGCGAACGTGCAGCGTGACAAGTCGGGTCGCAGGCTCGAGGGCTACGAGCAGGCCAAGACGGTCGCGATCGTCGTCACCGTCGTGGTGTGGGTCTTCGGACTGGGCCTCGGAGGGTTCTCCGCCGTCGGCGGGCGCTGAGCCCCCGGTGCTGGCGGTGCCGGGACCTGCTGCAGGGGAGAGAGCCCCTCAGCGGCCGAGCAGGCGGGACAGCCAGCCCCGCCGGGGCGAGCCCTCGACGAGGCCCGGCGTGGTGCTGCCGCTGGTGGGTACCCGGACGCCGTTGAGGATCATCTCGCCGGGAGCGGCGGCGTCAGGGCGCGGGACCGCCGTTCGTGGCGGCACGGTCGGGGCGGGCGGCGGTGCCGGTCGCGGTGTCTCACCTGGTGCGCCTCCCGCTGCCTCCGTCGCGCGCGCCGCCGTCTCCAGGGGCCCGCGGAGGGACTCGAGCACGCGACGGCGCACCTCAAGGGGCAATGCGGCCATCGAGTCGTAGGTCCTGCCGTCGACATCGATGGTCGTGCTGGTCGTCACGCTGCCCGGGGGAGCGACCGCTCCCGCGGGGAGACCGAGCGCCGCGAAGAGGTCGGGCACCCCGTCCCCGTCGCTGTCGGGCAGGCGTCCCTCGAGCAGCTGACGCACCTGCGGCGGCAGGTCGTCCCAGGAGTCGTAGCGCGCGCCGTCGATGTCGATCATGCGACCCATCATCTCCCGGCGATCGCCCGGAGCACCTGGGAGCGCTCCGACCGCCCACCCTGCCGAAAGGTTTCTGTCACCTCTTCTCCAAACCGGTTCAGTATGCCTACGATCCTCTCGCGAGGTTCGCGTCGTCGGGGCTGACGGCCGCGAGACCCCGCAGTTGGCACGAGGAAGCTGTCGAGGGCGACGACCGACCGTCGCCCGAGACGAGAGCGCACACCGACCCGTCGCCCTTCGGGCGCGTGACCCTGGAGAGACCGCTGTGACAATGTTGTCCCGTCCCGCCGCCGCTGTGATCGCAGCCGCAGCACTCGTCCTGTCCGGCTCCGCCGTGACCGTGGCGCCCGCGGCCCAGGCCGCCCCCGCGCCCACCACCGTCGCGGACCTCCGCGACACGTCGGCGGCGCAGCAGCGCTGGCTGTCGGTCCCGGACTCCCGGGTGGTCCTCAACCCGTACAACTTCGACAGCTCGGGCTCCGAGCTCGCGCAGAGCTCCGGGGCGGACCTCCCCCTGTCGAACGGCTACTACGCGCACGACCAGGCGATCCGTACCGCCGGCGTGCTGAGCACCTACGTGGACGCGCCCTCCGCGCCCGCCGCCGTCGGGTACTCCGAGGACTTCGACACGCTGGACGGCTGGACCGGCAAGGACGTCAGCACGCCGATCGTCGCCGACGGCAAGGTCACGATCTCGCCGACCAAGACCGACGTGAACTCCTCCTGGGGCAGCATCTACTCCCCGGCCATCACCCTCGACCTGTCGACCTACTCCAAGGTGACCGTGAAGGTCCCGGCGACGAGCCCGGCCGGGGTGGGCCTGTGGTCGCTCAAGGTCAACATGAACGATGGCGGCAACGACCTCGAGGGCGGCGCCAAGCTCATGGACGACACCTCCGCGACCGGCGAGTTCACCTACGACCTCGCCGCCTTCATGGCCTCGTACGGCTACACGGGCGTGCAGACCTTCCGCCTGCGCCTGTGGACCTCGAACTGGAACACCGGCGTCAGCCAGGTCAGCTCCACCTTCGACTCGATCTCGGTGCACCAGCCCGAGGCCGGGTCGTTCCCCGATGCCGGCCAGCTGGTCAGCTGGTCGGACGACTTCGACTCGACCGCCGCCTGGACGGCGGGCTCGGGCATGACCATCGGCGCCGCAGGCGGCCAGGCCACGGTCACGCGCACCTCGACCCAGTTCGGCTACGTGTCCGCGGCGCTCACCGCCGTCGACCTCTCCAGGACGCCCATCGTCTCGGTGAAGGTGACCAGCGGCACCGGCAAGTGGGCGCTCAAGGCCAACGACGGCAGCGGCGACGTGACCCTCCAGCCGGACGTCAGTGCCACCGGCACCTTCTCCTACGACCTGCGCAGCCTCACGAGCTGGACCGGCACCAAGTCCTTCACGCTCAAGCTCTACCAGAACGGCGACTCGACCTCGGGCACCTCCACGACCTACGACCGCATCTCCGTGCACTCCGGCGGCGTCGCGTCGCGCAGCGCGGCCACCTCCGTCGACTACGCCTGGACCCCCGCTGCGCTCGCCATGACGGGCACTTTCCCCGGCGGCACCGTGAGCACCGAGGAGTTCTTCACGGCGGACGACCCGAACGCCTACAGCCGCGTGGTGACGAGCGACCTCGACACCGACGTGCTCGTGGCGGGAGTCGCGGAGAAGACCCCGACCTACGACGCGACGACCCGCACCATCACGGTCCCGGGCACGTGGGCGACCCGCTCGATCACCCTGCCCGCGTCTGCGACGGTCACCTTCTACCCGACCAAGGCCGGCTTCCTGGCGGGCTTCGGCGGTACGAGCGCACCGACGTCGTCCACCACCTACTGGGCGGCGGCCCTGCCCGGCCAGGGAACCTACGCGGTGGGCGTCGGCTGGGCCGCCAACACGGGCCAGAACAACCCCGGCACCGCCCTCGCCGCGTCGCAGACCAGTGCCCGCGGCGCCGCGGCGCCGTCCGACGTCGACGCCGACCGCTCCCACTGGGTCGACTTCTGGGACGCCTACCTCGCGAAGGCGCCCGCCGTGCAGGACTTCTCGATCCAGCGCGTGGCGACCGGCGGCGTGACCGCAGAGCAGATGAAGCACTTCTACTACCAGGCCTGGGTCGGCCTGGAGATGAACGTGCTGCCCGCCACGCCCGAGACGGGCAACGACTACGCCCAGCTCGGCACGGGCAAGCCCTCGATGTGGATGAACGGCACGCCCGGCACCAAGAACGTGGCCTCCTGGGACTCGCTTCTCGGCATGCAGCAGCTCGTCTACACCGACCCGGAGAACGCCTGGGCGTCCTTCCAGGGCATGATGGCGCTCGTCAACGACGACCCAGGGGCGACCGAGCCCTCGGACGCGGCCTACGGCACCCGCGGCGAGCTGGGCGGTGAGTCGCTGCCCTCCCGCAAGGCCCAGACCGCGTGGATCCTCTACCAGGTCACCGGCGACGAGGAGAAGCTCGCGAGCATCTACGACAAGCTCAAGCTGCACCTGAACTGGGAGCGCTACAACATGCGCTGGGTGCTCGGGGGCCACAACTTCCTCGACGAGCGCGACGCCGAGTTCGTGTCCTCGCTGATCTACGACCTGAAGTACGCCATCGACATCGCGGAGGAGCTCGGCCGCCCCGCGGACGCGACCATGTGGCAGGGCTGGATCCCGGACCTCACGCAGAAGTACCAGGACTGGTTCTTCCCGACGACGGCGGACGGCAACGGCAAGGTGTGGCCCACCGTGCAGAAGGTCTACCTCGACGCCTCGCGCACCACCTCGCCCAGCGGCGAGGCCACCGAGGGCGCGTGGTACCGCAACGAGAACGGTCAGATCGTGGAGCCGGGCTACTCCTTCTACACCTCGCCGGCCTTCGTCATGGACCAGCTCGCCCCGCAGTACCAGGCGAAGGTCATGCAGCGCTTCACCGACAACTACGACGAGAACAAGCAGCTCGCCGGTCTCGGGGCGTTCGCCGTCAAGGCGCCGGACATCCAGCTGCTCACCTACGGCCTGCTGGACGGCTCGAACGGCATCGGTGACTCCGACGAGGCCGCGAATCTCGACAAGGCCACCGTCGTCATCAACTCGATCACGCGCGACACGGTGATCTCCGGCTGGTTCGCCGAGGTCTACCAGCAGACCGGCAACGGGACCATCGGTGATCCGATCATCGCCCGCGGGGTCCGGCCCTCGCTGTTCGGCCTGTCGAACTACCTCGACAACGTCTTCATGGCGAACGGCGTGCGCATCGACGACGGCGTGCCGGCCTTCCTGCGCCTGCAGGGCGCGACCGGTGGCGTCAGCGGCCTGACCTTCCGCGGCAAGTCCTACGACGTCGACCTCGACGGCACCACCGCGCGGCTGTCCGGCGAGGCCGTCGAGGACGGGATCCTGCCCGCGACGCTCGACGTGTCCCAGGTGGGCAAGAGCGCGCGCCCCGAGGTGACCCTCCCCGAGCACGACGCCGCGCTGGCCTCGCTCACGGTCGGCGGCACGTTCGTCGCCGGGTTCGACGCGACCACGACGTCGTACTCCGTGACGCTGCCCGCCGGGTCGACGGGCGTCCCGGTCGTCGCGGCCACGCCGCGTCAGGGCGCCGCACACGTCACCGTCACCCAGGCGGTCGCCGTGCCGGGAACCGCGACCGTGAAGGTCACCGCCCCGGACGGCACGACGACGCGCACCTACACGGTGGCGTTCACGCGACAGGCGCCCTCCGTGGTCGCCTCGACGACGTCCGCGCCGCCTGCGGTGACCACCGTCTACGGCAGCACGCTCGCCGTCCCGGTCACCGTCGTGGCCGGCGGCCGCGCGACGGCAGGGACTGTCCGGGTCACGGAGGGCAGCCGCACGCTCGCGACGGCCACCCTCGACGCCTCCGGGCGGGCGACGGTGAAGGTGTCCGGCCTCGCGGCCGGTGCTCACCGGCTCGCGGTCGCCTTCGTGCCCGGAGCGGGCAGCGGTGTCGCGCCCTCGCAGGCGACCGTCACCGCCACGGTGGCGCGCGCGAAGGCCACTCTCTCGAAGGGCAAGGTCGTCAAGGGGGCCTACAGCCGCTCCAAGAAGGGCAAGAAGGCCGTGCGCGCGGGCAGGAAGGCCGTCGTCAAGGTCACGGTGAAGGTCGCTGGCGACGTGAGCGTCGGCGGCACCGTGAAGCTCAAGGCCAAGAAGAAGGTTCTCGGCAAGGCCAAGGTCAAGCACGTCAAGGGCTCGTGGCTGGCCAAGGTGAAGATCGCCAAGAAGGCCTCGAAGAAGATCCGCAAGGCCACGGCGATCAAGGCCGTCTACTCCGGGACCTCGAACGTCACCGTGGCCAAGAAGAAGACGGGTCTGAAGGTCCGCCGCTGACCCTGCCCGGCGGCCCCCCGACAGGCGACAGGGCAACGGTTCCCGTGCTCACAGCACGGGAACCGTTGCCCTATCGAGCCAGGCGGGCCGGACGGGGCCCGCGGGACCGGAGGGCTCAGACCGAGACGGGCTCGGCCTCCCGCGCGGCGGCTCGCTCCTGGGCCTCGAGCGTGCGGACGAGCTTGTCGCCCTCGACGTCGAGGTTCGGCACCACGCGGTCCAGCCAGCGCGGGAGCCACCACGCCTTCTCGCCCGCGATCGCCATGACGGCGGGGATCAGCGTCATGCGCACCACGAACGCGTCGATGAGGATGCCGAAGGCGAGCGCGAAGCCGATCTGCTTGATCATCGCGTCGTCGGCGAAGATGAACCCGCCGAACACCGACACCATGATGATCGCGGCCGCGACGACCACGCGGGAGGCACTGCGGAACCCGTCGATCACGCCGGCCACGCCCGGGTGCCCGTGCACGTGGGACTCGCGCATCGAGGAGACCACGAACATCTGATAGTCCATCGCCAGGCCGTACAGGATCCCGGTGATGATCATCGGCAGGAAGCTGAGGATCGGCCCGGGGGTGTCGAAGCCGAGGACCTGGTGCAGCCATCCCCACTGGAACACGGCCGTCGTCATGCCCAGCGCCCCGCCGATGGTGAGCACGAAGCCCAGCGTCGCGGTGAGCGGGACGAAGATCGAGCGGAACACCAGCAGCAGGATGATCAGCGAGATCACGACGATGACGATGATGTAGGGCACCAGGGCGTCGCCGAGGATGCCGGACATGTCGATGTTGATCGCCGCGGCTCCGGTCACGCCGAGCGTCGCCCCGGCCGCGCTGCTCAGGTCCGGGGAACGCAGCTCGTGGACCAGGTCCACCGTGGTCTGCGCCGTCGGTCCGGCGTCGGGGATGACGGAGAAGACGGCGGTCCGCCCGTCCTGCGAGAGCCCGCTGGGGATGACGCCGGTCACGTGGTCGACGTCGACGAGAGTTGTCTTCACAGCGGTGAGGCTGTCGCCGGTGAAGGGCTGATCGGACTCGGCGACGACCACGAGCGGGCCGTTGAAGCCCTCCCCGAAGCCGTGCGTGACGGCGTCGTAGGACTGCCGTGCCGTCGTGCTCAGGTTGGCGGTGCCGTCCGAGGGGAGGTTGAGGTCCATCCTGGTGAACGGGACGGCGAGGGCGAGCAGCACGACGACGGCACCGCCGGTCACCCACCACCTGCGGCGGCTGACCCAGGTCGCCCAGCGCACCGCGAGGCCGTGGGCGCGGTGGTCGGAGGAGGCCTCGACCCGCGCCGCGCGAGCCTCGTGCTTGGCCCGCTGCTGGGGCGAGACGACGTGCTCGCCGACGAACCCGAGCAGCGCGGGCAGCAGCGTGAGCGCGATGAGCACCGCGATCAGCACGGTTCCGGCGGCGACGAGCGCCATGGTCGTGAGGAAGTCGACCCCGATGATCGACAGGCCCGCCAGCGCGACCATCACGGTCAGACCGGCGAAGAACACCGCAGAGCCCGCCGTGGCGACGGCGCGGGGGACGGCCTCGGCGGCGGTCAGCCCCTTGTCCATGATCAGCCGCCGGGCCCGGTTCACGATGAACAGCGCGTAGTCCATGCCGACGGCGAGCCCGATCATCAGCGCCAGGATCGGCGTCATCGAGGTCATGGCGATGACCCCGGACAGCGCGTACGCGGTGCCGACGCCGACCCCGACGCCGACGATCGCGGTGAGCAGCGGCATGCCGGCGACCCGGAGCGTGCCGAGGGTGACGAACAGCACGATCGCGGCGATCAGCAGGCCGACGGCCTCGCGCGGCCCCATGGGGGACTCGATCTCCTGCGACAGCGAGGAGCTGGGGAGCACCGTGAGGCCGGTGCCCGTCACCTCGTCGAACTGCTCGACGATCGCGTCGGTCGTCCCCCCGGGCAGGGCGAAGGGGTTGTCGCTGAGCTGGAACGAGAACATGGCCATGGAGCCGTTGGAGGCGACCTGGACGCCGCTCACCGGGGTGTCGCCGTCCATGAGCGGCCCGACGGTGATGTCGCCGGCAGGGGCCATGGCAGCCGCGAGGTCGCTCGCCGCGCCGTCGGAGCCGGTTTCCCCGCTGCCCGATGTGTCCTCCGAGCCGGTGTCCCCGCTGCTCGCGCCGGCCGGGTCGACCACGTAGCGGTTGTCGTAGACGCCCGTCGTGGCGTCGGCGATGGCGGCCACGCGGTCCGGGGTGTCGACACGCTCGCCGCTCGGGGCCACGAGCACGATGCTCACGCTGGTCCCGGACGAGGAGGGCATGGACGCCTGCAGCTTGTCCATGACCTCCTGGGAGGCGGTGCCGGGGATGGAGAACTCGGTGGAGGTCTGCGGGGGGTTGAGCGCGAGCAGGCCGCCGACGGCGACGAGCACGACGACCCAGCCGATCAGGAAGCGGCCGCGGGCGCGGTACGCCAGCTTTCCGAGGCGGTAGAGCAGGGTGGACATGGGGGCGGTCTCCGATCTGATGGACGTGACGGCTGCGTCGTCGGAGCCGGGGTGGGGGACGAGCGATGAGGCGGCGCCGGGCTGGCGGCGGGACGGCGGACGGTACGACTGGCTCAGGGCCCGAGGGCGGCAGGGATGAGCGAGCGCAGCTGCTGCACGAGCTCGGCAGTGGTGACAGCGGTGGGAGAGCGGCTGCCCAGCTCGACCACCTCGAGCTGCCCGGAGTAGACGGCCCACATGGTCGCTGCCACGGCGCCGGGCAGAGCGTGCGCGTAGACCGGGGGGACGGGCTGCGCGTGGCCGGCGGGCATGCCCGTGCGCAGCAGCTCTGCGGCCTGATCGACGACGGACACCTGGATGGCCGCCAGATGGGGTGCGAGGGTGCGGTGGTCCTCAGCCAGCCGGGAGAGCTCACGGAAGACCTCGACGGTCTCCTCGTCCAGCAGGGAGCGGACGATGGCGTAGAGCTTGTGGGTCGCCTCGTCGGACTCCTCGCTGACCACAGGGGTGAGGAGCGGGAGCATGGCGGGACGTAGCGTGCCGAGCGGCGCATCGTCGCTGTCCGCCTTGGCCTGCTCGGCCGCGGCGCCGGAGCAGGGGCCCGAGCGGGCGAGGAGCGCCCTGCCGCGCAGGAGCGCGGTCGAGACCTGCACCCGGGCGACCTCGCTGACCGCCTCCTCCTTGGACTGGAAGTGGTTGAAGAAGGTGCGCCGGGACACCTCCGCCCGTTCTGCCACCTCGTCCACGGCAAAGCCGTCGAGCCCGCGCTCGCGGGCGAGCGCGAAGGCTGCGCGCGCGAGGTCTGCGTGGGTGCGGTCCCGCTTGCGGTCGCGCAGGCCCACCGCCCCGGAACAGAAGGTCATGGAGCGAGCGTAACCGATTTCTGCACGAAGTGCACTCTTGCACTTCGTGCATCTGCACGCGCGCCGCGGCTGCTCGCCCCGCGAGCCGCCGCCCCACGCCGTGCACCGTAGGGGGCGGGGCGGCCGGAGCGGCGCCAGAGCCCGGGGCGACTGGACTCGGCGCGCCGACCCTGCTTCGCGCCCCTATGCTGGGAGATCGCGTCCACCGACGCGTCCTCCCCTCGAAAGGTCTCTGATGCGCCGTCGTTCCCCCGTGATCCTCCTCGCCGCGGCGCTCGCCGTGAGCACCGTGCCCGTGGCCGCCGCCTCGGCGTCGTCCACGGCTGACCACTCGTCCGCGGGCCAGGACCGCGTCGTCACCGGTGAGCTGTGGATCGCCGAGGGCCAGACGCGGACGGGCAGCGAGATCACCGCGATGGCCGTTCGTGACTCCTCGGGGACGTTCGTCGCGCTCGACGCCGAGTCCGGGCTGCGAGTGCTTCGTGACGCGCAGGTCGGCGACACGGTGTCCGTCACGCTCCGGTCCGGCCCCGAGGCGGCGGCCAGCACCGTGATCAGCGGTGACGTGCTCGCTCCCGCCCAGGACGACGAGCAGGACGGCCAGCAGGCGGCCGCCGAGGACGAGGCGCAGACCGAGCTGAGCACGTCCGGGCCTGGCGTCGCCGGTGGTCTTCTGGACGTGCAGCGTGCCGCCACGAGCGGCGGCGCGACGGCCGGCGTGCCTCACCGCACGTTCGTGACCTACATCGACGACGCCGCAGTGGGCGGCGACTACTCCGAGGCGTCGGCACGCCAGGTGCTCCAGCTCGGCACCGACTACTGGAAGCGCGAGACCCGTGGCGTGCTGAGCGGCTGGAACGTGGCCGCGGCGAAGAAGTGGACCCGGACGAGCACCTGCAGCGTGCTCTCCGACTCGAACCCCAACACTCTGTACGCCGTCTGGGGGGCGGCCGCAGCCCAATACCCGTCGGCGAACTTCACGTGGAAGCCTGGCGGGGACACCCTGGTCGTGTTCGTGCCCGCGGACTGCTTCAGCGCCGCTGGCTGGCCGGGATGGACCGGCATGACGACGATCGGCACCGGCCTGCGCTCCGGCGGCTTCTCCTTCATCGTCGTGGGCGACGAGGGGACCATGGCGCACGAGCTCGGCCACGAGCTCGGCCTCGGGCACTCGAACGTCGAGCTCGGCTCGACGCTCAGCTCGCACATCCTCGAGTACGGCGGCATCCACAGCGTGATGGGCATCGACGTGAACGGCTACAGTGCGCCCGCGCTCGACGCCGCGCTCCAGTACGGCCTCGGGGTGATCCCGGCGAGCCAGGCGACCACCATCACCAAGCCCGGCACCTCCACCGTCACGCTCTCCCCGGTCTCTGCGTCGAGCGGCGTGCGCACGGCCATGTTCCGCTCCGTCGGGGCGGACGGGGCGCCGGTGATCTACGCGGTGGAGTACCGCGACGGCAAGGGCGTGGACGCGACCGCGGCGTACGCGGTGCCGGCCGCCGCAGCCTTCCCGCTGTGGGACCCTGCGTCGACGACGGTCTCGTACGCCCCGGGCGTGCGGGTCTATCGGCTCGAGGCGGGCGAGCTCGCGCAGAAGGGCCTCGGCAGCACGACGATGACGAACCCGCCGGCGGGCGGGAAGCCCCGCACCGCGACCTTCACCTCCGGGACGTCTTACAAGGACCCGGCCGGCAACTTCACGGTCTCCGTGGGCGCGGTCGGGGCCACTGCCGCCGTCACCATCACCACGCGCGCATTCGCGGTGCTCAACGCCCTGGCGAAGTCGACGACCACCTACGGCAAGAAGCGCAGCTTCGTCGGCACGTTCTCCAACGCGGCGGCGACCGGCACCGTGACGGTCGCCGAGGGGAGCAAGGTGCTGGGCCGCGCCTCGGTCTCGGCCGGACGGGTGACGGTCCCGCTGCCGAAGAACCTCAAGGCGGGGGAGCACACCCTGTGGGTCTCCTACTCCGGCACCCCGGGCGCGACCGGGTTCCTCCCCGAGCGCGGGCCGGTGACCCTCGTCGTGAAGAAGGCGAAGGCGAAGGCCAAGATCACGGCGACGAAGTCGCGGCTCAAGCGCGGCAGGACCGCGAAGGTCACGGTGCAGCTGAAGAAGGTCCTCAAGGCCAAGCCGACCGGCAAGGTGCTGGTGAAGGTCGGCAAGAAGACGGTCTCGAAGAAGGCGAAGGTCGTCAAGAAGGTCAAGGTCACGAAGAAGAAGCACGGCAAGAAGAAGCACGCGAAGGCCAAGAAGAAGGTCACCTTCGTCGCCAAGGTCACGACCAAGAAGCTGACGAAGAAGGGCAAGGTGCGTGTCGTCTTCACGCCGAAGAACAAGAACCTCGCCAAGAAGACCTACTCGACGAAGTACAAGGTGCGCTGACCGTCTCGCTGCGAACGCTGCGGCGCCGCCGTCGTCCGCGGGCCGTCCTGTCCGGCGGCCGCTCTGTCCACAGGCGGCCCCGCGGCCCCCCGCGCCCTCCGTATGATGGACCGACGTCGACCCGAAGGATTTTCCGCATGCCTGCCGCAGACGCACCGGTCGAGGCGCTCACCGAGCAGCTCGAGGGACCGCTCGCGGTGCTGCACGAGGTCTTCGGCTACGAGGCGTTCCGCGGCGACCAGGCCGAGGTCGTGGACACGCTCGTGCGGGGCGAGGACGCCCTGGTGCTCATGCCCACCGGCGGTGGCAAGTCGCTGTGCTACCAGGTGCCGTCGCTCGTGCGCGACGGCACGGGCGTCGTCGTCTCGCCGCTGATCGCGCTCATGCAGGACCAGGTCGACGCGCTGTCGTCCGCGGGCGTGCGGGCCGGCTTCCTCAACTCCACGCAGAGCCCCGCGGAGCGTACGGCCGTGGAGCGGGCGCTGATCGATGGCGAGCTCGACCTGCTCTACCTCGCGCCCGAGCGGCTCGCGGTGCCCAGCACCGTCGACCTGCTCGACCGGGCGACGATCGCGCTCTTCGCCATCGACGAGGCGCACTGCGTGGCGCAGTGGGGGCACGACTTCCGCCCCGACTACCTGCGGCTGTCAGTGCTGCACGAGCGCTGGCCGAGCGTGCCCCGCATCGCCCTGACGGCGACCGCCACCGCGTCGACCCGCAAGGAGATCGCCGAGCGTCTCGACCTCACCGGCGCCCGGCACTTCGTCGCGAGCTTCGACCGGCCGAACATCCAGTACCGCATCGCCGGCAAGGACAACCCGCGGGCCCAGCTCGTCGAGCTGCTGCGCACCGAGCACGCCGGGGAGGCCGGCATCGTCTACTGCCTCTCCCGCGCGTCGGTGGAGCAGACCGCCGAGCACCTCGTCGCCCAGGGCATCCCGGCGCTGCCGTACCACGCGGGCCTCGACGCCCGCACGCGTGCAGCGAACCAGTCCCGGTTCCTGCGCGAGGACGGCCTCGTCATGGTCGCGACCATCGCCTTCGGCATGGGCATCGACAAGCCGGACGTGCGCTTCGTCGCCCACCTGGACCTGCCCAAGTCCGTCGAGGGGTACTACCAGGAGACCGGCCGGGCCGGCCGTGACGGGCTGCCCGCGACCGCGTGGCTCGCCTACGGCCTGGCCGACGTCGTCCAGCAGCGACGCATGATCGACACCTCCGAGGGCGACGCCGCGCACCGGCGCGCCCTGTCCATGCACCTGGACGCGATGCTCGCGCTGTGCGAGACGGTCGGGTGCCGCAGGCAGCAGCTCCTCGGCTACTTCGGGCAGGAGTCCGAGCCGTGCGGCAACTGCGACACCTGCCTCGCGCCGCCCGAGACCTGGGACGGCACGGTGGCTGCGCAGAAGCTGCTGTCGACCGTGGTGCGCCTGGAGCGTGAGCGCGGGCAGCACTACGGTGCCGGGCACCTGATCGACATCCTGCGCGGCAAGCCCACGCCGCGCATGGACCAGCTCGGGCATGCCGGCCTGAGCACCTTCGGCATCGGCGAGGACCTGTCGGACGCCGAGTGGCGCGGCGTGGTGCGCCAGCTCCTCGCGCAGGGCCTGCTCGCCGTGGACTCGCGCGGGTACAACACTCTCGAGCTGACGGCGGCCAGCGGCGCTGTCCTGCGTGGCGAGCGGCAGGTGCCGCTGCGCAAGGAGGCGCCGCGCGCGGGACGGACCAGGTCCTCCAGTGCCAAGGGGGCCAAGCGCCCCGCTGCGGCCGAGGGGCTCGACGCTGCGGCGACCGCGCTGTTCGAGAAGCTGCGCACCTGGCGGGCGGGGACGGCCAAGGAGCAGGGCGTGCCCGCCTACGTCGTTCTCCACGACGCCACGCTGCGCGCGATCGCGGTCGACCGACCCGCGGACCGGGCCGCGCTCGGCGAGGTCGAGGGCATCGGCGCGGCCAAGCTCGACCGCTACGGCGAGGCCGTGCTCGCGATAGTCGCCGCCCCGCGGGTCGAGTAGTCGAGGGACGAGACGTGTCGAGACCCGTCCTGCACGCCTCAGCGGGTTTCGATACGGCCCCGGGGGCCTACTCAACCAGCGGTCGTCCGCGGGTCGAGTAGTCGAGGGACGAGACGTGTCGAGACCGGTCCTGCGCGCCTCACCGGGTTTCGATACGGCCCCGGGGGGCCTACTCAACCAGCGGTCGTCCGCCGGTCGAGTAGCGAGCGCCAGCGAGCGTATCGAGACCGCGAACCCGGCCCGCAAGCCCGTCCGCTCTTCGTGTCAGTCCCGCGTGGTTGGATGGTCCGCATGTTCACCGCGGCCGACGTCGAGCGCCTGGTCGGGGCCGTGATGTTCGACCGCGGCGAGGAGTACGTCCGCAGCGGCATGGTGGTGAGCGTCGCCCGGACCGGGGGTAGCGATCGTGTCGTCGGGCACGTGCGGGGCTCGGGCCGCAACCAGTACGTCGCCGTCGTCGAGCTGGACGAGCAGGAGCGACCGGTCTCGAGCAGCTGCTCGTGCCCCGTCGGCGAGGACTGCAAGCATGTGGCCGCCACTCTGCTCGAGCTCCTCGACCCGCACGTGCCGCTTCCCGTCGCATCGGTCGCTCCCGCCGCCCCGACGAGGTCCGCGAGGAGCGCGGCGGGCGCCGGGAA
>Ga0182749_1000942_pt1 | contig 24034 bp, 24 predicted proteins | sample eDN3rd37CKraftMG_FD_128875 | JGI IMG/M metagenome (GOLD analysis project Ga0182749, IMG submission 128875) | Enriched Miracle-Growth compost microbial communities from Emeryville, California, USA - eDNA 3rd pass 37_C Kraft MG (version 2) (version 2) ...
CAGCGACGGCACCACCACCGCCTTGTAGCCGGCCAGGGACGCGCCGGGGCGGACGAAGTCGACATCCAGGCCCAGGCGGCGGATCGCCTCGTACCAGCGGAACGCCAGGTCGGTGTAGCGGAAGTCGCGGCCCTGCGGCTGGATCCGGGTGATCCAGGATGTCTCGTAGTCGAAGACCAGCGCCACCGGGGCCCGGGTCGAGGCCGGCAGGGCGCCGATGCGGGCGAGTTCCTGCCCGACCTGCGTCGCCTCCAGCCCGCCGGGCGACAGCTTGCGGTCCGGCCGGTTCAGGCCGGCATGCATCTGCTCCTGCGCGAAGGGGCATTGCCGCCAGCGGAAATAGCTGACCACCTCGGCGCCATGGGCCAGCGCCTCCCAGGTCCACAGCCGGACCATGCCGGGCTTCGGCACCGGGTTCCAGGCGGCCCAGTTCACCGGACCCGGCTGCTGTTCCATCACCCACCAGCGGCCGCGACCGACGGCGCGGTACAAATCGTGGTTGAACGGCGCCAGGTCGGGATGCGAGGTGCGGGCCCAGCGCGCCCGCTCGTCGTCGTCGCAGGCGATCTTCTCCAGCGTGCCCAGCGGGTAGCTGTCCCAGGAGGCGAGGTCGAGGTCCTCGCCCAGCGGCCAATGGTCGAACTCCTGGAAGAAGCCCATGAAGTTGTGGGTGACGAAGCGGCCCGGCGAATGCTTGCGGATGATCTCGACCTGCATCCGGTTGTAGGCGGCGACCTGGTCCGAGGCGAAGCGCCAATAGTCCAGCCGCGCTGCCGGGTTGGTCTCGGTCACCGCGCCGACCGGGGCGACGATCTCGTCGAAGCCGCCGACCTCCATCGACCAGAAGACGTTGCCCCAGGCCTGGTTCAGCGCCTCCGGCGTCTGGTAGCGGTGGCGCAGCCAGGTCTGGAAGGCGAGCAGGTCCTCGCGGCCGTAGGACAGCACGGTGTCGTGGCAGCCGAACTCGTTGTCGGTCTGCCAGCCGGCCACCGCGTCATGGGTGCCGTAGCGCTGCGCCACCGCCTCGGTGATGCGGGCACTCTCGCGCAGCCAGGTGCGGCTGGAGAAGCTGGTGTGCCGGCGCGAGCCGAAGCCGCGGGTGCCGCCATACTCGTTGACCGGCAGGATGTCCGGGTGGCGGTCGACCAGCCATTTCGGCGGCGTCGCCGTCGGCGTGCACATCACCACCTTCAGCCCGGCGGCGCCCAGCGTGTCGATGGCGCGGTCCAGCCAGGCCCAGTCGAAGCGCCCCGGCTCCGGCTCGATCCGCGACCAGGCGAACTCGGCGATGCGGACGAAGCGGATGCCGACCTCGCGCATCCGGCGGGCATCGTCCTCCCACCAGTCTTCGGGCCAATGTTCCGGGTAATAGCAGACGCCGAGCATGGAAAGCCTCGTCAGGGGCGGGGGGCGGAAAAGGCTACTTCACCGCGCCGGCGGTGATCCCGGCGACGAAGTAGCGCTGCAGGAAGATGAAGACGACGATCATCGGCAGGGTCAGCAGCGTGGCCCCGACCATCAGCGCGCCCCAGGGCACGACATTGAGGCCGATCAGGCTGCCGAGCGCCACCGGCGCGGTGCGGGCGCCGGGCTGGGTCGCGACCAGCAGCGGCCACAGGTAGTTGTTCCAGGAGGCGAGGAACAGGATGATCGCCAGCGCCGCCAGGCTGGGCCGCACCAGCGGCAGGGCGATGGAGAAGAAGATCCGGCCTTCGCGCGCCCCGTCGATCCGGGCGGCGTCCAAGAGCTCCTGCGGCAGCGACAGGAAGGTCTGGCGCATGAACAGCACGCCGATGGAATAGCAGAGCGGCGGCACGATCACCGCGATCCAGGTGCTGGACAGGTCCAGGTCGCGCGCCACCAGCACATATTGCGGCACGATCAGCACGGCATAGGGAACGGTCAGGCTGGCGACCAGCAGGCTGAAGGCGGCCTGCTTGCCGACGAAGGCGAAGCGGGCGAAGGCGTAGCCGGCCATGCTGGTCAAGAGCAGCGACAGCACCGTCGAGACGGCGGCGATGCCGATCGAGTTCAGCATCGCCCGGCCGAAATTCGCCGTGTCGTCGAGGAAGGTCCAGTTCTCCAGCAGGTTGCCGCCGGGGGTCAGCGGCAGGTCCGGCGAGAAGATGGCATAGTCCGGCAGGGTGGCGAACACCGCCATCAGGTACAGCGGCGCCAGCCACAGCAGGGCCAGGGGCGCCAGGCCGCCGGTGAGGGCCCAGGTGCCCCAGCGCCGGCGCGATTCGATGGTGCGGAGCATGATCGTCGCCTCCTCAGGCCTGCTTGCCGCGGGTGAGCATGAGGTTGAGCGCCGCCAGCACCGCCGCCATGCCGGCGATGGTGTAGGCGATCGCGGCGGCATAGCCGAAATTCATGCTGACGAAGCCCTGCTTGTAGAGATAGGTGCCGAGCGTCTCGGCGCCGCCGCCCGGCCCGCCGCGGTCGGTGATCAGCCAGGGTTCGGTGAACAGCTGCGTCGTGCCGATCACCGACAGCACCAGGCAGAAGACCAGGATCGGCTTCAGCAGCGGCAGGGTGATGCGGAAGAACCGGTCGGCCGGGGTGGCGCCGTCGATCGCCGCCGCCTCGTACAGGTCGCGCGGGATCGACTGCAGCCCGGCCAGGAGGATGATGGCGTTGTAGCCGGTCCAGCGCCAAGTCATCGCCACCATGACAGTGGACAGCATCGCATTCGGGTCCTGCAGCCAATCGATGGTGGGCAGGCCCAGCGCGGTGAAGGCGTGGTTCACGGCGCCGAACTGGCCGTTGAACAGCACCCGGAACACCACCGAATAGGCGGCGTCGCTGACCACCACCGGGGCGAAGAAGGCGAAGCGGTAGATCGGCCGCAGCTTCAGCAGCGGCGAGTTCAGGGCCACCGCCAGAGCCGTGGCCAGCGTCAGCATCACCGGCACCTGGATCGCCATGATGATCAGCGTGTTCCCCAGCGCCGCGTGGAAGGCGCGGTCGACCCACAGCCGCCGCCAGTTGATCCCGAGGTTCCAGGCCCAGGGATTGACCCGCGTGTTCTGCAGCGACAGCAGCGCCGAATCGATGATCGGCCAGCACCAGAACACGGCAAAGACCAGGAAATAGGGGAGCAGGAACCAGTATGGCGCCAGCGCGTGTCGCCGGCGCCGCCACCCGCCGCGGGCATCCGATTGGGCGGAGGCTGAGGCCCCGCCTGTCCGCGGGGCCTGGATGCCGGCTCGGGTGGCGGTGCCCATCACACGGCCTCCATCAATCGGCGACGGGAAGGCCGGTGGCGGCGGAGATCTGCTCGGCTGCCTCGTCCAGCGTCTCCTTGGCCGATTTGCCGTTGCCCTTCATGTAGGCCACCAGGATACCGTCGGCGATGCTGTCGGCCTCGGCGAAGTACTGGGTGCCGCGCGCGGGCTTGATCTGCGACAGGGTGTTCAGCACCACCTCCCAGATCTTCTGGCCGCCCCAATAGGGCTGCGGCTGCTGGATGTAGGGATCGTGGATCGCCTCCGGCAGGGTCGGCACCAGGCCCGAGGCCTTGAGCTGGGTGATCTGGCTGTCCGGCCGGCCGAGCGCGAAGTTGATGAAGGCCAGCGCCGCCTGCCGGTTCTTCGAGGAAGACGGAATGGCGAGGGACGAGCCGCCGATATTGGCGGCGCGGTTGCCGCCGGCGGCGAAGGCCGGCAGCTGGAAGACGCCCCATTTGCCGCTCAGCTCCGGCGCGTTGCCGCGGATCGAGCCCTCGTACCAGGCGCCGTAGACCGAGGCGGCCAGGCGGTTGGCCTTGATCGCCTGCAGGCTGCCGTCCCAGCCGGCGTTCAGGAACAGGCCGGCATCGGAAATCTTCTTCACCGTTTCCAGCGCCTGGACGCAGCCGGGCTGGTTGACCGTGACATTCTCGCCCGCCTCGTCGAAATAGGCGCAGCCGGCCTGGTTGGCCAGGATGCGGAACCAGGTCGTGCTGATCGAATCGGTGTTGTTCGAGACGAACTTCACGTCGGGGCCGGCCTTGGCCTGCACCGCCTTGCCGGCGGCAATGAAGTCGTCCCAGGTCGCGATCTTGGCCGGGTCGACGCCCGCGGCCTCAAACATGTCGCGGCGGTAGAACACCACGGCCGGGCCGGAATCCCAGGGCATGGCGTAGATCTTGTCGCCGACGGTCAGCTCCGTGAGCTTGAATTGCGGGAACTTGGCGAGGAGGTCGGCCTCCTTCGGGTCCAGCGACTTCAGGTCCAGGAAGCAGTCCGGGAAGCGGGCCCAGAACACCGAGGATTCGTGGTTCTCGACCGAATAGACGTCCGGCATGTTGATGCCGCCGGCGGAGCAGCCGGCCAGGCCGCGGTCGTAGACCGGCTGGTTGCCCAGGTCCTCGACCGTCACCTTGACGTTCGGATAGGCCTTGTTGAAGTCCGGCACCACGGCCTTCAGCGCCGTGGCCGCCACGTTCCAGCTCCAGACGGTGATCTCGCCCTTCAGGTCCGACTGCGCCATCGCCGGCGCCGTCAGGGTTAGGACGGCCGCGCCGGCCATGCCGGACAAGATGCCGGCGATCCTGCCTAGTGCACTCATGGGGTCCTCCCTCGATTTGGCCTCGTGTCCGGTCCGGCGGACGGCCCGGCCTGTTGCGGCGGAACCGTCTCGCGGGGCTTATCGTCGCCTTGGGCCCGGAGTATGAATCCGATGGTTTCCGCATGTCGTCCCGCTCCGGGACGAATTCTTCCGGGATCCTAAGGTCGCCGATGAGCCGAGCCCAGACTGCGCGCATACCGAGGCTGCCGGGCCTGTCCGAGCACATCGTCAGCGCCGACCGGCGCCGCGCAGTCCTGGTGATGCGGCGGGCGCACCAGCACAGCCAGATCGAGCTGAACTACATGCTGGAGGGCGCCACGACCTATCTGTTCAACGGCAGGCGGGTGACGATCGGGGCCGGCGACTTCGTGTTCTTCTGGGGCGCCATCCCGCACCAGACGATCGAGGTGTCGAGCCCGGCCAGCTTCGTCTGCCTCTACCTGCCGATCGAGATGTTCCTCAGCGCCGCGCTGGGGCCGCGGCTGAAGGGCGCGGTGCTGGGCGGCGGCATGATCGGCGACCGGGCGCCGCTGCCCTTCGACGCGGAGCAGTTCCAGCACTGGCACGCCGAGCTGAACCGCGGCGACGAGAGGATCACCGCCCTGGTGCGGCAGGAGATCGAGCAGCGGCTGCGGCGCAGCGACCTGTGCGGCTGGGAGGTGCTGACCGAGACGGGCGACAGCGGCCCCCAGGCCGAGGGCCGCCACGCCAAGGTCTGGGCCATGGCCGGCTTCATCGCCGCGCATGCAACGGAACCCATCTCGGTCTCGGACGTCGCCGCATCGGTCTGCCTGCACCCGAACTATGCGATGGCGATCTTCCGCGAGGCGCTGGGCATGAGCATCGGCGGCTATCTCACCCGTCAGCGGCTCTATATGGCGCAGGCGATGCTGCTGTCGACCGACACCGACATCGTCACCATCGCCTTCGAATGCGGCTTCGGCTCGGTGTCGCGCTTCTACGAGGCGTTCAGCCGCCACTTCGCCATGCCGCCCCGCCAGTTCCGCATCCTCTACCGTGGCGGCGGGTAGGGGCGCTACAGCCCGTCGCCGAGGCTCCAGTGCTGGCCCCAGCGCGGGTCGGCGGCATCGCGGACGTCCTGGAAGCGGATATCGGCCGACAGGCGCATGGTCCCGTCCGGGTCGTCGTTACGGGTCGCGGCGTGGATCATGTAGGGGCTGTGCAGCACCACGTCGCCGGCGGCGTAGTCCGCGGCCAGCCAGCGGGTGCCGAAGCGCTCCGCCATCGCCGGCAGGTCCTTGGAGATCCAACCGGTCTCGGTCATGTTGCGGTTGTAGGCGCTGACCCGTTCCTCCGGCGACAGCCCGACATTTTTCCGGCTGAACTCCGCCTCCATCTCGCGGCCCAGGCGGTGGGAGCCTTCGAGGTACAGGAGGCCGCCCATCCGCACCGGCACGTCGCCGATCGGGATCCAGGCGGTGACCAGCCGGTCGGTGCCGGCGCGCAGATAGATCAGGTCGTAATGGGCGCCGGTGGAGGCCGGGTCGCCGGGCCGGGTGAAGCGCAGGATCTTGCGCCGGTGCAGGGTGGAGGTGCCGCCGATCAGCCGGTCGATGAAGCGCCACAGCTCAGGCATCAGGCAGAAGGATTCGAAGGCGGCGGAGCGGACCAGCTCCATCAACCGGCCGCGCGAGGCGGGGTCGGCCGGGCGATCGGACGCCTTGCCCTCGACCGGGTCGGAGCCCTCGGCCAGCAGGCTGAATTCGGCGAATTGCGCGAAGACGTGGCGGCGGAACTCCAGCACCGCCGCGCGCGGCAGCAGCGAGCGCAGCCAGAGATAGCCCTCGGCCTCGTAGCGCGCCCGCAACGCGGCGATGTCTTCCGCCGGGTCGCTCGGCGCCAGCCAGCCCAGCCGGCGCGGGCTGCAGTCGAGCGCATAGCCGTTCGACGACAGGGCGGACGGCAGAACGCCCATCTCCTGTTCCTCCCGTGACAGATGCGCCCTGCGGCGCTTGCAGGCCATCATGCGCCAGACGGCCCGTCCTGTCGTCGCATCCCGACGGCCTTTCATCCGGAATCTCGGGTCGCGCCGCGCGCGGTGTCCGGAATTCTGGTGTCGGGCGGAAAATTTATTTAATATCAATTGGTTAAATTTGCGGCGCCACACTTCTTAGCTGAGGCTTGGAGAGATATGTGCGGTTTCCAGATGAAGCCAGCGGCTTCCCGCCGTCCCCGTCCCGAAACGGGGCGCGGATGTTGATGGACCGCGCCTCCCAGGCCGCGCTGGCCAGCGTCTTCATCGGGGCGCTGGTGCTGGGGCTCAAATTCCTGGCCTATTGGGCCACCGGGTCCGTCGCTCTCTATTCCGACGCGCTCGAGAGCATCATCAACGTGGTCGCGGCCGGCGCCGCCTTCATCGCGCTCCGGGTCTCGGCGCAGCCGGCGGACGCCAACCACCCCTACGGCCATACCAAGGCCGAATATTTCTCGGCGGTGTTCGAGGGGCTGCTGGTGGTGCTGGCGGCACTGTCGATCCTGCGCGAGGCCTGGTCCGGCCTGCTGAATCCCCATCCGATCGACGCTCCGGCGCTGGGCCTCGCGGTCAACGCGGCCGCCTCGGTGATCAACGGCGTCTGGGGCTGGGCCCTGCTGCGCTGGGGCCGGACCCTCCGCGCGCCGGCGCTGGTCGCGGACGGGCGGCACGTGCTGACCGATGTCTACACCTCGGGCGGGGTGCTGGTAGGCGTCGCGCTCGTGGCCCTGACCGGCTGGCTGGTTCTCGACCCGATCCTCGCGGCGCTGGTGGCGGTCAATATCCTGTGGTCCGGCTATGTCATGGTCCGGGATTCGGTCGCCGGGCTGATGGACGAGGCGGTGCCGCCGGAGACGCTGGCGCGCATCCGCAACGCGATCGCGCGCACCGGCAGCGGCGCGCTCGAAGCACATGACGTGCGCACCCGCCACGCCGGGCGGCTGACCTTCATCGATTTCCACCTCGTCGTGCCGGGAGCGATGACCGTCTCCGAATCGCATGATATCTGCGACCGGATCGAGGCGACGCTGAAGCGGGACATCGGCGCCGACACCGTGATCAGCATCCATGTCGAGCCGGAGGAGAAGGCCAAGCACGGCGGCGTCGCCATCGCCCGCAACCGGCCGCGCCGGCCGGCTGAAGCTCCGGGCGCGGCCGGGGGTGAGAGGTCGTGACCGGACCTAGCCGCCGGCGGCGGTGACCAGCACCTCGACCACGCCGACACCGTCGAACTCGCACTGGGCCCGGTCGCCGGGCGCCACCTTGTGGACGCCGGTGGTCATGCCGGTCAGCACCCAACTGCCGGCGGGCAGGGCCCGGCCGCGCCGGCCGAGATGCTCGGCCAGGAAGGCGAGGGAGGCGATCGGCCCGCCGGCGACGCGCGCGGCGCTGCCTTCGCCGACCACCGCGCCGTCGATCCGCGTCCGCACCGTCCATTCCGACGGCGCCCGGCCGTCCCAATCCGCGATCGCGGGGCCGATCACGAGGCCGGCATTGTTGCCGAAGTCGCTGGCCACGGCGCCGGGGCCGAGGTCGTTCAAGGTCGCCAGCGGGCTGCCGGCGATCTCCATCCCGGCATGGATCGACTCGATCAAGGATCGAACCTCCTCGACGCTGCGCGGCCGGGCCTCGGCCGGGATGTCGCGGCCGATCCGCAGCACGAACTCGGCCTCGACCGCGCCGAAGCCGCCCGGGATCACCGGCGTCTCGACCGGGCCGCCGCGTGCGTCGCGCAGGTTGCGGGCGAAGACGGGCCCGGCCAGGCGCGGCGCGTCGTAACGCGGGCGCCAGGTCTCGGCGATGCCGGCGACCTTCCAGCCGACCAGCTGGTCGTCCCACAGCTCGATCGCCTCCTCCTGCACCGCATAGGCGGTGGGCAGGTCGGGCGGCAGCGTGCCGGGATAATCCGGCAGGGCGCGGCCGGCGCGGCGCGCTTCGGTGAAGGCGACGGCCAGGTCGCGGGTCGAGCTCATCGGGCGCTCCGTCGGCAAGGGCGGATACTTGTGTATGGTAGTATGGGCTGATAAGCAAGGCGGCAACCGAAGGCAGGATCCGGCGTGAAGATCGACCTCGCCCACAGTTTCGAATCCGTCGCGCGTAGGGTGGAGCGCGAACTGCGCCGCGCCATCGTGGCGCTGGAGCTGCCGCCCGGCGCAAGGCTGTCGGAGCAGGAGATCGCGCAGCGCCACGGCGTCTCGCGCCAGCCGGTGCGCGAGGCGCTGATCGCCCTGGCCAAGTCACGCCTCGTCGAGGTGCTGCCGCAGCGCGGCACCGTCGTCGTCCGACTCTCGGTCCGGCGGATGGCGGAGGCGCGCTTCGTCCGGGAGGCGGTCGAGGTGGCGCTGGTGCGCCGGGCCTGCGACGGCTTCGACCGGTCGAGCCGCGAGCGCATCGACGATCTGCTCGAGGCCCAGGTCCGGGCGGCGGAGCGCGGCAGCCACCACGACTTCCAGCGCTATGACGAGCTGTTCCACATCGCGCTGGCCGAAGGCGCCGGCTGCGGCCTGGCCTGGATGGCGGTCGAGGACATCAAGGCGCATATGGACCGGATCTGCACCCTGACGCTGCCGGGCCCCGACGCGATGCGGCCGCTGATCGACCAGCACCGCGCCATCATGGCCGCGATCGACGCCCGCGACCCCGACGCGGCGGAGCGGGCGATGCGCCATCATCTGACCGAGATCCTGCGCGCGCTGCCGCGGATCGAGGCCGAGCATCCCGAGCTGTTCGACGAGCCCGCCCCGGGCCGCACCCGATAGACGCGAAGAGGAAGGCATGACCGCGAGCGACACCCCGACCACCTGCCAGGCGGTGCATTACGAGCAGGCGGAGATGCTGGACGGCGAGGATCTGCGCCGGCATTTCCTGATCGAGCAGCTGTTGGTCCCGGGCCGGCTGACCGCGACCTACACCCATTACGACCGCATGCTGGTGATGGGGGCGGTGCCGACCGACGCGCCGCTGGTGATCGGCGAGGATCTGGCCAGGCTGGTCGGCAGCGCCACGCTGCTGGAGCGGCGCGAGCTGGGCCTGATCAATGTCGGCGGTCCGGGCCGGGTCACCGCCGATTCGACCGTCTTCGAGGTCGGGCCGCAGGACGCGCTCTACCTCGGCAAGGGCATCGCCTCGGTCGCCTTCGCCAGCGCCGACCCGGCCAAGCCGGCGAAGTTCTACATCAACTCGACTCCCGCCCATGCCGGCCTGCCGTCGCGCGTGGTTGCGAAAGACCAGGCGATCGTGAAGGAGCTGGGGGCGCCCGAGACCAGCAACCGCCGCACGATGCACCAGTACCTGCATCCGGAGGTGCTGCCGACCTGCCAGCTGCTGATGGGGCTGACCCGGCTGCACAGCGGCAGCGTCTGGAACACCATGCCGGCGCACACCCATGACCGGCGGATGGAGGCCTATTTCTACTTCGAGCTGCCGGGAGACGCGGTGGTGATGCATTTCATGGGCCGGCCCTCCGCGACCCGCCACCTGGTGGTGCGCAACGAACAGGCGGTTCTGTCGCCGCCCTGGTCGATCCATTGCGGCGCCGGCACCGCGTCCTACGCCTTCATCTGGAGCATGGCCGGCGACAACCAGGCCTTCACCGACATGGACTTCGTCGCCATGGGGGATCTGCTGTGACCAACCTGTTCGATCTCTCGGGCAAGGCGGCGCTGGTCACCGGCGCGCGCACCGGTCTCGGCCGCGGCATCGCGCTCGCGCTGGCCGATGCCGGCGCCGATATCGCCGGGCTCGGCTCCCGCCCGATGCCGGACACCGCGGCGGCGGTCGCCGGCACCGGCCGCCGCTTCGTCGAGATGGTGCGCGATCTCGAGGATTCCTCCGGGCTCGACGCGGTGGTGGCCGACATCGTCGGCCGGCTCGGCCGGATCGACATCCTGGTCAACAACGCCGGCATCATCCGCCGCGCCGATCTGCTGGAGTTCAGCGAGGGCGACTGGGACGCGGTGATGGCGGTCAATCTGAAGAGCGCCTTCTTCCTGACCCAGGCGGTGGCCCGGCACATGGTGGCGCAGGGCATCCAGGGCCGGATCATCCATGTCGCCTCGGTGCTGTCCTTCCAGGGCGGCATCCGCGTGCCATCCTACACCGCGGCCAAGCACGGCATCGCCGGGCTGACCCGGGCGATGGCGAACGAGCTGGCGCCGAAGGGCATCACCGTCAACGCCATCGCCCCCGGCTATATGGAGACCGACAACACCGAGGCGCTGCGCGCCGACCCGGTGCGCAGCCGGCAGATCCTGGACCGCATCCCCGCCGGCCGCTGGGGCGTGCCGCAGGACCTGGCGACGGCGGCTTTGTTCCTGGCCTCGCCGCACAGCGGTTACGTCACCGGAGCGCTGCTGCCGGTCGATGGCGGCTGGCTGGCGCGATGAAATTTCCGGTTGCATTTTTGTCGAATTCGAAGCATAATTAGTCATTCAATCGATTAAGATTGAAACTATATTTCCCTTCGTTTAATTGTCGCTGATGCCGGTTCCAGGCCTTCCTGTTGATGGCTTGGAACCGGCATCAGGCGTTTGCTGCATGTCGATTCATTTCAGGGAGCATTTCGATGGAATCTTATCTCGCCACGATCATGGGCTGGGCACCGAATTTCGCGCCGCGCGGCTGGGCCTTCTGCCAGGGGCAGACTCTGTCGATCGCGCAGAACACGGCGCTGTTCAGCCTGCTCGGCACCACCTATGGCGGCAACGGCCAGACCACCTTCATGCTGCCCAACATGGCCGGTCGCCTGCCGATCGGCACCGGCCAGTCGCCGGGGCAACCCAATTATGTGCTCGGGCAGATCGGCGGCACGCCGAGCGTCACCCTGACCACGAACAACATGCCGGCCCATGTCCATGACGGATCGACGCTCGCCGCGGTCCAGAAGGTCGCGACGACCTCCGGCAACACCGTCCTGACCACGGCCGCCTCCGACTCGATCCTGGGCGCGCCGAACTTCATGGATCCGACCAGCGGCGGATCGGTCGACGTCAACACCTTCGCCAACGGCACCGCCAGCCCGTCGGTCAGCCTCAAGCTCGCGGTCAGCGGCTCGACCGGCCCGGCCGGCGGCACCCAGCCCTTCTCGATCCTGCCGCCGTTTCTGGCGATCAACTGGATCATCGCGATCGAAGGCATCTACCCGCCGCGCGACTGAGGGGACGCCACGATGCTTGCCGAACTCAGCTTCGACGATTTCAAGGACCATCGTGGCCGGACCTTCGTGGTCGAGGGTCCGGGCGGGCGGGTGGAGGCGACGCTGGTCGCCGTGCGCCTCTCGCCTTACGAGTCGCCGGGCCTGCTGCGGCGCCACCCCTTCGCGATCCTGTTCACGGTGCCGTCGACACCTGATCTCGGTTCGCAGGTCTACAATATCCGGCACCCGTCCAAGGGGCTGATGGAGGGCGTCTTCATCAATCCGGTGGTGCCGGCAGCGGCGGATGCGCCGAAGGCCCAGGGGCTCCGCTTCTACGAGGCGGTGTTCAACTGACCAGGGCGCGGTCGATCGCGGCCAGGATCCGGTCCCGCAACGCATCGAGCCCTCGGGCGAGGTCGCGATGCTCGCGGACCAGCGCCGCGATCGACCGCTGTTCCTCCGCGATCCGGTCGGAGCCCGTCCTGACCGCATCGGCCAGCCGGGTCTCGGCGGCGTAGCGGCGGTGGTCCAGCATGCCCAGCGCCGTGTCCAGGCGCATCCACTCGGCCAATAGATCGGTCGCGGCATCGGCGCCGGCTCCTATGTGCAGCGCCTCGATCGCCCGGCGCAGCGGCAGCCGGGCGGTGCCGTGGCTGCAGGCGAGCTGGGTGTCGCGCCGCCCGGCCGGACACAGCGCCGGGCGGGCATAGGCATCCGGATCAACCGCATGCGCCAGCGGCTGCCCGCCGGCGTCGCGCGGCACCGCCTCATGCGCCATGCCGCAGGCGACGGCGCGCGAGGCCGCGATCCGGTCGCGCAGCCGGCCGAGCTCGACGGCGGCGTCGACGGTCACGCCGCCTCCCGTGCCGCGGCGGCGTCGAGATGAATCTCCGGATGCCGGCAGCGATGCAGGATGGTCGCCGGCCAGCCCGGCTCGAAGTCCCGGCTTTCCAGCAGGCGCCGCACCGCCTGGCGCTTATGGCGGCCATGGATGATCATCAGCGCGGCCCGCGACAGGCCGGCAATGGTGCCGAGACCGACCGACACGCCCCGGCGCGGCACCTCGGCGATGGCGGCGAAGCCCGGGAAGGTCGCCATGTTGTCGCGCCGCGTCTCCTCCGCCAGCACGACGATGCTCGTCGCGCCCTCGGCCGCGCTGCCCGGCGGGTTGAAGGCGACATGGCCGTCGCTGGCGCCGCTGGCCAGGAGGAACAGGTCGATGCCGCCGGCATCGCGGATCCGTCGGTCATAGGCCTCGGGCCGGGCCGGGTCAGGACACCAGATCCCCGGCGCCGGCAGCTGGCACGGCCCCGGCAGCTTCGCGTTCGCGACCGCCCGGATCTCCTGCTCGGCGAAACGGCGGCAGCTGTAATGCGCCCGCGGATCGCACAGCACAGGCCCGTCCGGCCCCTCGCCGAGATATTCGTCCATCATCACCAGCACCAGCCGCGACAGGTCGAACCGGGCCATCCCGGCCAGCGCGCCGAGCGCGGCGAAGACCGGCTTGACCGACCGCCCAGCCGGGCAGCCCAGAAGGTAGGGCCGGTTCTCCTCCGCCGCGCGCTCGATCCCGCCCAGGATGCGCTGGGCGACGGTGCGGCCCAGCGCCTCGGGAGTCGGATGGACGGTGACCGGGATGGCGATGGTGGATCGCATGGGCGGGTCCTCGCGGCCGACCGGAGCCAAGGAGTGTGCAGAGCTTGACCTCACGGCGCAATCATGGCCGTCCATTCAGCACCTCCGGCGCTGAGTGCGATCTGATCTTTCCGTTGGAACGCTGAAACCGGCAGGGCTAGGACTGGACGACCCGACAAGAGAGAGGCGCGTTCATGGAATACCGTCTGCTCGGCCGGTCCGGCCTGAAGGTGTCGACCATCACCCTCGGCACCATGACGATGGGCGGCAAGGGCAATTTCGCCAAGGTCGGCAATGCCGGCGTGGACGAGGCGCGGCGGCAGATCGATCTCTGCCTCGACGCCGGCGTCAACCTGATCGACACCGCCGACGTCTATTCGACCGGTGCGTCGGAGGAGATCATCGGCGAGGTGCTGGGCGGCAAGCGCAGGAACGGCGTGCTGATCGCCACCAAGGCGCGTTTCCCCATGGGCGACGGCCCGAATGACCGCGGCCTGTCGCGCCACCATCTGATCGAGGCGTGCGAGGCCAGCCTGCGGCGGCTGAGGACCGACGTGATCGACCTGTACCAGGTCCATCAATGGGACGGTCAGACGCCGCTGGAGGAGACGATCGACGCGCTCGACACCCTCGTGCGCCAGGGCAAGGTCCGCTACATCGGCGCGTCGAACTATTCCGGCTGGCACCTGATGAAGGCGCTGGCGGTCAGCGACCGCGCATACCGCCAGCGCTTTGTCAGCCAGCAGATCCACTACACGCTGGAGGCGCGCGAGGCCGAGTACGAGCTGGTGCCGGTCTCGATCGACCAGGGCCTCGGCATCCTGGTCTGGAGCCCGCTGGCCGGCGGCCTCCTGTCCGGCAAGCACCGGCGCGGCGTGACGCCGGAGGGCACGCGCCAGCTCGCCGGCTGGGACGAGCCGCCGATCCGCGACGAGGACCGGCTCTGGGCCATCGTCGACACGCTGGTCGGCATCGCCGAGGCGCGCGGCGTCTCCGGCGCCCAGGTGGCGCTGGCCTGGCTGCTCGGACGCCCGGCGGTGACCTCGGTGATCATCGGCGGCCGCACCGAGGCGCAGCTGAAGGACAACCTCGCCGCCGCCGAGCTGGTGCTGACGGCGGAAGAGCGGGCGAGGCTGGACAAGGTCAGCGCGCCGCCGGTGCTCTATCCCTACTGGCACCAGCTGCGCACGGCCAAGGACCGGCTGGGCCCGGCCGACCTGTCGCTGCTCGGCCCGCATCTGTGACGCCGGCCCGGAGCGCGGCGACGAAGGCCGCGCTCCGGACGTTGACTCCCTGTCGATCTCAGGGAGGAGACGGATGAGCGACTATCCCGTGCTGCGGCCGGAGCCGCGTTTCGATGCCGAGGGCGTGCGCCTGCGCCACGGCGGCTGCAGCTGCGGCGCCGTGCGCTTCACCGTGCGGGGCGAGCCGCTGAAGGTCGGGATCTGCCACTGCACCGAATGCCGCAAGGCCACCGGCGCCGTCGCCATGGCCTATGCCGACTGGCCGCGCGAGGCCTTCAGCATGACCGGCGAGGCGCGGACCTATCGCGGCCGCAGCTTCTGCCCGGCCTGTGGCTCGCGCCTGTTCCACCCGTCCGAGGCCAAGGGCGAGGTCGAGATCCTACTCGGCGCGCTCGACGACGCGCCGGGCGATCTGCGGCCGACCCGCGAGGGCTGGATCATCCGCCGCGAATCCTGGCTGGCGCCGGTCGCCGGCGCCGGCCAGTTCGAGCGGGATCCGGTCTGACCGCGCTACAGCTCCACCGCCACCTCGAAGCCGCCATAGATCATGCGCTTGCCGTCGAAGGGCATGGTGGCGGGGTCCATCTTCAGCCGCGGGTCGGTCATCACCTTCTTCATGATCTCGTCGCGCGCGGCGCGGGACTCGTAGACGATCCAGGCGAAGACCACGACCTCGTCCTCCTTCGCCTGCACCGCGCGCGGGAAGGAGGTCAGCTCGCCATACGGCACGTCGTCGCCGGTGCATTCGACATAGGACAGGGCGCCATGCTCCTTCCACACCGCGCCAGCCTTGCGCGCCAGTGCCTTGTAGTCCTCCAGCCGGGCCTTCGGCACGGCCAGCACGAACCCATCGACATAGGACATCCGGGATCTCCTCTCGGTTGCGACGACCCGAGGACGATCGGGAAGCGGCCGGGCCGACAGCCGCATCGAAAATTTCAGGGCCTGATCCGCGGTGCCGCCGCCCGGCCGTCCGGCCCCTGGCCGCCCAGATACGCCATCGTTCCCGGCCGCAGCTTGTCGTGCACGAACTGGACGAAGGCGCGCAGCTTGGGCAGGGCCTGGGCGCGGCTGGGATAGTACAGGAACAGGCCGGGGGTGCCGGGGCAGAACGCCTCCAGCACCGGCTCCAGCCTGCCGGCGCGGATCTGCTCCTGCACCGTCGGCGCCGCGGTATAGGCCAGGCCGATGCCCATCTCCGCCACCAGCACGTTCAGCCCGCCGCTGTTGACGATCACCGGGCCGGACACCGCCATGTCGAAGGCGCGGTTGCCGTCGACGAACTCCCACCGGTAGATCGGCCCCTGCGGCCGCTGCCGGGTGCCGATGCAGGCGTGGCGGTGCAGGTCCTCCGGCCGCTCGGGCCGGCCGTGCCGGGCGAAATAGGCGGGCGCGCCGACCACGGTGAAGCGGAAGGGCGGGGTCAGCCGCACCGCCACCATGTCGGCCTCCAAGAGCTCGCCCAGCCGGATGCCGGCGTCGAAGCCGTCGGCGACGATGTTGGACAGGCCGTCCTCGGCGAAGATCTCGACCTGCAGCGCCGGGTGGGCGGCGCGGAACTCGGTCAGGATCGGCTCGGCCAGGAACGGCACCAGCGCCGCCGGCATGTTCAGCCGCAACAGGCCGGTCACCGCCTCGCCCAGGCTCTGCGCCGCGTCGAAGGCGGCCAGGATCTCCGACACCCCCGGCCGGGCGCGGTCGACGAAGCGCTGCCCGGCCTCGGTCAGCCCGACCTTCCGGGTGGTGCGGGTCAGCAGCGCCACGCCCAGCCGCGCCTCCAGTGCCCGGATGGTCTGGCTGATGGCAGAGGGCGAGACGCCCAGCTCCTGCGCCGCGGCGCGGAAGCTCCGGCGCTCGGCGACGCGCAGCACGGCGATGACGCCGTCCAGCTGATCGCGCTCTATTGTGAAGGGCTTCTTCATGGCCATTGCAGATTATTCCGGATACCGGGATAAAGCGAGCGGCCATAGCCTTCTTGCCGGAGCAGAGGAGGCCGGCATGAGCATCGCCCTGACCCTGAACGGACGGCCCTTCACCTTCGACGGCGACCCGGAGACGCCGCTCCTGTGGGTGATCCGCGAGGCGGCGGGGCTGACCGGCACGAAATACGGCTGCGGCGTCGCCGCCTGCGGCGCCTGCACCGTGCATCTCGACGGCGCGGCGGTCCGATCCTGCGCCGTCCCGGTCGGGTCGGTCGCCGGGGCCGCGGTGACGACGATCGAGGGGCTGGCCGGGACGGTCGAGCCGTCGCCGGCCGACGGGCTGCACCCGGTGCAGCGGGCCTGGATCGAGATCCAGGTGCCGCAATGCGGCTATTGCCAGCCCGGCATGATCATGGCCGCGGCGGCGCTGCTGCGCGCCAGCCCGTCGCCGAGCGGCGCCGAGATCGACGCCGCCATCACCAATCTCTGCCGCTGCGGCACCTATCCGCGGGTGCGCCGGGCCATCCGCGCCCTGGCGGCGCAGGCGTGAGGGCCGGGCGATGAAGCGGCGCTGGTTCCTCACCGCCACGCTCGCCGCGGCCGGCGGGCTGGTGCTCGGCTGGCGGGCCTGGGACCGCGGCTTCGACGCCCGTGCCCGGCGATTGGCGGAGCAGGATGGCGGCACGCTGCTCGCCGACTGGCTGAAGATCGGCGCCGACGACACGGTCACGGTCTATGTCCCGCACACCGAGATGGGGCAGGGGGTGCACACCGCCCTGGCGATGATGGCGGCGGAGGAGCTGGATGCCGACTGGGCGCAGGTGCGGGCGGCCCAGGCGCCGGCCGACCGCGCCTTCGCCAACCGCTTCCTGGCCGAGGGCTGGACGCTGCAGGACTGGTCGGTGCCCGGGGTGCTGGACGGCGCGGTCGACGCCGCCTTCGCCGCCGCCGCGCGCTTCATCGACTTGCAGCAGACCGGCGGGTCGACCGCGGTGCGGATGACCGGCCAGGTCGGCATGCGCCTGATCGGTGCCGCCGCGCGGCAGATGCTGCTGCAGGCGGCGGCCCGGCGCTGGGGCGTGCCGGCCGGCTCGCTGGTGACCGCCGCCGGGACGGTGGCGCTGCCTGGCAGCGGGCGGACCGCGCGGTATGGCGAGCTGGCGGCCGAGGCCGCGGATCTGCCGGTGCCGGCCGGCCCGCCGCTGAAGCCGCGGCAGCGCTGGCGGCTGATCGGCACGCCGGTGCCGCGGCTCGACATCCCGGCGAAGGTCACCGGGCAGTTCGGCTACGGCACCGACCTCGCCCTGCCGGGGATGCGCATCGCGGCCGTGACCGCGGCGCCGGTGCCGGGCGGCCGGCTGCTCTCGGTCGACACCGCGCCGGCCCTGGCGGTGGCGGGAGTGGAGCGGGTGGAGCGGCTGGAGGACGCCGTCGCCGTCATCGCCCGCGACAGCTGGGCGGCGCAGAAGGGGCTGGCGGCCCTGGCGCCGCGCTTCTCCGACGGCGGCCACGGCGGCGTGTCCTGCGCCAGTATCGATGCAGCCCAGGACCGGGCGCTGGCCGCCGAGGAGGGCGAGGCGCGGGTGACGGTCGGCGACGCCGCCGCCGTGCTGGCGCAGGCTCCGGCCGGCCGGATCGTCGAGGCCGTCTACCGGGTGCCGCACCTGCACCACGCGGCGATGGAGCCGATCAACGTCACCGCGCAGCTCGCCGGCGGCCGGCTGACCGTCTGGGCCGGCGACCACAATCCGCTGCTGGCCCGGCACCAGCTTGCCGAGCTGTCGGGGCTGGCGGCGGAGGATGTCGTGCTGGTGCCGCTGCCGATGGGCGGCTCCTTCGGCCGGCGCGGCGGCGCCAATGCCGGCATCTCGGCCTATTTCATCCAGGCCCTCGCCTTAGCGAAGGCCACGGCGCCGAACCCGGTGAAGCTGGTCTGGAGCCGGGAGGAGGACTTCGCCCAGGGCACCTTCCGCCCGCGCCTGGCCTGCCGGTTCCGCGCCGCCCTGGCGCCGGACGGCACGCCGCTGGCCTGGTCGCAGCTCTATGTCGACGGCGTGCCGGCGCGGGTCGAGGCGTTCCGCATTCCCTATGCCATTCCGAACCAGTCGATCCGGGCCGTGGCGGTGCCGGACCCGGTGCGGCGCGGCTCGTGGCGCTCGGTCAACCACAGCCAGCACGCCTTCTGGAGCGAGAGCTTCATCGACGAGCTGGCGCACGCCGCCGGCCGCGACCCCTTCGCCTATCGCCGCGACCTGCTGCCGCCGGGCTCGCGCCACCGCCGGGTGCTGGAGGCGGCGGCGGACGCGGCCGGCTGGGGCGCGCCGCTGCCGCCAGGCACCGGCCGCGGCATCGCCGTGGCGGAGGCCTATGGCTCGGTCGTGGCCCATGTGGTCGAGGCCGCGCTCGGTCCCGGCGGCAGGCCGGCGGTGCGCCGCGTGGTGGCCGCGGTCGATTGCGGCGACGTCTGCAACCCCGACACAGCGCGGCAGCAGGTCGAAGGCGCGATCGTCATGGGGCTCAGCGCCGCGATCGCGGAGCGGATCACGGTCGAAGGCGGCGCGGTGGTCGAGCGCAATTTCCCGGACTATCCGCTGCTCGGCCTGGCGCAGACGCCGGAGATCGAGCTGCGCTTCCTGCGCAGTGACGGACCCTGGGGCGGGCTCGGCGAACCGGGGCTGCCGCCGGTGGCGCCGGCCCTCGCCAACGCCCTGTTCGCCGCGACGCAACGCCGCTGCCGAAACCTGCCGCTGATCGAGACCCTCATATAAGCGCGACGCACCGCTATCGCGTTCCCCTGGCCTTCCCATTCCTATTATGATGCTCGGGAGTCGTCCTTGGACCCGCTCGGAGAACTCATGCCCTGGATCGCCGCCTGCGGCATCGCCGGCCTGTTCGGCCTGATGCTGGTCGAGCGATTGCTGCCGATCCTGCCGTCCTACGGCCTGCTGGTGGCGGTCGGGGTGGCGGTGGGGGAGGGCTACTGGTCGCTGCCGCTGGCCCTGGCGATGACGGTGATCGGCGGCATCGCCGGCTGCGCCCTGTTCTACGGGCTGGGCTGGGGCCTGGGCGAAGCCCGGGCGGGAGCGCTGCTGCGACGGACCGCCGGCTTTTTCGGCATGGCGCCGGCGCGGGTCGACCGCTGCATCGCCTGGCTCCGGGATCGCGGGGCGCTGTTCGCCCTGGTGGCGCAGCTGGTGCCGACGGTGCGGCTGGTGGTGCCGGGCGTCGCCGGGCTGCTGCGGGCCCGGCCTCTGTTATTCTTCACCGCGACCGCCCTCGGGATCGGGCTGTGGAACGGGCTGTTCATCGGCACCGGCTATGCCGCCGCTTCGCTGGTCGAACCTGCCCCGAACGCCTCTTCGATCGCGCTGACGGCCTTGGTCGCACTGGTCTTGCTGGAGCTTATGGGCACGATGATGTGGCGCAGTTTTTCCCGCCGGCGGCAGGCCGTCGCGGTCTCTCCTTCCGGTGCGGCGCATGTCCTGGCGACGGGCGGCGGGCCGGTGCCGATGCCGGCGGCCGGCGCCACCCGCCGGCAGCACGCGGCGGATGATTTCGCCTTCTTCCGGGCCTGGCTGAAGGCGCCGCTGCGGGTCGCCGCCGTGGTCCCCTCCGGGCGCGCCCTGGCGGCCGCGATCACCGCCGAGATCGGGCCGGAAACGGCGCCGGTGATCGAGCTCGGGCCCGGCACCGGCGCCTTCACCCGGGCGCTGATCGGCCGCGGCATCCCGGAATCGCGGCTGGCGCTGGTCGAGGCCGGGCCGGATTTCGCGGCGCTGCTGCGCGAGCGCTTCCCGGCGGCCCAGGTGCTGTGCATGAACGCGGCCCGGCTCGGCAGCGCCGATCCGTTCAACGGCGAGAAGGCCGGCGCTGTGGTCAGCGGCCTGCCGGTGCTGTCGATGCCGCCCAAGACGGTGATCGGCATCCTCGAGGGGTCCTTCGGCCACCTGCGGCCGGACGGGGCCTTCTACCAGTTCACCTACGGCCCGCGCTGCCCGATCCCGCGCGCCATTCTCGACCGGCTCGGGCTCAAGGCGGTGCGGATTGGCCGGGCGGTGGCGAACGTCCCGCCGGCCGCGGTGTACAAGATCACCCGTCGCTGGCAGCGCCCGCCGGCTTAGCGACCGCAGCCTTCGCCACGATCGCGTCCCAGGCCGCCATGGTGACGTCGATGGCGGCCTGCAACTCGGCCCGGCTGGCGCCGTCGCGCGCCTGGATCGACAGGCCGGACAGCACCGTCGAGCAGAAGTTGGCCAGCGCCTCCAGGTCGATGCCGGCGGGCAGCTCGCCGTCGGCCACGCCCTGGCGCAGCCGGTCCAGGACCTTCCGGCCGGTGTCGCGGCGGTATTCCAGCAGGTGCGAGCCCAGCTCCGCATGCTCCGGCGCCGTGTTGATCGCGCCGAGGATGACGAAGCAGCCATGCGGCAGGGCAGGGTCGGTGAAGGCGTCGGCATTGTCGCGCAGCATCGCCTCGACCGCGCCGCGCGCCGTCCGCTCGCACTCCAGTGCCCGGCACGTGGCCGAGCCTGCGGTGGCGCGATACAGCTCGATCGCCTCGCGGAACAGCGCCTCCTTGCTGCCGAAGGCGGCATAGAGGCTGGGCGCCGCGACGCCGATGGCCGCGGTCAGGTCCGCCATCGACACGCCCTCGTAGCCGCGCTGCCAGAACAGCATCATCGCCCGCCGCAGGGCGGCGTCCCGGTCGAAGCCGCGGGGCCGGCCGCGTTCCGCCATCTCAGCCTCCTCTTTAATGATCGTTAAATAATTTGCTTGACCGCTGGACGCAACTGCGCCAGCTATTTATTTATCGATCGTTAAAGATATGGAGCATTCCATGGCCGACCTGAGCGGAAAGACGGCGCTCGTCACCGGCGCCGCCCTCACCATCGACGGTATGTCCATCTGACGGACCACAGGAGCGACGAGATGACCGCTCGCACGATGTCCGACGACGGCGCCAACGGCCTGTGGGTGCTGGGCGCCGTCTGTCTGGCCGGACTGATGATGCCGCTCAGCTTCACCGGCCCGGCGGTGGCGCTGCCGGCGATCGGGCGCGAGCTCGGCGGCAGCCCGGTGGCCCTGGCCTGGGTGGTGAACGCCTTCGTGCTGTGCTTCGGCAGCTTCGTCATGGCCGCCGGCGCCCTGGCCGACCAGTTCGGCCGCAGGCGGATGTTCACGATCGGCGTGGCCGGCTTCGCACTCCTGTCGCTGGTGCTGGGCTTCGCCCCGTCGGTGGTGGCGCTCGACCTGCTGCGTGGTGCCCAGGGTGTCGCCGCCTCGATCGCCATGGCCGGCGGCGCCGCCTCGCTGGCGCAGGAATTCGAAGGCCCGGCCCGCACCCGCGCCTTCAGCCTGCTCGGCACCAGCTTCGGCATCGGCCTGGCCTTCGGCCCGATCCTGTCCGGCGCGCTGGTCGAGACGCTGGGCTGGCGCGCCATCTTCCTGACCGGCACCGTGATCGGCCTCCTGGTCCTGGTCTTCGGCGTGCCGCGGATGCGGGAGTCGCGCGACCCGGGCGCCACCGGCGTCGACTGGCCGGGGCTCTTCAGCTTCACCGCCGCCCTCGGGCTCCTGACCTTCGGCATCATGCAGGGGCCGCAGGACGGCTGGGACACGCCGGCGGTCATCGGCCTGCTCGCCGGCGCCGCGGCGATGCTGACCCTGTTCGTCGCGGTCGAGACCCGGGTGCGGCGGCCGATGCTCGACTTGTCGCTGTTCCGCTATCCGCGCTTCGTCGGGGCGCAGTTCCTGCCGATCGCGACGGCGGTCTGCTTCGTGGTGCCGCTGGTGCTGCTGCCGGTGCGCTTCATCGGGGCGGAGGGGATGAGCGAGATCGAAGCCGGCGGGCTGATGATCGCGCTCTCGGCGCCGATGGCGGTGGTGCCGTTCCTGGCCGGCCTCCTGGCCCGCCGGATCTCCGCCGCGGTTCTGTCGGCGCTCGGCCTGGCGATCGCGGCGCTCGGCCTCGGCTGGCTCGCCGCCGTCCCGGTCGGCGCCGGTGCCGCTGCGCTGGCCCTGCCGATGCTGGTGGTCGGGATCGGCACCGGCCTGCCCTGGGGGCTGATGGACGACCTCTCGGTCAGCGTGGTGCCGCGCGAGCGCGCCGGCATGGCCACCGGCATCTTCTCGACCATGCGGGTGGCGGGGGAGGCGGTGGCGATCGCCGCGGCCGGCGCGCTGGTGGTGGCGCTCGGCCAGTCCGGCCTGCACCGCGCCGCCGGAGGCGATGCGGCGGGACGGGTGACCGACGCGGTCAACGCCCTGGCCGGCGGCGACATGGGCAAGGCCGAGGCGCTGCTGCCCGGCCTCGGCCGGGCGGCGCTGGCCCAGGCCTATGGCGGCGCCTTCCAGGCGATGCTCGCCGTGCTGGTCGTCGCCACCCTTGCGGCGGCGCTGATCGCCTACACGCTTCTGCGGCGGCGGGACCGGGAGGTTGTGGTGCAGACGACGAAGATCTGCGAAACGTAGCCTGGGTTCGCCGAGAGGCGAACCCAGTGTTTCCCGCGCTCGGAACGGTGTTGGGTTCGCGGTCGCGAACCCAACCTACGATTGCGACATGGTCACGACGCGTCCGGGATCAGCTTGGTGCGCAGCGACCGGCGCGCCTCGTGGTCCAGGCGCTGCAGCGCCTCGCGGATCTGCTGGGTGATGGCGCCGGAATCGGCGTCCGGATTGCGGAAATAGGCCTGTGCTTCGGCGATCAGCGCGGGCAGGGCGGCGGCGGCGGCCTTGGCCGCCGCGGCCTGGGACGACGCCTTCGCCGCCATGCCGCGGATGCTGCTGGCCAGCTCCGCCGCGGAATTCTTCCAGCCGGCCGGGCCGGTCTCGGACAGGTCGGTGACGGCCTCTTCGACGATCTGGTCGATCAGCACGCCCGAATCGCGGGCGCCGGACCAGGAAGCGGCCAAGCGGCCGTCACGGTAGCGCACCTCGGTCCAGCGGAAGGTCTGGCGCTCCTCGTCGGTCAGGATGCGCTCGACCCGCGCGAACATCCCGCTCACCGACCGGGCCCAGCCTGCGGGCAGCGTGGCCAGCTGCTCCCGCACCCGGGCGTCGACCCGCGCGCCGCAGCTCTTCAGCATCTGCTTCAACCGTTGGGGGGCCCGCTGCTTGATCGCCATCTCTCTTCGCTCTCCCTTGTGTACGCCCCGGCGCATTGCTCCCATCGGTAAGGGGCGCCACGACCTTCGACGTTTGATTCAAATGGGCTTCGTACGACAGAATCAAGTCACAGCGTGTCGCGGTTGGCGAGTCATTCCTTGGGGGTGAAAGCGGAGGCCGGGATTCCGCGATTCCGAGCCGTGCGGGACCGCGCTTGCTCAACTGATATTTTAGTATATTCTTGATATAACCATGATCGGGAGGGCGCGGATGCGCGGTGCGGCGTCGTCGGGGGAGGATGGCTCGGCAGTGCGGCGGCGGATGCCGCGATCCTCGCGGCTCGGCGCGCTGTCCCGGCCCAACACCGCGTCGGCCCTGATCCGCCAGGCGCTGCGCGCCGACATCGTCGCGCTGCGCCTGACGCCGGGCATGCCGCTGGTGGAGAAGGAGATCG
>Ga0182749_1000944_pt1 | contig 24018 bp, 28 predicted proteins | sample eDN3rd37CKraftMG_FD_128875 | JGI IMG/M metagenome (GOLD analysis project Ga0182749, IMG submission 128875) | Enriched Miracle-Growth compost microbial communities from Emeryville, California, USA - eDNA 3rd pass 37_C Kraft MG (version 2) (version 2) ...
CGTAATTCGAGTTCTGTCAGGTAGCTTTTCGAGGAAAGAGTAACGGGGTTGGGTTATGCAGCGGGTTCACCTTAGCGCTTTCGTCCTCATCGGCACCTTGCTCGCCTCGACGGCAGCGGGCGCACAGGGCGTGTCGAATATTCAAAAGCCCGAGAAGGCAGCGCCGGTCACCAGTCGGGTGTCGCCGTTCATGCGGATCTTTGGCCCCGCGCAGCCCCCGCACGGCTTCGTGCGCTTCTGCGAAGCGATGCCGAACGAATGCGCGCCGGACCATGGCCAGGAAGCGCGTTTCGATGCCTCCGCCGAGCGCCTCAAGGAGCTCGACGAGATCAACCGCACCGTCAATCGCGAGATCGCGCCCGCGACCGATCTCGAGGTCTACGGCGTCAATGAATATTGGACGTTGCCGAAGACCCGCGGTGACTGCGAAGACTACGCGCTGCTGAAGCGCAAGCGGCTCATCGAGGCCGGCTGGCCCGTCAGTTCCGTTCTGATGACGGTCGTGCGCGACGAGAAGGGCGAGGGCCACGCGGTGCTGACGGCGCGCACCGTGCAGGGTGACTACATCCTCGACAACAAGCTCGAAGACGTCCGCATCTGGAACAAGGCACCCTATCAGTTCGTGATGCGCCAGTCATATCTCAATCCCAAGGTCTGGGTTGCGCTCGACACCCGCCAGGGCCCGCTTGCGACAGCATTGTCGGGGCTCGACGACCAGAGCGCAGAATAACGACAGCATCTGGCGCGGCGGTCGAAAGGCCCCGCGTCAGTCCCACCCTGACCGCCGCGACATCGCAACTGAAATAGAAAAGCCGGTGCCTGCCAGCACCGGCTTTTGCAGTGTGTGCCGCGCGCGTTCCTGATCTAGACCTGCGGCTTCATACCGGCGGCGAAGCGCTTCCAGTTCTTCACGTAGCGGCCCGCGGCACCACCGAAGCGCGATGCGTCCTCGTCGCTCAGCTGGCGGATGATCTTGCCCGGCGAGCCGAGTACCATAGAGCGCGGCGGGATCACCTTGCCTTCGGGGATCAGCGTATTGGCGCCGATGAGGCACTCCTCGCCGATGTTGGCGCCGTTGAGGATGATCGATCCGATGCCGATGAGACTTCCGCGGCCGATCGTGCAGCCGTGCAGCATCACCATATGGCCTATGGTGCAGTCTTCGCCCACCGACAACGGATAGCCGGGGTCTGTATGCAGCACGCAGCCTTCCTGCACGTTCGAGCGCGCGCCGATGCGGATTAACTCGTTGTCGCCGCGCAGCACGCTGCCGAACCAGACGCTCGCATCCTCTTCCAGGATGACTTTGCCGATGAGGTAGGCGTTGGGCGCCACCCAACACTTCCCCTCCCCCGGCGTCTCCACCTGGACGCCATCCAACTCGTAAAGGCCCATCGATCAGATCTCTTCGAGATCGACGTCGAGGATGGCCATCTGGAACTGGTAGGAGACTTCGCCTTCCTCCTCTTCGCGGAACAGCACCGCAATGAACTCGCCGTCGACGAAAACTTCGGCGCTGTCCTTCTTCTTGGGACGGGCGCGCACATCGAGCTTGGTGGTGCCGAACGTCTTGCGAAGGTAGGCCTGCAGCCGGGCTACTTCTTTGGAATCCACGTTGAGTCTCTCCTTGGTGCGACACACCCGCGCCGCCGTTGAAATTCGTCCGCCGAACTCAAAGTCCGCCGTAGTCGTCGACCCAGGTCTGCTCCATCTCGAGCGCGGGCTCCGCGCAACCGGACGAGCCCACCACCTTTGCGGGCACCCCCGCCACGGTCACATGGGGTGGCACGGGCGCAAGCACGACGCTGCCGGCGGCAATGCGCGAGCCATCGCCCACCGTGATGTTGCCGAGCACCTTCGCGCCGGCGCCGAGCAGCACGCTCTCGCCGATCTTCGGATGGCGGTCGCCGGTTTCCTTGCCGCTGCCGCCCAGTGTGACGCCGTGCAGGAACGAGCAGTTGTTGCCCACCTGCGCCGTCTCCCCGACGACGATGCCCGTAGCATGGTCGATCATGATGCCTTGGCCGAACAGCGCCGCGGGATGAATGTCGACCGCGAAGGTGCGCGAGGACTGGCTTTGCAGGAAGAGCGCAAAGTCTCGCCGCCCCTCACGCCACAGGGCGTGCGCGAAGCGATGGGTCGCCAGCGCGTGGAAGCCTTTGAAGTACAGCAGCGGCTCGATGTAGCGGCTGCACGCGGGATCGCGGTCGAAAACGGCGGCAAGATCGGCGCGGAAGACGCTGCCGAGATCGGGATGATCCGCCAAAATCGACTGGAAGGTCTGGTTGATCAGCACCGCGTCGACGTCGGAATGGTCGAGACGCTGCGCGAGGCGATGGCAGATCGCGTCGTCGAGCCGGTCATGGCTGAGCAGCGTCGCAAAGATGAAACTGCCGAGCGCAGGCTCGGCCGCCATCGCGCTCGCCGCCTCGCGCCGGATCTCCGACCAGATTGGATCGTAAGTCTGCGCCCTGCCGTCGGCTGCCGTACGCATTCTGGCTGCCATTTCGCAACTCCTCGCGCTTCCAAGCGCGTCGCTTGCCCTGGGACCGCGGCCCCGGCTGGGATGGGCGTACAAACATGGCGCCGCCCCGTCAACGCCTACCAGCGGCCATCGCGATGATATGAGGCACTCCCGCCCGCATCTTGAGACGACCTGGCCGCTTGCAGCTGACCGGCGTTCGCTGCTCTATAGCATCTGTTCCCAGCCAAGGATCACCCATGCAGGATACCCCCTCGGAGACGCCCGAGCTGCGCCTGGAGCGCGACGGCGAGATCGGCTTCGTCATCGCCAGCAACCCCGCACGCATGAACGCCTTCACGGCCGGCATGTGGCGGAGTGTGCCCGAGGTGCTGGCCGAGGCGGAGGCAGACCCTGCCATCCGTGTCATCGTGTTGCGGGGCGCCGGCAGCCGCGCATTTTCTGCCGGCGCTGATATCTCCGAGTTCGAGAGCGCCCGCTCCGGCGACGCCGCCGCGGCCTATGACGCGCTCAACGACGGGGCGTTCCGCGCACTGTCGGGCTGCACGAAGCCGACAATTGCGATGATCCACGGCTTCTGCCTCGGGGGTGGATTAGCTGTCGCCCTCTGTACCGACATCCGGCTGGCCGACGAAGCCGCCCAGTTTGCCATTCCCGCCGCCAAGCTGGGCCTGGGCTACAACGCGCGCTGGATGCGCCCGTTGCTCGCCGCTGTTCCACCGGCGCGCGCCAAGGAAATGCTGTTTACCGGACGCCGCTTCAAAGTTGCAGAGGCCGCCGCCATGGGCCTCGTCAACACCGTGGTGACCACCGAGGACCTAGAGAAGACGACGCGGACGCTTGCCGGCGAGATTGCCGCCAACGCCCCGCTCACGGTGCGCGCCGCGAAGCGAACCATCGACGAGTTGACGCGCAATCCGCAGACACCCGATCTCGCAGCGCTCGATGCGGCCGTCGCGGAATGCTTTGCGAGCGAAGACTATGCCGAAGGTCGGCTCGCGTTCATGGAAAAGCGCAAGCCGCGTTTCAAAGGCCGTTGAGGAGACATGCCCATGCTGGCCTGTGCATTCCGGCAGTACCTGCTCGCAGCGGCTGCAGCCTGCCTTCTCGTGGCATCGCAAGCGGGCGCCGCCGCTGAGGAGGAGCGGGCGCTCATCAATGCCTGCTGGAGCCCCCAGGAGCTCGCCGGCAAGGTCGGCGAGGCTGGACGCAAACGCGATCGCACCTTCGATGCGCCGCCGGCAGAAACGGCATCAGCCGACGGCTGGCCGATGCTACCCGTCGAGCATGCCCCGCCGGAGGCGCTCGGCGTCATCCGCAGCGTCACGCTGCCGCCCGGACGCAAGCTGATCGCACTGACGTTCGATCTTTGCGAGCAACCCGGCGAGATCGCGGGCTATGACGGTGCGATCATTGATTTCCTGCGCCGCGAGAATATCAAGGCGACGTTCTTTGCCGGCGGCAAGTGGATGCGCTCGCACGCGGAACGTACACGCCAGCTCATGGCCGATCCGCTGTTCGAGATGGGCAATCATTCCGAAGCCCATCGCAACCTGCGCCTTCTCAACGGACAGCGGCTCATCGACGAGGTGGCCGGACCGCAGCGCGCCTATGAGAGCATTCGCGCAGGTCTCGCGAGCAGCCAGTGCGCGGCGGCCCATCCCGGCGAAATGCAGAGCATTGCCCCGCGCCTCAAGCTGTTCCGCTTTCCCTACGGCGCCTGCAACGCAGAGGCGCTGCGCGAGATCCACGACCAAGGTCTGCGCGCCATTCAGTGGAACCTCTCCACGGGCGATCCTTCGCAAGGACAATCGGCGGCGGCGATCGTCCGCGCGATGGCGGGCGCGCAGCCAGGCGCGATCGTCCTCAACCACGCGAACGGGCGCGGCTGGCACACGGCGGCGGCGCTTCCGCAAGCGATCGCACGGCTGCGTGCACGCGGCTTCGAGTTCGTCACGGTGTCCGAGCTTCTTGCTGCAGGCGAGCCCGTGATCGTCCCGGGCTGCTATGACAGCCGCCCCGGCGACACCAACCGTTACGACAACCACGCACGGAGAGTGCGACCGGCGCATCGGGCGAAGACCAAACTGCAATGACGGGTCCGGCGCGGTTTGATGCGCAGAATTACATTCTGCCCGCGATCGCCGGTGGTCGCCGGCCGACGCTCGGGCCGCTGCCCGCCGAAGCTGCGCACCCTCTCTCCGCAGAGATTGCAGCGATGCATCCCTGGCGTGAGTACCCTTACCCCGTGGAAGCATTTTACAGAATGCTGACGGCGCACGAGCCTGGCGCGCCGCGCTTCGCCATCTTGCTCGAGGAAGAAATCGTCGGCGTATGCTTGATCCGGACCGCCTGGCTGCGCGGTCCCTATCTGCAGTTTCTCGCGCTGGTGCCCCGGGCGCACAATCTCGGCATCGGTGGGGCTCTACTCGCCTGGCTGGAAAGCGAAGCGCGCCGCGCCGAAGAGCGCAACCTCTGGGTCGCTGCCTCGCAGATCAACCCGGGCGCCATCCGCTTCTACGAGCGCGCAGGCTTCACCAAGGTCGCCGATCTCGAGAACCTCGCCTACGAGGGGTACATGGAGTTTCTCTTCCGCAAGCGCCTCACGTGATCTCCAGCACCGTGCGGCCACGTACCTTGCCCGCGAGTATCTCCGGCGCGAGCGCGACCACATCCAGGAGCGGGCGGACCTCGGTCATCGCCGCGAGCTTCGTCCTGTCGAGATCGGCGGCGAGGCGCTCCCATGCGCGCACCCGCGCCGGCAGGGGCGCCATGACGCTGTCGATCCCGGCCAGCGTGACGCCGCGCAGAATGAACGGCGCAACGGATGCCGGCAGGTCGAGCCCCTGTGCAAGGCCCGTTGCAGCGACGCATCCGCCGTAGTTCGTCATCGCCAGCACGTTCGCGAGGGTGTGCGAACCGGCGACGTCGATCGCGCCCGCCCAGCGTTCCTTTCCAAGCGGCCGCCCCGGCCCCGACAGTTCATCGCGGGCGATGATTTCGGCCGCGCCGAGCCCGTGCAGATAATCGGCCTCGGCGGGCCGCCCGGTCGATGCGATGACATGGTATCCAAGCTTTGCCAGCACCGCGACAGCGATGCTGCCGACGCCCCCCGCTGCACCCGTCACCAGCACCGGGCCCCGGGCGGGATCGATGCCGTGCGCTTCCAGCGCCAGCACCGCGAGCATCGCCGTATAGCCCGCCGTTCCGATCGCCATCGTCTCCGCGGCGGTGAAAGCGGCGGGTCGCTTCACGAGCCATTCGCCGGGCACACGCGCCAGTTCCGCATAGCCGCCGGGACGACGCTCGCCGCATCCCCAGCCGTTGAGGATCACCGCATCACCCGGCGCAATACCCGCGTGCGATGACGCGATCACATCACCGGCGAAGTCGATCCCCGGCACGAGGGGAAGCCGCATGCCCGGCAAACGACCCGTGAGCACGAGACCGTCTTTGTAGTTGATCGTCGAATGCGAGATGCGAACCGTGACGGTGCCGTCGCCCAATGCGTCGTCCTCGAGCGGCTGCCAGTTTACAGCGACGCCACCTTCGCTGCGCGTCACGAGAAGCGCGTTGTACCGGCCCATCACCCTGCTCTCCAAAAAAAGTTTTCTCGCATTGCACCAAGTCGAAAGTGAGCGCACCTCGCCGGTGCAACTGCACGGGGTGATGCATTTTGTGCGCACGTAGCCAACAGACAATGCCGGGCATCATCGACGCGATGTGCAGCGTGAGCACACCCCGTGTGGCCGTAGCGACAAATCTCTGAAGGTTGTTGGAATCTACTTCAAACTTGAAGGTTCCCTGCGGCGCAAAAAATAATTCGCTTGGCAAGCGCGCGCACCCCCACATACCTTCCAATTCCGGCGCCGGGTAGCGCGTTTGTCGGCGCCCAATCAAGCCGCCGGGATAAGGCGGCCGTAACATCGGAGACGACGACCATGGAACTGATGGTACGCCTGAATGTTCTTGCCGCGCTTTTGTCTTTTGGTCTCATCGCCGCGATCGTCGTCGGGGTCGTCTAGCGGATGAGCGCCAGGTGAGCTCTCCGGTTTCCCCTCCCGGAGCGCTCCATAAGGGTGCGGCCATAAGATACGGAAATGACAAAGGCGCGGAGAGCCCTCCGCGCCTTTGATGGTTTCAGGAACAGCCGTTTCGAATGCGCGCGCTTCGCCCGCCACTCCTCACGCCGCCGCTACGCGCAGCGGCCGCGGATCGTAGTTGAGAACCGGCGCCAGCCAACGCTCCGTCTCCTCCACCGTCCAGCCCTTGCGCGCGGCATAGTCCTCGACCTGATCGCGCTCCACCTTGCCGACGCCGAAGTAATGGCTGTCGGGATGCGCGAAATAGAACCCTGACACCGCTGCGCCAGGCCACATCGCGTAGCTTTCCGTCAGCTCGATCCCCGCTTTCGCATGGACGTCCATCAGCTTCCAGATGGTCGCCTTCTCCGTGTGATCGGGCTGTGCGGGATAGCCCGGCGCCGGACGGATGCCGCGGTATTTCTCGAGGATGAGATCCTCGTTCGACAGCTTCTCGTCCTTCGCATAGCCCCAGAACTCGCGGCGCACGCGCGCATGCATACGCTCCGCGAAGGCTTCCGCGAGACGGTCGCACAGCGCCTTCAGAATGATGCGACTATAATCGTCCGTCGGCTTGACGTACTTGGCGATCGCCTCTTCCTCGCCGAGCCCCGCCGTCACTGCAAAGCCGCCCACGTAGTCCGCAAGCCCTGTCTCCTTGGGCGCGACGAAATCGGCAAGAGCCGTGTGCGCGCGGTCGCGGCTCGGATCGCGCGCGATCTGTTGACGCAGCGTGAACAGCGTCGCCAGTTCCTCGCTGCGCTTTTCATCGGTGAAAAGCGTGATGTCGTCGCCGGACGCGTTCGCCGGCCAGAAGCCGATGATGCCGGAAGCGCGCACCCACTTCTCGGACACCATGCGCTTCAGCATTTCCTGCGCGTCGTTGAAAAGCTTCTGCGCCTCCGCGCCCACCTTGTTGTCCTTGAGGATCGCCGGATAGCGGCCGACCAGCTCCCACGTCTGGAAGAAGGGCGTCCAGTCGATATAGGGAACGAGTTCGCTCAGCGGATAGTCCTCGAATCCCTTCGTGCCGAGGAACGTCGGCTTCGGCGGCGTGTAATTGGCCCAATCGATCTTGAAGCGGTTCTCACGCGCGGCACTCAAGGGAATGCGCTTCTTCGACGCCTCGTGCCGCAAGTGGTTCTCGCGCACCTTCACGTACTCGGCGCGGATCTCGCTCACGTAGTTCGGACGCTCCGTCTCGGAAAGCAGCTTCGAGACGACACCAACCGCGCGCGAGGCATCGAGCACATAGATGGCCTGTCCGCGCTCGTAGTTCGGACTGATCTTGACAGCCGTGTGCACGCGGCTCGTCGTGGCGCCGCCGATCAGCAGCGGACAGTCGAAGCCCTCGCGCTCCATCTCGGCCGCAACGAAGCACATCTCGTCCAGCGAAGGCGTGATGAGGCCCGAGAGCCCGATCATGTCGGCCTTCTCGCGCTTCGCAGCTTCGAGGATCTTCGCCGCAGGCACCATCACGCCGAGATCGACGACCTCGTAGTTGTTGCACTGGAGCACAACGCCGACGATGTTCTTGCCGATATCGTGCACGTCGCCCTTCACGGTCGCCATCACGATCTTGCCCGCCGCCGGCATCTGGTCGAGACCCGAGGCCCTCTTCTCGGCTTCGAGGTACGGCTGCAGATAGGCGACCGCCTGCTTCATCACGCGGGCACTCTTCACCACCTGCGGCAGGAACATCTTGCCGGCGCCGAAGAGATCGCCCACGACGTTCATGCCCGCCATCAGCGGTCCTTCGATGACGTGCAGCGGCTTCTCCGCCTGCTGCCGTGCTTCCTCGGTATCTTCCTCGATGAAATCGGTGATGCCGTGCACCAGCGAGTGCGTCAGGCGCTCCTGCACCGGCGCATTGCGCCAGGACAGATCCTTTTCCTTCGGCTTGCCGGTGCCGCCGTCGCCCTTGTAGCGGGGAGCAGCCTCGAGCAGCCGGTCGGTTGCGTCGGGACGGCGATTGAGAACCACGTCCTCGCACAGCTCGCGCAGCTCCGCCTCGATGTCGTCATAGGGCGTCAGCTGTCCCGCGTTGACGATGCCCATGTCCATTCCCGCCGCGATGGCGTGGTAGAGGAACACCGAATGCATCGCCGCGCGTACCGGTTCGTTGCCGCGGAACGCGAACGACAGGTTCGAGACACCGCCGGAGATATGCACCAGCGGCATCTTCTCCTTGATGCGCCGCACCGCCTCGATGAACGCGATCCCATAGCCGTTGTGCTCTTCGATGCCCGTCGCGACCGCGAAGATGTTTGGATCGAAAACGATGTCCTCCGGCGGAAAGCCCACCTTCTCGGTAAGAAGCTTGTAGGCGCGCTCGCAGATCTCGAACTTGCGCTCCGCCGTATCCGCCTGCCCTTCCTCGTCGAACGCCATGACCACCACGGCGGCCCCGTAGCGCAGCACCTTCTTGGCATGCTCGAGGAATTGCTCCTCGCCTTCCTTGAGGCTGATCGAGTTGACGATCGCCTTGCCCTGCACGCACTTCAGGCCGGATTCGATAACAGTCCACTTCGAGGAATCGATCATCACCGGCACGCGCGCGATGTCGGGCTCGGAGGCGACGAGATTCAGGAACGTCGACATCGCCTTCTCTGAATCGAGCAAGCCCTCGTCCATGTTGATGTCGATGATCTGCGCGCCGTTCTCGACCTGAGAGCGTGCGACCGCAAGCGCCGCGGGATAGTCGTTCGCCTCGATCAGCTTGCGGAAACGGGCCGACCCGGTGACGTTCGTGCGCTCTCCGACATTGATGAAAGACTGTGCTGCGTTTCCCGTCGTCATTTTTTCTTCTTCACCTTTCGCGACCTGCGCCTTTCGCCCCAAGGAGCCGAGCGCCGCTCAACGTCCGAAACCTACAAAGTCACCTCGCCATGCCCGTCGAAGGCGGGCATCGCATCTGTTTTCACCCGTGCACGAACGGCTCCAACCCCGACAGCCGCAGCTTCGGCGCGATCTCAGGAATTTTGCGTGGCGGATATTTCGACACGTGCTCGCGCACGTGGGCAATGTGCTCCGGCGTCGAGCCGCAGCAGCCGCCAACGATGTTGACGATGCCGTCCTTCGCCCACGGCTCGATGGCGCATGCCATGTCGTCGGGGCTCTCGTCGTATTCGCCCATCGCGTTCGGCAGGCCCGCGTTCGGATAGGCGGAGATGCGTGCATCCGCAAAGCCCGCAAGCTCGGCGAGATAGGGACGCATGAGGTCCGCGCCGAGCGCGCAGTTGAGGCCGATGGAGAAGGGCCGCAGATGGCGCATCGAATACCAGAAGGCCTCCGCGGTCTGCCCTGAGAGCGTGCGCCCGGAGCGATCCGTGATGGTGCCTGAAACCATGACGGGGAGCTCGACATCCTTCTCCTCGAACACTTCGAGAGTCGCGACGCCCGCAGCCTTCGCATTGAGGGTGTCGAAGATGGTCTCGATGAGGATGATGTCGGCGCCACCGTCCATGAGGCCGCGGATCTGCTCCTTATAGGCCTCGCGCAGCGTGTCGAAGTCGACGTTGCGGAAGCCGGGGTTGTTCACGTCCGGCGAGATCGAGGCCGTGCGGTTGGTCGGCCCGACCGCGCCCGCAACGAAGCGTGGCCTGTCGGGCGTTTTCTTGTTCCACTTGTCGGCCGCGGCGCGCGCGATCTTTGCCGCCGCGAGATTGATCTCGTAGGCGAGCTCCTCCATGCCGTAGTCCGCAAGCGAGATCTTCTGCGCGTTGAACGTGTTCGTTTCCAGAATGTCGGCACCCGCCTCGAGATACTGCTCGTGGATGGCGCCGATGATCTGCGGCTGCGTGAGCACGAGCAGATCGTTATTGCCCTTCACGTCACGCTCCCAATCCTTGAAGCGAACGCCGCGATAGCCATCCTCGTCCAGCTTGTAGCGCTGGATCATGGTGCCCATCGCGCCGTCGATGATGAGGATGCGTTCGTTGGCTGCGGCCTCGAGGGCGGCGAATGTCGGCTTGCGCTGCATAGATGCGATGCTCCTTAACCGGCGGCCCGCGCCTTCATTGGCGCAGCGGTGATGTGCGGGCGCAGGCCCAGAAGATGGCAGATGGCGTAGACGAGGTCGGCGCGGTTGAGGGTGTAGAAGTGGAACTTCTTCACGCCCTCATCGACGAGATCCATCACCTGCTCGGTGGCGACGGCGGCGGCCACGAGATGGCCGGTCGCCGGATCATCCTCCAGACCATCGAAGCGGCGCGCGAGCCATGACGGCATGCTGGCGCCGGCCCGCGCCGCGAATCCCGCGACCTGCTTGAAGTTGTGTATGGGAACGATGCCGGGCGTAATCGGCACCCAGATGCCGGCGGCACGCGCGCGCTCCAGAAAGCGCAGGTAGTGCGTATTGTCGAAGCCGAACTGGGTGATGATGCGGTCGGCGCCGGCATCGACCTTGGCCTTGAGATTGTCGATGTCCGCACCCGCCGACGGGCTTTCGGGGTGCTTTTCCGGGTAACCGGCAACCGAAACCTCGAACGGCGCGATCCGCTTCAAGCCCGCGACGAGATCGGCGGCGTTGATGTAGCCGCCCGGATGGGGCTCGTACCTGGCGCCGGGCCCTTCGACCGGGTCGCCGCGCAGCGCCACGATGTGGCGCACACCCTGCTCCCAATAATCACGCGCGATCGCGTCGATCTCTTCCTTGGAAGCGGCAACGCACGTGAGGTGCGCGGCCGGCTTGAGCTCCGTCTCCTTCAGGATGCGCACGACCGTGTTGTGCGTACGCTCACGCGTGGTGCCGCCCGCCCCGTATGTGACCGAGACGAACTCCGGACGCAGCGGCGCCAGGCGCTGGATGCACGACCACAGCGCCTCCTCCATGCGTTCCGACTTCGGCGGGAAGAATTCGAACGAAACTTCGATCTCGTCGGTGCCGAGCAGCCGGCTTTTGCGTTCGGTGGCACCTGCCATCAGGGAGTCTCCTCGAGGGCGCGTGTGCGCGCCGGATTTTTCTGTGTTGCCGCCTCGGCGGGCCGTTCGGCCAGCCATAGTGAAACCGTCAAAGCCTGCGGACCGGCATCGGCGCCCGGCGCAAGGTCCCGCTGCAAAGCGGGCTTCAACCCGGCATCGCGCAGCCATCCCTCCACCTGCTCCGGCGGAAAGCCGAGGCGGTCGTGGGCGTGCTCCTCACGCAGGAATTCGAGATCGTGCGGCGCGAAGTCGACGATGAGCAGCCGGCCGCCCGGCGCCAGCACGCGTGCAGCTTCGCGAATAGCGGGTACGGGATCGGAAAGGAAGTGCAGCACCTGATGCATCACGACGACGTCCGCGACACCATCGGGAAGGCTTAGGGCGTAGATGTCGCCATGGCGCACCTGTGTGCGCGAAAGGTTTGCGCGCGAAAGATTGCTGCGCGCATAGGCCAGCATTGCGTTGTTGAGATCGAACCCGATGCCGCGCTGATAACGGTCGGCGAGCAACTCCAGGATACGGCCTGTTCCGGTACCGAGATCGACGAGGAGATCGAACGGTCCATCCCCGAGCGCATCGACGATCGCCGCTTCGACATTCTGCTCCGCGATATGGAGCGCGCGGATGCGAACCCAGTCGGCAGCGTGAGTCTGGAAATAGGCCTGCGCAGCCGCCTCGCGCTCGCGTTTCAGCGCCTCGGCGCGCGTGCGGTCCCGCGCGACGGTGTCATCGTTGGCATCGACGAGCGAGAGGATATCGAGCGCGAGCCGCCCACCCGCAGCGCGGTCCGAAACGTGAAAATAAGCCCAGCTCCCCTCGCGGAAACGCTCAACGAGGCCCGCCTCGGCGAGAAGCTTCAAATGACGGCTGATGCGGGGCTGGCTTTGACCGAGGATGACTGTGAGGTCTTTGACGCTGAGTTCGCCCGCCGCCAGCAGCAGCAGAATACGCAGGCGCGTCGGTTCGGCCGCGGCCTTGAGCGCCGTCACGATATCGTCGCTGGCGAATTTTCCGGACACGCGGCCGCCTCCTCGTTCGCGGCGATCATATAAAGATATGTTTATGTGTCAAGGAACGAACGGCCTGAAATGCTGTCTTTGCTGGATGACCTGTTAGCAACACCGTCGCGTCTTTTCGGCACAGGGGTTAACCCGGAAGTAAGCACAGCGCGTTTAGGGTCAGTCTCACGAATTTAGGCTTCGGAATCCCATGCGTGTTGCCATCTACGACCGGATCACTCCCGCAATGCCCGCGGAACTTCCCCTCAGACTGACGCAGAGCTGCTCGCCCCGCACCGCGAGCGTGCTGCTTGCGTTGGCCGTTCCCATTGCGTTGGGCGCATCGGCAGCCGCACTTGCCATCGTGCATGCGCTTTTCTTCGCCGATGCCCGGAACCTGGTGGCAGAACATCCGGCTCTCGCGCTGGAAACCCTCGCCGCACTCGCCTTCCTCATCTACCTCGTCGCCCTGCCCGCCAAGCGCCTGTTCGACCGGCTGGCCACCCGCCGCGAGGTGGTGATCGCCGACGGCACCGTCACCGTGACCGAAGGCGGGTATTTCCGGTCCTGGACCTGGTCGGAACCCCTCCCCACATTTGCCGGCGTCGCGCACCACGTGCGCGCCTCCCTCTCCGGCACCCGCCACGAGCTCATCCTCGTGCATCCATGCCGTGACAAATCCGTGCTCTTGAGTGTGGCACCCAGAACATCCCAGGGCGAGGTCGACCACGTCGCTGCGATGCTCGGCCAAACCGAGATTCCGCCCAGCGAACTCTATCGCTTCAAAGGCCTAAGGCCGCGTATTCCGTCGGCCCCGTTGCCGGATGCCGCCCATGCTTGAAATGACTTTCCTCCGCAAATTCACGGCCCGAGCCGTCCAGCCTTTGACTGAAAGTTGCCTCACATGGCTAATAAGCCTGCGGGGGCGAGGTCCGGCCGGAAGTTCCACGGCCGCCGCCAGTATGTACGCCTTGAGGGAGCACGACCGTACGATGAGCACCGTGGCCACGCACACCACTTGCGTTAAGTCTCTGTGGGCGGTGGGACTTGCGTCCATCGTTCTCGCCACCATGCCGGTCACGGCCTCTGCCCAGGAAACGGCGGCCAAATCCAGCGGCACGCCCGCGGCTTCGGCGGCCGCCGCCGAGCCTGTCGCGCGGCGCGAAAGTCCGGCTGGCTTCATGAAGCGCGTCGGCAACGAGCTGCTTGCGGCCTCGCGGTCGGGCTCGGCTGCACAGTTCGCGATGGTCCTCAACTCGAATGCCGACGTCCCCTCGATCGGCATCAGCGCCCTCGGCGAGTACGCCCGCAGCCTGCCGAAGACCGACCGGCCCATCTATTACAACGGCATGATCAACTTCATCGCGCGCTATGCCTCGAAGGAAGCGCCGAAATACCCGGTTGCGCGCTTCATCGTTACGGCGCAGTCGAAGGACGATCCGCGTGGCACCTACGTCGACAGCCGCATCACCCTCGTGAGCGGTGAAAGCTACGACGTTCGCTGGCTCGTCGTCCGCCGCGGCACCACCTATAAGGTCCGCGACGCCCAGGTCATCGGCTTCTGGATGACGTCCTTCCTCGACAATCTCTTCCAGAGCTTCATCAGCGACAACGGCGGCAACCCGAAAGCCCTGGTTGTCGCGCTCAACCGCTGACGCCCAGCCTGTAGGCGGCTGAGCCCGCTCCCGTCGGACGCCTCACTTCTTCGAAGTGGGCTCCGCAGGAGCTGCTTTTGCTGGCGCCCCTTTGCTGGGTGCCGCACTGGCGGGCGCGGATGCCACGGCCGCTACAGGGTTGGTCGGTGCCTCCACCGGTGCCACTGAAATTCCGAACAATTGCCAGTGTCCGGCCACCGGCTCGTAGGCGAGTTCGAAGCCGATCCGGGCCGGCTGACCTGGGAAAAATCCCCGGAGCGTGAGCCGCTGCTCCGGCCCCTCCACCTTCGCCTCGGTGAGCTGCGGCGTCATGATCGCCGCCATCCCGAGGTCGACGTCCTTCGCTTCGAGCCGCGCGAAGATGCGCGCCAGATCGGCCGCGGTATTCGCCTGACGAAAGCTCGGGCTGCCGCGATCGCGCAGTACGGTGAAGTTTCCGGTCTGCATCGCATCGTTGAGCGTCAGCAGCGACATGCGGATCAAGAGCACGAGCTTCTCCGCCGGCGGGACGGGGAGCTGCGGCGCCGTGACGGGCGCCGCGGGTGCCTTCCGCGCCGGGGGCGTTTGCGCGCTGGCGGCGAATGGCATAAGCGCGAGCACCACGGCAAGTGTCGTCCCCGTGCGGAAAAGTGTAGCGCACATGATCCAGTCCTGTCGGTTCTAGAGATGCGTGAACGGCGGCGGCCCAAGGACCGCCACCGTTCGCCGTACGTCTGCCTTGCGGCTCAGAAGCCGAAGGTGATTCCGGCCTTTCCGGCGACGGTTCCCTCTGCGGTGCCGTAGCCGATGCCCCCGTCAATCACCACCGATGTGCCCTTGCCGAAGCCGCCGCGGTCGAGCACGCCGGCAAGGCTCAGCCCCATTGCGTTCGAGCCGTCGAAGTTGCCCCAGCCGAAGCGCGCAGCGAACGTCTGGTTGCCCTGGAAGATCGGCTGCGAGAGCGCAAGCGCGATGGCTATGCCTTCGGCCAGCTCGTTGTCACGCCGCTGCAAGCCGCCGATCTGCGAGTTGATCGCGGCGATGTCGCCGGTCGTCGCCAGCCCGAGGTCGCTCGCGCGGTGGGTAGCGAGGTTGCCCGCGGCATCGGATGTGACGATCGACACCGGGCCGCTCTGCGCCGACCTGCTGGCGTCGGACGAGATGCCGCCGAAGGTGTAGGTGCTGGTCGACTGACCGATGGCAACCTGATTGTCCCGCGTCGTCGTCACGCCCTGGCCGATGGCCGTCGCGTTGGCATGCGTAGCCTGCGCACCCTGACCGAGCACCGTCGCGTTCTCACCCGAGGCAACGGACCCCTGGCCGATGGCGGTTGCGTTCTCGCCCGACGCCTGCGAGCCATCGCCCGTTGCCGTCGAGAGCGCGCCGCTGGCAGCCGAGTTCTGGCCCGTGGCCGTAGCGCCGATGCCGGTTGCCCGTGCGAGCACACCCGTGGCGGTGCCGCGGTCGCCGGTCGCCTGGGCAAACGAGCCCGTCGCCGTGGAGGAGCTGCCGCTGGCGTTCGCGGCATAACCCGAAGCCGTCGAGTTGCCGCCCGAAGCCTTCGCCTGCATGCCGAGGGCCGTTGCGTAGTCTCCGGTCGCCGCAGAATCCGAACCGACCGCCGTCGATGAGACCTTCGTCGCCGATGCATTCTCACCCACGGCCGTGGAGTAGAGGCCGCTGGCTTCCGCATCCTGGCCGATCGCGGTCGTGCGGATGTTGCTCGCCGCGGCACCCTGGCCCACAGCCGTCGAGTCGACACCCGTCGCCTCGGCGCCCTGGCCCACAGCCGTCGCGTTCTGCTGGTTCGCAATCGCCCCCTGGCCGCTGGCGGTCGAGGCATTGCCCGTCGCCGTCGCGCCCTGGCCCGTCGCGGTCGAGTTGATCTTGTCCGCAAGAGCGCCCTGCCCCGTCGCCGTGGCGTTCTCGCCGAGCGCGGCGCTGCCCTGACCATTGGCGGTGGAATTGGCGCCGTTTGCGCGGGCCCACTGGCCGGTCGCCGTCGACTTGTCGCCCTGCGCAGAAGCATTCTGGCCCACTGCGGTCGCATTCTGCTTCGTGTTGTTAGGGTCCCCCGCCACGGCGCCGTCGCCGAACGCCGACGAGTTCGTGCTGTAGGCACCCGCAAGGCTGCCAACTGCCGTGGTGGACATCCCGGCCGCATACGAAGCCTTGCCGACAGCCGTAGATTGCTCGCCGTAGGCATTGGCGGAAGCGCCAATGGCCGTGCCGTTCTTATTCGCGCTGGAGCCACGGCCGAGAGCCGTCGCCCAATCGCCGCTGGCGCTGGCGCCATAGCCACTGGCGGTCGCCTGGTTTCCACTGGCAGCTGCGCTGGTGCCGACCGCAGTCGCCTCTTCGCCGGATACCGAGGCGCCGGGCCCGCAGGCAAAGGCGTTCGAGCCCGAGGCCGAAGCCGCGCCACCCGACATCGTGCAGGTCTCGCCTGCCTCCGCCGCGCGCGGCACTGCCACGAGAACAGCCGTGATCGCAAGCATGCTTGCGGACACACGGAACCAGTTGGCGCGGCGCTCGGCGCCGGCCATCAACGCATTACTCGACACGAGAAACTCTCCTCTTGCCCGCTACGCCATACGAAAGGGCACGCCCTGCCGGGTCATCCCATGCGCCGCTCCACGTCCCCCATGGAGCGCGCGGGCAGTGAGATAGAAGGGTTCAATGACAGGCGTTCAAAGGCTACGGAGCAACTGCATCTTTTTGCAGTTTTTGCCTCACGCCGTTGCTTACGGGCGTCAGGTGCTGTCTCTACTCTGCTATTGCAGATTGATGCTGGTGACGCCTGGTCACGATCGACGGCGGTTCTTCTGGATGATGCCGGTGATGATGAGACCGAACATCACCAGGCGCCCGAGATAAAAAAGAGGGTCGAGCTCCTCGGAAGGATGGCCGACCCCGAGTGCGATGCGGGTAATCGCATCGAGGCCGAATGCGGCGGCGAAGAACAGAAACAGCTGATCACCGGTCTGCCGCCAGAAGCGCAAAAAAAATAGCGTAGCCACCAATGAAGCCATCGCAGCGGCGCCCATCAGCATAGGATACGCTTCTGCACCCATCACTCAGAGTCCCATATGAGGCCGTAGAGCAGCACCGACATCGCCACCAGCGTCGCGCTGGTCCGCCACAGCGATAAATCTATGTGAGGTACTAAAACCTTATCCGCGACGAGGATCAGGTTGTTGAGCGTCAGGCCGACGAAGCAAAGGCCGCTCCACAGCAGCAGGCGATAACCGCCTCTATGGTAGGCGTGCAGCAGCAGAAACGCACACACCGCGGCGGCGACCGCGCACAGAGCGTAGATGATCGGCCCCATGGGTCATCGATCCTTTCGCAAGTTAAATGCCGCCGCGAAAGCCTGTGCCCCGGACGGGCGGGAATGCACGAGGTTCGTTACTGGAATGAGGTGCTTGCGATAGAGCGTAGCGAGGCGCTCCACTATGGGCCCGTTGTCCGGCGCCTCCGAATTGAAGTGGTATGTGTCCGCATCGCAGCTCAAGAGGCCACTCTCGCACAGACGGTCCAGCACCTCTTTCGCCTGGGCCTCGTCGATATAGAGATGGCTGGCGACATTGGCACAGGTCCAGACGACATCCGGCTTGCTCTTCAGTAGGAGTAGCGCCTCGAGCTGGGCAATGGACTGGATATGGGTGAGCACGAACTCGCGGACGTCGAGCGGGATCAATTCGTCGGCCATTCCGCCCCCGAATTTATGCTTAGTCGCCTGCTCACCAGCCTGCTGCGTCGCCTCGATATCTTTGAAGTTTCCTGTGCCTAGGCTGCTTCTTATGGGCTACGACGTCAAGGCCTTATAGCCGCCCGATTTTGCTCCCATGCCACGCTTGGGGAATCACAACATGCAAAAAGCCCGCAAAGGGTGACGTCACTTGGGGGAGCTGAATGAAACGCAAGCTTTGGTTGACGGCGGTACTCTTTGTGCTGCCGAACGCGACGGGCGCGACATCCATCGACGACCAATTGCGCAAGCTCGACCCGGAAGAACGCGCGCGGCAGGTGTGCGTCATGAAGGGTATCGACACCATCCGCCGCGACGGCAAGCTGCCAAAGGCTGATCGCCTTAAGACCAGCATAACCGGCCGTGCCATATTCACTGGAACACAGGTCTCGACCAAAGGCGGCGCCGTGCGCGCGAAGTCCCACTGGTACAAGCTCACCTTCAAGTGCGACGTGTCACCCGATCAGATGAGGGCGCTGAGCTTCACCTACGACATCGGCAAAGAGATTCCCGAAGACAAATGGGAAGATCTTGGGCTGTGGCGCTGACGTCCGCCCGACCGGCGCGCCCGCGTTCGCAAGCGCTAGCGGCTTTCCGCGGGGCTCCGCTCATCGTCGGGCGCGGCCACGGACCGCACCTCGCCCGGTTGGCGGAATGTGGCTTCGAACGTCAATCCCTGCGCGTCGATGCGCGATGAGCGCACTCTGAAGCCTTCCGATTGAAGGCGATGGGAGACGGCCTTCATCCACGCACGCATTGCCGGCGTCGGCTCTTCGGCAGGCGCGATCGCTGGCACGGCCAGCTGTGCAATCACAGCGACTGCTACCGGGAGGACCATTATGCGCATGGGGTGCTCCTTCGGCCCGATCGTGAAGAAAGGCGGCGACCGCAGCCGGCCCTGCCAGCCGCGATCGCGATTGCGCGTTAGTCGTCGTATCCCAGCAGCATCTCGCCGGTGGCCGGATGCACGTGGGCCTCGATGCGCGTGCCGTTCTTGTCGATGAGATCGACCTCATAGACGCCGTCGTCGGTCTCGATCTCCGTCACGCGATAGCCCTGGGCCTGCAGCTTCTCGGAGATCTGCGACGGGCTCAGCCACTGGTCGCGGGGCACGCTGACGCGTCCGGTCTTGAGATAGTCCTCGACGGCTCCTGCGGGCGTGGCGGCAATGAGAGCCAGTGCTACGACGGGCGCGATCAGATAGTTACGCATGGGTTGCATCTCCTTGGCGATTGCCTCTTGGTGCGGACCGGAAACCCGGCCGGCTGAGACCCACCATGGAGGAGACGCACTGACACCGATCTGATCGCTTCCGTCAGTAAGTTGTCAGCGATTGCCCCGCAGATTAGTCCGTCCATTGGAGACATGCTGTGCCCCCCATCCGCGTCCTTCTTCTGCTCGCTGCCGTTCTCATCGCCGCACCGCTCGGAGGCCTCGCGCATGCCGATGACATCGGGCCCGAAGTCGCCAAGCGGCTGCTGAAGGAAGGGCGCATCAAGCCCCTGACGGAAATTCTTGCCGCGGTGAACGCGAAGGTGCCGGGCGAGCTGCTCGAGGTGGAGCTGGAAATCGAGGACGGCATCTACGTCTACGAGTTCAAGCTGCTGCGTCCTGACGGCCGCGTGCAGGAAGTCGAGGCAGACGCATCTACGGCAAAGATCCTGAAGATCGAGGACGATGACTGATGCGCATCCTTGTGGTCGAGGACGAGCCACGTATCAGCGCGAACATCAAAGCTTCGCTCGATGCCGCCGGCTACGCCTGCGATGTATCGGTTGACGGAGAGGACGCCTGGTTCCGCGGCGACACCGAAGCCTACGACCTCGTGGTGCTCGATCTCGGCCTGCCGAAGATGGATGGGCTTGCTGTGCTGAAGCGCTGGCGCGCCGACGGGCGCAGCATGCCGGTTCTCGTTCTCACCGCGCGGGGCGCATGGCCCGAACGCGTCGAAGGCATCGACGCGGGCGCCGACGATTATCTCACCAAGCCATTTCGCACCGAGGAGCTGCTCGCCCGCGTGCGCGCCCTCATCCGCCGCGCGACGGGACACGCCAACGCACTCCTCAGCGCAGGCAACCTTTCGCTCGATACCCGCCAGATGCGCGTGCTGAGCGAAGGCAATCCGGTGCCCACTTCCCCACTCGAATACCGGCTCATTTCCTATCTGATGCACCACAAGGGGCGCGTGGTGCCGCCGCACGAGCTGATCGAGCACCTCTACGGCGACGACGATGCACGCAACGCCAACGCGCTCGAGGCGCTCATCATGCGCCTGCGCAAGAAGCTTGGCGCTGACGCCATCGAGACACGCCGCGGCTTCGGCTATCTCATCGCGGACGCGCCCCCATGAGCCTCGGCTCGCTGCGGCTGCGGCTTCTCGTCGGCGCTGCCGCATTCGTACTGGCAGCCTTGGCGCTCTCCGCCCTCGGGCTTACCGCCCTCTTCGAACGGCACGTCACCCGCTGGCTGGACGCGGAGCTTTCCAACCATCTGGAGCAGCTCATCGCGGGCATCGACAAGGGCATAAACGGCCAGCTGCAGATAGCACGGCCGCCGGCAGATCCGCGCTTTCAGAACGCGCTGTCGGGTCTCTACTGGCAAGTCGATGTCGAGCCCAACGGGCCCGTGCTGCGCTCGCGATCTCTCTGGGATTTCGAGATCGCCCTGCCCGCGGAGAGCAGCACCGATGATGAGCTGCATCACTTTCAGCTCCCTGGCCCGGGTGAGCAGATGCTCTACGTCATACAGCGCCGCGTCGAGCTTCCGACACGTCTCGGCGGAGAAGCGGCCCGCGTCGCCGTCGCTGTCAATGAATCCTATCTGAGCGCTGCGGTACGGCACTTCGCGGGCGCGCTTTTGCCGTTCCTCGGCCTGCTCGCCCTTTTGCTTACGGCGGCCGCATGGGCGCAGGTGACGATCGGCTTGCGGCCACTCGCAGCTGTCCGCCGTAAACTCGCCGCCATCGGCTCGGGCGAGAAGCGGCGCCTCGGCAACGATTTTCCCGACGAGGTAAAGCCGCTGGCGGAGGAGATCGATGCTTTGCTCGATGCACGCGAGCGGCAAATCGCCAAGGCGCGCGACCGCGCCGCCGATCTCGCCCACGGCCTCAAGACGCCGCTACAGGTTCTGAGCGCCGAAGCGGAACGGCTCAACGCCCGGGGCGAAGCCGAGATCGCGAATGTCATCGAGGAAATATGCACCACGATGCGTCGCCACGTGGAGCGCGAGCTCACCCGCGCGCGCAGCGGCGCGAACGATGGCAGCGCGGCAGCCGAGATCGCCGCCGTCGCGCAGCGCATCGTACGCGTGATGGAGCGCACACCGGGAGGCGAGCGCATCGCCTGGCACCTCGATATGCCGCAGGGCATCAAGGCGCGCATCGATCCCGAAGACCTCACCGAGGCGTTGGGGAACCTCACTGAAAACGCCGCCCGCCATGCCCGCAGCGCCGTCACCATCCGCGCCCGACCGGAGAACGGTGCCGTCGTCATCTCCGTCATCGACGACGGCCCCGGCATACCCCCTTCCCGCGCGGACGAAGTGCTGCGCCGCGGCGGCCGGCTCGACGCTTCCGGATCGGCCGGACTTGGGCTCGCCATCGTCGGGGACATCGCGGACGCATGGGGAGGAACGCTGAGCGTCGAGGTTCCCGAGCGCGGCTGCCATATCTCCCTGCGTCTGCTGGCCCCGGCACCCGGCGCGCAGGGTTCCGCTCGCGGGATGTAACGTTCCCGTAACGCAAAGCGTATCATCCGGTGACGCCATCACGGTCAGCAGCGTGGACGCATTTCCATGGACGAAGTCGCCGCGGCCCCACAACACGCGCAGATCGTTTATCGCCATTCGCTGGCGGTGCGCATCACCCACTGGGTGAACGCATTTTGCCTTCTCGTGCTGTTGCTGAGCGGACTGCAGATTTTCAATGCCCACCCCGCGCTCTATCTCGGCAGCACGTCCGAGCCCGATCGCGCTGTCCTCAGCATGGATGCCGTACAGCGCGACGACGGGAGCTGCGCGGGCATCACCACCATCGGCTCGCGCGCGTTCGATACGACAGGCGTTTTCGGCCTTTCCTACGGTCCCGGAGGCGACCTCGAGGACCGCGGCTTTCCCTCTTGGCTGACGCTGCCTTCCTATCGCGATCTTGCAACAGGGCGCCGCTGGCACTTCTTCTTCGCCTGGATTCTCGTTCTCAACGGCGCCGCCTACCTCGCCTATGCCGCATGGAGCGGGCACGTGCGACGCGATCTTGCACCGACGCGCAGCCAGCTCCGTCACATCGGGCATTCGATATGGGAGCACATACGCTTCCACTTTCCGAAGGGCGAGGAAGCCAAGAGCTACAACGTGCTGCAGAAGCTCGCCTACCTGGCCGTCATCTTTGGACTGCTGCCGCTGATCGTGCTCACGGGGCTCACCATGTCGCCCGCGATGGATGCCGCCTTTCCGTTCCTCCTCGATATTTTCGGCGGACGGCAATCGGCGCGCACCATCCACTTCCTCTGCGCCAGCACGATCACGCTGTTCGTCATGGTGCACATCTTCATGGTGTTCGTGTCCGGCGCCTGGAACAACATTCGTTCGATGATCACCGGCCGCTACGTCATCGCGTCCGAGACGAAGGGGATTGCGGATGGGAAATAGACCAGCACTCACCCGCCGAGGATTCCTGATTCGTGGTGCCGCAGTGGGCGGCGCCGCGCTGCTGGGCGGCTGCGATCAGCTCTCGCAGTCCCCCTCGTTCCGCGAAGTGCTGAGCCGCGCCGAGGGCCTCACCGAGCGCGCACAGCGCCTGGTGCTTTCGCAACGTTCTCTCGCACGCGAGTTCACCGAAGCGGACATCTCGCAACACTTCAAAGCCAATGGCTCGACAGATGTTGCCGACCCTCGATACCAGCAAGCCGCTGCAAAGGGTTTCGCCGACTGGAAGCTCACCATCGATGGTCTCGTGGAGCGGCCGGCGGCACTCACGCTCGCGGAGTTGCGCGCGCTGCCATCGCGCACGCAGATCACCCGCCACGACTGCGTCGAGGGCTGGAGCGCCATCGGCAAGTGGAAGGGCGCGCAGATGGCGCCGTTGCTACAAAGCGTCGGGCTGAAGCCGGAGGCCCGTTACCTCGTGTTCCATTGCACGGACAAACTCTCGCCCTTCACCAGCTACTACGAGAGCATCGACCTCATCGATGCGTTCCACCCGCAGACGATACTCGCTTACGAGATGAATGGCGCGCCGCTCACGGTGCCCCACGGAGCCCCGCTGCGCCTGCGTGTGGAACGCCAGATCGGCTATAAGCAAGCGAAATACATCGAGCGCATCGAGGCCGTGGCAAGCTTCGCAATGATCGGTGACGGCCGCGGCGGCTTTTGGGAGGATCGGGGCTATGAATGGTACGCGGGCATTTGAGTGGCCCACGCACAGTTTTCACCGCCAGTCTGCACTTCGCCAATAATCAGACGCCATCGCCACATCGACGAAGCTCCGCCTTCGGCCGGCGGCGTCGCTCAGTTCTTCCCGTCGAGATTGAGACAGACCGAGTTGATGCAATATCGCTTGCCGCTCTCCGTCGGTCCATCATCGAACACATGGCCGAGGTGCGAGCCGCAGCGCGCGCACGTGATCTCGGTGCGCACCATGCCGTGCGAATTGTCGGCGTGATAAGCAACGGCCCCCGGCAGCGCCTGGTCGAACGACGGCCAGCCGGTGCCTGAGTCGAATTTGGTGTCCGACGCAAACAGTGGATTGCCGCAGGCTGCGCAGGTGAACGTTCCGTCGGCGTTCGAATGCAGATGTTCGCCCGTGAACGGAGCTTCCGTGCCCTTCTCACGCAGGATGCGATATTGCTCGGGCGTCAGTGTGCGGCGCCAGTCCGCTTCTGTCTTCGGCATCGTTTTGTCATCCATGCCGCAAAGATAGTCCTCCCTGCGCCTTCGCCCAAGCCCCGCCGCTACGATTTACCGCCTCGCGCCGTCCAAGTTGCGCCACCTACTTTTGCTGTGGCTTCCGCGCCGTAGTCACCATGACCGCTCGAGACACTTGCCCGGATATTCACGGATGGGATTGTCGCAGAAATGACTTCAAACTTGACATAGATAGTAAGGTATAACCTATGGGGTCCCAGAGTTTGTGGATCGGGACAGAACTCGGCGC
>Ga0182749_1000945_pt1 | contig 24017 bp, 25 predicted proteins | sample eDN3rd37CKraftMG_FD_128875 | JGI IMG/M metagenome (GOLD analysis project Ga0182749, IMG submission 128875) | Enriched Miracle-Growth compost microbial communities from Emeryville, California, USA - eDNA 3rd pass 37_C Kraft MG (version 2) (version 2) ...
CGGCGGTCAGCGTTGCGCGCGGCTCGAGGCGTAGAGGCACACGGTCGCCGCCGTCGCGAGGTTCAGCGACTCGGCGTGGCCGCGGATCGGGACGCGGACGCTCGCGTCCGCGAGCGCGAGCTCGGCGTCGGACAGTCCCTGAGCCTCCGTGCCGAAGAGCCACGCCGTCGGGGCGCGCAGGTCCGGAGCCGTCGACGTGGCCCCCTCACGGACGCCGACCGCCCGGTCGGACAGGTCGTCGAGGTCGTGCTCGCCGCCGCCGTCCGCGGCCAGGACGGTCAGCCCCGACGCGCGCAGCGCGGCCACGGCGTCGCCGGTCGCGACGCCGGTCACGACCGGGAGGTGGAACAGCGAGCCCGCGGTCGAGCGGACGACCTTGGGGTTGAAGGGCTCGACCGAGCCCGCAGCGAGCACGACGGCGTCCGCGCCCGCAGCATCGGCGGCACGGATCACGGTGCCCGCGTTCCCGGGGTCGCGGACGGCCGCGAGCAGCGCGACCAGCCGCGGCGCGGAGCCCGCACGGTCGAGCCGCTCCCCGGCCGTGCCGGCGAGCACGTCGTCGAGCGAGGTCGACCAGGTCCGCGCGACCGCGAGCACGCCCTGGGCGTCCGGGCTCATGGCCGCGAGGACGTCGTCGGCGGTCTCGTGGAGGTACAGGCCCGCGTCGTGGGCCGCGTCACCGATCTCGGGGTAGCGAGCAGCCGCCCCGGCGGTCAGGTAGACGTCGACGACACGCTCCGGCGCGAACCTGACCGCCTCGCGCACGGACTGCGGCCCCTCGACGAGGAACCGGCCCGTGCGCGAACGCACGGAACGCCCGGACAGCGACCGCACCTGCCGCACCCGGTCGCTGCGCGGGTTGCGCAGCGCGGGGGCCGGTGCGGACGCCGACCGGGCGTCCGTGGGGCGCGCGTCGGACGCGCGCCCCTGGGATCCGCGGGTCAGGCTGCAGCCTTGGGCGCGTTGACGTCCTCGGGCAGGGCGTCCTTGGCGACCTGGACGAGCGCGTTGAACGTCGCGACGTCGTTGACGGCCAGGTCCGCGAGCACGCGGCGGTCCACCTCGACGCCAGCGGCCTTGAGGCCCTGGATGAGGCGGTTGTAGGTCAGGCCCTGCGCGCGGGACGCAGCGTTGATGCGCTGGATCCACAGCTTGCGGAAGTCACCCTTGCGCGCCTTGCGGTCGCGGTAGGAGTAGACGAGCGAGTGGGTGACCTGCTCCTTGGCCTTGCGGTACAGACGCGAGCGCTGGCCGCGGTAGCCGCTGGCGCGCTCGAGGGTCGTACGGCGCTTCTTCTGGGCGTTGACCGCCCGCTTCACGCGTGCCACGTGATGCTCCTTGGGTTTCGGGGCTCAGGGTGTGAGGGTCGAGCCCGGCGGGGCTCGAGCTCCGGCCGGCGGGTCACGCCGGCCCGGGACTCACTTGCCGAGCAGCTTCTTGATCTTCTTGGCGTCGGCGGGGGCGACGACCTGGTCCTGCGCCAGACGACGGGTGCGGCGGCTCGACTTGTGCTCGAGGTAGTGCCGGGCGTTCGTCTGCTCGCGCATGAGCTTGCCGCTCCCGGTGCTGCGGAACCGCTTCTTCGCGCCGGAGTGCGTCTTGTTCTTCGGCATGGCTGCCGTCTCTCCTCGGGTCTGGCCGGGCACCAGACGGTGCCCGACGGGTGCGGGCCGCGCGGACGCGACCCATGTCATGGGGTCAGCCCTTCGCCGCTCCGCCGCCCGGACGTGCGCCGGGGCGCGGTGCGGGCTTGGGAGCCGCGGGCTTGGGCGCCGCGGCCCGCGGCGCGCTCGGCCGGGGGGCCGGGGCAGCGGGCTTCGGCGTGGCCGCGGGCTTGGGGGTCGCGGGCCGAGGCGTCGCGGCCGCAGCAGGCTTGGCGGCAGCGGGCTTCGCCGCAGCAGGCTTGGCGGCGGTGGGCTTCGCGGCCGGGGCCGGGGTGACCGGTGCGGGCTCAGCGGCGGGCTCGGGCTCGACGGGAGCGGACTCCGCGACGGGAGCGGACTCCGCGACGGGCTCGGCCGCAGCAGGCGCAGCGGGCTCCGCGGCCACGACCGGCGACTCGTCGGCCGGCACCTCGGCGGCGGGCGTCTCCTCCGGCGACTCGGCCGCACGCTCGGCGGCCTTGCGCTCGGACTTCGTCATGCGGCCCGCGTCGATCTCGGTCGCCCGGCGGCGCTGCTCGGTCTTCGCGTCGGCCTTCTTCTTGACCGGCCCGAGGACCATCGTCATGTTGCGCCCGTCCTGCTTGGGCGAGCTCTCGACGAAGCCCAGGTCCGCGACGTCCTCGGCGAGGCGCTGGAGGAGGCGCATGCCCATCTCCGGGCGCGACTGCTCGCGACCGCGGAACATGATCATGACCTTGACCTTGTCGCCGGCCGAGAGGAAGCGGACGACGTGGCCCTTCTTCGTCTCGTAGTCGTGCGGGTCGATCTTCAGGCGGAACCGGATCTCCTTGAGGACGGTGTTCGCCTGGTTGCGCCGGGCCTCGCGCGCCTTCATGTCGGCTTCGTACTTGTACTTTCCGAAGTCCATGAGCTTGCACACGGGCGGGCGTGCGTCGGGGGCGACCTCGACCAGGTCGAGATCGGCGTCCTGCGCAAGACGCAGGGCGACCTCGGTGCGGACGACTCCGACCTGCTCCCCGTCGGGACCGATGAGTCGGACCTCGGGGACGCGGATCCGATCGTTGATGCGAGGCTCGCTGATGTCTGGCTCCTTGGCAGTCGTGATGGCCGACCCCCAGGAACGGGAAAGGCCCCCGAACCTGGACGCAGGCGGAGGCCGTCACCGAGCCGGCGCCTCCCCCTCGGGGGAGCCGCAGCACGGAACCGGGCGGTTCCCGGAGGAACGTGCCCGGCGACAGACCCGGCCTCCGTCGCGGCGTGAGCCGTCGGTCGAGACCCGGGTGGGACGAATCCACTTGCGCACTCGCGCCTCGGATCCGTCGCCGGAGCCGCACACGAGTCGGTCAGCCATCAAGTCTAGCAGAGCCACGGCACCGCTCGGAGCGGCTGCCCGGCCGCCCCGCGCGCGCGACGTCCCGGACGACCTCGGGCGGATGGGACGATGGTGGCATGAGCACCGACTCCCCGACCTCGCCCGCGGGCGAGCAGCCGACCGTGGCCGACGACGTCGCGCAGGCGACGCGCGACATCGCCGACGTCAACGCCGTCGAGGTCATCACGACGGCCGCCGTCCACCTCATGAGCGCCGCGGCCGTGAAGTGCGGGCTCGCCGAGGACGCTGACGCCCAGGAGCACCTCGACCTCGACGAGGCCCGCAAGCTCATCACCGCGCTCGCCGCTCTCGTCACCGCGAGCGCCCCCGACCTCGGCAACCAGCACGCCCGCTCGCTGCGCGACGGCCTGAAGTCGCTGCAGCTCGCGTTCCGCGAGGCGTCCGTCTACCCCGACGCGCCCGGCGAGGGCCCGGGCGAGAAGTTCACGGGCTCGGTGGTCTGACCCACCGCTCGCGCCCGGAGGGAGGCGGGCGCGGTCGTCAGGCGGGGTCGAGGCAGAGGCGCCGGCCGTCGTCGGACGCGACGGTGCCGACGGCCGCGTCGTCGCACTGGGACTCCTCGTCGACGACCTTCGAGCCGACGTACGCGTGGTCGTGCGAGCAGTCCACCGGGACCAGCAGCTCGCCGGAGTCCTCCTTCCAGCACGACCCGACGCCCGTCGACGCGTGGGCGTCCTTGCCGGTCTCGTTCATCTGGGCGAGCGCAAGTCCTCCGGCGACGAGGCACGCGACGACCACGAGCGCCGCAGCCGCGAGGAGCGGCCGGTCCCGGCCCACGGACGAGGCACCGGCCTGGACCGAGGCGCGGTAGGACAGCACGGCCCGCACGATCATGGCGACCGCCACGAGGAACGCCCCGGTCCAGATGATCCCGCCGCCCGAGCCGGACGCCGCGAACGTGGTGATCAGGCCCACCACCGCGAGCGCGATCGCGATCCCGAACAGGACGAAGGCGCGATGACGCTCGGCGGCGCCGGCGGCGGCCACCGCCGGCGTCCCGTCCGCGTCGGGGACGGCCCAGCCGGCCGGGGCACCCCAGCCCGTGGGGGACGACGGCACCGTGCTCGGCGTGGCGGTGTCCGAGCCTGCGGAGGGCGCGCCCGTGGCCGGGGCGTCGAGCGACGAGGCGTCAGCCGTGAGGACCTCCGTGCCGGCGCTCTCGCCCCCGCCCGTGGTCGTGGTGGAAGGGGTCTCGGGGCCGGTTGCCGGGGTGGGGTCGCCCATCGTGGGGTCCTCTCGGAGCATCGTCGCTGCGCCGCCGCGAGCGCGGCGTCGGCGGACGCTACCACGCCGTACAGCGGCCGTACGGACGCCGCCCAGAATCGTGGACGACGCGGTCCCGTAGGCGCGTCGGCGCGCCGCCTCGCCCCGGTGCTCGTACCGTGGGCGCATGAGCGACGACGAGCGCGAATGGACTCCTGATCTCGGCCGCCTCACGCAGGCCGCCGACGACGCCTTCACGGTCGGACGCGTGTTCGGCCAGGCCTACGAGCACCAGGGGACGCTCGTCATCCCGGTGGCCCGGGTGCTGGGCGCGGCCGGCACCGGTGCGGGCGGCGGGGCCGGGAACGGCTCGGGCGCCAGCAGCGGCAGCGGCTCGGGCAACGGCAGCGGGCGAGGATCGGGCGGCGGGACCGGCCGAGGCTCCGGCCGGGGGAGCTTCTCGTTCCTGCGGCAGCGGTCCTTCTCCGGCAGCCGGCAGCTCGGCGCGGCGGACGCCGGCGGCGAGGAGGGCACGGACCTCGTGGCGCCCGCGCCCGACGACGCGCCCCCCGCGAACGAGAGCGGCGCGAACGGCGACGCGCAGGCCGAGGCGAAGGGCGACCTCCAGGGCGAGGCGCACGGCGAGGCGACAGGCGAGGCTCGCGGGGACGCCCGGGGCGAGGCGGGTGCCGGCGCGGGCGCGTACGGCGTCCGGGTCAAGCCCGTGGGCGTCGTGGTCGTCGAGAACGGCAGCACCCGCTGGATCCCGGTCTTCGACCTCAACCGGACCGTCGTGGGCGGACAGGCCGTCGCGGCGATCGCGGCGGTCGCGCTCGCGTGGGCGATCGGGCGTCGTCGGCGCTGAGCCGGCTCCTGGGGACGACCGGCTGCGGCACCGGCCGCCGCCGAGCCCTCAGGCGCGCGCGGCGCCGATCCGCAGCTCGAGCGAGTCGACGCGCTCCCCGACGACGTCGCTGGCGCCCAGCCGGGCGTTGACCGCGGCGAGCACGCCGTCGAGCCCGGCGCGGTCGAGGCCCGGGTCGAGCCGCAGCACGACCGCGACCTCCGCCGTCCGGCCCGGCTCCGCGCCGACGCTCGCGACGTGCTGGAGCGGAGCGACCGCGGACGTCACGGCGGCGACGACCTCGGGGTCCACGACCCCGTCCTCCACGGCGGGGCGCCACTCCTTGCCCTGCGCGAGCGCCCACACGGCAGGTCGCGGGACGAGGACCGTCGCGGGCCCCGCCGGGTCGACGACGAGCAGCGACCAGTCCTCGCTGACGGCCGAGAGCGCCGCCCGCGGCGCCTCGACGGGCACCGGACGTGCGTCCGCCCGCCAGGCGGTCATGGTCGCGACCGACGTGAAGACCGGGAGCGCGCGCCGGCCGTCGGGAGCCTCGAGCGCGACGACGCCGGCCGACGCCTCCTTGTCGACGTGGAGCCCGTCCTCGCTCTCCCCCAGCTCACCGAGCTCGGGGAGCACGGGGACCAGCACGCGGGTCGCGGCGAGCCGCGCCACGACCTCCCGCAGCGTGGCCGTCCCCGCCACGTGCGCGGCGAGGAGCCGCGCGAGCTCGGCGTCGGCGGAGCCGTCGTCCCCCGCGAACCCGGACGACGGCGGGAGCGCCCGGCCCCCGGCCGCGCTCACGGACGACCTGCGACGTCGAGCGCCTGGGGCAGCGTGAACGCGCCCGCGTAGAGGGCCTTGCCGACGATCGCGCCCTCGACCCCGGCGGGGACGAGCGAGCGCAGCGCCTCGAGGTCCTCGAGGCTCGAGATCCCGCCCGACGCGACGACCGGCGAGGCCGTGCGGGCCGCGACGTCGCGCAGCAGGTCGAGGTTCGGGCCGCGGAGCGTGCCGTCCTTGGTCACGTCGGTCACGACGTACCGGGAGCAGCCCGCGGCCTCGAGCCGGTCGAGGACCTCCCACAGGTCCCCGCCCTCCTGCGTCCAGCCGCGCGCCGCGAGGGTCGTGCCGCGCACGTCGAGGCCCACCGCGACCCGGTCGCCGTGCTCGGCGATGACGCGCGCGGTCCACTCGGGGTTCTCGAGCGCGGCGGTGCCGAGGTTGACCCGGCGGCAGCCGGTCGCGAGCGCGCGCTCGAGGCTCGCGTCGTCCCGGATGCCGCCCGACAGCTCGACCTGCACGTCGAGCCGCCCGACGACGTCCGCGAGGAGCTCGGCGTTCGACCCCCGTCCGAACGCGGCGTCGAGGTCGACGAGGTGGACCCACTCGGCCCCGCCGGACTGCCAGTCGAGCGCGGCGGTCAACGGGTCGCCGTACGACGTCTCCGAGCCGGCCGCGCCCTGGACGAGGCGCACGGCCTGGCCGTCCGCGACGTCGACGGCGGGCAGCAGGACGAGGCGTTCGGTCATTCGTGGTGCTCCAGGGTGATCGGGACCGGCAGGCCGGTCGGGTGCGTGCGACGAGCGGCGTCGTCGGGCGGCCGGGCCGCCGGTGGGGCGGGTCAGCGCAGCGTCGCGACCCAGTTCTCGAGGAGGTGCGCGCCGGCGTCGCCGGACTTCTCGGGGTGGAACTGCGTCGCCGAGAGCGGGCCGTTCTCGACCGCGGCGACGAAGCGGTCGCCGTGCGTGGCCCACGTGACGAGCGGGCGGATCGTGGTGCGGGCGAACGGCGAGTCCTCGGGGATGTCGTCCTCGAGCGGGAACTCCTGCGCCGCGTAGGAGTGGACGAAGTAGAACCGCTCGCCCTCGATGCCCGCGAACAGGCGCGAGCCCTGCGCCGCCTCGACGGTCGCCCAGCCCATGTGCGGGACCACGGGCGCGTCGAGGCGCCGGACGACGCCCGGCCACTCCCCCATGCCCTCGGTCACGACGCCGTGCTCGTCACCCGCCTCGAACAGGATCTGCATGCCGACGCAGATGCCGAGCACGGGGCGCCCGCCCGCGAGCCGGCGCCCGACGACCTCGTCGCCGCGGACCGACCGCAGGCCCGCCATGCACGCGGCGAACGCGCCCACGCCCGGCACGACCAGGCCGTCGGCCTCCTGCGCCGCGGCGCGGTCGTGCGTGAGCTCGACGTCCGCCCCGACGCGCTCGAGCGCGCGCACGGCCGAGCGGACGTTGCCGAACCCGTAGTCGAGCACGACGACGCTCGGGCGCCCGGACGCGCCGCTCATGACGCCTTCTTCCTGTCGCGCCGGGCGGCGCGGCCGGCCTTCGCCATCATGCGCATGGCCTTGAGCCGGCCGACGCCGACGCTCGTGACGACGTCCGGGAAGCCGTCCATCGTCTCGGTGCCGATCAGGAGGTTGCTGAGCGCCTCGGGCGCACCGTCGAGGACCAGGCCCGACGCCAGCTCGTCGCCCGCGACGCCGTCGAGCCACGTGTGCGCGACGATCCGCCCGTCGCGGTGCACGAGGAGCACGGCGGGGAGCCCGGGCGTCGCGCGCGTGAGCGCGGCGGCGACCTGCTCGGGCGCGCCCGGAGCCGTGTCGCGGCACCACGCCAGGACGCCCACGGCCGACAGCACCGCGTCGACCTCCAGCCCGGCGATCGCGCAGATCGCGGCCACGGGCTCGGCCGCGCCGAGCTGGGTCACGACGACCGCGCGCACGGGCTCGGCGGCGGGCGTCACCTCGGGGCCCTCGCCCGCGGTCGCGCCGCTCACAGCGCGCCCTTGGTCGACGGGACGCCCTCGACGCGCGGGTCGAGCGCGACCGCGGCGCGCAGCGCGCGGGCCAGCGCCTTGAACTGCGCCTCGACGATGTGGTGCGGGTCGCGGCCCGCGAGCACGCGCACGTGCAGGCAGATCCCCGCGTGGTGCGCGAGGGACTCGAGGACGTGCCGGGTCAGCGAGCCCGTGAAGTGACCGCCGATGAGGTGGTACTCCTGCCCCTCGGGCTCGCCCGAGTGCACGAGGTACGGCCGACCGGACACGTCGACGACCGCGAGCGCGAGGGCCTCGTCGAGCGGGACGGTCGCGTCGCCGAAGCGCGAGATGCCGCGCTTGTCCCCGAGCGCCTGGCGCAGCGCCTCGCCGAGCACGATCGCCGTGTCCTCGACCGTGTGGTGCGCGTCGATGTGGGTGTCGCCGGTGGACCGGACCGTGAGGTCGAACAGCGCGTGCTTGCCGAGCGCCGTGAGCATGTGGTCGAAGAACGGCACGGTCGTCGACACGTCCGTGCGGCCCGAGCCGTCGAGGTCCAGCTCGACGACGACGCTCGACTCGCTCGTCGCGCGCTCGACGCGGGCGGTGCGGTGCCCCGGCCGCGCCTGGTCGCCGGCGCCCGGGGTCCCGGTCGCCGCGCCGGTGGTCGGTGCGCTCATCGTGCTTCCTCCAGACCGGCCACCCGCACGAGGGCGGCCTTGAACGTCTCCATCTCCTGCGGCGTGCCGACGGACACGCGCAGCCAGCCCTCGGGCCCGACCTCGCGGATCAGCACGCCCTCGTCGAGCAGCCCCTGCCAGATCGCGTGCCGGTCGGCGAACCGCCCGAACAGCACGAAGTTGGAGTCCGACTCGGCGACGTCGAGCGGCCGGCCGTCCAGGAGCTGCCCCCGCAGCCACTCGGCGGTCGCGTCGCGCTCCGCGCGCAGCGAGCCGACCTGGGCCATGAGCTCGTCGGCGTGCTCGAGCGCGGCGCGCGCGACCGCCTGCGTGACGGCCGACAGGTGGTACGGCAGCCGGACGACGCGCAGCGCGTCCACGAGCGCGCGCGACGCCGCGAGGTAGCCGACGCGCGCCCCCGCCATCCCGAACGCCTTCGACATGGTGCGGGCGACCGCGAGGTTCGGGCGCTCCGCCAACAGCTCGAGCGCGCTCGGCACGCCGCGCCGGCGGAACTCGCCGTACGCCTCGTCGACGACGACCACGGGCGACCCGCCCGACCCGTCGACCTCGACCCGGTCCGCGGCGTCGAGCACGGCCTCGACCGTCGACAGCGGCAGGGCGGTGCCGGTCGGGTTGTTGGGGCTCGCCAGCAGGACCACGGCGGGCCGGACCTCGGCGACCGTCGCGGCGGCACGCTCGGGGTCGAGCGTGAAGTCCTCCTCGCGTCGCCCCGCGACCCAGCCCGTCATCGCGTCGCGCGCGTACTCCGGGTACATCGAGTAGGTGGGCGCGAAGGACAGGACCGAGCGCCCCGGGCCGCCGAACGCCTGGAGCAGCTGCAGCATGATCTCGTTGGAGCCGTTGGCCGCCCAGAGCTGCTCGGGCTCGAGGCGCACGCCCGACTCGACCGCGAGGTAGCCGGCGAGGTCGGCGCGCAGGCCGAGGAACTCGCGGTCCGGGTAGCGGTTGAGCCCGTGCGCGGCTTCGGTCACGCGGCGCGCGATGCTCGCGACCACCGCGGCCGACGGCGGGTACGGGTTCTCGTTGACGTTGAGCAGCACCGGCACGTCGAGCTGAGGCGCGCCGTACGGGACCTCGTCGGCGAGGTCCGCACGCAGCGGGAGACGCCCGGCGCCCCGGCGCGCGTCGTCGTGGTGCCGCGCCCCGGGGGCGGACGGCACGGACGACGGCGCAGGCAGGGTGGGAGTCACGGGAACAGTCTACGGAGGACGCCCGGGGCACCGACGTGACGTCCGGCACGCGGGCACCTGACCTGCGCCGTATGCCGGGATTACGCCGCGCGGCCCGGGCCTCCCGATGCCACCGTGGAAGCAGGCCGCCGGACGGACCGGGGGCCGCGGAGACAAGGCCCCCCGACGGACGGGCGGGCCGACCCCAGGAGGTCGACGTGTCCACCATGCGTGCCGCCGTCGTGCACGGCTTCACCGACCCGCTCTCGATCGACGAGGTCGAGGTGCCCGCCCCCGGGCCCTTCGAGGCGCTCGTCAAGGTCGACTACACCGGCGTGTGCCACACCGACCTGCACGCGGCGCACGGCGACTGGCCGGTCAAGCCCACGCCGCCCTTCGTGCCCGGGCACGAGGGCGTCGGGACGGTCGTCGCGGTCGGTGACGCGGTGACGCGCGTGGCGGTCGGCGACACGGTCGGCAACGCGTGGCTGTGGTCGGCCTGCGGCGAGTGCGAGTACTGCGAGACGGGCTGGGAGACGCTCTGCCCGAACCAGAAGAACGGCGGCTACTCGGTCGACGGCTCGTTCGGCCAGTACATGCTCGTCGACTCGCGCTACTGCCCGGTCATCCCGGACGGCGTCGACCTGTCCGCCGTCGGGCCCATCCGGTGCGCCGGGGTCACGGTCTACAAGGGCCTCAAGGTCACCGACACCAAGCCCGGCGAGTGGGTGCTGATCTCGGGCATCGGCGGCCTCGGGCACATCGCGGTCCAGTACGCGGTCGCGATGGGGCGCCGCGTCGCGGCCGTCGACGTCGCCGACGACAAGCTCGAGCTCGCCCGCAAGCACGGCGCCGAGGTGACGGTGAACGCCGCCACGTCGCCCGACGCCGCGGCCGAGCTCCAGGAGAAGACGGGCGGCGGCGTGCACGGCGCGCTCGTGACCGCCGTCAACCCGCACGCGTTCCCGCAGGCGGTCGGCGCGCTGCGCCGCGGCGGGACGGTGTCCCTCGTCGGGCTGCCCCCGGACCAGTTCCCGCTCGACATCTTCACGACCGTCCTCTTCGGCCTGACCGTGCGCGGCTCGATCGTCGGCACGCGCAAGGACATGAGCGAGGCGATCGACTTCTTCGCGCGCGGGCTCGTGAAGCCGACCTACACCGTCCGCCCCCTCGCGGACATCAACGCGATCTTCACCGAGATGGAGAGCGGCGGGATCGACGGTCGTGTCGTGATGGACATGTCCTGACCGCCGGCCGCCGTCGCCGTCCGCACCCCGGGGCTGTGGACGGCGACGGCCGCGTCGGGGGCCCGCCGTAGAGTCGACCGGGTGAACGTGCCGACGACGGACCCGACCTCCGACGCCCCGACCGACCTCCGGACCGCGCCCACCGACCGCGCCGCGCTGCGCGAGGAGGCCGAGGGCGTGCTGCGCGCGCTCGTCGGGCGCGAGGACGTCTCGCTGCGCGAGGACCAGTGGCGCGCCGTCGAGGCGCTCGTGGCCGACGCGCGGCGCGCGCTGGTCGTGCAGCGCACGGGGTGGGGCAAGTCGGCCGTGTACTTCGTGGCGACGGCCCTCCTGCGGGCGCGCGGCGCCGGGCCGACCGTGCTCGTCTCGCCGCTGCTCGCGCTGATGCGGGACCAGGTCGCGGCCGCGCAGCGCGCGGGCATCCGTGCCGTGACGATCAACTCGTCGAACGTGACCGAGTGGGACCAGATCCACGCGGCCATCGCCGCGGGCGAGGTCGACGTCCTCCTGTGCTCGCCCGAGCGGCTCAACAACCCGGCCTTCCGCGACGACGTGCTGCCCCGGCTCGCCGCGGACGCCGGCCTGGTCGTCGTCGACGAGGCGCACTGCGTCTCCGACTGGGGCCACGACTTCCGGCCCGACTACCGCCGGATCCGGACGCTGCTCGCCGACCTGCCCGCCGGCATCCCCGTGCTCGCGACGACCGCCACGGCCAACGCGCGCGTGGTGGCCGACGTCGCGGAGCAGCTCGGCGTCCGCGCCGAGGGGACCGCGGTCCAGCCGGGCGCCGACGTCCTCGTCCTGCGCGGCGCGCTCGACCGGGCCTCGCTCCACCTCGCCGTGGTCGACCTGCCCGACCCGTCGACGCGGCTCGCCTGGCTCGCCGAGGTGCTCCAGGACGCGCCGGGCTCCGGGATCGTCTACTGCCTCACCGTGTCCCAGGCCGAGCAGGTCGCGAGCCAGCTCCGCGCGACCGGGCTCGCCGTCGCCGCGTACACCGGGCAGACGGACCCGGCGGAGCGCGAGGCGCTCGAGGCCGACCTCAAGGAGAACCGCGTCACCGCGCTCGTCGCGACCAGCGCGCTCGGGATGGGCTTCGACAAGCCCGACCTGGCGTTCGTCATCCACCTCGGGGCGCCGTCGTCGCCCATCGCGTACTACCAGCAGGTCGGACGCGCGGGCCGCGGCGTCGAGCGGGCCGTCGTCGTCCTGCTGCCCGGCACCGAGGACCAGCGGATCTGGGAGTACTTCGACTCGCTCGGGTTCCCGCCCGAGCCGAAGGTGCGCGTCGTGCTCGACGTGCTCGGCTCGGTGCCCGACGGCCGGCCGATGTCGGTCGCACAGCTCGAGACGCACGTCGACCTCAAGCGCTCGCGCCTCGAGCAGATGCTCAAGGTCCTCGACGTCGACGGCGCGGTCCGCCGGGTCACCGGCGGCTGGGTCGCCACCGGCGTGCCGTGGGAGTACGACGCCGCCCGGTACGCCCGCGTGGCCGAGACCCGAGCGGACGAGCAGCGGGCCATGCTCGACTACGAGCGGACGTCCGGCTGCCGCATGGCGTTCCTGCGCGAGGTCCTCGACGACCCGGAGCTGGAGCCGGGCTGGCGGTGCGGGCGCTGCGACCGCTGCGGCGGCGTCGAGCTGCCCGGCGCTCCCGACCCCGACGCGGTGGCCGAGGCCAGGCACGACCTCGACCGGCCGGGCGTCGAGGTCGTCGCGCGACGGCAGTGGCCGAGCGGGCTCGACACGCTCGGCCTCGACCTGCGCGGGCGGATCGACCCCGACGAGCGCGCCGAGACCGGGCGTGCGGTTGCGCGCCTCGACGGCCTCGGCTGGTCCGGCCCGCTGCGTGACCTGTTCGCCCCCGGCGCCCCGGACGGCGAGACCCCGGTGCCGCTGCGCACGGCCGCGGTCCGCGTCCTGGACGACTGGCTCGGGGCCGAGGGGGTCGGGCCGGTGGACTGCGTCGTCGGCGTGCGGTCGGCGACCCGGCCCCAGCTCGTCTCGCACCTGGCGGGCGGGCTCGCCCGCTACCTCGGGGTGCCGGTCGCCGGCTCGGTCGGTCCGGTCGCGGGCCGCGAGGAGCCCACGAGCCACGACGTGAACTCCGCCGCCCGGCTGGCCGCCGTGGTCCGGCGGCTCGGCGCCGACGACGGGCTCGACGTCACCGGGAAGCGCGTCCTGCTCGTCGACGACCGCACCGACTCCGGCTGGACGCTCACCGTCGTCGCGCGGGCGCTCCGGCGGGCGGGAGCCACCGAGGTGCTGCCCTTCGTCCTGGCCGTCGGCTGAGCGCGCTGCGGGTGGCACGACCGTGCTCGACGAGGAGGCCCCTGGCGGGTACCGGGAGATCGCGTCGGCCGTGCCCGGCGCGGTGCTCTGGTGGTCCGTGGCGGGGGCGGCTCCAGGCGAGACGCGCGTGCTGCCCGACGGGTGCGTCGACCTGCTCTGGACCGGCACACGGCTCGCCGTGGCCGGACCGGACGTCGTCGCGTTCACGACGAGCACCCCGCCCGGCTCGCTCGTCGCCGGGGTGCGGTTCGCGCCGGGGACGGGACCGCGGGCCCTCGGCCTGCGCGCGGACGAGGCCGTGGGGCGGCGCGTCCCGCTCGACGACCTGCTCCCGGCACGGCGGGTCGGCCGCTGGGAGGACAAGATCGGCGCGGCCCCGGCCGGCTCGTCGCCGCCGTCCGCGCTCGTGCCGGACACGGCCGCCGGCCTGGAGCGGGTCGCGCGCGCCCTCGCGGACGCCGCACCGGACCCCGACGGCCTCGTCCTGGCCCTGGTCGCCGCGATCCGGGCCGGACAGGGCGTGGGCCAGGCGGCCCGGACGCTCGGCGTGAGCGAACGGACCCTCCACCGCCGCGCGCTGCCCGCGCTCGGCTACGGCCCGGCGACCCTGGGTCGCGTGCTGCGCCTCCAGCGAGCCGTCGCGCTCGCGCGCAGCGGAGTCCCCTGGGCCGACGTCGCCGCGCGATCCGGGTTCGCCGACCAGGCCCACCTCGCGCGCGACGTCCGCGCGCTCGCCGGGATCCCGCCGACGACGCTCGTGCCGTCGGCGCGCACCTCTCAGGACTGCGTGCCGGGCGACCAGGCGAACAGGTCGACGGGGTTGCCGTCCGGGTCGAGGACGGTCGCGTAGCGCTGGCCCCAGGGCGCGTCCCAGGGCTCGTGCGCGCTGCGGTGGCCCGCCGCCACGAGGGCGGCGTGCGTGGCGTCCACCTCGGCGGCGTCGGCGCACCGGAACGCCAGGCTGATCCGCGCCGCGCCCGACGGCTCCGTCCAGTCCGGGGTGAACGAACGGATCACCTCGACGGTGTCCCACGCCAGCCGCAGCCCGCCGGCCAGCGTCGTCTCGACGTGGTCGTCGGGACCGGTGGGCTCGGGCAGGTCGAGCCCGAGCCGGCGGTAGAAGGCGAGGGAGGCGGCGAGGTCGTGGGTCACGAGGCCGACGAGGTCGAGTACGGGTGCCATGCCTCGACCGTAGGCGGACGTGCCCGTGCCGTCTTGAACGTTTCGGACGCGCCCGGGCTCGGCGTGGGTCAGCCGCCGACGACGACCTGGCCGTCGGTCACGGACGACGCGAGCGACTGCAGCGGCTTCTTCGCGGGGCCGTGCGTGACCTTGCCGGCGAGGTCGAACGTCGAGCCGTGGCACGGGCACTCGAGGTCGCCCTGCCCCGGCACGACGCCGCAGCCCATGTGGGTGCAGATCGCGGACAGCACGTGCACCTGGCCGGCCGTCGGCTGGGTCACGAGGATCTGGGCCCCGCCGGGCAGCGTCGCCGAGACGGCGCCGCCCACGGGCACGTCGGCGAGCTGTGCGACCGTCGCGGCCGTGGCGGGCGGCGTGATCTGCACGTCGCCCGTGCCGCCGGGGCTGCACGCCGCGAGCACCACCGCGGTCGCGCCCGCGCCGGCACCGGCGAGGACGGCGCGACGCGACACGCCGCCGCAGCACGCTCCGGCCACCTCGGTCACGCCCGCTCCCCCTCGGTCGTCGCGGTGGTCCCGAAGCGGGCGCGGACCGCCTCGCCGTGCGCGGGCAGGTCCTCGGCGTCGGCGACCGCGACGATCCGGTCCGCCAGCTCGGCGAGCGCGTCGCGCGAGTACTCGACGACGTGCACCGCGCGGACGAAGCTGTGCACCCCGAGCCCGGAGGACGAGTGCGCCGCGCCGCCCGTGGGCAGCACGTGGTTGGACCCGGCCATGTAGTCGCCCAGCGACACGGGCGCGTACGGGCCGACGAAGATCGCACCCGCGCTCCGCACGCGGTCGGCGAGCGCGGCCGCGTCGGCGGTCTGGATCTCGAGGTGCTCCGCGCCGTAGGCGTCCACGACCTCGAGGCCCTGCTCGAGGTCGTCCACCAGGACGACCGCCGACTGCGAGCCCTCGAGCGCCTCACCCACGCGCTCGGCGTGCTTCGTGGCGCCCGCCCGGACCGCGACCCGTGCGTCGACCGCGTCCGCGAGCGCCGTGCTCGGCGTCACGAGGACCGCGGCGGCCATGGGGTCGTGCTCGGCCTGGCTCACGAGGTCCGCCGCGACGTGGTCGGGGTCCGCCGTGTCGTCCGCGAGCACCGCGATCTCGGTGGGCCCCGCCTCCGCGTCGATGCCGACGACGCCGCGCACGAGCCGCTTGGCCGCCGCGACGTACACGTTGCCGGGCCCGGTCACGACGTCGACGGGCTCGCACAGCACGTCACCGTCCTGCGGCTCGCTGCCCCGCGCGCCGTAGGCGAGCATCGCGACGGCCTGCGCCCCGCCGACGGCGTACACCTCGTCCACGCCGAGCAGCGCGCACGCCGCGAGGACGGTGGGGTGCGGGAGCCCGTCGTTCTCGCGCTGGGGCGGCGACGTCACGACCAGCTCGCCCACGCCGGCCTCCTGCGCGGCGACGGCGTTCATGACGACCGTCGACGGGTAGACCGCGAGGCCGCCCGGCACGTACAGGCCGACGCGGCGCACGGGGATCCACCGCTGCCGGACCCGCGCGCCGTCGGCGAGCTCGACCGTGTGCTCGACGGGTCGCTGCGCCGCGTGGACGGCCCGCACGCGACGGATCGCCTCCTCGAGCCCGGAGCGGACGTCGGGGTCGAGGCCCTCGAGCGCACCCGCGAGCGCCGACGCCGGCACCCGCAGGTGCTCGGGCCGGACGCCGTCGAACCGCTCGGCGAGGTCGCGCAGCGCGTCGGCACCGTGCTCGCGCACCTGCGCGATGATCGGCGCCACGCGCTCGGCGGCGTCCTCGACGCGCACCTCGGCGCGCGGCAGGGCGTCGGTCAGCTCGCGGCGGGACAGCGTGCGGCCCCGGAGGTCGATGCGCTGGATCACGTCTCGAGCATAGTGCCGCGGACCTGGGCGCCCGCCGGGTGTCCACCGGCGCGGGCACCGGCGCGCCGACGGAGGCACGGGCGGCACCGAGCCCCGCTCGTGCGGGAGGATGGGGGCGTGAGCGACCCGACCCCCGACGCCCCGCGCGTGCCCATCGCCGACGACGAGATCCGCCTCGGCCAGTTCCTCAAGCTCGCGGACCTCGCGGAGTCCGGCTCCGAGGCCCGCGAGCTCATCGCCGAGGGCGAGGTGCGCGTCAACGGCGAGGTCGACGTGCGCCGCGGGCGCCGCCTCGTGCGCGGGGACGTCGTCGTCGTGGCGACGCCGCAGGGCGACCTGTCCGCCGTCGTCGGCTGACACCCCGGGCACACCCCCGGCGCGCCCGCTCAGCTCGCCATGTAGGCCGAGCTCATGACCTTGTCGACCGTGATCCGGAGCACCACGCGGTCCGGGTTGGGAGTGAGCGGCCGGTAGCGGCGCGCGTAGCGCGCGACGGCATCCACGACCTCGGCGAGGTCGGTCACGATCTCGACCGTCCCCTCGAGCGTCATCCACCGTCCCCCCTCGACCTGGCAGACCGACGCGCGCGCCGGCTCGCCGCCCGGGCCGCGACGACCCGCGTTCCGGGCCTTCACGGAGCGCCGGTTGGTGGTGATCCGCACGACGCCGGCGTCGTCGTCCCACGTGAACGCGACGGGCACGACGTGCGGCGAGCCGTCCTCACGCAGGGTCGTCAGGGTCGCCAGGTGCCGCTCCGTCACGAAGACGCGCTGCTCGGGGTTGAGGTGGACCACGAGGCCCCACTCTACGAGCGTGTACGGGTTCTCCACGCCGGACCCTGCGGACTTCCCCGATGCCACGACGCCGCCGCGGTCCCTAGCGTCGGTGGCACCCGTCCGTGGAGGTGAGCCATGACCGCACGCCGTGCGTCCGCCCTGGTGGCAGCGATCGCCGTGGCAGGAGCCGCGGCCCTCGCGGCCGTCCCCCTCGTGCTCGCCCAGTCCGCGGGCGCCGCGACCGCGACGTGCACCGCGCCCGCCTGGGCGGAGGGCACGACCTACACCGCCGGCACGCAGGTGACCTACGCGGGCCACACCTACACGGCGCGCGTCACGCACACCGCCTACGCCGGTGCCGGCTGGACGCCCTCGGCGACGCCGACGCTCTGGTCCGACGGCGGCGCCTGCACCGGGTCGCCGTCCGGGACGGGGTCGACCTCCCCGACCTCGTCGCCGACCCCGACCGGGACCCCCACGCCGACGGCGACCACCACCCCCACCACCCCGCCCGACGGCGGCTGCGCCACCCAGGCGCGCCCGACGGGGAAGGTCCTCCAGGGCTACTGGGAGAACTGGGACGGCGCGTCGAACGGGGTCCACCCCGGCCTCGGCTGGATCCCGATCACCGACACGCGGATCGCGCAGCACGGCTACAACGTGGTGAACCTGGCGTTCCCCGTCATCCGCCCCGACGGCACCGTGCTGTGGGAGGACGGCATGGACGCGGGCGTCAAGGTGCCCACGCCCGCCGAGATGTGCGCCGCCAAGGCGAACGGGCTGACGCTCCTCCTGTCGATCGGCGGCGCGACCGCGGGCATCGACCTGAGCTCGTCGACCGTCGCCGACCGGTTCGTCTCGACGATCGTCCCGATCCTCAAGGCCAACCACTTCGACGGGATCGACATCGACATCGAGACCGGCCTCTCGGGCAGCGGCAGCATCGGGACGCTGTCGGCGTCGCAGGCCAACCTCGAGCGCATCATCGACGGCGTCCTCGCCCAGATGCCCGCCGGCTTCGGCCTCACGATGGCTCCCGAGACCGCCTACGTCACGGGCGGCTCCGTGACGTACGGGTCGATCTGGGGCGCGTACCTGCCGATCATCAAGAAGTACGTCGACGACGGCCGCCTGTGGTGGCTCAACATGCAGTACTACAACGGCTCCATGTACGGCTGCGCGGGCGACTCGTACGGCGCCGGCACCGTCGAGGGCTTCACGGCGCAGACGCGCTGCCTCGCGAACGGGCTGACGATCCAGGGCACGACCGTCACCGTGCCCTACGACAAGCAGGTCCCGGGGTTGCCTGCGCAGGCGGGCGCCGGCGGCGGGTACCTGGCTCCGTCGCTGGTCGGCCAGTCGTGGAACGCGTTCGGCGGGCAGCTCAAGGGCCTCATGACCTGGTCCCTCAACTGGGACGGGTCGAAGGGCTGGACGTTCGGCGACAACGTCAAGGCTCTCGAGGGCCGCTGACGCCGGGCGCGGCCACGCGGCGACGGCCGCCCCGGACCCCCCGGCGCGGCGACGGCCGCCCCGGGGTTCCGGGGCGGCCGTCGTCAGGGCGTCGCCCGGTCGTGCCCGGGGCGCCGGGCTCGGCCCAGGCGGCTCGCGCCGGGCTCGGACCGGGCGGCTCAGACGAGGCAGCTCGGGCCCAGCAGCGCCTTGAGGTCCCCGAACAGCGCCGGGGTGCGCTCGACGCGCAGCGTGTCCTCGAGGCGCATCACGGTCGCCCGGCCCGGCTCCGTCAGCTTGAGGTGCACCTCGGACGCCCCCGGGTGGGTGCGCAGGATCTCGCGCAGCCGCTCCACGACGGGCTGGGTGCACCGGACCGACGGGAGGCTCACGGTCACCGGCCCGTCGGGCGAGGCCGAGACGTCCGGCAGCGACACCTCCATCGCCTGGAGCTGCATCGTGTCGTCCCGACGACGCACGCGCCCGCGCAGCGTCACGACCGTGTCCTCCGCGAGGATCGTCGAGTACGCGAGGTACGTCTCGCCGAAGAACATCACCTCGACGGAGCCCTCGAGGTCCTCGACGGCGACGGACGCCCACGGGTTGCCGTTCTTCGACCACCGGTGCTGCACGTTCGTGAGCAGACCGGCGATCGTCACGACCGAGCCGTCGGCGCGCTCCTCGTCGGCCAGGAGCGTCGCGATCGTCGTCTCGGCAGCCCGCGAGAGCACGTGCTCGAGCCCCGACAGCGGGTGGTCCGAGACGTAGAGGCCGAGCATCTCCCGCTCGAACGCCAGGCGCTGCTTCTTCTCCCAGTCCGGGAGGTCGGGGACGTCGACGCTGAAGCCGACGGTCGTGCCGTCCTCGTCCGCGGCGAAGTCCGCGAACAGGTCGAACTGGCCCTCGGCCTCCTTGCGCTTGACGCTGATCACCGAGTCGACGGCCATCTCGTGGACCGCGAGCAGCGCCCGTCGGGTGTGGCCGAGCGAGTCGAACGCGCCCGCCTTGATGAGCGACTCGATGGTGCGCTTGTTGCAGACGACCGCCGGCACCTTGTCGAGGAAGTCGGTGAACGAGGTGAACTCGCCCTTCTCCTCGCGGGTCGCGGTGATGGCGTCCACGACGTTCGCCCCGACGTTGCGGATGGCCGTCAGGCCGAACCGGATGTCCGCGCCGACCGCGGTGAAGTTCGCCGCCGAGGAGTTCACGTCCGGCGGCAGCACCGTGATCCCCATTCGGCGGCACTCCGACAGGTACAGCGCCGACTTGTCCTTGTCGTCGCGCACGCTCGTGAGGAGCGCCGCCATGTACTCCGTCGGGTAGTTCGCCTTCATGTAGGCGGTCCAGTACGACACCAGCCCGTAGCCCGCGGAGTGCGCCTTGTTGAACGCGTAGCCCGCGAACGGCACGAGCGTGTCCCACACCGCCTGGATCGCGCCGTCGGAGTACCCGCGCTCGCGCATGCCCGTCTGGAAGGGCACGAACTCCTTGTCGAGGATCTCCTTCTTCTTCTTGCCCATGGCGCGGCGCAGGAGGTCCGCCTGCCCGAGCGAGTAGCCGGCGAGGATCTGCGCGGCGCGCTGCACCTGCTCCTGGTACACGATCAGGCCGTACGTCTCGCCGAGGACCTCCGCGAGCGGCTCCTCGAGCTCCGGGTGGATCGGGGTGATCTCCTGCAGGCCGTTCTTGCGCAGCGCGTAGTTCGTGTGCGAGTTCATGCCCATCGGACCCGGCCGGTACAGCGCGATGACCGCGGAGATGTCCTCGAAGTTGTCCGGCCGCATCTGGCGGAGCAGCGCGCGCATGGGGCCGCCGTCGAGCTGGAACACGCCGAGCGTGTCGCCCCGGGTCAGCAGCGCGTAGGTCGCCTCGTCGTCGAGCGGGACCGACTCGATCTCCACCGGCTCCTTGCCGTTGGCGACGATGTTGCCGAGCGCGTCGTCGAGGATCGTGAGGTTCCGCAGCCCGAGGAAGTCCATCTTGATCAGGCCGAGCGTCTCCGACGTCGGGTAGTCGAACTGCGTGATGATCGCGCCGTCCTGGGGGCGGCGCATCGTCGGGATGACGTCCGTGAGCGGCACGCTCGACATGATGAGCGCGCAGGCGTGCACGCCCCACTGACGCTTCAGGCCCTCGATGCCTCGCGCGAGCTCGACGACCCGCTGCGCCTCGGGGTCCGCGTTGTGGAGCTGGCGGAACTGCTCCGCCTCCGCGTACCGCGGGTCCTGCGGGTTGAAGATCCCGCCCAGCGAGATGTCCTTGCCCATGACGGCGGGCGGCATGGCCTTGGTGAGCTTCTCCCCCATCGCGAACGGGAAGCCCAGGAGGCGCGAGGAGTCCTTGAGCGCCTGCTTCGCCTTGATCGTGCCGTACGTGACGACCTGGGAGACCCGGTCGTCGCCGTACTTGTCCGTCACGTACTTGATGACCTCGCCGCGCCGGCGCTCGTCGAAGTCCACGTCGACGTCGGGCATGGACACGCGCTCCGGGTTGAGGAAGCGCTCGAAGATCAGGCCGTGCTGCAGCGGGTCGAGCTCGGTGATGCCCATGACGTACGCCGCCATCGAGCCCGCCGCGGAGCCACGCCCCGGCCCCACCCGGATGCCCTGCTCCTTGGCCCAGTTGATGAAGTCGGCCACCACGAGGAAGTACCCCGGGAAGCCCATCTGCAGGATGACCTCGGTCTCGTACTCCGCCTGCTTGCGCGAGGCCTCCGGCACGCCGTCGGGGTACCGGCGGTGCAGGCCCGCCTCGACCTCCTTGACGAACCAGCTCGTCTCGTCCTCGCCCTCGGGCACGGGGAACCGCGGCATGTAGTTCGCCGACGTGTCGAACGTGACCTCGCACTGCTCGGCCAGGCGGAGCGTGTTGTCGCACGCCTCCGGCAGCTCCGCCCATACGCGGCGCATCTCCTCCGCGGACTTCACGTAGTAGCCGTCGCCGTCGAACTTGAACCGGTCCGGGTCGTCGAGCGTCGAGCCCGAGTTGATCGCCAGGAGCGCCTCCTGCGACGTCGCGTCCTCCTGGCGCACGTAGTGCAGGTCGTTCGTCGCCAGCAGCGGCGCGCCGATCGTCTCCGCGAGGCGCAGCAGGTCCTTGATCACCCGCCGCTCGATGTCCAGCCCGTGGTCCATCAGCTCGACGTAGAAGAACTCCTTGCCGTAGATGTCCTGCAGCTCGCCCGCGACCCGGACGGCCTCGTCCCACTGGCCCAGGCGAAGGCGGGTCTGGATCTCGCCCGACGGGCAGCCCGTCGACGCCGCCATCCCGCCCGCGTACGTCTCCAGCAGCTCGCGGTCCATGCGCGGCCACTTGCCCATCTGCCCCTCGAGCGACGCCATCGAGCTCGCCCGGAACAGGTTGTGCAGGCCCTCGTTGTTCCGGGCCCACATCGTCATGTGCGTGTACGCGCCGCGCGCCGAGACGTCGTCCGACTCCTGGCCCTGCTGCCCGAACCGGACGCGGGTCTGGTCGAACCGGCTCGTCCCCGGCGTGATGTACGCCTCGACGCCCAGGATCGGCTTGATCCCCTTCGCCGTCGCCTTGCTCCAGAAGTCGAACGCCCCGAACAGGTAGCCGTGGTCCGTGATCGCGATCGACTTCTGGCCGAGGCGTTCCACCTCCGAGAACAGCGAGTCGAGGCGGGCCGCGCCGTCGAGCATCGAGTACTCGGTGTGGACGTGGAGGTGGACGAAGTCTTCCCCGGTCGGCATGGGGTCGAGTCTAGGTGGGGGCGCCGACATCGTCGGTCACCCCGAGCGGCGTGGCCGGGCGAGGCGACGGAGGCCCGCGGTGCGTCGGTGGCGGTTGCGAGGATCCTCGCATGACCGCACGCCGTCCCCGGCCCGTCGCCTCGCTCGTCCTCGAGGCCGAGGCCCCCGGCACGACGGCGGCGCGGCTCGCCGAGCTGGCCCGGCACCCGTCCGCGACGGTACGGCAGGCGGTCGCCGAGAGCCCCGCGATCGACGACGACACCCTGCTGCTGCTCGCCCGCGACGACCGCGAGCTCGTCCGCGCCACCGCCGCGGTCGGCGCCCGGGGGCGGCCCGGGGTGGAGCACGACCTCGCCGCCTCGCCTCACCCGTGGGTCCGCGCGATCCTCGCGGGCGCCTACGTCCAGGACCGCGACCGGTCGCTCGCGCGCGCGACGCAGGAGGTGCTCGCGCGCGACACGTTCCGCGAGGTCCGCGTCCGGACCGCCGGGACGACGTCGTACCGCGACCTGTTCGACCTGCTGCTCGGCGACCCGGACCCGGAGGTCCGCGGGGCGTGCGCGACCAACCCGCGAGCGACCCGGGAGGACGTCGACCGGCTCCTGGCCGACCGCCAGGCGCACGTCCGCGCCGTCACGACGTCCAACGGCCCGGACCGGGCCTTCCCGGACCGGGAGCAGACGCTCCGGGCCGCCCGCGACCGGTCGCTGCACGTGCGGTCGGCCGCCCTGGACCGAGGCGTGGCGTGGGCGGAGGTCGCCCGGCTCCTCGTCGACGACGCCGACGAGCACGTCCGGCGGCGGGCGCGCGAGGTGGTGGCAGGCGGACCGGACGTGACCGCGGAGGCCGAGCGCTTCCGGCGCGCCGAGGCGCTCCGTGCGGTCCCGCCCGCGTTCGACGGCTGAGGCGTGGGCCGTCCGCCGCTCGCTCCCGGGTCAGCGCGCCGTGTGCGCGCCGCCGTTCACGTGGAGCGTCTGACCCGTGAGGTGCCGCGCGCCGGGCGACGCGAGGAACTCCACGAGCGCGGCGACGTCGTCGGGGACGCCCGGGCGCCCGTCGTGCGTCGCGGCGACGAGAGCGGTGCGACGCGCGTCCGTGAGGCGGCCCTTGAAGTACCCCGTGTCCTCGACGTAGCCGGGCGCGACGCAGTTGACGGTGATGCCGCGCGGCCCGGCGTCGGACGACACGCCCGCCGTCCAGGCCTGGACGGCCGCCTTCGCGACGCCGTACGACGTGCCGGCGTACTCCGCCCCGATGGACCCGACCGTCACGACCGCACCGCCGCGAGGCATGGTCGGCAGCGCCGCCGTCACGACGAGGACCGTGGACAGCAGGTTGGCGTCGAGGTTCGCGCGCCACGCGGCCGCGACGCCCTCGAGCCCGTCGGCCGCGTCGCCGTCGAAGTCGGTGTTGCCGCCCGCGAGCGCCACGACGACGTCGTACGGGCCGGGCTCGCGCGCGAACAGGTCCGCGACTCCCGCGGGCGTCGCGACGTCGCACGCGACGCTTCGCGCACCGGTCTCTGCCGCCGCGTCCGCGAGGGTCGCCGGGTTCCGGCCTGTCAGGACGACCGTGTCGCCCGCCGCGACGAACCTGCGGGCGACCGCGCGCCCGATACCTCCCGAGCCGCCGGTCACGAGGACGGTGCGTGCCATGGTGCTCCTCCGCTCCTGCTACGTTTAGATCTAAACGTAGCGGAGGTGCGCATGTCCGACCAGCCCCCCACCGCGGCCGAGGTCGCCGCCGCCTGGGACCGCGAGCTGCCCGGGGTCGCGACGGGCTCCATCGGCGTC
>Ga0182749_1000946_pt1 | contig 23997 bp, 24 predicted proteins | sample eDN3rd37CKraftMG_FD_128875 | JGI IMG/M metagenome (GOLD analysis project Ga0182749, IMG submission 128875) | Enriched Miracle-Growth compost microbial communities from Emeryville, California, USA - eDNA 3rd pass 37_C Kraft MG (version 2) (version 2) ...
GAACGAACGATCAACTGGGCGGAAGCCGAGAAGATCGTGCTCGGCGCTTACAGCGGCTTCGCACCCGAGATGGCGACGATCGCAAAGCAGTTTTTCGACAAGCGATGGATCGATGCGCCTGTGAAGCCGGGCAAGGCTCCGGGCGCGTTTTCGGCGTCGACCGTTCCGTCCGTTCATCCGTACGTGATGATGAATTATCTCGGCAAACCGCGGGACGTGATGACGCTCGCCCATGAATTGGGGCATGGCGTGCATCAATGGCTGGCGCGTGCGCAAGGTCCGCTTCTCGCGCCGACACCGTTGACGCTTGCCGAGACGGCCTCGGTCTTCGGCGAAATGCTGACGTTCAGGGCAATCCTTGCCGAAACGAAAGACAAGCGCGAGCGCAGGGCCATGATCGCCGCGAAGGTTGAGGACATGCTCAATACGGTCGTGCGCCAAATCGCGTTCTACACCTTCGAACGCAAAGTTCACGAGGAGCGGCGTAAGGGAGAGCTGACCTCCGACCGCCTGAACGCGATCTGGCTCGAGGTGCAGGCCGAGAGTTTGGGACCGGCAATCGATCTGAAGCCCGGCTATGAAGTCTTTTGGACGTATATTCCCCACTTCATCCATTCGCCGTTCTATGTCTACGCGTACGCCTTCGGCGATTGCCTCGTAAACTCGCTTTATGGCCTCTACGCCGAAGCTCACCCCGGCTTCGTTGCCAAATATTTCGATCTGTTGAAGGCTGGTGGCTCGAAACACCACTCCGAGTTGCTGGCGCCGTTCGGCCTCGACGCGCGCGATCCGGAATTCTGGAAGAAAGGTTTAGGTGTCATCGAAGGCATGATCGACGAGCTAGAAACGATGACCTGAGTGCATATAGGGCACGCTCATCAAAAAATACCGGTGTGGGCGGCAACGAATTAGCAACATGATGCATTGTCAAGCGGTCGCAGGGGAAGCGAGCGCGATTTTGCCGCTTCCCATTGCGAGCCGCCGGGAGTAGACACCCGCCACTTTGCTGCGTTGCAGCTTCTCGACAGCTTGAGGTGCCTGAATGGCACAGCCGCAAGCCTCTTTCCAAGCCGCTGAATTTGGCGCGGCGGAGGGGCAGGACAGCAAGAATTTCTGGGCTTTAGCTTTGGGGTCCGTGGGTGTCGTCTTCGGCGACATCGGCACAAGCCCGCTTTATGCCTTCAAGGAAGCGATCACCGCCGCGTCGCGCGACGGCACGGTGGCCGAAGCCACGCTCGGCGTTTTGTCGCTGGTCTTCTGGAGCCTGACCTTCGTCGTAACGATGAAGTACGTCTTGCTTCTGCTTCGCGCCGACAACAAGGGCGAAGGTGGCATGTTCGCGCTCATGGCTCTCGGCCAGTCTGTCGCCAAGCGCAGCGCGCCTTTGCTTGGCGCTTTGGGGATTGCAGGCGCATCGTTCTTTTATGGCGACGCGGTCATTACGCCCGCCATTTCGGTGCTATCTGCTGTCGAAGGCCTGAGGCTGATTGCGCCGCAGTTTGATGTTGCCGTCATCCCTGTCGCCCTGGTCGTGCTTGCCATCCTGTTCTGGATGCAGTCGCGCGGCACCGATCGAGTAGCGCGCTTCTTCGGCCCGGTCATGGCTGTTTGGTTTGGAGTCCTGGCGCTCGGCGGGCTGATGCACATCGCCGACAATCTTCATGTTTTATATGCGCTCAATCCCTTCTACGCCGTCGAGTTCGTCTACGAGCACGGCGTTCTCGGCCTGACGGTCATGGGCCTCGTATTCCTGGCCTGTACGGGTGCGGAAGCTCTTTACGCCGACCTCGGCCACTTCGGCCGCCGTCCAATCACGGTGTCCTGGCTCTACTTCGTCATGCCCGCGCTGGTACTCAACTATTTCGGCCAAGGCGCGCTGGTGATGAACGATGCCGCCGCCGTCGAAAATCCGTTCTATCGGCTTTATCCCGATTTCGCGCTGATCCCGATGCTCATCCTATCGACGTTCGCGACAGTGATTGCGAGCCAGGCCGTGATCACCGGCGCATTCTCGTTGACGCGACAGGCCATTCAGCTCGGTCTCATCCCGCGATTTGAAATCCGCCATACGTCGGAAAGCATGGCCGGGCAGATCTACATGCCAAGAGTGAATTGGCTGCTTTTCCTCGCCGTCCTTATCGTCATCTTTGCCTTCCGCACATCCTCCAATCTCGCCTCGGCCTACGGCATTTCGGTTACGGCCGCTATGGTCATCGACACGATGATGGCGTTCTTCGTCATCTGGAAGTGTTGGAAATGGCCGTTGTGGCGTGTCGTTCTGATCGTCTTGCCGATTTTGCTCATCGAGCAGTCATTCTTCGCGGCCAATATCCTGAAGGTTCTCGAAGGCGGCTGGGTGCCGCTGGTAATCGCGGGCATGCTTGCAATCATCATGTTTACGTGGGTCAAGGGCACACGCCTCCTCGCCAAGCTGACGAAACGCAATGAAGCTGATCTCGACTGGCTGGTGCGCAAGCTCGAGGCGAAACCTCCGCAGCGCGTTTCCGGCACCGCCGTGTTCCTGACCGGCGACCCGTATGCCGCGCCGACGTCGATGATGCACAATCTGAAGCACAACCGCGTCATGCATGAGCGCAATATCCTTTTGTCGATCAGGACGGAGGAAACGCCGCGTGTCGCAAGGCATGAGCGGATTTCGATCGAGCGCATATCGGACAACTTCATCCGCATTATCGCGCGCTACGGCTTCATGGAGACGCCGAGCATACCGAAGATCCTCGAGCACGCCCGCCGCAAGGACTGCAACATCGATATCGGGGCGACATCGTTCTTCTTGTCACGGCGGTCGTTGCGCATGACGCCGAAATCCGAGCTGCCGCGTTGGCAGGAACGCCTGTTCATCGCACTTGCGGCCAGCGCCGAAGATGCGACGACCTATTTTCAGATTCCAACTGATCGGGTCGTCGAGGTCGGGACCCAGGTCGCGGTCTGACGGGTCCGATTCGCGTGATTTGAAGGCTCTGGCGGATCTACTCGGCGTGCGGGGCGAAAAGCCACATAGATCAAAAGTCAATACCTGCGACGACTTGAAGCTTGCTAAGTCTTAGGATACCTACGCTTGGACAAATTTTTTTCTAAGCCGCATCCGGGGAGATGAAAACGTGAGTGTCGACATTTCTAAGGGCCATCCGGCCATGGACTACGCAGAGCATCAAAAGACCTACGCGGGGTTTCTGCGTTTAACGAAAATTGCCATCGTTTTTCTGGTCCTTCTCCTTGCCGGCATGAAATTCTTCTTGGTCTGAGCCCGCGGGCTTAGCCGTTCAGGTGAATTCATGCGGGCAGGCCTCCCAAGGGTCTGCCCTTTTTTGAACCCGGGCCGCCGGGACATCACTCAATTGGGCTGAGACATGGTCACGATAGCTGTCACCAGTGAATCGGAGGAGGAGCCGCGTGTTGCGGTTTCGCCTGATACGGTGAAGAAATTCGTCGCGCTCGGCGCCAAGATGCGTATTGAAGCGGGCGCCGGTGCGAAGTCGCGGTTTTCGGACGACGCCTATCGCGCCGCGGGCGCTGAAATCGTCAGCCGGCCCGAAGCGCTCTATGGAGCCGACATCCTTCTGACGGTCCGCCGGCCTGCGATGGAAGAAGTCGCGGCGCTGAAGCCGGGCGCCATCGTCGCCGGAATGGTCGATCCCTATGGCGACCGCTCCGCACTGGCGGCACTGGCCGGTACCGGTGCAACGGTGTTTTCGATGGAGTTCATGCCGCGGACGACCCGCGCTCAGTCAATGGACGTGCTGTCGAGCCAGGCGAACCTCGCCGGATATAAAGCCGTCGTCGATGGCGCTGCGATGTTTGGTCAAGCACTTCCGATGATGATGACCCCAGCGGGTACCGTTCCGGCAGCGAAGGTGTTCATCATGGGCGTGGGTGTTGCGGGCCTGCAGGCGATCGCGACGGCTCGGCGTCTCGGTGCGCAGGTGACGGCGACGGACGTCCGTCCGGCAACGAAAGAGCAGGTGCAGTCCCTCGGCGCCAAGTTCATCGCGGTCGAGGATGATGAATTTAAGCAGGCGCAGACGGCGGCCGGCTATGCGAAGCCGATGAGCGCCGAATATCAGGCCAAGCAGGCCGAGCTCATTGCCCAGCACGTCAAGACGCAAGATCTCGTCATCACGACGGCGCTGATCCCCGGCCGGCCCGCGCCGAAGCTTATTACGCGTGCCATGATCGAAAGCATGAAGCCAGGCGCGATTATCGTCGACCTCGCGGCCGAACGCGGCGGCAACACCGAGCTGACGGAGCCCGGAAAAACCATCGAGACGCCGAACGGCGTCAGGATTTTCGCGCCGCTCAACCTCGCGGGCAGCATCGCCGTCAATGCTTCCAGTCTCTATGCGCGGAACCTGTTGGCGTTCCTGGAGACGATGATCGACAAAAAAGAAAAGACGCTTGCGATTAACTGGGACGACGATTTGATCAAGGGCACGCTGGTCGCCAAGGGCGGTCAGCTCGTGCATCCGAACTTGCAACCGCAGGCAAGCTAGTTCGGCCTTCATCTATCTCCCCTCCCCAGCGGGGAGGGGTCAGGGGTGGGGAGAAGCCACGAGAGAAATGTCGAATGACGAGTGAGATAGGAACCGCGGGTACTGACATGTCGAATGAAACCGTTCGCCAAGCTCCCCACCCCACCCCTAACCCCTCCCCTCGTAGGGGAGGGGAATTTGAGCGGCTATCAAAGCTCATTGCATCGGCGCTTGTCGTGACGGCGTTGACCGCGACATCTGCGTTCGCGGAAGGCGGCGGCCACGTCAGCCCTTCGGTCTACGAGTTCATGGTCTTCGTCATCGCGGTGTTCGTCGGCTACTACGTCGTCTGGTCCGTTACGCCGGCTCTGCACACGCCGTTGATGAGCGTCACCAACGCGATCTCTTCCGTCATCGTCGTCGGCGCGTTGCTCGCGGTCGGCGTATCTCTGACGACATCCGATAGCTCCGTCGCCAAGATCTTCGGCTTTCTCGCTCTGACGATGGCGTCGGTAAACATATTCGGCGGCTTCCTCGTCACCAATCGTATGCTCTCGATGTACAAAAAGAAGGACGCGCCGGCGAAGAAGGACGGCTGACGCCGCTTCTCGCAATCCTAACGATCTGAAAAGCAGCATGAAGAACTAGGCCGGGGAACGATCCACATGTCCGCAAATGTCGCCGCACTCTTCTACCTCGCCGCGGGCGTGCTTTTCATCCTGGCGCTCCGAGGCTTGTCGAGCCCAGCAACCTCTCGCCGAGGAAACATGTTCGGCATGGTCGGCATGACCATCGCGATCCTGACGACGCTGGGGCTCGCGGCACCGACAGCGACCTCGTGGATCCTGATCCTTCTCGGCCTCGGCATCGGCGGCTTCATCGGCGCCAAGACGGCGCGCGAAATTCCGATGACGATGATGCCGGAGCTGATCGCGGCCTTTCACTCACTCGTCGGCCTCGCGGCCGTGTTCGTTGCCGCAAGTGCTCTTTATGCGCCGTCGGCTTTCGGCATTCTCATCGATCCCGCCCACCCGGCATTGGGCATCAAGGGCGGCAGCCTGTTCGAAATGGCGCTCGGCGTCGCCATCGGCGCGATCACCTTCACGGGCTCGGTCATCGCGTTCGCAAAGCTCTCGGGCCGCATGTCGGGGAAGCCGATTCTCCTGCCGATGCGGCACTTGATCAATGCTGCACTCGGCGTGGTACTGATCCTCGTCATCTATAGCTTCATCCAGTCGGGCGGCTCGGCGTGGCTATTCTGGCTGATCGTTCTCTTGTCACTCACGATTGGCGTCCTGATCATCATCCCCATCGGTGGCGCGGATATGCCCGTCGTCATATCGATGTTGAACTCCTATTCGGGATGGGCCGCCGCGGGTATCGGCTTCACGCTCGGCAATATCGCGCTCATCATCACCGGCGCGCTGGTCGGTTCCTCGGGCGCCATTCTGTCCTACATCATGTGCAAGGGCATGAACCGCCAGTTCCTGTCGGTCATCGCGGGCGGCTTCGGCGGCGAGACGGCTGCAGCAGCGGCGGGCGGCGGCGAGCAGAAGCCTGTCAAGCTTGGATCGGCCGAGGACGCGGCTTACGTCTTGAAGAATGCCTCCAAGGTCATCATCGTGCCGGGCTACGGCATGGCCGTCGCTCAGGCTCAGCACGCGCTTCGCGAAATGGCCGATGCACTGAAGAAGGAAGGCGTCGAGGTGAAGTACGCAATTCACCCCGTTGCCGGCCGCATGCCCGGCCATATGAACGTGCTCCTCGCGGAAGCCAACGTCCCCTACGACGAGGTCTTCGAACTCGAGGACATCAACAGCGAGTTCTCCCAGGCCGATGCCGTCTATGTCATCGGCGCCAATGATGTCGTCAATCCGGCCGCCGAGGAAGACAAAAATTCCCCGATTTACGGCATGCCGGTCCTTCAAGTTTGGAAAGCCGGAACGGTCTTTTTCAATAAGCGCTCGCTGGCCTCGGGCTATGCCGGCATCGATAACCCGGTCTTCTACCGCGATAACACCGTCATGGTGCTCGGCGATGCCAAGAAAATGACGGAAGAGATCGTTAAAGCTTTGGCACACTAGTTCGCTGGCGCCCGACAGGGCTCATCAGCAACACTTGAGCCGTGATCGCGCGCGCCGCGGGCGCGACAGCGAGGCTGGTCTGATATAAGCGCACAAAACTGTGGTTGAGGTCCTGCGTGTTGGCCCCCGTCGCGTCGTCATCTTTCGAAAACGATCTTGAGCGTATCGAGATCCTCGCCGCTACGCCCGTCACTAGCGCCGCGCTCCTCGAACGCAACCTCAACTACATCTACGAACACGCGTCGGACGCACGGCTTCCGGACCACGACGTCCTAGGCCTCGCGAGAGCCGCGCCGGGGCTGATGTATCGCCTCTTCGATTTGCGTATGGGACTGCGCCAAAAGCTCTCGTATTACGAGATGCTGGGGCTCATGACGCCAACTGTGGTGCAAGACTTCCGCAATGTTTTCCGGGTGCTGCGCTACGTTTCCGATATGCTCGGAGAAATCGCGAGCGGTCATCCCCAGCCCGGAGACGGCGGGCCCCCGCTGCGGGGATTTACCGGCAACGGTCCCAACACGCTGATCAACTACGCGTTCTATCGCAACGGCGCGCCGCTGGCGTTCCAATCGGGCGATGTCGTTCTCATGCGCGGAGGAGCCCATAACAACGCCGCGATTGCGCGCCTCGGCGACGTGGACAGCCAGTTCGGGCATATCGGCATCGTCCATATCGATGAGGCAGGCGATCATTGGATGGTCGAAAGCCTGATGGACGATGGCGCGATCATCAATCCGCTGGCCAAGGCGCTTGATCGTGACATCGTTCGCGCCGTGCTTTACCGTCATCGCGACGCCGACCTCGCAGCGCGCGCGGCCAAAAGCATTCACGATCGCATAGCTGCATCGCGAATGAGAGGCGGCAAGCGCATCCCTTACGATTTTTCGATGCGCGCAGCGGAGACCGGCAGCCTCTCTTGCTCGAACCTCGTCCGGCGTGCATTCGAGCAGGCAAGTGGCGGCGCCCTCGTCCTTCCGACGTACCCGACGCGCATCGTCCAGAAAAATCGCGACTTCCTGGATCGCGTCGGCATCGCGGCCGAGACGACATTTGCACCCGGCGATATCGACATGGAATCAAGTTTCGATCTCGTCGCCGAGTGGCAGGATTATCGTGAGACGGCGAACATCCGCCTTCAGGACTTCACCGTGGACAAGCTCTTCGAGTGGATGGATCGCTATAATTACCGCTTCAAAGAAACATCCGCGATCAAGCTTGTATCGGTGTTCGGCCGCTTCTCGTCGCATCTCTCCGAGAACGCGAAGCACGTGCTTTCATCCGCATTCCCGCGCGTTCCGCCCAATATGCCAAGGAAAACCGTGGCAGCCGTCGCCATGCTGCACAAGACGGCCGAGCCAATCTATCACGAGTTGCAGCGCCTCAATCAGCAGGTCGTCATAGAAACGGGCGTGCCGATGCATGGAGTCGACATTCTCGAGGCGCTCGACGCGATGCGCGCGCGACATGAAAACCGTATCGGATACTTGGTGCGCCGGGGGTTCCATTAGATACTCGAGCCGCCGGTATATCGCGGCGTTACGTTACGGCCCGAGGCCCCAAGCTTGCTCAAACTACTCGCCATCGCCGCGCTCGCGCTCTACGTCGCCGCGGCTGTCTACATGTACCTTGCACAGCGTCGTTTCATCTATTTTCCGGAAGCGGCGCGGACATCTCCGGCAGCCGCCGGTCTTCCCGACGTTCGCGAACGCATTCTCTCGACGCCTGATGGCGAAAAGATCGTCGCGTGGTACGGCAAGGCGAAACCGGGCGAGCCGACGCTCCTCTATTTCCACGGCAACGGCGGCGCGCTCGAATTCAGAAGCGCAAGCATCCGCCGTTATCTCGACCGCGGCCGGGGCATGTTCATGATGTCGTATCGCGGCTATAGCGGCTCGACGGGCTCGCCGTCGGAAGCGGCGAACGTTGCGGATGCCAAGCTTGCCTACGACCAACTCGTCAAAGATGGCGTTCGGCCTGAGGACATTATTCTCTACGGAGAGTCGCTTGGAACCGGCGTCGCAATCGAGGTCGCAGCCGAAAAGAAGGTGGCGGGCATCATCCTGGACAGCCCATACACGTCGATCGCCGAGCTTGCTTCCGCACTTTACCCTTGGCTACCGGTCAACCTGCTGCTCGAAGATCGCTACGACTCGATCCTTCATATTCGCGACGTGCACGTGCCGATCTTCATCGTGCATGGAGAAGCCGACGACGTGATCCCCGTCGAGATGGCGCGGCGTCTCTTTGTTGCCGGGAATGAGCCGAAAGAGATCGTTACGATCCCCGGCGCAGGGCACGCGATTCACGACGACGTTACGTTCGAGATCATCAACCGATGGATCGACAGACAGCGCGCCATAAAGGCGAATGCCACGAGGTAAACGCGCGACGCTATCAGTAAGAAAAAGGCCCGCGAAGACGCGAGCCTTTTGCAATCAATCCGGAAACCGATTCGGGATTCAGGTCGCGCTGTTGCCGCCCTGGCCACCGCGGAATCCGCCGCCGGCGCCACCTGCGCCCGGACCACGACCGGCGCCCGGGCCGCCTCTGCCGCCTGGTCCGCCACGTGCGGCCGCCGGCTTGCTCGGCAACAGACCTTCGCGCTGCAATTTCTTACGAGCCAGCTTGCGGGCACGGCGCACGGCTTCAGCCTTCTCGCGCGCTCTTTTCTCGGATGGTTTCTCGAAGTGGCCGCGGAGCTTCATCTCGCGGAATACGCCCTCGCGCTGTAGCTTTTTCTTGAGCGCCTTGAGAGCCTGATCGACGTTGTTGTCGCGAACGAGAACCTGCAAGCGGTTGTATCCTCTATAGATTTCTGCTGTTTGAATGCACAAAGACACCGGCTCCGGAGACATTGCCGCCGGAGCCCGCGCTAATTTCGTGGGACCTTCTATCAAACACGGTGAAGATTGGCAATCGGGACGTAGCTGCACTTCTGAGGCAAACCCGCTGGCTTTTCGTGCCTAGTTCCCTCGCCCCATTCTTAATGGCGAGAGGGGTAGGGTTAGCGGCCGCAGCACGCACCGGTCGTGGAGCTGCCCCTCACCCCGACCCTCTCCTCGCAAGCGGGCGAGGGCGCAGTATCCATCGCGATCTCCCCCCGCCCGGGGCTGTGCGCCACCTCCCGGCAAGAGGGAGGGTTAAGCGGAGCGGGTTTCTTCGAACTAGTGCTCGTGCGGCCGAGATTTCTCGAAGGCTGCCTGCTGCGCGGCGCTCGCCTCCTTCTGGTACTTGGCCTGCCATTCGCGGTACGGCATCCCGTAAACGATCTCGCGCGCCTCATCCTTCGAAAGCGCCAGGCCCTTCCCGGCTGCCGCTTCCGCCATCCAATTCGACAGGCAATTGCGGCAGAACCCGGCGAGGTTCATCAAATCAATATTCTGCACGTCGGTCCGGGCGCGCAGATGCTCGACCAGTCGCCGGAATGCCGCGGCCTCGAGTTCGAGCGTTGTCTGAGTATCGAAGGTCTTCATTGCCGTCTCCTCCCGCGCTTCAACTCTAACAACCGAGCGCCATCCCTACCAAGATAGGCATGGATCGTGATACCGGCCAGAGTCGCCGTCCGTCCAGAACCTGCGGCCTTCGATGCCTTGACGCGGGTAAGCCGATTGCGCAAACAGGCGCTCAATAACAAGACCGGCCGGGGAAGCGATATGGCAGACGGTACGAACGGCAGCGTTCGTCGGACATTGAGCGCGCTGTTTGAGGCCGCCTATACGACCGCCCACCCCTCCACGTGCCTGCCGCCACACCTGCCACGCGTGCCCGATGGCGGCCGGATAATCATCATCGGCGCGGGCAAAGGCTCGGCGGCCATGGCCGTTGCGGCCGAGGACCATTACGTTACATCCGGCCAAGCCGCAAAAATTTCCGGCATGATTTCGACCCGCCACGGGTTCGGTCTGCCGACGAAGATCATCGAGATTATGGAAGCCGGACATCCAGTGCCGGATGCGAACTCAGTCACGGGGGCGCAGCGCGCTATCGCGCTTGCCAAGAGTGCCGGACCCAACGATCTCGTGCTTTGCCTCCTGTCCGGCGGGGCATCGGCGATATGGGCAGCTCCGGTTGACGGTGTCAGCTTCGAGGCCAAGCAGGCGCTGACGAAGCAACTCCTCAAGTCCGGCGCGCCAATCTCCGAAATGAACTGCGTGCGCAAACACATTTCGCAGATCAAGGGCGGCAAGCTCGCCGCTGCCGTTTATCCGGCGCGACTGCTGACGCTCGCGATTTCCGACGTGCCCGGCGACAATCCGGACGAAATCGGATCGGGACCGACCGTTGCCGACCGTTCGACGCTTGCCGATGCGCGCGCCGTTCTCGCCAAGTGGAAGATCACTCCCGCACCCGAGATCGGGAAAGCGCTTTCCGACCCGCAGAACGAAACGGTTAAAGCGGGCGATCCGAAGCTCGCCAATTCGAGCTATGAGATCGTGGCGGCACCGAGGGCTTCGATCGAGGCCGCCGGCCGCATCGCGAGCGATCTTGGCTATCGCGTCATGTTTCTCGGCGACGACCTTGAGGGCGAAGCTCGCGAGGTCGCGCGCAAGCATGCCCAAATGGCGCTCGATGCAAAACGAAAAGGCGAAAAAGTCGCGATTATGTCAGGCGGGGAATTGACCGTGACGGTGCGCGGAAACGGTTCCGGCGGTCCCAATCAGGAGTACGCTCTCGGACTTGCGCTCGCACTCGAAGGAACACCGGGAATCGCCGGTCTAGCCGGTGATACCGATGGTATCGATGGCGGCGGCGGAAACGCTGGTGATCCAGCCGGCGCGATGGTTTTCAGCGACACATTGCAACGTGCCGCCGCTGCCAACCTCAATGCTGCCAGGATGCTGGAGAACAACGATTCCACGGGCTTCTTCCGCCCCATCGGCGACCTCATCCTGTGCGGTCCTACACAGACCAACGTCAACGATTTCCGGGTCATTCTCGTCGATCCGTCGTAGGCCGGGGTGGTATCGGCTCGCCGTGCGGCGTTGCCTGGGAGATGCCACATGCAGACGGAGGGCAAACTTGCCGCCACATTTCACTTTGCGCGCCGTTGCGCATCCATTCGTACTGTCGTTGGGGTTCATAATGTCGGCCAGCGTCGCGCACGCCGATCTCAAACTGTGCAATGCGACGTCAAGCCGAGTTGGCGTTGCAATCGGCTACCAGGATAAGTCAGGCTGGGCGACCGAAGGCTGGTGGAACATCGCATCGCAGACGTGCGAAACTCTGCTTAAAGGTGCACTTCCCAGCCGCTTCGTCTACGTCCACGCCATCGACTACGATCGCGGCGGCGAGTGGGGCGGCAAGAGCAATATGTGCACCAACGACAAGTCGTTCGCGATCCGGGGGGTTCAGGATTGCGAGAAACGCGGATATAAGCGCACGGGTTTTTTTGAAGTAGATACCGGCGAGGCGAAGGAATGGACCATCCGCCTTACTGATCCGGCCCAAGGAAAAGCGGAAAAATGAGACGTAACAGGCGGGTCAAGATCGTAGCAACGCTTGGACCCGCGTCTGCCTCCCCGGAAATGGTAGAGCGCCTTTTCATCGCAGGCGTCGATGTCTTCCGCATCAACATGAGCCACTCGACGCACGATGGCTCGAAGACGCTTTACAATACCGTTCGCGCCTGCGCGGCGCGGCACCGGCATCCGATCGGCATTCTCGCCGACCTGCAAGGCCCGAAATTCCGTATCGGCAATTTCGAGACGGGGCGCGTCAATGTTCAAACCGGCGCGATCTTCAAGTTCGATCGCGACGAAACACTCGGCACAAACGAACGCGTTTATCTGCCCCATCCGCAGATCTTCGATGCCATCGAGCCGGGCCACATGTTGGTTCTCGATGACGGCAAGCTCAGAATGCGCGTCATCGAGACATCCAAGGTGCAGATTCACGCCGAAGTCACGACGGGCGGAATGCTTGCGAGCCGGAAGGGCATTTCGATGCCCGACACGCTGCTGCCGATCAGTCCGCTGACTGAGAAGGACAAAGCCGATCTGACGCACGCGTTGAAGCTCGGCGTCGATTGGGTTGCTTTGTCCTTCGTGCAGCGTGCGGAAGACATTCACGAAGTCCGCAAACTCATCGGATCGCGCGCGGCGATCCTGTCGAAAATCGAGAAGCCTTCGGCGGTTGCCGATCTCGAGGACGTCATCGCGGCTTCCGATGCCATCATGGTCGCGCGCGGCGATCTCGGCGTTGAAATGCCGGTCGAGAAGGTGCCCGGCATTCAGAAGAAGATGACTCGCCTCGCGCGCGCCGCCGGCAAGCCGGTGATCATCGCGACGCAGATGCTTGAAAGCATGATCTCGTCGCCGATGCCGACACGCGCCGAAGTTTCCGACGTCGCAAATGCCGTGTTCGACGGGGCCGATGCGATCATGCTGTCTGCGGAAAGCGCCGTTGGACAGTATCCCGTCGAAGCGATCCAGATGATGGACAAAATCGCGATCGAGGTGGAGCACGATCCGATCTACGAGGCGATGCTTTACGCGACGCAAACGGAGCCGCAGCCGACCGGCGCGGATGCCATTGCCGCCGCGGCCTCCGCGATCGCGGATACGGTGCGGCTGGGGGCCCTCGTCTGCTACACGGCGACCGGATCGACGGTGTTGCGCGTCACGCGGGAGCGTCCCGGTATTCCCGTGATCGGACTGACGCCGATCGAATCGACGGCGCGGCGGCTGTCTCTCGTCTGGGGCGTGCAAACGATCCTGACGGGCGACCCGGAGAACCTTTCGCACATGGTGCGCAAGGCCTGCCGCATCGCGTTCGAGGAAGGGCTTGTGAAGGCGCGTGAGGGCGTGCTCATCACGGCGGGTATTCCACTCGGAAGCCCCGGCGCAACGAACATGATCCGAATCGCATTCGTCGACGAGTCCGGCGCGCCGATCGCGGAAGCCGTTTAGGTTAGGGTTAGAATTTAGCGATGGAGAACTGAGGTCGGCGGTTGGCAGTACGGAGGCATCCGTGAGCGATGATCCGAGCCAAGAAACCTATGCGCCGCTCAATACTCTCAAAAGCGTCGTGGACGACGTATGGCTGGTCGACGGACCGGTGATCCGGTTTGGTCCACCGGGACTAAAGATGCCGTTTCCGACGCGGATGACGATCATCAGAACAAGCGCGTCGGATCTTTTCGTTCATTCGCCAACGGTACTGACGCCGGAACTCACGGCGGAGGTCACCAAGCTCGGCCAGCCGCGCTGGATCATCGCGCCGAACCGCCTCCATTACTGGTGGACACCGGACTGGAAGGCCGCGTTTCCCGAGGCCGACGTTTATCTCGCGCCGCGCATCGTGGAACAGGCGGGCTCGCGCATCGACTTCCGGTACTCGGATCTCGATCGCGATCATGGCTATCCCTGGGATGATCACATCACGACGCTTTCCGTTATGAGCAGCTACATGACGGAATTGGTGTTCTTCCACCGCGCAAGCCGAACGCTGCTTCTCACCGATCTGATCGAGAATTTCGAAGCAAAGAAACTATCCTTCGGAATGCGCTTTCTGACGTGGATCGGCGGCTGCATCGATCCCAATGGCAGCATGCCGCGCGATATGCGGCTGGCGTTCAGCAGGCGACGTCCGGAACTACGCGCAGCCGTCAAAAAGATGATCGCGTGGAATCCGGAACGCATCATCCTCGCACATGGCCGCTGGTATGGCTTTGACGGCGCAGCAGAACTCAAGCGCGCATTCAGGTGGGTTCTGAAAAACTAAGCGGTTGCGCCAAGCTCACGCGGGGACCGGAGCCCGGAGTCGCTCAGATGCCCTGGCCTTCGACTTCTTTCTTCAACTCGTCGCGCGCCGTCTCGCCGCCCTCGATATTGGGGTGAACCTTCAAGAGCTGATCGTAAGCTTCAAGCGCCGCTTTCTTTTCGCCCATTAGCGTCAGAATCTTGGCCATGCCATCGAGTGCGCGGAAGTGGTTGGGGTCGAGCGCCAGCGCGCGGCGCAAGTCGCCCAGCGCGGCGGGATAATTGTTGAGCCGGTATTCGATATAACCGCGGTGGCTCCAGGCCTCGGCGTAGTCGGGCGCCAAATCGACGGCCGCGTCGAGCAGCGGCAGCGCCTTTTCGCTTTCGTTCTTCGAGGAAAACTGCTCGGCGCGATCGATCAAAAGATTGACGGTGTCGCCACCGGAAAGCCGCCAAAGCCGTTCGATTGCGGCGCCGATCTCGCCGGCCTGGCGATGGTCGCCCGTCGTTGCGAGATAGGCATAGAGGTTGTCGAGCGTTTTCCGCGCTTCCTCAGGCGTCTTCGGCCAAGGCATGCCCATCATGCCTGGATCGCCCTGCTGGGCCTGCGCCTCGGGAGACGGCGCGGCCTGCGGTGGCGACGGTGCTTGTTCCGGCTGATTTGGCGGGGGCGTGGGCGCCGGCGCGGGACTTTCGGGAAATGGCTGGGTCTTGAGCAGCTCGTCGTCCGCGACCGCGGGCGCAGCGCCCACGACCAGGGTCAATCCAAGCAACAGAATGCGGGCGTGAGAAATCATGCCGCCGACCCTAGTCGAGCAGCGGGGGAACGGTCAAAAGGAGTCTCGTGAAATCGCAGTAACGTCCAGAGCGGCCAAAAGCGGTATTAGCCCTGGCGCGCCTTGAACCTGCGATGCGTCTTGTTGATCACGTAGACGCGACCCTTGCGGCGGACAACGCGATTATCGCGGTGCCGCGAGCGAAGGGATTTCAAAGAGTTTCTAACTTTCATAACGACACCGATTAAAGATGGTGGGCACTAGAGGGATCGAACCTCTGACCCCTACCATGTCAAAAATGACAGAAGCGGGGCTTGTACCCTCGAAATTCCCGGAAAACAAGGGCCTTCCGGCGAAACGTCGCGCTAGAACGGGTTCAGAACTTGTAGGGAACTTGCTGGGACCAAAGGAGAGGCGATGATACATGGCTGACACGCGGTTCCCAACGCGGGTTGCAGGATGAGGATGCTGTACTCGGCGGACGTCAGGAAGGTTCTCCTCGGGCCTGATTGCGCTCGAAGATGAAATGTCGGGATGTCAGCTGAAAGCGGACATCGGCTCTTAGTCGCGGTGGGCCGGAAACGGAAGTCTATGAAAAGGCGCCCGGCTCCCGCCTAAATCACCTGAGCGAAGGAACCGGGCATTCCTTTGCTTACCCATGCGCATCCTGATCGGGGATCATCTGGTAGGCGACCATCAGCAGCCCCATGAGGACAGCTGATAGGACGCCTGCGAGGCTTCCGATCAACACGGGCTCCGTCGTCGCCGCGAGTCCAGTAATCTGGTAGGCGACGAGGCTGCCCGCCAGCGACGCAACCGCAGAGTATACGGTGACCACGAGCGGGGTGCCCGCGTCCTTAACCCCCGCGACATCCCAGGCGCGAATGAGCAGCGTGTTGCGGACGATCCCTGCGATGACAGTGCCGAGAAAGCCTGCAATGAGAGCGAGCACCACGGGGCTGACGGCGCTCTCGAGGACCATGCCCGTTGCGGCGCCTATTCCCGTTGCCACAAGGAAAACGACCAACAAGCTCGCGGTTGTGACGCCCGACAGATTCGTCGCATCGCGCCATCGCGTCGAGTCATTTGTTGCGACTCTAGACATGATATACCTCCTTTCCTGTCGCAAAAGAGTGATGAACGACAGTGCGTCGACTTGGCCTCAGCGCCTGATGCGAAGGAGGAAGAGCAGGCTCAAAAGGAGTCGGCTCCACGCTAGGGCTTTCGGCAAGTCAGAACGGAGCACTTTCGTTCTCCTGTCTTTGCTGCGCGGAACATCCGCGCACGAGCGCGAGTCCTCCGCCGACTTTCTTAAGCCGCCTTGACCTCGATTCTGCGCACCGCGCTTTGAACCTCCGGCGGCTTTGGAATGCGGACGGTCAGGACGCCTTTGTCGTACTTGGCCTCAATGTTCTCGTCCTTGACCTCGAACGGCAGACGCAGCGAGCGCGAGAACGATCCGAAACGGCGCTCCATGTAATGCGCGTCGCCGTTTTTCTCTTCGTGCTCGGCCTTCTTCTCACCCTTGATGGTGAGCACGTCGCCTGCGAGCGTCACCTCGAAGTCTTTCTCGTCAAGACCCGGCAGCTCCGCGCTCACCACGACCTCCTCATCCGTCTCAGCTACGTCGAGGGCCGGAGCGAGGGCATGCCAGTCGCCGGCAAACGGCCGCGAGAGGGGCCAAGCGATGCCGCTGGCAAAGTCGTCAAATACGCGGGCCACTTCTCGTCGGAAGTCAGCAAAGGGATCAAAGATGTCTGCCCTTCTGGCCGGCGTTTCGGACCTGTTCCGCCAGGGAACGAGTGTTTTCAAGTCAACCATGACTGTACCTCCATTCTGTCAAATGCCATCTGAGACGCGGGCATCCGTGCCGCGAAGAACGCGCATGCGGGAACCCCGCATGGTCATCCCCGCAGCCGCGAGTCTGCGGACGGTTTCGCGATATCTCTCACGGGGCCGGCGCCGTGCTGGCGGCTCGATCACGCGATAGTCGAGGCCCTGCCGTTCGGCGTAAGCGACGGCCGTTGCGAGGGTCGGAAAGCGCAGGCGAATCTGGGCGAAGGGGTTGTCCGTAGCTGTCCAGCCCATCAACGGCTCGATCGTCCGGCGCCCGGAAGGCTCGAATTCAAGAACCCACGTCCGGGACTGTGCTCGCCCCGGCTGCATAGCGGACGGTGATGGTCGGTATATACGGCAGGGGGGTACGCCATACGGAAAGCCGCGCCAATTCAATTCGCGGGTTGCCGTGTTGCTTTGCGGGTGACCTACCGTTGGTCGTTGGACAAGCGCGGATGTGTCGAGAGTCGCCATAGCTATCCTCCCAATGAGCGATACCTACAGAAACCATGTTCGGGCCCCCGAAATGGGCTGCCCGCCGAGCTAGCTAGTTTCGCGGTGTCGGTTTTCAAGCCGCCCGCCAAAAAAATTTCAGCCCCAGGGCAGGTCGTGGCGCATCACAAGGCCGTCAAGTACGAGTCTGGCCCGCGCGGCCAACATTTTACTCCACGAGCTCATCCCCATGAGGTCCGCATGCGGAACCCATCAGTGCTTGAAGTCGAACTGATAATCCTGAAGCTGATGATACAAAAGCTCTGTCATGCCCTTGGCATCTGTCGGGCGGCCAAACAAATGTCCTTGGGCCCGGAGGCATCCAATGCTCATCAGGAAATCGGCTTGGGCGTCATCTTCAACGCCTTCGGCGATGGAAGCAATTCGAAGGTCTTCGGCGAGCCGCACAATTGAGCGAACTATCGAAGCATGCCGTTGCTGGTTCGCAACTTTCGCAACAAACTCTCGTGGTATTTTGAGACGATCAACCTCGCATTCTGCCAGATAGGCTAAAGTCGAATACCCAGTTCCGAAATCGTCGAGAGCAATTCGCAAGCCGAGCGCCCTGAGGTGCTGTATCGTTTTAATGCTGCTCCGCTCCAACAAGACCATTTCGGTGAGTTCCAACTCAACATTTTCCGGCTTGATGTCCCATTTATCAAGACTACTACTGATGTCCTCGACGATCTCAGGTCGTCGAAATTGAACCGGCGAGACGTTCACGGCAATGGTGGCAGGCAAGACGCCCAGCTCCTGCCACGTCTTAGCTTGCCTGCATGCGTCGTCAAAAATCCATTTGCCGAGAGTGACGATGAGACCCGTCTTTTCCGCCATTGGAACAAATTCCTTAGGCGGTACAATTCCACGTTCTGGTTTGTGCCAACGTACAAGGGCCTCAAGCCCTATGATTTTCCGCGTGGTCAGTTCTATTTGGGGCTGGTAGTAAAGCGCGATCTCGCCTTGCCTAATTGCACGGAGTAGCTCTCCCAACACGTCACGTCTCCGTTCATTTGGTTTGACGATGCGCTGAAGCCAACAATTCTGTGCTTGATGCCCGCGAGGTCGGCGACACGAAAATTGAGCGTGCTCCATTTTCGCTCGCCGACCATCCCCCCTGCCAGTCTCCAAGTTCGGGCGGCCCTACCTTCAGTAGATAGTTCTTCGCCCGGGATCGCGTTCGGCTTTGATGACAGTTTCTGTCGGCTATCTAAGAACGTGGGGCAAAAAATGCTTTGGGACGAGTTCCACCGCACTCTTGTGTCGGGCGGATAGGCGCGATCTTTAGACAGCTGCCACACGTACGAGCTATCCAAATCCCTTTTTCCGGTCACGCCCGCGCACCCAGAATACCGGGCCGAAAGGATGGAGACAGCGAATGCCACCGCGTCTCGATAAGGTTCGTAGCCCAGCCCGCCTTCTACTCGCTTACGGAAGTACAGGTTTGCAGGAGACGCGGACTGTTAACGAGTTTTTTCCCCCACTATGTAACGGGGACTTATATGGCCAAGCATATACTGCCAGTGGGCATTGCGGGCGCACAGCCAAGAGATCTGATGCGCTCGAAGGGAAGACTCCGACAAGAGCGCCAACGGATTTTATGGACACGGTATTTTCAACGGATGATGTCCACCCGCGAGATCGTTTTGATTACTGGCACGACGTAGCCTGCAAGACGATCATTGAACATGATTCAAGGGCCGAGCACCCCGCGCGCTTCGCGGCCCACATCCGCGCGGCATCGTTGGGAACATCCGAAGTCGTTCTCTTTGGCAACAGTCCTATGACCGTACGCCACGCTACGAAGCACCTCTCCCACACACGCGATGATCAGATTTTCCTTTGCCAACAGGTGGCAGGAGAACTTGCGCTCGAACACGAGGCCCGCGACTGCCGTCTGACGCCGGGCGCCCTGACTTTGCTCGACCCGAGACTGCCCTACGAGGGCACATTCTCCGGTGGGTCAGAGTTATTGGTCTGGAAATTTCCTCGCCGCGAGCTTGAGGCCCGAATGGGTCCCACTCGCGACCTCGTCGGGCGAAGCCTAACGCCCGTTGACGGCCGCAGCTCATTTCTTGCGGCGCACTTATCTCTTGTGAGCGATCACATTGGAAATATCCCATTTAGCGGCACGGGGCAGATCGAATCTCAGATGCTAGATCTTACGGCCTTAGTATTTGCAAATGGGCTCCGACGGGAAGGGAACTCCAGTCGATCCCGGACATTGGTCTGCCTCAACGTCAGAGCAGCTATCGAAGCGCACTTAGCGAATCCTGACCTTGACGCAGCGACTGTAGCGGCGGCCGTTGGCGTCAGCGTGAGATACGCCAATTTGGCGCTGGCCGAGGAGCAGACTTCCATCTCACGCCTCATTTTGGAGAGACGTCTGGAACGCTGCCGGATCGCGCTTGCCGACCCGGCACAATTGCACAGGTCGGTTAGCGAAATCGCATACGGATGGGGTTTTTCAGACATGACCCATTTCGGACGACGTTTCAAACGAGCTTATGGTGTTTTGCCGAGAGACTATCGAAAGATGCAAGATTTAGGCGTTTCCTCTGAGATCGGTCCGTCCAAGAGAAAAGGTTGGCAGTCTGCTAACTGACGGTGCGCCAAATCTGATACATTGAGGCTTTCACGGAATAAGCCACGAACTCGGCCCCATGCCTTCGCGACGCGCTTTCTCGATGAAGGGGTGTAGCCTCAAGCTTTTGAAGGACGCGGATGGTCGGGCCGGTATTCAGATCGTTGACGACGCCTATGGACACCTTGAGGCCAACGCCACCGACCAAGATGTTTTGGATATGGCGTCAGTGATCACCGCTCATATCGATGACACACGGCTGACACACGCAAAACCGCCATTGAAGGAAGAACAAAGAAAATCCGAAAAGACCAAAGAAACCGGTGGTTTCGATGGTGGGCACTAGAGGGATCGAACCTCTGACCCCTACCATGTCAAGGTAGTGCTCTACCGCTGAGCTAAGTGCCCGAAGAAGCGAGCTTCTAGAGGGATTGAACCCTACCGGTCAAGCCCTCCCGACAGGTATATCGGCAAGAGCCGGACTTGCCGCAGGGTTCAGGCGGCAAGCAGGCGATCAACCTCGCGGACCAGGTCCTTGAGGTGGAAGGGTTTCGACAAGACGCGAGCTTCTTTCGGCGGCTGGTTCTCGCTGTTGAGAACGACCGCCGCAAAGCCCGTAATAAACATGATCTTCAAGTCGGGATCGATTTCGCTGGCGCGCCGCGCCAGCTCGATCCCATCCATTTTCGGCATCACGATATCCGTCAGCAACAGCGTGAAAGGCTCGCGCTTCAATCGCTCGTAGGCGTCCTCGCCATTTTCGAAGGCGACGACGTCGTAGTTGGCCTTTTCCAATGCTTTGACGAGGAAACCTCGCATGGAATCGTCATCCTCAGCGAGCAGGATACGGCGCAACGGCAGGCTGGACGGTTTAGCGGGCATGGCAACTCTGAATGATGCGGAACTTGGAACGTAGCCGATACTAACGGCTTCGTCTGGCCCAAACTTGGCCTGAGTTTGGTAAATGGAGCATGAAATTGTGGAGAGTTGCACCGAGGTCGCGCCTTACGAACTTCGAGCCTCGATGCGCGTTGTGATATTGCCGAGGGAGATCAAGTCACGCATGGACTTCGCTGCGGCGCATTGGCAAAGTGGCGTGCTCAAACCGCTAATTTGCCGCGGAAGCAACGCAAGAGGCACTCGCCACTAATGTCCGTACGTTCTCACAGCGTGCCCTCCGCCTTTTTTCCGTCGTTCGATATCCTGTCGCCGCGGGAGCAAACGGCGCCGTTCGTGTTTTCCTCGCCGCATTCCGGACGGCTCTACCCTCCCGAGTTCCTTGCTATTTCAAAGCTTGATCCGAAAACGCTGCGACGATCAGAGGATTGCTTCGTCGATCAGCTGTTCAAACCCGTTGCCGATCTCGGCGCGCCGCTCATCAGCGCCAGATTCCCGCGCGCTTACCTCGATCTCAATCGCGAACCCTATGAGCTCGATCCGGAGCTCGTGAGCGAGGCCTTGCCGCCTCACGCCAATACGCAATCGATTCGCGTTGCCGGTGGTTTGGGGACGGTCGCGAGAATCGTCGCCGACGGAGAAGATATCTATGCGCACCGACTGAGCCTCGACAGCGTGCTTGCGCGAATCGAGCAACTTTACTTCCCGTTTCACGCCGAGCTGTCACGGCTGATCGCGACGACCAACGATAGATTCGGCTACGCCGTTCTGATCGATTGCCACTCGATGCCCTCGGCCGCGATGGCGCCTGGAGGAGCGCAGCGGCCCGACATCGTCATCGGTGACCGTTTCGGAGCGTCCGCCGATCCGCGCCTGACGCTTCTGGTTCGTGACGAATTCCAGCGACATGGTTTCAAAGTACAATTGAACCGGCCTTACGCCGGCGGATATATCACGGAGCACCACGGCCGACCGGCGCACGGTACGCACGCGCTCCAGTTCGAGATCAATCGCGGCCTCTATATCAACGAGCTGACGTTCGAGCCCAACTCGGGCTATGCACGGCTGGCCGAGGCGCTTGCCGACATCGTTCGCAACCTTTTCGCCGAGGTCCCGGGCTTGCTCGATTATCGCGCCGCCGCCGAGTGACGTGGTTAAGCTTGCGCGCAAACGACGGCGGACGCCATAAGCCTCGCAGTCCATCGGCAAAGTGTTGCTGCAAAGAAAAAGGGCCGTTCGATACCGAACGGCCCAAGTCTAGGGAGGAAACGCCCAAGGAGGGCTGCGAGCCGCGAGCAATGCTCACATATCGCACTGCAAAAAGTAGAGATGCACCGCATCACGAGCAAATGCGAATTATGCATGGCTGAACGCCCGAAAATGCGGATCTCGCATAGCTCGTTCGGCCGCGTTCGTCGAGCGAAGCGGTTTCTCTCATAAAGAAAGGCCGTTCGTAAGCCGAACGGCCCAAGTCTAGGGAGGAAACGCCCAAATTGGGCAGCGATAGCAAATCAGCGTATCAATGCAATCGCCCAATGAAGATGGAATGCTTCGGGGGCGGCCGCAATCTCCACGAGTATATCCGTAGCATATTGCCAAATAGATGTATCTAGCGCGCCACAAGTTGCGTTACTAAAAGATATCTATATCAACATTGCTACGTCTTCAAAGTACATGACGGCGCATTCAAAGTCATCGGCAAGCATTTGAAAATACAAGGTGAGCGAGTGCCGGGGTCGTCGTCGGAAGCTGATTTCCAAACCATCGTTCGCGTGGCCCACGAGCTGGCAGATATCTCGGGTCCAGTCGTCCTCAAGTATTTTCGTAAAGCCACGCCTGTGGAAAACAAGGCGGCGGGCGGCGCATTCGATCCCGTCACGAAAGCGGACCGAGGAGCCGAGAAAGCGATTGTGCAGGCCCTGGCGACGCGGCTGCCGGATCATGGCGTGGTCGGCGAAGAATTTGGCGTCAAACCCGGTGCGAGCGCCTATCAGTGGATCATAGATCCGATCGACGGGACGCGATCCTTTATTATCGGCTCGCCGCTCTGGGGGACGCTGATTGGCGTTTTGCGCGGGGGCAAACCGGTTTTCGGCCTAATGGATCAGCCGTTTACGGGCGAGCGCTTCTGGTCGGACGCTCGGGCTTCGTACCTCAGCACGGGCGGCGGCCGCCCCGCGCGGCTCAAGACCAGGTCTTGCACCCGGCTCGAAGATGCGGTGCTCACCTCGACACACCCCGATCTTTTCGAAAGTCCGGCGCAGGCCACGGCTCTGGCTCGCCTCAGGGACGTTGCGCGGCTGACGCGTTACGGCGGCGATTGCTACAACTACTGTCTGCTGGCAGCGGGCTACGTTGACATCGTGCTGGAACCGGCCCTGAAATCCTATGACATCGTGGCGCTAATACCGATCATCGAACGCGCTGGTGGACGGGTCACCACGTGGGAAGGCGGCGATGCTTCCAGCGGCGGGGACGTCATCGCGAGCGGAGACGCGCGACTGCACGAAGCGGCGCTCGAGTTGATCAACTCGAATTGAGCGGCCGGGCTAGGCCTTCTCGGACGACGTTGCCGATATTCCCATGTAGGCGTCGAACGCCGCCCAGAAGCGCTGCCGGATCGCGTCCGTTTCCTGCAGAATCTCGTGTCGTGATCCCGCCATCAGGATGTGCGCCCCGAATTTGAGGTCGACGGCGAAATCCTCGATCGCCTGGGTGGACACGACCTTATCGGCGCCTGCCGCGAACAGGATCATCGGGACACAAACGTACTTCGGATAGTCCGGGCGGAGCAGCATCGCCGTGCTTCTGAGCGCTGCTCTCAACCAGCCTACCGTCGGCGAGCCCAGCGCCAGCTCAGGAGCCGCATCGATGATCGCTTTATTCCTCGACCAGCGCATGTGGTCGTGTGTCAGCCGGTTCGTTGCGAAGTCCTTGAAGTCATCCGGCTCGTCGCCGCCGCCGCGGACATAAGCTCCTGAAAATCCGAATAAGCCGGCGACCGTCGCGTAGGCGCGGGCAATGGGCGGGCTGACGCCTAACATGTTTTCGTGAATGGCGACCATCGGCGACAGGAGCACCATGCGGGTGAAGGGGCTCATTTCATCCTGGGCGTTGCGCAACAGGATGTTGCCGCCAAGC
>Ga0182749_1000947_pt1 | contig 23948 bp, 18 predicted proteins | sample eDN3rd37CKraftMG_FD_128875 | JGI IMG/M metagenome (GOLD analysis project Ga0182749, IMG submission 128875) | Enriched Miracle-Growth compost microbial communities from Emeryville, California, USA - eDNA 3rd pass 37_C Kraft MG (version 2) (version 2) ...
AGCGTCATCGCTTGCGCCGGCCCGAGATCGATACCGTGACCCACGCGCTGCCACACTCTCAATTCCTGATCGATCCGTGGCGCGACGACGGGCGCCGCATATTGCTCGATCCGTGCCGGAATGATCGTTCCACCCGGCTTTAAAAACCGGCGGCGCGCATCGGCAAGCGTGGCGACGATGTTTTCCTCCAGCGCATAGTTTCCAAGCGTCTCGGACACGATGACATCGACGGCGAGATCATCGTTGAACTCGGTGGAATGGCATGGAATGAGATGACACCGCTTGGCCTTGTTCGCCTTGAGCACCTGCGCGGCGACGCCCGCAACCTCGGCGGTCTCAAACATAAAAACGTCCTTCGCGCCAAGCTTGGAGGCCATCAAGCCGAGAAGTCCGGTTCCGGCGCCGATATCCGCGACAACCGTTTTGCCGGGTTCGATCACGGATTTGAGCGCGCGGAAGAAGGCCTCGTTACGCACCTCGTCGGCAATAAGTGTGCGGTGATATTCGATGCGCATGATCAGAGCTTCAGATGTGAGCCCCGCACCTGATAGAGCATCAGAGCGGTCGCGATCGCGAGGTTGAGAGAATCGAGCTTTCCGGACATCGGGATTTTGACGAGCTTCGTGCACACCGCCGCAACGCCGCTCGACAAGCCCGGCCCCTCGCTTCCCATGACGATCAATTGTGGCCCACGATAGTCGGCAGTCCGAAAATCCTCGCGCCCGTCGAGATGCGTCCCGACGACGTCACCCGGCCAATCTTTCGCCAAGGCGACGAACGCTGGCCGCTCCATTTTGGCGATCGGCACGGCGAAGATCGAGCCCATCGTGGCGCGGATCGATTCCAGTGAAAAAGGATCGCACGTCGTACCGACAAGAACGATCCCCGCGCACCCGACGGCGTCGGCGGTTCGTATGATCGTGCCAAGATTTCCGGGATCGCGAATCTCTTCAAGAGCGAGCCACGTTTCCCCCGCGCTGATCTTCGTCGCCTCGGGCGGATCGGCGAACCGCTGCCGGAACACGCCCAGCAGCGTTTGCGGATTGTCTTTCGATGCGAGTTTGGCCAGCACCGCTTCGGAAACTTCTAAAACTTCCGAACCGGCATTCAGCGCGTGAGTCACGAGCCCGCGTCCGATGCCACTCGCCGCCGTTCCGGCCTGATAAACGAGCATCTCTGGAATAAAGCCGTTGTCGCGCGCGGTAACGAGAAGTGAGGCGCCTTCCGCAACAAACAGTCCGGTTTCTTTGCGGACCTTGCGCATCTCAAGCGCACGGATCGCCTTCACACGATCGTTGGTCAGGCTAGTGATCTGCTTCGGCGCGTTCATGTCTGGCCGCTCCAGCGCACGAAAAGCGAGGTCGGCACCAGAGGTCCGCTCGCGGCGCGGACCGCCAATTCTCCGCTTTCGAAGTTGCCGCCTTTGCCGTCGAGTGCATCCTGCATCAACTGATCGAATGCGAGCGCCGACGCACGAATGGCATAGACCGTCAACACCATCGCAGCGTCGCGCGGCGCCAGCAGCTTGACAACGTCTGCCAGCAGCGCTGGCAAATTCTTGAACAAGTCCCAGACCTCGCCATCTGGCCCACGCCCAAACTTCGGCGGATCGACGAGGATCATGTGATAGGTCTTGCCGCGGCGGACATCGCGTGCCGCGAACTTCGCCGCATCATCGAGCAGCCACCGGACCTTGGCGGCATCGAGTTTCGATGCGGCCTGGTTTTCCTTGCCCCACTGGATCGCCTTCTTCGACGCATCGACGTGCGTCACCTCCGCGCCCGCCTTCGCCGCGATCAGCGATGCCGCACCTGTGTAGCCGAATAGATTGAGCACGCGTGGCGTCTCGCCTTTCACTGCCGCGAGCCTTTCACGCATCCATCGCCAATGCGGATCTTGCTCCGGAAACAACCCGAGATGCCAAAGCCCCGCGAGTTTGCAGAGCATGGTGACGTTGTCAGCGGCCACTTCCCCTCCCCCTCGCAGGGTGGGGTTAGGGGTGGGGGGCCGATCTGATCCGAAGGAGCAAGGCACGCGCACCGGCCACGCGTCCGGTACCCGCTTGTCGAGGCGCCACTTGCCCTTTTCATCGTCCTCACCGGACGCGGAAAAAACGGCGTGAGCCTTCGACCATTCCGATTTCGGGAGACGCGGCTGCCAGAGTGCTTGCGGCTCGGGCCGGTCCACGATGACGGCGCCGAAGCGCTCCAATTTGCGCCCGGCGCCACAATCGAGAAGCGTGTAGTCCGCAAAACCTTCGGACGTGATGAGCTGTAGGCGGTCGGGCGGAGGCATAAGAGACGGGAATCCAAGACTGTAAGTCTCGCGGCTTTAGCACGAATGACGCGAATTGCGAGGCCGCCTGCTGGCGTCCGATGTCGCCGGAGTTCGCCGCCTTCACGATCGCTAAGCGTAACGTAACCGCCATGCCACACCTCAAAAAAAAGCAAAAGCGCGCCACCATGCGTCCGCAAATGCTGCCTATGCGCTGAGGTAAGGTGCGCGTCATACGCAGCGGGAGCGAACCTATGCGAATTCATCATCTTATCGCGAGCGCGGCATTTGCGGCGGCGATCGCCGCGTCCGGCGCAGCTTATGCATTCGAAACCACGTCGCTCGGCGGCGCCAATCCGGACGGCTCCGCCCAATTCCAGGATCCGGACCAGCAACACCTCAAGGGCCCACTCGACGGCCTGCAATTCGGGGTGACCTCCGGCGGCTCAAACAGCAACTCGGCTGACGATTCGCGGCCGCCGTGGGAGATTAAGCCGCCGCCACCGAGCCAAAACTTCACTGGCTCTCCGATGGGCGGGCCATCCTGGTTGCGGGCGGGGCAGTAATCGAATCTCAACCGCTACCGCAAACTGAAGTGCGGCGATTACCCAACTTTGGCATTCGGGCAAACGCGCATATTTCACCAGTGCGAAACTGCGGCGGCAAACAGGATCGCCGCATCTGGAAGGTTTGCCTATGCCCCTCCTCAGAATTGACCTCTACCAAGGCCGGACCGAAGCCGAAAAGAAAACGCTGCTCGATGCGCTGCATCGCGCCATGCTCGCGGCGTTCAAGGTGCCGGAACGCGATCGCTATCAGATCGTCCATGAGCACGATCCCGCGACGATGATCATGGAAGACACCGGCCTCGACATTCCCCGCACGGACAAATTCGTCTGCATCCAGGTCACAACGCGGCCGCGCACACGAGAACAGAAAGAACAGTTCTATCGCCTCACGGTCGAAGAACTGCAAAAGAGCTGCGGTATCGCGCCGTCCGACGTGATGATCAATATGGTGACGTGCACAGACGAGGACTGGTCGTTCGGACTCGGCCGCGCTCAATTCCTGACTGGCGAACTTTAAATTCTCTGGGCGTCGTCATCCCCGCGAAGCCCGAATCCGTCCAAGCTGGCGGTGCGGCTAAAATCGGATGCTTGGACAGATCCCCGCCTATGCGGGGATCGCAGTGTCAATGGAGAGTGCGGTTGCGGTCCCACTCTCGGCTTTGCTAATCCAGATCATCTACGACAACGGGCTCGCCGCCGCCTTTGAGCCGTTGCGATAGCGCCGCTTCGATGAACGGATCGATATCGCCATCGAGAACTTCGGCGGGATTGGTGGATTGAGCCCCCGTCCTGAGATCCTTCACCAGCTGGTAGGGCTGCAGCACATATGAGCGGATCTGGTGTCCCCAGCCGATGTCCGTCTTGGCCGCCTGCTCCTCATTCGCCTTCGCTTCGCGCTTCTTGAGCTCCATCTCGTAAAGACGCGCCTTCAGACGCTTGAAGGCAATATCCTTATTCTGATGCTGCGAGCGCTGCTCCTGCGCGAAGATCACGATGCCGGACGGTTTATGCACGAGCCGAACGGCGGACTCCGTCCTGTTGACGTGCTGACCACCCGCGCCCGACGACCGTGCGAACGAAATATCGACATCGGAGGGATTGATGTCGACCTCGATCGTATCGTCGATGACCGGATAGACCGTCACGGACGCAAAGCTCGTGTGCCGGCGAGCATTGGAATCGAACGGCGAGATGCGAACCAGTCGGTGGACGCCCGCTTCCGTTTTCAACCAGCCGAAGGCGTTCTCGCCGTCGATCTCGAACGTGGCCGATTTGATGCCGGCTTCTTCCCCAGCGCTTTCATCGATCAGCTTCACCTTATAGCCGCGCCGCTCGCCCCAGCGCGCGTACATGCGCGCCAGCATCGACGCCCAATCCTGGCTTTCTGTGCCACCGGCTCCGGCATGGACCTCGATGTAGGTGCTCATGGCGTCGGCCTCACCCGACAGCATGGCTTCGACCGAGCGAAGATGCGCTTCCCGATCGATACGCTTCAGCTGAGCTTCGCCTTCGCTGACGCTCGCCTCATCATTCTCGGCTTCGCCCAGTTCGATCAACGTTAGCGCGTCTTCGTAATCGCGCTGCAGACGCTTGAATTCGGCAACGGCATGCTCGAGCGATTGCCGTTGGCGCATGATCTTCTGAGCGTTCTTCGCATCCGACCAGAGGCTCGGATCCTCAGCTTTGGCATTCAGTGAAGCGAGACGATCTTCTGCAGTCTCCCAGTCAAAGAGACCTCCTCAGGAGGGCGATGGCCTCCTTGATGTCGTCTGAAATCTTTTGCGCTTCTGCGCGCATGGAAAACCTCCGGAGCCGGTGCAAACCGGCATGGCGAACGGTACGGAATTAGAGATGGAACGTAATAGTGAGACGCGGCGGACCTGTAAACGCATGTGCAGGGCGCGCGGCAATGCGCGCTGCTACCACAATCCGTTCGGCAAAAGCCCCCCGTCATTTCTCGGTTCTCGTTGCTCCGCAGGCGGCGGTGGAGGCGGAGGCGGCATCCGATCGCGGCTCAAAGGCGGCGCTCCGGCCGACGCGTCGGCCGTCGCATTCGCAAATCCGATCATCGCAGAGCCGTCGTCCGGTCCTTCGTCGGCCTTGAAGGCCTCCATGATGGTGTTCGTATCATCGGCGGAAGCTCTCAAACCCGTCTTAAGATCGACGCGGACAAACTTGATCCCAGGCGGAACGCGAAACGGCTCCGGCGGCGTATTGGTCAGCGCATCCTTTACGAACTCGCCGAAGATCGGCGCCGCAATCATACCGCCCGTGCCACCTCGGCCCATCGGTTTCGGCGTGTCGTAACCCATGTACACGCCGACAACGAGGTTCGGCGTATAGCCGATGAACCAGGCATCTTTTTCTTGATTTGTCGTGCCGGTCTTGCCGGCGATAGGCCGGTTGAGCGACCGCAGCACCTTGCCGGTTCCACGCTGCACAACGCCTTCAAGAATCGAGGTGATTTGATAGGCCGTACGCGGATCGATAACCTGAGGCCGGTCGTCGATCAATTGAGGTTCAGCCTGATTCGCCCAGTGATCCGCGGTGCAGCCCATGCACTGGCGCTCGTCATGCCGCCAGATCGTGCGGCCGTAACGATCCTGAATGCGATCGATCAGCGTCGCCTTCACCTTCTTGCCGCCGTTCGCCAGCATGCAGTATCCGGTCGCCATGCGCAGCAGTGTCGTCTCGCCTGCGCCGAGCGACATTGACAGCACAGGCAGCATGTCATCGTAAATTCCGAACCGCTTCGCGTATTCGATGATGAGCGGCATGCCGAGATCCTGCGCCAGCCGCACCGTCATCTGGTTGCGCGAATGCTCAATGCCGAACCGTAATGTCTCGGGGCCGGTGACGTCCTTCTCGTCGTAGTTTTCGGGCTTCCAGATGTCCTGCCCCGGACCTTGATCAATTTCGATCGGCGCGTCGAGCACGATCGACGTCGGCTTATAGCCGTTGTCTATCGCCGCCGCATAAACGAAAGGCTTGAAGGACGATCCCGGCTGTCGCTTCGCCTGAATCACGCGATCGAACTGGCTAAGATCGTAGGAGAAACCGCCGACCACCGCGAGCACGCGTCCCGTATAGGGATCCATTGCAACCAGACCGCCGCCGATCTGGGGAATCTGCATCAGCGACCAGGCGCCCTTGATATTGTCGGGGTCTTTTGGCGCGACGTAGACGACGTCGCCGGGCTTCAGAATGTCAGCCGTCGATTTGGCATTTATCTTTTTGCCGTGCTGATACGCCGCCCACTTCATTTCATCGAGAGAGACTTCCACCGCCTCCCGGTCCGTAACTAAGGTCGAGTCCTGCTTGCGCGCCGGTTTGAAGCCAACGATTGCCTTCGTTTTCTGCGTTTCAAGAACAACCCCAAGACGCCACGGCTGAATGTCGGTCGGACTGTGGATTTTCTCGAGCGCCACACCCCAGTCGCCGGAAATATCGATCTTCGCTACGGGCCCACGCCATCCGCGCTTGCGGTCGAACTTGACCAAGCCGTCGACCAGCGCCTGCCTCGCAAGGTTCTGAAGATGCGGATCGAGCGTCGTCCGAACCGACAACCCGCCTCCGTAAAGCTTGTCCTCACCATATCTCGCGAGCAGGGTCCGACGCACTTCTTCGGCAAAGAATTCGGCCGTCGAGATATGAGAGCCGGTGGGACGGATATTGACGACCAGCGGCTTCTTTTTCGCCGCCTCGGCCTGTTCCTCAGTGATATAGCCGTTCTCGGCCATCTCTCCGATGATCCAATCGCGCCGTTCGGTTGCCCTCTTTTTCTGGCGGAACGGATTATAGTTGTTCGGCCCCTTCGGAAGCGCCGCGAGATATGCCGCCTCCTCGATCGTGAGATCCTTGAGTTCCTTGTTGAAGTACGTCAGCGCCGCCGCGCCGATTCCGTACGAGTTCATCCCGAGATAGATTTCATTGAGGTAGAGCTCGAGAATCTTGTCCTTCGAGTAGGCGCTTTCGATGCGTACGGCGAGGATCGCCTCTTTGATCTTACGCGAGAGCGAACGCTCGTTTGTCAGCAGGAAGTTCTTCGCAACCTGTTGGGTAATAGTCGAAGCGCCTTGGGTGCGTTTGTTGGAGCCGTGTATCTTGGCTTCGGCTGCGGCAAAGACGGCGCGCAGGATCCCCTGTAAATCGACGCCGCCGTGCTCGTAGAAGCGACGATCCTCAGCTGATAAAAAAGCGCCGATCACCAGTTTCGGTATCGCATTGATCGGCACGAAGATCCGGCGCTCGCGCGCGAACTCGGCAATCAACGACCCGTCATGCGCATGAATGCGCGTCATGACCGGCGGCTCGTACTTTGACAAGCTCTCGTAATCCGGCAGATCGCGTGACGCCTGCCACACGAGAAATCCAGCAACAGCCGATCCGGCAATGAAAAGAACCACACCCGTCGCGAAGCTGAAGCCAAGGAAGCTCAGCAGCAGGCTTTTGCGCCGCTTCTTCCGTCTTCTGGGCGCCGCGGGGGGCGGCAGCGTTGGCGCGCGCATCAGATGGTAATTTCCGTTAGTCTATCGCTGGCTTACGCTTCGGGTGTGAGAGAGGCCTGTTTATTTCCGCGGCGCAGCAAAAACAACCCGGACGCCCGAACATTAGCAGGGAATGTGGCAGCACGTCGTCCAGAGCGGCGATATCCCTCAGGGCTTCGCGACTATCCGCTTCTTGAAGTAGACTTCAACCGCCGATGCGATCGCCTGCGCCACCTTCGCCTGCCAAGCAACGGTCATCATCTCGTGCTCTTCCGATGCATTGCTCATGTAACCGAGTTCTATAAGGACAGATGGTGCATGAGTTTGCTTCAACACCTTGAAAGCCGCCGACTTCTGGGGAATTCGCGCCATTGTGATGGACTGGCCGAGCTTCTTGGTGAGGACGTGTGAAAAATCGGCCGAGAAGTTCGCTGTTTCACGCTTCAAAAGATCGATGAGAATGTTTTTTACCTCTTCGCCGCTCCCCTCATCGACCGAATTGACGCCTGCGATAAGGTCGGAAGCATTTTCCTTCTCGGCCATGATCCGCGCCTGCTCGTCGGAAGCTTTGCTCGACAGGGTGTAGATCGTTGCCCCCTTTACCGAAGCGCTCAACTTCTTTTGCTCAATCGAATCCGCGTGCAACGAAATGAACAGGTCCGCGTCTTTGTCGGCCGAATACTTGAGTCTATCGTCGAGGGAGACAAAAACATCGTCCTTACGGGTCATTTTGACCTCGTAGCGGTGCGTATTCAGCAGTGCCTCCCTGAGTTGCAGCGCGACCGCAAGCACGATCGATTTCTCTGGCACGTTATTGCCACCGAGTGCACCTGGGTCGATGCCGCCGTGACCTGGATCGACGACGATGACGGGCTTGACGTGACCTTTGTGTTTCCGGTCGGCTTTCTCCGGAGGAGCCGAGTTTTTCGAGAAATCCGCTAGAGAGGTCGATTCAAGCATCGCGCCAGTACCCGCTCCAAAGGCTGCGGCATCCATTGGCGCGAGAACGATGGCGAGCTTGAGCGCCCGGCTTCCCTTTATCCGCGTCATGCCAGCCGAGGCAATTCGGACGGGGCCGGTCGTATCGATCACGACCCGGGCCTTATGCTTGGCAAAAAGTCCATACCGAAAAGCAGAGACGACCCCTCGGCCCTTTTGACCCGCTGCCGGGTCGAGACGAAAGGAGAGATCGGGCAGATCCAGGATCACCCGATATGGATTTGCCAGTGTGTAGACCTCAGCGGTCAGATCTTTGCTGATCGTTAGCTCGAACGTGGTCGTCTTGCCGTTTTCGACGAGACGGACTGCCGTTGCCTCCACACCTTGCGCAGGCAACGCGGCGACCGTACCCGTCATGAGTATCAGCCCCAGAATCACCCCCGGCAACTGCCAAAAGTTCCGCAAACGTTCTGCGAGCCTTGCCATGCCCCCCGGCACCCCGCTGTCCCAGCCGCCAGACCATGAAAGGAGGCGTTAAGGCTTTGTTTTCAGAGACGATATAACTCATAGCACCCATTCGAGGGCATTTCCCAGCACTCGTTTTATTACACTTGCCAGCCTGGGAACGACCTCGTAGACTTTCACTATATTCGGTGGCGCTGAAGACACACCCATTTTGGGATAACTCGGCTAGCGCCTGCGTACCTTGGTTCGGCCTGCTGCAGATCGAAAAGTTCTGCGTTCACAGGTAATCAAGCGCGCACGGATCGCATTGGCTTGGAGCGAGCCTACGAGAGTATCGGTTTGCTCGGGAAAATGCGCTTTGGCGCCCGGCCTCCGGCGGCCACGTCAGGGATCTATGACTTTGCCGGCCGCTCCGGTCCATTCTTTGGAACAGAACCGATCACAGGCGGCCAATTAATCAACGTGACGCTATGGCGTCGCAAAACTCCTTTTTCCCGGCCAGCGCCCCTCGCGTGGGCGCAAAACCGGGCACTACACGATAGGCCATGACGATAACTCGCACCATCAGCGGAGCTCGACGGACCAAGGTCCGAACGGCAAACGCATCCGTTACGGTCGGCCGCACGCGCGCCGCGGAAACGGGAATGCTGCGGAAGGCGCACCGGCCGATTTTCACGTTTGCACATTCCACCAACACAATGCGCCGCCACTGGAACCTCGCAATTATCCCCGCCTCGCGCGGTCTAGGATGCGAGCCGCCTCGGCGCGCCAGGGAATTCAATCAATGTCAAATACAAAGATGCTTATCGATGCCACGCATCCCGAGGAAACTCGGGTCGTGGTCCAGAGGAACGGTCGGGTAGAGGAGTTCGACTTCGAAAGCGCCGCCCGTAAGCTCTTGCGGGGAAACATCTATCTCGCCAAGGTTACGCGCGTTGAACCGTCTCTGCAGGCCGCCTTCGTAGATTACGGCGGCAATCGGCACGGCTTCCTCGCCTTCAACGAAATCCACCCGGATTACTATCAGATACCGGTTGCCGACAGGCAGGCCCTCCTCGATGAGGAAGCCGCGGCGGAAGCCGAACTCGAAGCCGCGGCCGACCGTCGTGCCGAAGCTTTGGCCCGGCGCGAATCGCAGCGCGGCCGAGGCTCGGAGGACGCAGGTCCCGACGCTTCCGGTGACGACTTCGGCGACTTGGCGCCGAACGATGAGTTGATCGAGACATCGCACATCGTCGATGTCGAAGAAGACGAGCACATCGAAGAAATCGGTGGCGGCGAAGAAAGCGACACACCGTCGACGATCGCGACATCTGCGGTTCGCCGATCCAGCACCGACACCCTGTCAGAGCCCGTAGCCGAGGATAGTTCCGAAGACGCGTCTCCTGCCGTCGATGCCTCGTCGGATGAAACTGACGCGGTTGAAGCCGGCGTATCCTCCGATGAGCAGCATCCCGATGAACATCTCGGTGCGCAAGCTTCCGCCAGTGAGAATGGGCCCGACGACGTCGAACAGGCCGACGCCGAGCATAGCGCGCCGACCGCTTTCAACGACGAGCACGCCCACGACGGCCACGATCACGACCAGGAAGAAGGAGCCGTTCGCGAGTTCCGGGAAGGGCCTCGCCCGCGCCAGCGCCGCCGGCCGCGCAGCTACAAGATCCAGGAAGTCATAAAGCGGCGGCAGATCATCCTCGTTCAGGTCGTGAAGGAGGAGCGCGGCAATAAGGGTGCGGCGCTCACTACGTATCTCTCGTTGGCGGGCCGCTATACCGTGCTGATGCCGAACACCGCGCGTGGCGGCGGCATTTCGCGCAAAATTACCAATCCGCAGGATCGTCGCCGCCTCAAGGCGATCGCCCAGGAGCTGGAAGTTCCGGAGGGCATGGGGCTGATCATTCGCACGGCCGGCGCCGCGCGGACGAAGCAGGAGATCAAGCGCGATTTCGAATATCTGCTGCGGCTGTGGGAGAGCGTACGGGAACTGACGCTGCAATCTACGGCGCCAAGCCTCGTCTACGAGGAGGGCGACCTGATCAAGCGGTCGATCCGCGACCTCTATAACAAGGACGTCGAAGAAATCGTCGTCGCGGGTGAGGCGGGCCATCAGGAAGCCGCCGACTTCATGAAGATGCTGATGCCAAGCCACGCCAGAAACGTCGTGGCCTACCGAGAACCGACGCCGCTCTTCACGCGCTATGGCATCGAACGCCAGCTCAACGCGATGTTCCAGCCCCAGGTAACGCTGAGATCGGGCGGCTACATCGTCATCAATCAGACGGAGGCGCTCGTCGCCATCGACGTCAACTCGGGAAAATCGACGCGCGAATTCTCGATTGAAGAAACTGCTTTGGCGACCAACCTGGAGGCGGCCGACGAAATCGCCCGCCAACTGAAGCTGCGCGACCTCGCCGGCCTCATTGTCATCGACTTCATCGACATGGAGGAGAAGCGCAACAACCGCTCGGTCGAGCGCCGCCTGAAGGACGCGCTGAGGTTCGACAGGGCTCGCATTCAGCTTGGCCGTATTTCGCACTTCGGCTTGATGGAGATGTCACGCCAGCGCCTTAGAACAGGTGTGCTCGAAGGCTCGACGTCGCAGTGCCCGCATTGCCAGGGCACCGGCATCATTCGCTCCACCGAAAGCATTGCGCTCGCGGTGTTGCGCGGCATCGAAGACGTCATCACGGCCGGCGCCAACTGTCCGCTGATCGCGACGACCACGCCGCCCGTCGCGCTTTATATCCTCAACAGCAAGCGCCCCTACGTCGCCGACATGGAGATACGCCACGGCTACTCCATTACTATACTCGGCAGTGACCGCATGCAGGGGGCCAACTTCACTGTCGAACGCGGCGCGGCATCCGCCGCTCCGCTGCGCCGCGCAGAGCGCGCCGCCGTGAACATGGACTGGGGCTTCGACGGAGATAACGAAGCGCCCGGCTTCGCCACATCAGAGGGCGAAACGGACGCCGAAGTTCTCGATAATGAAGAAGCCACGCCGCGCGAACGCAATGGCGCGCGCGGTGACGGCGATGAAGGCGGAGCACGCCGCGGTGGACGGCGCCGCAGGCGCCGTGGCCGAGGCGGTCGCGACCGTGATGACGATCGTGAACGGTATGCCTCCGAGTCGACCGACGACGAGTCAAATGCCGAGCCAGAGGATGGTTCGCACGACGTTGACGAAGCCGATCAAGCTATTGCTGGGTTCGAGGAGCAGCCCACGATTGGCGACATCGATCACGCCGCAAGCAACGGAACCGAGGATAAGCCGAACAAGCGCCGTAGACGCGGACGCCGCGGCGGTCGTCGGGGCCGTGAGCGCGGACGCGAGTCCGATCAAGGAGTTTCGGCTGAGGCGTCCGACGCAACATCATCTGACGCCTCCCAACCGGAATCCGAGGAATACGAGCCGGACAGCGAACCTGAGACGGCTGGCAACGTCGGACTCTCGGAGTCCGGCCAGGCCGCCCGCGACGACCAGGAGAGCGTTGTCGACGATGCGACGCCGCCGGCAACGGCTCGCAAATCGCGCCGTCGGGTCTGGGATGTACCGGCAGCAGCCAACGGCGACGATGCCGGGGCCGCGCCCCATGGCTCATCCGAAGCAGAGCCCGCCCCGGAAATTGCGGAGGCCAAAGTGGAGGTGGAAGTGGAGATGAACGTCCCGCCTCCTGCACCGGTGCGCCGCCGCCACGAAGTAGGCTCCAGTGAGCCCCGCATTGAACGCGTCGTCGTCGTCGGACCGGGAGATCAAAGGGCCGAAACGGAATCACCTGCGCCCGCGCAGCAACGCAAAGGCTGGTGGCAGAGAAAATTTGGCGGCGAATGATCGTCGTGGGCCGCCTTTGAAGAAGGCCGAAGCGTGAAACCTTCGGCTTTTTTCATGTGCATTCATACGTCTCGCGGCATCGCGGAACATATCCGCCATGCTGGCGCCCCATTATGATGACTGTTGAACAAAGCCAATGCTCGGCCCGCGTTTGACCCAGCCGGGTTCGCCACATATTCCTAGTGCGCATGGTGTCTCGAGGCACGCATCGAGATTGAGGCACGCTTAATGCCTGGTACGAGCAAAGCCGTTTCAACGGTCACATCACTGCGCCGCGCGTTCGTCGGGTTTTGCATGCTCGCAGCCGGCGTGGCTTCGATGCCCGTGAACGTGCACGCTCAAGGCCTGCCGATTATTCGCGATGCCGAGATCGAAGCGCTGCTGCAAGACTACGCCCGGCCGATTTTCAACGCGGCCGGTTTTGGCGGCGGACGCGTCACGGTTCGCATCGTCAACAATGATTCCTTCAACGCCTTTGTTCTCGATGGAGCCAACGTCTTCGTCCACACCGGTACATTGATGCAGGCGAAAACGCCGAACGAAGTGATTGGCGTCATCGCACACGAAAGCGGACACATCGCCGGGGGCCACATGGCGGCCCTGCGATCGCGCATCGCCAAGGATCAGACCCGCGTTCTGCTCGCTCAGGTCCTCGGTCTCGGAGCGATGGTCGCGGGCGGCATCTCTGGCGGTACCAACGGACGCGAGACGGCCCAAGGCGGGCAGGCCCTCATGCAGGGCGGAACCAACATCGTCATGAAAGGCCTGCTCGCGGAACGCCGATCGCAGGAATCCGCCGCCGACCAAGCTGGCCTGAAGTATCTCACCGCAACCAAACAATCAGGACGCGGCATGCTCGATACGTTCGAGCGCTTCAAACAGCAGGAATATCTTTCGGCAGACATGCAGGACCCATTCGTGCGATCGCATCCGCTTTCTGTGGAACGCTTGGCACGCTTGAGCGCGCTCGTCGCCGCCAGCCCCTACGTCAACCGCAAGGACCCGCCGTCATTGCAGTTGCGTCACGATCTCATGCGCGCCAAGCTGTCGGGGTATCTCGAAGCCCCTGATACCGTCTTCAATCGCTATCCGGCCAGCGACAAATCCCTGCCCGCGCGCTACGCGCGCGCAATTGCAACCTACTTCAAAGGCGGCCCGGGAGCGCTTAACAGCGCCATACAGCAGATCGAAGGAATGATCCGGGAAAATCCGGATTATCCGTATTTCTACGAGCTGGAATCCGACTTGATGATGCGTTCCGGAAAATTGAAACAGGCAGTTCCGGATTTGCGTCAGGCCTTGAAACTCGCGCCGGCAAGCCCATTGATAGAGGTCGAATTGGCGAGTGCACTGCAGGGCAGCGGGGATAAGGATGAACTCAAGGAATCCATCGACTTGCTGCGCAAGTCGCTTATCGTCGATGAGAACGGCAAGGCCTATCGCCTGCTTGCAAACGCATATTACAAACAAGGAAAAGGCCCACAGGCCGACGCAATGACAGCCCAGGCCTATTTCTACGAAGGTGATATAAAACAAGCACAAATCTTCGCAAAACGGGCGCACGCTCGGCTACGGGCGGGTTCACCGGAATGGCTGAAAAACGACGACATCATCAATTACAAACCGCAAACATGAGCGGCCCAGTCGCAGTAAGTGAGAAGATATCAATGACCTTGAAGAGCATCTGGCAAGCAGCCAGCAACACATCGACCAGAAAGCGGACGGCGCTTGTGGTTTTCGGCGGCGCCCTGGCGTTGCTTTTGCCATTTGCCGCAGGATCGATCGGCGGCTGGACCGGCCGCACGGCCCACGCCGCCGAGACGATCGCCCCGACAGCGGGCGGTTCGGTATTCACCGACGAGCAGAAGAAAGCTCTCGGTGACATCATCAAGGATTATCTCATCAAGAATCCCGAAGTGATGATCGACGTGCAGAACGCGCTCGATGAAAAGGCTCAGAAGGACCAAGAGGCCAAACTCAAGAGCTTCATGTCCGAGAATGGCAAAGCGATCTTCCGCAGCCCGGGAAGCTCAGTCGCCGGCGATCCTAACGGCGACATCACAGTCGTCGAATTCTTCGATTACAACTGCGGCTATTGCAAGCGCGGCCTGCCCGAAGTCCAGACGCTGCTCAAGAAGGATAAGAAGATCCGCTTCGTCTTCAAAGAACTGCCGATCCTGTCGAAGGGTTCGGAAGAAGCAGCCCGCATCGCGCTCGCCGTCAAACGCCAAGATCCAAACAAGTATTGGGCATTCCATCAAGCATTGCTCGGAGCCAAGGGCCACGCCGATAAAGCCTCAGCGCTGAAAGTCGCCGAGTCGCTCGGGCTCGATATGGAGAAGCTCAAAACGGATATGGAAGGCGACTCCGTCAAGAAGGAGCTCACGGACGACTTACTGCTCGCCAGGAAACTCGGCATCAACGGCACGCCGCACTTCCTGGTCGGAACCAAGTCCATTCCGGGCGCTCCGGACGACTTGCATGACCAGCTCGAAGCCCTGGTCAGCGAGTTCCGAAAAGACGGTTGCGCGACCTGCTGATCGATGGCCGACCATCATTTCGGCTTTTGTTACGGCCCCGGGCGCTGAATTTATCACGGCCCCGGGGCTGACTTTGCGTACGGCTGGAAAGCTGATAGACCCTGGGCTCCACAACCGGCCCGGGCCTGCCCGGCGCTTAAGCAACCTCCGAAATCATGCCCTCTCTCGTCTACGTCCTGAACGGCCCCAACCTCAACATGCTCGGCGTCCGCGAGCCCGCAATCTATGGAAGCGAGACCCTGGCCGATCTGCGTTCGCGCACCGAAATGGCCGCGGCAGGCAAGGGGCTGAAAATTGACTTTCGCCAATCGAACGTCGAAGGCGAAATCGTCACTTGGGTTCAGGAAGCGCGGGAGAAAGCCAAGGGCATTATCATCAATGCGGGTGCCTATACCCACACCTCCGTCGCGATTCTCGATGCCCTGCAGGCCTCCGAATTGCCCGTGATCGAGGTGCACCTTTCGAATATCTTCCGCCGCGATCAGTTTCGTCAGCATTCCTACATTTCCCTTGCGGCAACGGGCGTCATCTGCGGCCTCGGCGGCACAGGGTACGAACTTGCGGTAGAGGCCATGGCAAATATCCTCAAGCCCGCCAATAAGGCGTGATGATCGTATATGCACTTGGGCTATAAGTCGGACACAAACGAATAAACCTCGAGGACAGAGGACTGATGACCGCAAAAGATCAGGGGCCAAAGGCCGCAAGCACCGAGGGTCAAATGATCCGCGAGCTTGCCGAGCTTCTCAACGCCACCGGCCTCACCGAAATCGAAATTGAGAAGAGCGGTCTCAAAATCCGGGTAAAGAAGAAAATCTCGGTCGTTGCCGCTGCCCCTTCGCAAAGCTTCGCCGTCGCGCCCCCTCCGGTTGCAGCTGCGGCGACCGCACCGACAGAACCCAAGCAATCTCCGTTAGCGGGTGACCTCTCCAAGCATCCGGGCGCCGTCAAGTCGCCGATGGTTGGCACAGCCTACCGGTCACCGGAACCCGGCTCTCCGGCATTCTGTGAGGTTGGCAGCAAAGTGAAACAGGGCGATACACTCTTGATCATCGAAGCCATGAAGACAATGAACCAGATCCCTGCGCCTCGTGCTGGAACGGTCAAGGCGATCCTTGTCGAGAATGCGCAGCCGGTGGAATACGGCGAACCCTTGATCATCATTGAATAAAGCGCGGCCGGTCCGCAACGTGCCGGCAAGGACGCTGGAGTGTAGATGTTCGACAAGATTTTAATCGCAAACCGCGGGGAAATTGCCTTACGCATCCAGCGTGCCTGCCGCGAGCTCGGCATAGCGACCGTCGCCGTGCATTCGACGGCCGACGCCGACGCGATGCACGTGCGGCTCGCCGACGAAAGCGTCTGCATCGGCCCGCCTCCCGCCCGCGAAAGCTATCTCAATATCCCGGCCCTTGTGACCGCCTGCGAAATCACTGGCGCCGACGCCGTCCATCCGGGCTACGGCTTCCTCTCGGAAAATGCGCGCTTCGCCGAGATCCTCGAAGAACACAAGATCACGTTCATCGGCCCTACATCCGAGCATATTCGGATCATGGGCGATAAGATCGAGGCCAAGGAAACCGCCAAGCGACTCGGCATCCCCGTTGTGCCGGGATCCAACGGCGCCGTCACCAGCGAAACCGAGGCGATGAAGATCGCCAAGGAGATGGGCTTTCCGGTTCTGATCAAGGCCGCTGCCGGCGGCGGCGGGCGCGGCATGAAGGTCGCAACATCGGCAGCCGACCTCGGCGCGGCTCTGGCGACGGCGAGGTCCGAGGCCAAGGCGGCATTCAACGACGATTCCGTCTATATCGAAAAATATCTCCAGAAGCCGCGCCACATCGAGATCCAGGTTTTCGGCGACGGCAAGGGAAATGCCGTGCATCTCGGCGAGCGTGACTGCTCACTGCAGCGGCGGCATCAAAAAGTTCTCGAGGAAAGTCCATCGCCTGCACTCAACTCGGCGCAAAGGCAACGGATCGGCAAAACCGTGGCCGATGCCATGCGCAAGCTGAAATATCGCGGCGCTGGAACCGTCGAATTCCTGTTCGAGGACGGCGAGTTCTACTTCATCGAGATGAACACGCGCCTGCAGGTTGAGCATCCTGTCACCGAAATGGTAACCGGCTCTGATCTTGTTCTGGAGCAAATCCGCGTCGCTGCGGGTCTGCCTTTGAGCTTCACCCAGAAAGACATCGAAATCACAGGGCACGCCATAGAGTGCCGCATTTGCGCGGAAAACCCCCACGACTTCCGGCCCTCGCCGGGGCAGATCACCTATTGGCATCCGCCCGGTGGCCTCGGCGTGCGCGTCGACAGCGGCGTCTATCAAGGTTATCGAATTCCGCCGTATTATGACAGTTTGATCGGCAAGCTCATCGTCTACGGTAAAACGCGCAATGATTGCCTGATGCGTCTGCGCCGCGCTCTATCGGAGTTCGTCATCGACGGCATTGAAACGACGATCCCGCTGTTTCAAGATCTCGTCAAAGATCCGGACATAGCCGATGGCGTCTATGATATTCATTGGCTCGAAAAACATCTTGGGATGAAGTAGAGTTGCCTCTGCGCGATATGTTTCGCGCGCGTCTGAAAGTTCGCTTGGCGAGTACCGGTATGGCGTCGCGCGACGATCCGATGTTCGAGATTACGCCGCAGGTTCTCCTGAAGGCCTACAGCTGCGGAATTTTTCCGATGGCTGAAAGCGCCGACGATCCGGCGCTTTACTGGATCGAACCGCAGCAAAGGGGTGTGCTGCCACTCGATGAGTTTCATGTACCGCGGCGCCTTCTCCGCACGATCCGCACGACGCCTTGGACAGTAAAGGTAGACAGCGACTACGACCGCGTCATTGACGGTTGCGCGGCGCCACGCACTGGCCGCATGTCGACCTGGATCAACACGCGCATCCGCGCCCTCTACCGCGAACTTTTCGATCTTGGCGCCTGCCACACGGTTGAAGTCTGGAATGGCGATGAACTCGTCGGCGGACTTTATGGCGTCGCGCTCAAAAGCGCATTTTTTGGCGAGAGCATGTTCTCGACGGAACGCGATGCGTCCAAGATTGCACTCGTTCATCTCGCGGCACGGCTGATCCGCGGCGGCTTCAGTTTACTCGATACGCAGTTCGTAACCGAGCATCTGCGCCAGTTCGGCACGATCGAACTCGACCGTGCCGCCTTCCAGGCTCAACTCGAAAGGGCCCTCAATCACGACGCCAATTTCTTTGCCCTGCCCCGCAACGCCACCGGCGCCGAAGTCGCGGAAATCATTTCATCAGATCGCTGAGCGCTCACACGAGCTGCGTGCGCCCGTTCGAACGAAATTGTCTGCCACGCCGCGACTACGCGGGCTTACCCGCAGCGACCGCCAAAAACTCCCGCTCTGCACGGGTAAAATATCGCTCCTTGTGCCGGAGCGCGAAAAAACGCCGCTTCGGAAGCTCAACGTCAAGAGCCACGAGCGTCTTCGCTTTGAGCGACGCCGCCACGACGAGCTTTGAAAGGATCGTGATTCCGCTTCCCGCCTCCACCGCGCCACGAACAGCTTCATTGGATGGCAGTTCGAGCGAGATATCGAGATCACGCATTTTGATGCCGAGCTTCGAGACTGCCGTTTCGAGGACGGCGCGCGTTCCAGAGCCCACTTCGCGCACAACCCAGCTCGCATCCGCGATCTGCGATACGGGCCGCAACGGCCGTTTTGCAAGAGGATGGTTCGGGGCGACCACGAGAACCATCTCGTCATCCGCGATCGGCGTCACAGACAAAACCGGATCGTCGATTTCCCCTTCGATGAAACCCAGATCCGCGACGCCGGCTGCAACGTCGGCGGCCACGGTTTCCGTGTTTCCGATTTGCAAGGATACGGCGATACCCGGAAATCGCGCTTTATAAGTATGGACGATTGCGGGCAGCCAATAATTACCGGCCGTCTGGCTCGTGCCGATCGTCAGCGAGCCGCACTGCAAACCGGCGAGATCGGCAAGAACTTTTTCCGCGGCTTCGGCGCGCGCCACGACGGACTTGGCTTCGACCAGAAAGAGCTTGCCGGCCTGGGTCAATATAATGCGGCGGCCGACGCGATCGAAAAGCTTCGTTGCGTAGCGCGATTCAAGAGCGGCAACGGCAGAACTCGTCGCCGACTGTGTCAGATTAAGCGCCTTTGCGGCCTGTGTGACGTGTTCCCTCTCGGCGACGGCAATGAAGATGCGAAGCTGTTCGAGCGTCATGACGCCTCTCGATCGAACCTCAAATCACCGTCTCGACAAGACTCAAGCTGAACGTTGCCACGAAAAGAAAGGCGGCCAAACCCAAAATCAAGGGCCGAAGGCCTTTCGCCCTGAGCTTGGCGACGTCCGTCTCCAATCCCATAGCAGCTAGTGCCATGGACAGCAGGAAAGTCGTCAAGGGGACGATAACGCTTTTGGCATCGGTCGGGATCGTCACCACGCTGTTAACGCCGACGAGTGCAATGAACCCCAGGACGAACCAAGGCATCGGCACCTTCGCACCGCTCTGTGACCGATTCTCGCTGCTCGCACGCCGCGCAGCAAGAATACCGAGAATGATGACGACAGGCGCCAGCATGGTAACGCGCGAAAGCTTCGCAATGGCAGCTGCATCACCGGCCTGCTGTCCACCCTGATACGCCGCCGCAAGCACCTGCGCGATCTCGTGAATAGATGCACCCGCCCATAGTCCATAGGCGTGAGCATCGAGATGCAACAACCCAGGCAGCAGCGGATAGACGAACATCGCAATGGAGCCAAACACAGTGACGCACGCAACCGCGTACGCAACGTCCTCGTCGTGCGCATCGGTAACTGTGTTCGTCGCGATGACCGCCGACGCCCCGCAAATCGAGGTGCCTGCTGCGATCAGTTCGGCAAGCTTGCGATCTACGCCGATCATTCGTCCCAGCCAGACGGTGAACAGGAACGTGCAAACGAGCGTCACTATGATGACCGAAATGCCCCGCGCGCCCACGTCCACGACCTGCTGCGCGGTGAGCTGCAGCCCGAGGAGAATGATCGCAAAGCGCAAGATCCTGCGCAGTGAAAATACGACACCAGCCTTGGCGGCAACGGGCGTGCCGATGAAATTGTGGAGCGCGATGCCAAGCAAGATCGCCAAGATCATGGGACTGAATATCCCGATGCCGGGCAGCGCCCGAAGGCCGAACGACGATGCAGCGATCGCGGCCGTTAACAGGAGGCCCGGCCAGATCGCGCCCCCCTTCCCCGTCTGAGGCGGCGTTCGAGTAGTCTCCACGCGCGGTCGCGCTCGGACGGAAGTCTTCGTCATGGTCGGTAAGCCCTGGTTGCTTCCGGCCACAACTGACAGAATTACATCCATCGATCCAACGACTTGTATCTGTTGTTTCAATCGATTTTATCGATGATAATGAGCTCTCGCAAGGCTTCGGTAACAAGGCGCAGCGTATTGGGGGACTTCGGCACCCAAACCAGCAACGCGTGGAACCGCTCATGACGGCAAGAGATGCGACCGTGATCAAACGCACCGTGATCTTGCTGTTTCTCACACTCGCGTCATGCCTGACTGGACACGCTGTTCGAGCTGAGGACAGCGCTCCCCTGACGATGGTAACGCCAAACAAACGCTACGTGACCGTCGCCCGTGGGCCCGGGGAAGCCCATTCAATCGGTAGCTATGCGCTGCGGCTTTACCGAAATCAGGTTGCGAGCGACCCGACACAGGACTTCGTCGCTGGCGTTGTGCAGCCACGCGACGGCGACTTGCTCCGCCTCGACTGGGAGAACATAACCTCCAACGGACCTGGGAATCTGATCGTCATCACGCAATCAGTGGGAAGCGGCGGCTACCTGAGCGCAGACGCTTTCGACCTTGGCCGCACGACGATCGTACTCGTCGCTTCCGTGAACGGCCTTCCACCGGACACAGACCTGATCGATGCGCTCAAGAAGGCAGCGGCCAAGAAGTGAAGACCACCGCACGCCACGTTGCTGTGCCTGAGCAAGCGGCGCAGGTCGAATACGCAACGGCATCAAGCCATCAAGCGCTCCGCTAGCGAAGATGAGAATAATTTTCGCCCCACACTTTCCCGAAGCCGAAGCCGGATCTAGCTAAGCATTGCTTTCCGAGAGCCTATTCGGGGCCGGCGGCACTAGAATTTTTTCCCCCGTCATCGCCCAATAGGCAAGCGCACACGCGAAGGCGATGATCCCCGCAAGTGCAAACGCCGGAACGAACGAGCCCGTTGCCTGAACCAGCACGCCGGTAAGAAATGGCGCCAGCGCACCTCCAACCGACCCGCCGATGTTCTGAACGGCTTCAAGCGTCGCAACCGTGTTTGGCGGCGCAATGACCGCAGCAAGCGCCCAACCACAGCTCGACGACACGTTGGCCGCAAAGAGGCCAACTGCCATCAAGCCCACGGCAATGCGAATGTCGCCACTGTAGACAGCTCCAATCGTGCTTACGCCTGCAACGAGAAGCCCCCAAATGATCGGCAGCCTGCAGGCTTCCGCGGCATCCATCCCGAATCGTCCCAGCCTGTCAGCGATCAGGCCACCCGAAATACCACCCGCAAATCCGGCGCCGAGCGGTATGGCTGCCCACACGCCCGCGCTCACAACGCTCAGATGGCGCGCCGCTTCGAGATACCCAGGAAGCCACGTCGCATAGAACCATGAGATGTAGACGACACCGAAAAAGCCGAGGAACATGCCCCAGGTCGTAGGATATTCCAGCAGCCAGACGACTTGGCGCCACCCGAACTGATGCGCGGGCTCGCCGTCGTCGCGGCGGATGCCATCAATGTCTGCGACGGGAATTTGAGCGTCCTCCGGCGCGCGATAGAGGACCGCCCACAACACAGCGACTGCAAATCCGGCAGCACCTGCAACGATGAACATGACGCGCCAACCGTAGACCACCATCACCCAGGTCAAGAGCGGCGGAGCCAATGCCGGAGCCAGCGCCGACGAGGCATTGAAGATCGAGATCGGCAGTGCGCGCTCCTTGAGCGGAAACCAATCCGAGCACACGCGCGCCCCGCCGAGATACATGGGAGCCTCTCCCAATCCCAGCGCGACGCGCGCAACGACAAACTGATTGAGCGACGATACGGCGCCGGCAGCGAGCTGCGCGAGCGACCATAGGATCATGCCGAAACCCAGCGTACGGCGCGGGCCGAACCGGTCGACCAAAGCTCCGGCCGGGATCTGTGCCAAGCCGTAGCTCCACGCGAAGGCCGAGAGAAGCAGCCCCATCTCACTGTAGGAGAGGCCGAGTTCGGCGCGAATCTTCGGATTACCGATGGCAACGGCGGCACGGTCGAAATAGTTGACGCAGCCGGCGATAACGAGGAGCGTCACGGCCGTGGTGCGAAACCGCCGCGTACGCACCGACATGGTGTGTTTGTCTATTGCCACTCGATTGTTCCCGCAGGGGGGCTCGATAATTCGCCACCCCCCGCGATGTTGGTGAAATCGTTGCTGCGATCTGCCCTCAGGACAAAGCAACGGCTCTGGAATAGGTTGGAATTCCTCAACGATGATCTCAAATCACGCCTAGCGCTTCCATGGCCTCCGCGACGCGAACAAAGCTGGCGATGTTCGCGCCGAGCACGTAGTCGCCTGGCGCGCCATAATCGCTGGCAGTTTCGGCGCAGCGGTCGTGAATATCGCGCATGATGTTGGCGAGACGCGTCTCGGTTTGCTCGAATGTCCAACTGTCGCGCGACGCATTCTGCTGCATCTCAAGCGCCGACGTCGCGACGCCTCCCGCATTGGCGGCCTTGCCCGGTCCGAACAGGACGCCCGCCTCCCGGAAGATCCGCACCGCCTCGGGCGTACACGGCATGTTGGCGCCCTCACCGACCGCGACGACCCCGTTGTGGACCAACGTGCGCGCGTCCTTTCCGCTCAGCTCGTTCTGCGTGGCGGACGGTATCGCGACCTCACATGCAACATCCCAGATAGATCCACCTTCGATATAATGCGCGCCAGCACCCTTGAGACGCACGTACTCGGCGATGCGCTGCCGCCGAACTTCCTTGATCTCCTTGACCAGCGCGAGATCTATGCCCTGCTCGTCGACGACGTATCCGTTGGAATCCGAGCACGCCACGACCTTGCCACCAAACTCGGCAACTTTTTCCATCGCATAGATGGCGACATTGCCCGAGCCTGAAACCACGACGCGTCTGCCGTCGAACGACTGATTTTTTGTCGCCAGCATGCTCTGCACGAAATACGTCGCGCCGTAGCCGGTCGCCTCGGTGCGAGCCCGCGAACCGCCATAGACCAGGCCTTTTCCCGTCAGAACGCCCGCCTCGTACCGATTGGTAAGACGCTTGTACTGACCGAACATGAAGCCGATCTCACGGCCCCCGACGCCGATGTCGCCCGCCGGTACGTCGGTGTACTCGCCGAGGTGGCGATGGAGTTCGGTCATGAAGGATTGACAGAACCGCATGACCTCGCCGTCGGAGCGATCGCGCGGATTGAAGTCTGAGCCGCCCTTTCCGCCTCCGATCGGCATGCCCGTCAGCGCATTCTTGAACGTCTGTTCGAAGCCGAGAAACTTGATGATGCCGACATTGACGGAAGGATGGAAACGAAGTCCCCCTTTGTAGGGGCCGAGGGCCGAGTTGAACTGCACCCGAAAGCCGCGATTGATCCGCACCTGCCCGCTATCGTCCACCCACGGCACGCGGAAGATGATCTGACGCTCCGGCTCACAAAGGCGCTCGATCAAGGCATGATTGGCGTAGCGCGGATGCTTGGCGACGACGCGGCCGAGACTTTCGAGCACTTCCTTGACGGCTTGGTGAAATTCCTCTTCGCCCGCATTCC
>Ga0182749_1000950_pt1 | contig 23901 bp, 19 predicted proteins | sample eDN3rd37CKraftMG_FD_128875 | JGI IMG/M metagenome (GOLD analysis project Ga0182749, IMG submission 128875) | Enriched Miracle-Growth compost microbial communities from Emeryville, California, USA - eDNA 3rd pass 37_C Kraft MG (version 2) (version 2) ...
CCCCAGAACAGGCCGCCGAATGGCCGCACGATATAGGCGACGCCAAAGCCGCCAAAGACCAACAAGGTGCTGCTCAGTGCATTTTCAGCTGGAAAATAAAGCTGTGAAATAATCGATGCAAAGGCAGTGTATACAATAAAGTCAAATCCCTCCAGGCATATTCCAAGATTGCACGTGACAATAGTTCTTAAACGATTTGCCGCGCTTTCGAAATGATGAAGTCCATCTTGTATCGGTAAACAATCGATGCGTTCTTCACAGGACATGTCGTGGTTTGAATCCATCCAAGCGTGGTCATGTTCATGCGCATCTTGACTGGTAATATGCCGACGCATCCTCTCCTCCGCCGTGTTTTATTTCGTTCGGCTCGGCATTGGCATATCCAGAGAAGGCCATTCGTGCTATTGCTAAAATCGGTCGCCGCCATAAGGATATTGCATGGCTTTTGATCAGCGTCAGCTTCGTGCCTTCCTTGCTATCGTGAAGACGGGCAGCCTCGGGCGGGCGATCGAAGAGATCAATCTTAGCCAGCCGGCACTCAGCCGGCTGATCCAGGACATGGAAAACCGTCTGGGTGCCAGACTCTTCGATCGGGTGAGCACGGGGATGATCCTCACCGACTTCGGTCGTGAGCTTGTGCCGCATGCCCGCCACCTGCTGTTCGGCATGAGTCAGGCGGTGGAGGCATTGGATGCACTGCGGGGGCTTCAGCGGGGCACTGTGCGTGTGGGGGCTGTGGCGACAGTCACCCGCAGCATAATGCCGGTCGCCGTGGACGGTCTTCTTGCCGGCTGGCCGGGGCTCAACGTCTCGCTGATCGAAGCGATGGAGGACACGTTGCTGACCGCGCTGGAAAATTACGAGATAGATTTAATGATCGCAGGGGCAGTTCCTCCCCGTCCAGGCATAATGGCCATTGCTGAATGCGCGTTGGATAACAGCTATCGTGTGTTCTGCTCGTCCAGTCACCCTATCCTGCAGAAAAAGAACCCCAGCTTTGCAGACGTTCTGCAGGAGGGGTGGATCATGTTTCCTCCGGGCACAGAAGAGCGCGAATTCTTCGATGTTGCCGTACGCAGGAGCGGTCTGGGACGCCCCCGCATCGCCGTAGAAACGGAATCGTCCAGCACGGTCATCTCATTCATTGATCGTACGCGGCTTCTCGGCTGGCTTTCCCATCCGCTGTTCGCGGGGGCTGAACGCGCTGAGCGCGTGACCGCGCTGAAGGTGCCGGAACTTGTTCGCAGGCAGCGCTTCTTCGTCTATCGCCGCAGCCCCGGTGAACTGCCGCGTGCAGCGACGCAATTGCTGAAGGAGTTGCCGCTGGTCGCCCCGCCTGATGAAAACGGCATCACGACACCTTGGGTATGACCGGGCGATCTGTTTCGGCCGGAAAAGCCTCTGGGACGCGACACCGGCGGAATCCCGATGTCCGATGAGCATCCACCACCAGAAGCAGCCGTGGCTTGCCCGGCAGGGCTGCTTCCGGACATGAAACCAGCAGGGCTTTCGCCCTTTTGATCGAATATGGCTGGCCGGAGCTGGCATGCGGATTGCGCCTCGCTAAAGGCGATTTGATCATCCAGCTTCTTTCCCGGCTTCATTCACCACCAGCTCGCGCTCGCGCGCGGCCTTCATGCGTTCCACAAACAGTGCACGGGCGGGAGGCCAGTCGCCGTCGGCGATATGCCCAACGAGGCGGCGATATGCATCGGCCACGCGCGCGGCGACTTCGGGTGTCGTCCGGTGTGAGATCAATGGCTCCAGCACGAAAGAAAGCGCACGGAACTGCGCATCGAGGAAACGATTATGTGCGCTTGCAACGATCGCCCGGTGAAAATCCATCGTCAGCTTGTTGAACTCCGCAGGGGCATGCCGCGCCGCATCCATGGCATCGAGGATCGCGCCTAGCGCGCTGATGTCCGCGGCCGTGGCGTTCATCATCGCGAGGTCCAGCGCTGCGCTTTCGATCGCCAGCTGCGAATCGATGATTTCAGCCACGGAGAGGCCGATCAACTTGAACTGAATGGCAAGAGCGTCGCTGAGACGATCAGGATTGCCTTTGGCAACAAAGGCGCCACCGCTCCCTCCCAGTCGGATCTCGATGATTCCCAGTGCTTCGAGCGACCGCAGCGCATCACGAATGGTGATCCGGCTTACATTGAAGGTTGCTGCAAGCGAAACCTCGGTTCCCACCCTGTCTCCGGGTTTCAATTCGTCCTGAAACAACGCCGTTCTAATGCGCTGCACAATGCCGTCGCCAAGGGATTCACTGTGTATCGGCTCCCAGGTCTTGTTTGCCATATGCGATCTTGGCTCCACAAACTCGTTGACTCAGCAAACTTAAAGATATGATGATCAGGGTATTGGTCCGTTCGTAACGTGAGGACGAGGCAAAGGTAAAGGCCAAAGCCTGTCACGGGGGAGGATGAAGTGAGAGAATTCGAAGGAAAAACGGCGGTCATCACCGGCGGTGCGAGCGGGATCGGTCTTGGCATGGCCCGGGCCTTCCTTGAGCGCGGAATGAAAGTGGTCATCGCCGATCTGCTGCAGGAGCATCTGGACGATGCGGCTGCGCAACTGCGGGGGCATAATCGCCTGCATATGATCCGGCTTGATGTGGCGGATCGTGCAGCGATGGCGGCGGCGGCCGAGGAGACGCAGCGTCTGTTCGGTGCGGTGCATGTCCTGTGCAACAATGTCGGCGTCAGCCAGCGCAACCCGATCGACGAGGCGAGCTATGACGACTGGGACTATGTCCTTGGCGTGAACATCGGCGGCACCGTCAATGGCCTTGTCAGCTTTCTGCCCGGCATGAAGGCGCATGGCGAGGGCGGGCATGTGGTCAACACCTCGTCGATGGCGGGGATGATTCCGGTTCCGGCATTTGCCGGCATCTACGCCACTTCGAAATTCGCCGTCCGCGGCCTTACCGATTCACTTCGTCTTGCCCTGGGGCCGTATCGCATTGGTGCTTCGGTGCTCTGCCCGGGCATGACCCGAACGCGCGCCATGACCGCGGGTGACCTTTACCGGGAGGCGCATGTGACGGGAGAACATGCACAAGACCGTCGCGACACCATCCAGCACGGCATGGACCCCTATGATGTCGGTCTCTGCGTGGTCGACGCGATCGAGCGGAATGAGCCGTATATCTTCCCTCATGGCGAGTTTCGCGACGAGGTCGCCGCCTATTTCGACGCGATGCTGGCGGCCTTTCCCCAGGATTACGAGATCGATCCGCAGCGTCAGGCCGGGGAAGAGCGGCGTGCGCGCATGACCGCGGAGGCAAAGGCAATCGCAGATGCCATCGACGCGGGATGATCGACAGTAGGAAAGGATGAATATGGAGCGTGTCGAGGGCAGAACCGCCTTCGTTACCGGCGGCGCCAGTGGCATCGGGCTGGGCATGGCCACGGTCTTTGCACGGAACGGCATGAAGGTCGTTCTGGCCGATATTCGGCAGGAGGCACTTGAAGAGGCGGCACATGCACTGAGCCGGGAAGGGTTGCCCGTCCATCCCGTCCTCCTCGATGTCACCGATCGGGAAGGCTATGCGCGCGCCGCCGATGAGGCGGAGCGGGTATTCGGCCGGATTCACGTCCTGTGCAACAACGCCGGGATCGGCGTGACAGGGCCGATGATCGACGCGACCTATGACGACTGGGACTGGATGATGTCGGTCATGGTTGGCGGGGTGATCAATGGGGTGCAGACAGTGCTGCCCCGGATCCGCAGACATGGTGAGGGCGGGCATGTCGTCAACACTGCTTCCATGTCCGGGGCCTTCGCAAGCGGCATCGCGGGCATCTACATCACCGCGAAATATGCCGTCGTCGGCATGGCCGAGGCATTGCGCACCGAACTGGCGGGTGAAAATATCGGCGTGTCGGCTTTTCTGCCCGGCGGCGTTCGCACCAACATCCATCAAAGCCACCGGCTTCGCCCGCCAGGCTTGAACACGGGCTATGCGGAACTGGACCATCGGCGGGAAGCAATGGCTGCAGCGCGCCGGGACCAGCCGAATGCGCCGCCCACCGCCATGGACATCATCGAGGTGGGGGAGAGGGTGCTGCGTGGCATCCGGCGCAACGATCTTTATATCGTCACCCATGCCGAATTTCGCGCAGGGCTTCAGGCGCGCTGCGATGCGCTGATGCGCGCCTTCCCGGACGAGCCGATCGAAGAGAGTCGCCTGGCCTTCATCCGAGGGGTGCCGACCCTCGGCTACAATCCGATTTACGATGATCAAAGACCGGTACCGCCCTTTCAGAACGGCAAGCCGGCGGAGGTGGCTGATTTGAAAAAATGACGTCCCGACAGACCGGTCGATGCGCCGCAAGACGCCCGAAGAGGCGGAGGCGCATCCAGCGGAAATCCGGGCATCGCAATGCATAAACAGGAGAGGAAACAGGATATGGAGAATAAGTCCATCGCCAGACTGGCACGCGAACATATCGCCGTTGCCACCAGCCTTTCGGCAATGATGTTTGCGCTCGCCTATCCGGTGCAGGGCCATGCACAGGGCGGCGATGCCGCACCTGCGGCAGGCACAAGCCTGAGCGACATCGTCGTGACCGGCACCCGCGTCGTGCGTTCAGGCTTTACCGCGCCGACGCCTCTCACCGTCATCGGCGAAGATCTGTTCGAGGAGCGCGCAGCAGTCAGCGTCGGCGAGGTGCTGACCGAATTGCCCTCGTTCCGCGCAACCACCAGTCCTACCGTCCGCACCGTCTTCGGCGACAGCGCCTATTATGCCGATCTGCGTGGATTGGGCGCCCAGCGCACCCTCGTCCTCGTCAATGGCCGCCGCCATGTGCCGACGTCGGCGACGGGGCAGGTCGATCTCAATCTCATTCCTTCGATCATGATTCAGCGCACCGAGGTGGTGACCGGCGGTGCATCGGCAGCCTGGGGGTCCGATGCAGTCGCCGGCGTGGTGAACATCATCCTCAAGAATGACCTGCAAGGCATTCAGGCCGATGCGCAGAAAGGCATTTCCGATCTGGGCGACGATGCGACGACCAAGCTTGGTCTGGTCGCTGGAACGGCGTTCGCCGGCGGCCGGGGCCATGTCGTGATCGGCGGCGAATATGCCGACGAAGGGGGCACCGGCAGCCTCTATACGCGCGACTGGTTCAACGAACGGCATTATCTGCTGAACGCCAATTGGGCGAAAAACGGGATGCCGGCGTTCATCTGGGGCAATAATGTCGAGCATGTGTCGATGACCGGCGGCGGCCTCATTACCGGCGGGCGCGTCGGCAATGGTCCGCTCGTCACCAATACGTCGCTTTATGACATGGCTTTCGGGTCGGGCGGCAGGCCCTATTATCTGGATACCGGATCGCTGTCGGCCGGGCAGGAGATGTTCGGCACGGGCAATTATGGCTTCGGCCCGTTCATGAATACCTATATGAAGCTGCCGGTCGAGCGTTGGTCGATCTACAGCAACGCCAGTTATGACCTCACCAGCAACATACAGGCCTTTGCCGAGGCCTCCTTTGCCCAGTCGCTTGGCAGATTCTATGGGCAGCCCACCAAAAATCAGGGATTCGGCGCGGTCAACAGCAGCGCGCAGACGCCGCTGACCATCTACCGCGACAACGCTTTCCTGCCCGATGAGGTTGGCGCGCTGATGGATCAGGATGGCTTCACCAGCCTGCAAATGGGCCGCGTCAACCAGGATATAGGCGGCGTATATGGCACCCGCCGCAGCAGAACGTGGCGGATGGTCGGCGGACTCAAAGGCGATCTGGGCGGCAGCTGGAATTGGGACGGCTATGCCGAATATGGTCGGAACGATTATCGCGAGATCACCCATGGCCAGCGGATCGAGGCCAATTGGATGCGGGCCATTGATGCGGTAAGTGATCCTGTGAGCGGCGATCCCATCTGCCGGTCGCTGCTGAGCGATGACCCGATGGTGCGTGCCGCTGCTGCCGGTTGCGTTCCCTTCAATCTGTTCGGAACCGATGCCGCATCGGCCGATGCGCTCGATTACGTCCGTGGAACCAGCTTCCTGAAGCAACGGACCACCGAATTCGTGGCTGCGCTCAACATCCGTGGCGAACCCTTCTCCACCTGGGCGGGGCCGGTATCGGTTGCTGCCGGGGCGGAATATCGCCGTGAATCACTCAACGCCACTTCGGACGCAATGTCTCAGGCACGCGCGTTCTCCTCGCGTAATCCGCAGCCGATCGCCGGCCATTTCAATGTCAAGGAAGCCTATGCCGAAGTGGTGGTGCCACTGCTGCGCGACACCGTGCTGGCGAAGTCGATCGATCTCAACGGATCGGTTCGCTATGCCGATTACAGCACCAGCGGTGGCGTCACCACATGGAAAGGCGGCGTCACATGGGATGTGAATGATTCCATTCGCCTGCGGGGCACCTATTCACGCGACATCCGCGCACCGAATCTTACCGAATTGTTCACGCCCCAGTCGACCACCATTGCGATCCTGATCGATCCGTTCCTCAACGAACAGGCGGTGCCGACCGTTTACAACACGGGAAGCCAGGACCTGAAACCTGAAGTCGGCAATACGTTGACGGCAGGCGTGGTGCTTCAACCGTCTTTCATTCCCCGCCTTCAGTTCTCGGTCGATTATTACAAGATCAGGCTCAAGGGGATGATCTCGACGTCGACACCGGCGGTTATCGTCCAGAGGTGCTATGAAGGGGCAACCGAGTTCTGCTCGCTCATCACGCGCGGTCCGGCCGCGGCGGGCAATTCGATTGGAACAATCGCGTCGATCCGCTCCCCTTATCTCAACCTCAATCGGTTCGACACCTGGGGCCTTGATTTCGAACTATCCTATCGGCTGCCGCTCGATACGATCAGCAAGAACCTGCCTGGCACGCTCGGCCTGCGTGCGCTTGGCACCTATGTCGGTGAATATCGCCGCACCGACAGCGCGGGTTCGATCGACAGGGCGGGGCAGTTGATCAACTATCAGGACAGCGGCGTCGCCGATTTCCAGGGCAGCGCGATCCTCAGCTATGATCTCGATCGTTTTTCGGGTTCGCTGATTTTCCGTTACATCGACGGCGGTGTCATCGACGCGGGCGCTGTTCCCGGCACCGCCACCAGCAACAATATCAACAAGGTCGATTCCGCGCTCTTCACCAATTTGTCGCTGCAATATACGATTGGTGACAAGTCTAAAGGCGGGACTGTCCAGTTCTTCACCTATATCAGCAATGTTTTCAACAAGGCGCCGCCGTTCCCTGCCAATGAAGGCATGTATTATGATGTTATCGGCCGTGCCTATCGGTTTGGAGTAAGGTTGAATTATTGACCGTAAGTTTTCTGGGTCGAGTAGCTTTTGATAGCAGTCGCTATAGTTGGGCCGATGCGGTGCCCCTGCCGGGATGTACGCAGCCGCATCGGCCATTTCTGACGTTTGGCCGGCGATGACGGCATGGCCTGGGCATTGATGCATGCGGGACATGATGCCAGGCACAGGCGGATCGCCGCTATCAGCCGGTGGTGGCTTCGTGCCGGGGCATCGGGAAAACCAGCCCGATCACCGGCAGGATGATCATGCCGCAGCCCGATGCGATCAGCGCCGCCGCAACGCCATGGCCTTCGGCGAAATGGCCCCACAGCCAGCTGCCGAGCGCTATGCCGCCGAAGGTGAGGCTGGAAACCATTGCCGTGATTCGACCGACCAGCGGGCGGGGTGACCACATCTGTCCGGCGACGGAAAAGCCCGATAGTGCCTGCACCCACCCGGCGCCGCTTGCCACCAGCAGCGCCAGCATTGCCGGCAGGCCAGGTTTCAGCGCCACGATGATGCAGCCGATGCCATAGATGATGCCGGCTGCGCGGATGATCGCTTCGCTCGAATAGCGGCGGCGGAACCAGGTGCTGCTTGCCGCACCCAGCACGGCGCCAAGGCCAAGCGCGCCCAGCAGCAGACCATAGGTGACGGACCCCTGGCCAAGCAGATCGGCAGCGACGAGCGGCATCAGCGCCCAGGCGGCGCTGCCGGTCGCGGTAAAGGTCAGCGCGCGCAGCATGATGGTGCGGACCGGCGGTGAACCCATGGCATGGCGGAAGCCTTCGCCAATGACGGAGAGGAGCGCGCGTCGCTCTGCCCGGGGCGCAGTATCGGGGCGCCAGCGCAGCAGGATGACGATGACGGCAAGATAGCTCAACGCATTGGCGATGAACGCGGCCTTTGCGCCGCCCGCCGCGACGATCACGCCGCCGAATGCCGGCCCAAGGCTACGCGCCACATTGAAGGCAAGGATGTTCAGCGCTACGGCAGAGGCAAGCTCAACGCGCGGAACGATGCTGCCGATCGATGCCGAAAGCGCCGGGTTGAAGCAGGCGACGCCACAGGCCAGCAGCGCAGTGAGGCCGATGATCATCGCTGGCATCGCAACGCCGGCAAAGGCAAGGCCGGCCAGCGCGAAGGAGAGCAGCATCATGGCGATCTGTGCAATCAGCATCACCATCCGCCGGTCGTGCATGTCAGCCCAGGCCCCGGCCGGCAGCGCCAGTAGCGTGATGGGCAGGTTGGTTGCGCTCTGGACAAGGGCGACGATGTCCGCCGGCTGGTGCGCTGCGGTCAAATGCCATGCGGCGCCGACCGACTGGATGGCGTTGCCGAAGTTGGACAACAGGCTGCCCAGCAGGATGAAGGCGAAGATATGATAGCGCAGCGGCGACAATGTCGTCGCCTGCCGCGTCTTGTTGTCCTGCATTGGCCAGCATCCCCTTTGTAATCCGGCTTTTCCTGCTAGTGGCAAGCGTGGGCCTGCAGCGCAAGCAGGCCGCGGCCCTCGTCTGTTTCACCAGGTGCAGATATTTTTCGGTGGTCTGGCGATGTCATGCCCGTCACCTTTTCGGGCATCGCTGATTTCCCTCCGCCATGGTGAACCAATGGGCTGCGCGGCTGTTTGCAGCCTCATGGCTGAAGACGGCGGTTTATATGGCTGAGGCGGCAGGACCGTCGACAGGCGATGCGGCGCCAGCCCCGCCGGCAAAGCGCAGGGGCGGGCTGTTGCGGGTGCTTGGCACCGGCATCATCACCGGAGCGGCGGATGACGATCCTTCCGCCATCGGCACCTATGCCAGTGCCGGGGCGAAGTTCGGCCTTGGATTTCTATGGATCGCGCCGCTGCTGCTGCCGATGATGTTCGTCGTCACCTATCTGGCCGCCAAGCTGGGCCGCGTTTATGGCAAGGGCCTGTTCGCGGCGGTGCGCGATCAATATCCGCCCTGGCTGCTCTATCCGCTGATGCTGGCTGCATTCACCGGCAATGTCATCGAGGCATCGGCCAATCTCGGCGGGGTGGGGGCCGCGATCCACCTGCTGATGCCCCTGCCGGTCCCTGCCATTGTCACACTGGTCGCTGCCATGGTGATCCTGTTCCAGTTGATCGGCAGCTATGCGCTGTTGCGCAGGATCTTTCGCTGGCTGACGCTGGCGCTGTTCGCCTATGTCGCGGCAGCGGTGATGGCCGGGCCGGACTGGATGAAGGTTGCCCGTGCGACCGTTTCGCCCAATGTGCGGTTCTCATCGGATTTTCTGGCGATGGTGGTCGCCTGCATCGGCACATCGCTTTCGGCCTATGTCTATACCTGGCAATCCAATCAGGAGGTGGAGGAGCAGATAGACGAAGGCAAGCGCACCGCGCGCGAACGGCGCGGGGCAAGCCGCCGCGAATTGGCGCTGGCCCGCCGGGACGTGATGGTGGGCATCATCTTTGCCAACATCATCCTTTATTTCATCATCCTGTCCACCGCGACGGCGCTCAACGGGCGGGGCATGACGCAGATTGACGATGCGGCACAGGCTGCGCAGGCGCTGGAGCCGCTGGCCGGTGCAGGGGCGAAATGGCTGTTCGCGCTGGGTGTTGTCGGCGTCGGCCTGCTGGCGGTGCCGGTGATGACGACCGGCGCGGCCTATGATCTGGTGCAGGGCCTGGGTCGTAAGGGCACGCTGCACGACAGGCCGGGCGAGGCAAAGCTGTTCCATGCCGTGATCCTGCTGGTGACCGCCGTTGCCGTGGCGCTGAATTTCCTGGGGTTCAACCCAATGCGGGCGCTGGTGCTCTCCGGCATTGTGCAGGGATTTTCAGTGCCGCCGCTGCTGTTCATGATGATGCTGATGACCAGCAAGCGCCAGATGATGGGTGCGCGTCGCAACAGCCTGTTGCTGAATGTCCTGGGCTGGGCGACGACCGTGGTGACGGCCGCCGCCACCCTCTGCCTGGTCGCAAGCTGGCTTCAATGATCCCGATGCAACGAGCCCGCCAAGACCTGCCACCAGCGCGGCCGTGGCTGCCGGGTCTTGTCAGTCCGTGCCTTTCCGGCCCGAAGATGCGATCATGCCGACCAGATCAGCAAGCGTCGATGTGACTGGCACCGACAGGCCATTGGCCGCCGCCAGCCTGACGATCGCGCCATTGATGCTGCTGATTTCAGGTTCGCGCCCTGCCTCTACATCCTGGAGCATGGATGCCTTGTGGCCGCGATGGTTGGCCAGCGCATATTCCACCTTCTGCCATATGGTATCGGCATCCAGCGCAATATCCAGCGCGGTGGCAACGCTGACCACCTCAGTCACGATCGACCGGGCGATGCGACGGCCTTCGGCACAGTCCATCCCGCCGACCGTGAACCCGGTGACGGAAGCGAGCGGGTTCAACGCAGCATTGAACGCAACCTTCTGCCAGATCGCGACGTCAATGGCGCTGTCCGCCGCGGCATTGAGCCCGGCATCGGCCAGCAGTTCCGCCACCGCCGTCACCGCTGCATCCGGCGCGCCGCCGAGGGCACCGATCGATATATGCCCCTTGCCGGTGGCGTGAACGCGGTTGGGCGGCTGGAAATCGGCCGGATGATCGGTCACGCCCACCAATATCCGTTCTGCCGGAAAGGCGGTGGCGATCGCCTCGTCATTGCCAAGGCCGTTCTGCAAGGTCAGCGCATAGCAGCCTGTCGAGGCCAGATGCGCGACCGATTGCGCCGCCGCCGCGGTGTGCATCCCCTTGGTGAAGAACAGGACGAGGTCGCATTCGCGCACCTGTGGGGCAAGGGTCGCGCCCACCTTGATGCGCCGTTCGCCATTGGCGTCGTGCAGCAATATGCCGTCCTTGGAAAGCGTCTCGATCCGGTCGCGGTCGACATCGACCAGCGTCACATTCCTTCCCGCCTCGGCAAGGCGTGCAGCGAACAGGCAGCCCATGGCGCCCGCGCCGACGATGACGACATGATCCATTTCCAATCCTTCCTGCTGCTGGCCCGTCATATGGCATAAATGTCGATGACGGTCGGGATCACGTCATTGAGCAGCAATATCTTCTTCATCGCGATGCGCCAGTTTTCGCCCTGCCTGACGGTTTCGACTTCATAGCGGCCGAAAAATACATGATCCTTCGCCGCGCGCCGGTCATGGCGATGAACGGTGAAGCTGGCAGACAGAAAGGCGCGGCCTCCCTCCGTCCTTTCCACCAGCACGTTGGTGACGGCGTGAACGGTGCGCGGCAGCGGGGTGGAGGCGACGGACTGGCCGGAACGGATGCGCCACACCCGTTCCTCAAGGTTCCGCCGCCCATGATAATAGATCAGCGACAATTCGCTGTCCGGGTCCTGCGTCGGCGTTGTCTCGTCACGCCAGGCCGGCATCCAGAAGACGCAATCCTCGGCATAAAGGGCAAGCCAGCCGTCCCAGTCGCGCCGGTCGAGGGCAAGGGCCTCGCGGTAAAGGAGCTGTTCGGCTTCGGCGGGGGTCATTGTGCGGCTCCCGTCATCCGGCGGCGCCATTCGCGATAATAGCCGTGGTAAAGCGTTTCGTCGCAAAGCTGCGCATCGGCGGTGACGCTGCGTTCCGGCTGCATGGCGATGCTGTCCGAAAAGACATTGCCGGCGGGGCTGCTGGCGCCCATGCCCCGGCCATAACCCTGCAACCAGGGGTCGACACGCGATGCAAAGCCGCGCTGGCAATTTTCATAGCTGACCGTGTCATCGGGTGTCGCCATGCCGCTGGGGTTGAAGAAATCTTCATATTGGCGAATGCGCTGCCTGCGCGCGGCGGCGCTTTCGCCCTTCGGCGCGATGCACCAGGTGCGCATTTCGGTGCGCCCGGCCGACAGCGGGCGAATGACGCGCAACTGGCTGGAGGCATTTTCCGCAATCTGGAGATTGGGGAAAATGGTGAGGTTGCGCATGTTGAACATCCAGTCGCGCCTCGCCTCGCCATGGCGGCGGGCAAGGTCGTCGGCGCTTTCGAACAGCGGCAACGCATCCGACACGCCCATCACGCCCCAGTTGAGCACATGGCCATGGGGAAAGCTGAAGCTGCCGCCCTGCACGCCCTGTGCATCCTCTGCCCAATTGGCGTTGTTTTCCCACACCGATCGGGTGGTTGCCGTATCCGGCGCTTCCTTGCGCCGTTCAAGGATGCGGATGTAGGAGGGGTGGGCCGATGTGAAATGATAGGCGTCGGAACAATTTTCCAGCTGAAGCTTCCAATTGGCATCGAAGGTGAAACTGACGCCGCCCGGTACCAGCTCCATACCGTCGGCGCTCTGGTCGGCGACAAGGTCGAGCAGCTTTGCAGCCTCTCCCAGATATTCGGCGATATCCGGCACTTCGGCTGTCAGGCTTCCGAACAGGAAGCCGCGATAATCGGCGAAAGCGGGCAGGCGTGCCAGATCATGGCCATCGCGATCGAATGCCGCGGAATAGCAGCCCGCCTTCTTCCACTTGATGTTCCTGTTGCGCCCGGCACTGTCGAACGACCAGCTGTGATAAGGGCAGACGAACAGCCGCGCATTGCCTGTCATGGTCTGTGCAAGGCGCGAGCCCTTGTGCGGGCAGCTGTTGATGAAGGCGGCGAGTTGGCCATCGCCGTCGCGCGTCACCATCACCGGCACGCGGCCGACATCGGTGGTGAAGAAATCATGCGGCGCGGGCGCCTGCGACGACAGGCCCAGGAAAACCCAGCCCCCTTCGAAGATCGCGCGCATTTCGGCTTCGAAAACCTGTTCATCGTCGAAGATCGCCCGGTGTACGCGGAAAATGCCTTCATCGGGGCGATCATCAACTAGGGCGGATAGGTCGTCGATGGTCATCTGGCTCTCCACGCGATGTTCTGACAGGACGAACTGCGCCGTCTGAAGCGCCAGATTGGGGCATTTCGCCGCCTCCATCAACCGGGTTGGGCGAATGGTTCGTTCATCGCCTGCCGTAATGCCGGCGGGCGATCACGACAGGCGGTTCAGTTGTTGATCCGCGCGCGCAGCCGCTCGATCGAGTGGCTGGAGGATCGTCTGTCATCCGCTGCTGCGCCGTCGCCATTGCACTCCCGCTCCAGCGCGTCGCGTATGTGTTCGATCTGCACATCGGTCAGATGTTCGATACCGATGAACTCGCCGCGTGCCTGTTCCAGCGCGCGGATCAGTTCATCCAGCTTTGCCTGCATGGCCGCGCCGTCACGGTTTTGCGAATTCTGGATCAGGAAGACCATCAGAAAGGTGATGATGGTCGTGCCGGTATTCACCACCAGCTGCCATGTGTCCGAATAATGGAAGATCGGGCCGGTCACCCCCCAGATGATGATGACTGCCAGGGCAAGGATGAAGGTGACGGGCCGGCCGGCGAGCACGGCCACCTTGCCGGAAATCAATGTAAACAGCCTGTTCAATGGCATGACTTTCAATGGCAGCGACATCGCCGCGCCGGTTGCGATCGGCAATTCTAGCCAATTGCAGGCGGGCGGCAATCCACAGCCAGCCCTGCCGGGCCATGGCTGTGCGGCAACTGATCGGCGTATGTTCAGGCAAGGCTGCGGGGTGCGGTTTCCTTCAGGAACAGCGCCAGCACCGTGCAGCAAAGCGCAAGGCCGATGGCCATGGCAAAGGGCGCGCCAAGCCCATGCCGGTCGGCCAGCCAGCCGGCAAGCGGGGGCACCGCAACACCGCCCATGGTTTCGGCGGAGAACATGCTGAGCGCGATGGCCGTGGTCACGCGCCTGGCAGCGACGCTTTCACCGGGGATCACCGCGCAGACCAGCGGCGCGCATCCCATCACCAGCCAGGCGACCGCCATCATCAGCGCGATGACCAGCGCCGGGCCGTGGACGAACAGCATGACCAGCGGCGCCATCGCGGTTGCAAGGCTTGCACCAACGACGACTGGCCTGCGGCCCAGCCGGTCCGACAGGGCAGGCACGGCAAAGCCGCCGATCAGCCCGCCAATGCCCGATGCGCTGAGCACCAGGCTCATCTGGCCAGGATCGAAGCCGTCGATCTTCACCAGATAGAGCGGCATGAAAATATTCTGGATGGTCAACGCACCCGTGAACAGACCGGCGATTGCCATCGAAATCAGCAGGTTCCGGCAGGTGAACAGTGCGCGTATCGTGTCTGGCCGCACATCCGCCGCCATGATGGCGGGATCTGCCGGGACAGGTTCCGGCAGGCCGGAAGGCGGCGGTCCGGCAGCCGCTTTCCGTGCCGGATCACGCACCACCAGCATCACCGCGGCGACGCCGATCAGCCCCGGCAGACCGGACAGGAAAAAGGCCATCTGCCAGCCGAATCTTTCGGCCACCGCCACCGCAAGCGGCGGGCCGAGCGTCGCGCCGATCAGAAAGGCCCCGCAGATTTGCATGATCCCCATGTTCATGCCGCGCCGTGCCGGGTTTGACACCGATGTCATGACCGATTGCGCCAGCGGCACGATCGGGCCTTCACCCGCACCCAGCAGCAGCCGGGCGATGAACAGCGTTGTAAAGCCGGTGGCCAGTCCCGATCCGGCCGAGAGGATCGAAAAAGCCAGCAGCGAGATGACGAGCAACAACTTGCGCTTGCCCGATGAATCCGCCGCCATGCCGAAGACAAGGCCGGAGATGGACACCGACAGCGACAGCGCGGCCGACACCATGCCCAGCTCGCCGTTGGTCAGCCCCAGATCGGCGACGATGAAGGGGGAAAGAAAATTGACGGACAGCCGGTCCAGCGCAACCACGCCGTTGACGAAGCTCAACGCCAGCAGGATCAGCAATTCCTGCCGACGTCCGGCGGTGCGGGCCGGGGCCTGTTCAGGAAAATGCGGTTGGGCGGCAGAATTGCTGTGGGCCATGATGGGTGCTTTCAACGGCCGGCACGGACGGCGGAACGGAAGGGGCGGCACCGCCGGTTGAGGGGCGGCGCCGGGAAACGGATTATTATTGCCACAAGCCGGCGCTGTTCACCGTCATCCGCGATTGCGGCATGTTCAGCAGCTTGTCGCCGGGGTTCATGTTGAGGTCGCGCATCGACTGGCGCAGCCACATGTTGAACGGGTCGGCATGAAAGCGGCGGTGCCAGAACTGGAACACCGAAATGACGGGAAGCTCGAAATTGGTGGTGACCATTTTCAGCAGCCCGGCGCGGGCCTGGCGCGCGGCAAATTCGGTCGGGACGATGGAAATCATGTCCGGGTTCGCCATCAATATGTCGGGCACGCTCATCGTGTGCAGCGTGGCGAGGACTTCGCGCCGCTCCACCCCCATTTCCGACAGCACCGTGTCGATCGGCAGGCTGTCCGGCCGGGTCGGCCGCACGCAAAGCTGGTCGATCTCGGCAAAATCGGCAAGGCTGAGTGGCCCGGTAATCCGGGATTCCCAACTGGCCACCACTGTGAATTCAGAGGTGTAGAGCCGCTGCTGCAATATGTCGCCGGCAATGCAGGCAGGGCCGGATATAGCAAGATTGATCGCGCCGCTTTCCATCTTTTCGGCCAGTTCGTCCGGCTGGGGCTGGACGACGCGGATCGGGCAATTGGGCGCCGCCTTTCGCGCAAAGGCCGAAAAGCGCGGCATGATTTCCAGTTCGCTATAGTCGTTCAGGAAAAAGGTGATGGTGCGTGCCGCTGCCGCAGGGGTGAATTGTTCCTGCGTCAGCAGCGAGGCGCGCAGCATTTCGACCAGCGTGGCAATGGTGCCGCCCATCGCCTGCGCCTTGCTGGTGGGAACGATGCCATTGCCGCTGCGGATGAACAGTTCGTCGCCAAAGAACTGGCGCAGCTTTTGCAGCGCATGGCTGACCGCGCTTTGCGAAATGTCCAGGTTCTGCGCCGCTCTTGAAACGCTGCCGGTGCGCATCACGGCATCGAAGACGATCAGCAGGTTGAGGTTCAACCGGCGTAGCATCTCTTCCGGCAAGCCGTTCTTCGCCATCCCATCCTCCTAGATTCATTATATTTATCGGGAGGGAAGCCCATTTTGCCGGGCCTCCTTCCATTCATCCTTCGGCGGTCAGCCGGGCAACGGCCGCACGCGCGGCGGCGGTCTGCGCGCGCCGGTCCTCCTCCGCGGCCAGGCGGCCGGGGTCGATTTCCTGCGGGCCGGGAAAAGCGTCCAGTATTTCCTGGAACAGCGCGGCCACTTCCTCCTCATGCTCGCCATGGGGCAGGATATAGGCGTGGTTGTTGAGGATCGCCTCACGCACCAATGCGCCCACTTCGCGCGGGTCCATCCCGGCATTGGAAGCGGAAGGCGCCGTTTCATCCACCGATTTATCGGCGTCGGGAATACGCAGCCGCTCCGGCCGCGCTTCTTCGCAACGCATGATGTTGCTGCGCACCAGCCCGGGGCACAGCACCGATACGCCGATCCGTTCAGGCGCCAGCGTCAGCCGCAGCGAATCCGAAAAGCCGCGCACCGCGAATTTGCTGGTGCAATAGACGACACCGCCCATGCCCGGCACCGGGATCAACCCGGCCATGGATGATGTGTTGACGATATGACCGCCTTCGCCATGAGCGCGCAGCTTGGGCAGAAAGCTCATCACGCCATTGACGACGCCCATGATGTTGACGCTGACCACCCAGTCCCAGTCGGCATAATCGACATTGGTGGCTTCCGGCCGGCGGCCGACCCCGGCATTGTTGCAGACGACGTGGATCTTGCCGAAACGGCGCTCCACCGCATCGGCGGCGGCGGCCATGGCATCGCGATCGGATACGTCGAGCGTGATGCCGTCCACCCGTTCCGGCAGAATGTCCGCGATCATCACGTTCATGCCGGCGTCCAGCAGTTCCTGGGCAATGCCAAGGCCGATACCGCTGGCGCCGCCGGTCACAAAGGCGGTGCGCCCCGTCAATATCTTCATGATGCTCCTCCCCCGGCCGTTCGTGCGGCCCTATATTCTGATGTTCGATATTCGATGTGCCGAGGGGCCGTGGCGCACCACGGCTCCCCGTGACGAATGTGTCAGGCGGCCTGCAGGCTGGCCTTTGCGTGGGCGAGCTGGTCCGCCGGCACCCATGTGCCATGCACCTGCGGGCGCAGCCGCACGGGCACCTTCACCCGCGCCACCGGCCCTTTGGCCACGGCCCCAGCGTCGATGATCCACAATTCGGAACGGAAATCATCTCCTTCCGCGCGGTCGACCACGGTCAGCAGCCAGCCTTCATGATCGGGGTCCCGCGCTGGAACGAATGCGGGCTCGTTCAAGGCCATGCCCGGTTCCAGCGGCAGGGCCTCCAGCCGGCCGTTGCCCGGCTCGATCCGCAGCAGCGTGTTGAACGTGGCACCCACCGGGCCGCCCGGCAGCGGTGGCGGACCATCGGGATTGACGCTGAGATACCATGCCGCGCGATAGGGACGGCCCTGGTCGGCATCGCGCACGCGGGGCAGGTCGCCCGGCGGGCCGATGTGCCGCTGTTCGAAATCCTCGCCGGGCCTGGACAGGTCGAACGTCCAGCGGATCAGCCCGCCGCCCACTTCCCATTGTGGAATATCCAGCCCGGACGACGCGCGGATGAACGGAAAGGCGTTGGTGTCCGACAGGCAGACATCCATGTGAACCAGATCGCCGTCGCTGAAGGCGTTGACGATGTGATAGGCGGACACGCCCTTTGGGCCACGGAACCAGCGCATTTCGGAGACGCGGCCATAGCGCGGCATGATGCCGACCCAGCTTTCGCGGTCCTGTTCATGCACCCAATGATCGCCACCGTTGCGCAGCCGTTCATCATCCACCGTCGTCGGAAAGACAGGGAAGATGGCATGATGTTCGGTGATCGCGAAATCATGGATGGACGAGCAATAAGGCTGTTCGAACCACTGTTCGGAAACCAGATCGCCGTCGGCATCGGCGATGCAATAGGCCACATCCAGGCTGCACAGCCCGCCCGCTTCATAACCAAAGAAGAACATTTCCCCCGTCTGCGCGTCGATGCGCGCATGGGCGGTCATCGTTTCGGAACGCAGGCGGCCACCAAAATCCCATTGGCCGATCGTTTCCAGCGTGTGCGGATCGACCTCATAGGCGCGGCCGTCTTCCTTGGTCATCAGCAGGCGGCCGGCGTGCCATATGGGGGTGGTGTTGGCGACGGTGCGATCGATACCCTTGACTGACGGATCATCGGTATAGGGATTGCGATATTTGCCGAACAGCGCATGCCGCGCCGCGTCTTCGGCCTGGAAGCGGGCAGTGCGGACATAGCGGATCGCATAATCGACATGCCCGTCCTGAAACAGGAAGCGCGACACCATGCCGTCGCCCGACAGGATGATGTCGTCGGGATCGAGCGGGGCATGGGCCGGATCGGGCACGGCGCGGAAGAATGCGCCTTCGATCTCCGCCGGGATTTCCCCCTCCACGTCAAGGTTCTTGATCGACACTTCCTGCCGCACGGGGGCATTCAGGCCGGAAAAATGCAGGGTATCGGGAAAATCAGGCACGGCCTGTGGTTCCTCTCGCTCGCGTCGCCGGGCATCGCCGGCATTTCGGGATTCAATCGCGTTCGGCAGATGCCGCCCGCCTTCTGGCTTTTTGCAGTCATGCTACCAGTTGGTAGGATTCACTACCAGTTGGTAGAATTATGCGCAAGAGGGCGGAGGAACATCGATCCCGACGGGAGAGGAGATGGGTGGCCAAAGCGCGGAGGATTTTCGCTTCTATCAGTCCTGTTGCTGTGGCTCGCGCCACTGTTCCAGCCGTTCGATCAGTAGCATGATGATGTCGGTCAGCTCATCAGCCTGCGCGTCGTCCAGCCCATGGAGAAGCCGGCCGGCAATGGCGGTGAGGTCGGGCACCATCTGCTGATAGACCTGCCAGCCGGCGGGGCTGAGTCGTACCGGGCGCAGACGGCGATTACCCGGCACAGGCGCCGGTTCCGTCCATCCCCGTTCCGCCAGCGAAGACAAGGCCCGGCTGACGTTCATCGCCGGCATCGCCATCATTTCGGCAATGGCCTGTCCGCCGATCGGTGCTTCGCCTGAAATGCACATCATCACGCGCACTTCATGGATGGTCAGCTGGTGCCGTTCCGCCAGGTCGAGCTGCATGGGGCGGTTGATCAGCGACGTGAATTTCAGAAGATGCAGCAGCGTGGCGACGCTGGAAGGCACACCAATTTCCGGTTTGTCGTGTTCATGCGGATTCGGGCAGGTTTTTTTCATCGGTTCAGGCAGGATTTGCAGCGCCGTTCATGGCGCCTCGCTAATGAAGTGACGCGCCATCTGTGCCTGATGTTCCACCGGTGAACAAGGCCAAGCCGGTCCCGGCGGCGGGCGGGGCACCCCCGTGTGGCCGCTGTCGGCGGCGACAGGCGCGTGTTGCTGGAAGGAACGACGGCATATGAGCTTTGGTCATAACCCTTATGACCAGATCGGCTCTTGTTGTTCATGACCTGCCCGATCACAGTGAAAGCCTCTCAAAGACAAAAGAAATGATCCGCGATCATGGGGGCTCTTCCGGGCCGCCACGGATCATGAACAGTGGAGGATCGCTTCATGCACCGCTCTATCCGGCGCGGCCTGCTGGCCTGCGCGTCGGCCTGCATCTGCCTTGTGCCGACCGCCGTCCTTGCCGCTCAACAGGCCGAAACGCCTGCACCTGCGCCCACACTCGCGCCCGCCGCTGCCGGCGATCAGGGTGCCGGTCTGAACGAAATCATCGTCACCGCGCAGTTCCGCAGCCAGAACCTGCAGGATACGCCGATCGCGATCACTGCCATCAGCGGCGATGATCTTGCCGCGCGCAGCCTCACCAATGTCACCCAGCTCAGCTCCATCGCGCCGAACGTGCAGCTGCGCCCGGCCGGTGCGGAACATGGCCCCGCCACCCAGGCACTGATCCGCGGCGTCGGGCAGAGCGATTCCAGCTTCGCTTTCGAGCCCGCCGTCGGCATGTATGTGGACGACGTCTATTATGCGACGCTGCTCGGCTCGCAGCTGGACCTGCTGGATGTCGACCGTATCGAGGTTCTGCGCGGCCCGCAGGGCACGCTGTTCGGCAAGAACTCGCTGGGCGGTGCGGTGCGCATCATCACGTCCAAGCCGCGTGGTGACAACAGCGGCTTCATCGAAGCGGGCTATGGCTCCTATGACCGCGTGATGGTGCGCGGCGCCTATGACGTCAGCCTTGTGCAGGACGTTCTGGCACTGCGCGTGTCGGGTGCGGCAGACCGCCGCGACGGCTATCAGAAGATCCTCGATTTCGCCTGCGCGCATCCCGATCAGGCCGGCAGCCTGCCCACTGCCATTTCCGGCCCGGCCGGTTCACAGAGCAGCTGCAAGCTGGGCACCTATGGCGGGATGGATTCCACCTCGGTCCGCGGCCATCTGCGCTTTACGCCCAATGATCGGCTGGAAGCCAATCTGACCGTCGATTACACCCGTGACGACAGCGAAGCACCGCCGGTATCCGTCACCACCATCGATCCGACGGCGCCGGCGCTGGCGGCGTTCAACCAGAACGTCAACATCCCGCTATATGGCGTCGGCATCGATCAGCGTTTCCAGTCGACCGATCCGTTCGTCACCTATGCCACCAACACCGATCCGACGCTGGGCTATCAGCAGACGCGCAACGCGCCGGTAAAGACTTGGGGCACCACGCTGACGCTGGACTATGAACTGTCGCCGGACATGTCGCTGAAATCGATCACTGCCTATCGCAAGACGGACAGCGAATTCAGCACCGACAACGATGGCTCGCCGCTTCAGATCCAGAACCTGACCTATCTGGTCAATGCCGACCAATATAGCCAGGAACTGCGGCTGACCGGCAGCGCGGTCGACGATCATATGCACTATACCGTCGGCGGCTATTATTTCGTCGCACACCAGCATCAGCAGGGCGGCGTCGAAAACAGTCTGTTCGGCCTTGTCTTCGGGCAGAATGATCGTTTCCGCACCCGCAATTATTCGGCCTATCTCAACGTCGATTTCGACGTGACGGACAGCCTGTCGGTCATTGGCGGCCTGCGCTATTCGAACGAGCGCAAGAGCTTTGCGTTCGATCACGAGGGTTTTCTGGTCGTCACCGACCCGGCAATCGCCCAATATGACCACCTCGATTACCGCGTCGCCGCCAATTACAAGCTGACGGACAATGTGTCGCTGTACGGCTCCATCGCCACGGGTTTCCGCTCGGGCGGGTTCAATCCGCGTCCGTTCAACGCGACGCAGCTGACCAGCTTCGGTCCCGAAAAGCTCACCGCCTATGAACTGGGCGTCAAGACAGAGCTGTTCGACAAGCACGCCCGTATCAACATCGCGGCGTTCAACAGCGATTACACCGATCGTATCGTCACCGTCAGCGGCATCGACGCGCTTGGCGATCCGTTCCAGATGCCGCGCAACATCGGCAGCGCCACCATCAAGGGGTTCGAAGGGGAAATCCAGGCATCGCCGGTCGCCGGGCTGCGCCTTAACGGTTCCGTCGGCTATGCCAAGTTCACCTCGCCGGAGCTTCAGGGCCTGAAGCAGGTGGGCGTGCCCGACTGGACGGCGGATGCCGGCATCGAATATCATCTGCCGCTGGGCGACGACGGCAGCCTGACGCCGCGCTTCGACTGGTATTACCAGAGCCGGGTGAACTATCAGCTAGACAATGATCCGCGTGCGCAGACGCCGCCGCGCAGCATCTTCAACGCCAGCCTGACCTGGCAGGTGAACAGCGACCTTCAGGCATCGTTCAAGGTCACCAACCTGTTCGACAAACGCTATGACGTCCAGAAGTTCACCTATCTGGACATCGGCTATGGCATTGTGAACGCACAGCCCGGCCGCCCGCGTGAGTGGATGCTGTCGCTTCGCCACAAGCTCTGATCGTCACTGGCCACATGGTCCTCAACATGACCCGCACCGCTTTCCCCGTGGTGCGGGTCGATGGAGATTTGAATGTCTGAAGCAATGGATGATCGCGACACCCGCATCGCGGAACTGGAAAACCGGCTGGGTATGCTGGAGGATGTCAACGCCATCCGCCATCTTCAATATGCCTATGGCTATTATATCGACAAATGCCTTTATGACGAAGCCGTGGCGCTGTTCTCCCGCGATGCCCGGCTGAAATTCCTCAACGGTGTCTATGTCGGCACCGATGGCGTGCGCCGCCTCTACTGCGACTGGTTCAGGAATTATTTCACCAACGGCCACAATGGCCCGGTCTATGGCTTTCTGCTGGAGCATATGCTGCTGCAGGACATCATCCATGTCGCGCCCGACCGGCAGACCGCAAAGGCGCGTTTCCGCTGCCTGATGCAGGGCGGCACGCATGAAAGCCGCGATCCGGTTCCCGGTTTTCCCACCGCCAACTGGGAAGCGGGCATTTACGAACATGGCTATATTCGTGAAGACGGCGTGTGGAAGATCCACCGCTTCGACTACACGATGTTGTGGCAGGCCGATTATCACAAGGGCTGGGACCGGGACGAAGTGCATCTGCGCCCGTTCACCAGATTATTCCCCGAAGATCCGATCGGTCCGGACGAATTTGCCGAAGCGGCGCGGCCAGTGTGGCCGCATACCCAGGTCGTGCCTTTCCATTATCCCCATCCGGTGACCGGAAAATATTGGCAGGAATGAACCCGGCGGCCAAAGGGCTGCATTGTGCCGCGGTTCATGCCTGCGCATGATAAGACCCGCGGCACATGGTTGCGGTGTGGAAGAGGACATATTGATGGCGCGTTTCAAGGATCAGCACATTGTCATTACGGGAGCGTCGACCGGCATCGGCCGCGCAACGGCGGACATCATCGCCAGCGAAGGCGGCAAGGTGACGCTGCTTGCCCGGCGCGAGGAAGTGCTGGCGCAGGCGGTGGAAGAAATCAGGGCGGCTGGCGGCAACGCGATCTGGCGTGCGGCCGATGCGTCCGACAAGCATGCCCTGTACGCCGCGTTGGACAGCGCGGCGCAGGAAATGGGGCCGATCGACGGGCTGTTCGCCAATGCCGGCACATCGGGCGGCTTCGCCAGCTTCGGCGATTATGACGATGCGCTGTTCGAAGACGTGCTGCGCACCAATTTGATGAGCCCCTTCTGGGCGATCAAGCATGTGCTGCCCGGCATGATCGCGCGGCGCCGCGGCTCGATTCTCGTCACCGGCAGCCTTGCCAGCGAACGTGGCATGGCCAACAATGCCGGCTATGTCGCGTCAAAGCATGGTGTGCTTGGCCTTGCCCGCGCCGCCGCCATTGAAGCGGCCCCGCATGGCGTGCGTGCCAATTGCCTGATCCCCGGCTTTATCGATACGCCGCTGATGGGCAATATCGATGAAAAGGTGGCGGCGCTGCTTTGCGAAAAAGTGCCGCAGGGCCGCATGGGCACCGCGCATGAAACAGGGCAGGTGGCCGCGTTCCTGCTGTCCGATCAGGCAAGCCATGTCACCGGCCAGAGCTGGGCCGCTGACGGCGGCGTGCTCGGCTGCCTGATGGTCTGACAAAAACTCCCCCTTCATTCGAAGGCTCAGGCGCAGCCTGTGCGTTATGCACAGGCTGCATTTTTCAGGTTCGGTTGCTGCCCTCAGGATAGCATCCACGCGGCGATGATGATCGCGACGACGATGATGAACGCCCAGCTTATGCGCGGGCGTCCACGGGCGCCCTTTCCGCCTTTGGCAAGCGTCGTCGAATAGGACAGGCCGGTGCCCGGCATGCCGA
>Ga0182749_1000953_pt1 | contig 23857 bp, 22 predicted proteins | sample eDN3rd37CKraftMG_FD_128875 | JGI IMG/M metagenome (GOLD analysis project Ga0182749, IMG submission 128875) | Enriched Miracle-Growth compost microbial communities from Emeryville, California, USA - eDNA 3rd pass 37_C Kraft MG (version 2) (version 2) ...
GGCGCAGCTTCGCACTGATGTGCAGCTCGAATGTTTCAGGCCCCTTGATCGTTGGCAGACCGAAAGTGTCACCTAGCAGGACAGATGCCATCTCCTTTCGCTTCAACGACACGATGACCTTTTCATCGTGGACCTCGACAGTCCCAATCACGGATCGGACGAACTCGCGAATCCTAATTGGGGGCAGTGTCGCCCACTCTTCAGCGAGTTGCGTTGATTTCGAGAGCGCCGACCGAAGAGTCGATGCGTCAAGCTCGAAGCATGACAATGCTTCTCCAACGTCCGGCTCCGAGGCAAAGAATGCACGAAGGCGATCAAGAACCAAAGCCTCAACGTCGCCCGCGGGGATGCGCCAGCCCTTGGCATGATCTGAACGGCTGCCCGTAATCAGTGCTGTTGAGACATAGTATCGGTAGCGGCGCCCGCGCTTCGTTTCGATGCGATAGCGGCGAAGCTCGCCATCGAACTTCTTCGATGTCAGTGTGAAGCCGAGTTTCTTTTTGACCGTACCAGCGAGGAAGCCGCGAACGCTGTGTCGCTGCCAATCCGTTGCCGCCATCATGTCCGGAATGGTCGCGCCTTCGCGTCGGCTCAGCAGCGACAGAACGCGATCATGCTTGGTGACGCGCTCCGTGTGCGATCCGTCGCCAAGATCGGCTTTACTTGTGGTCGGCATTATTGATGTCCGCTTGCCTGCCGGTTTTACTTTGGCGGCTTTATTCCGCGATCCGGCCCTCGTGGGCTGCGTGGACGATATGTTTTCAATTGACGCCATGTTTAGCGCCTGGGTTTAAGGACGTGCCCCCGATCGGCGCTCCCACTACCCAAAGCCCCGCGTTTCGCGAGGCGAGCCAGAAGAACCGGCACCCCACCAAACATCGGCGCCCATCACACCACCAATGCGTCCTTTGCGGCAGAAGTCGAGGCTAGTTGTCGCCGCAATGCGCGAATTCAACCTCTCAGTTAAGAAACACGGTTACGGTTACGATCGGACTGGAAACCAGGTTGCAGCGAAATGGCGCTTTTGACTCAAAGTGGACATCGCTTGCGCTTACGCAATTTGGCTAATCAGTATCCCTTGAAGGGCTTTCAGCCTTCACCCGGTGATGCCAGAGGCGCCACTAAGCCGTGTCGCATGCAGAAATAGACCAGTTCAATATCGGACTGGACCCCAAGCTTCGACTTGATGGTGTAATGGTAGTTCGCCACCGTTTTCGGGCTGAGATTGAAGGCGCCAGAGATCTCCTCAGTCGATTTCGCATCGAGAATCATGCGCAGAATTTCGAATTCGCGAGGTGAAAGTGCGTCAGTCGCCGCCCCATCGTCCACCAGCCGGCTCGTTGCGATGATCTGATTGATCTCCGCGCATAGCGCAGGCCGTCCCGCATAGACGCTGCGAATGGCGCTGATCAACATTTCCGGCGGACTGCTCTTGGTGACGTATCCCCGCGCACCCGCGCGAAACGCTTGCTGCGCGTACGTGGCATTGGCGTGCATCGTGAACATGAGGATGCGCGCATTGCAATCCAGCTGCCGGATCTGTCTGACGAGATCGATGCCGCCTCGTCCCGGCATGGAAATATCAACGGTGACGACGTCCGGTTTCGCATCCTTGAACGCTTTATAGGCTGATGCTGCGTCCCCCGCTTCGGCCACCACTTCGATGCCCTCGTGTTTCTCGATCAGCCGCCGGTAGCCTTCACGTACGACGACGTGGTCATCAACGAGAAGGACACGAATTCCGACTAGCATCACGATGCTGCTAGGAGTGAGGGGAATTCCACACGGAGGCCAAAGCCTCCGTCCGGCAACGGGCCAGCCGTGAATTCTCCGCTCAGAGCGAGGACGCGCTCGCGCATACCGATCAGGCCCACTCCTACATGCGGCTGCCTTTCGGTTTTCCCCCGGCCGCATCCATCATCGATAACAGACAGCCCAATCTTTTCGCTACCGCCTATGTCCAAGCGATCGAGCACGACCTCGACGTTCCGTGCCTGCGCATGCTTTGTGGCATTGCTTAAGGCCTCCTGAACGATGCGGTAGACATGGGCGCTCGTTTCGGGGCGGAGCTGCTCGATGTCGCCTCGGATCGTCAACGAATAACGAGTGCGACCGCATGCAGTATCATTATGCTCGGCGACGAGCCCCTCAAGGCTTGCCAAAAGCCCGAGGTCATCGATCTCCTGCGGGCGAAGATAGGTCAGCGTTCTGCGCAGCATGACCATTAGGTCGGACGCCATTTTTTCCAAGTCGCACAGCTCGCGGGCGAGCGTCGTATCGCCGAGCTGTGCACTGGTTCTTACACAGACGGCGAGAGCACTTAGCGCGCTGAGCTTTTGCGCGACTTCGTCGTGCAGTTCGCGCGCGATGTGGCGTCTCTCCTGTTCCTGTGCGTCGACAAGCCGCCGGGCAAATTCCGCGCGCTCCTTGGTCGCCCTTCCGAGCTCGCTTGCCAGCGTGTTCAAGCCCTCGCTGATGTGAGTCAATTCACGCAAGCGGAAAGCAGGCAAACGAAACGAAAGGTCGCCGGCCGTCAGGCGATTGAGGCCGGAAAGAATCTGCCGCGTCGGCCCCAAGGCTCGGTCAATGACGAAGTACGCGACGAGACACAGTGCGCCGATGAGAGCGGTCGAGAGCCCGAGAAGGGGTGCGATGGTCATCCAGGCCGCACTTGCAGTCGCAAGCGGATCGAAACTCGTGCGAATACGCCCCTCGGTTACGCCGCGGTAAGTCACATCTCTTCCGATGGCTGCCGTTCCGCCAATCAGCGCGTGGTACGCATCGAAGAACCAGCGTGGTGCGCTGATCGCGGCCGTGTTGATGCCGGTGCAGCTCGACCGCTTGATAATGGAGCCGGGACCTAGGAGCTGAACACATTGGCCAGGTCGGAGCGCGTAGCTCGTCACGAGGTCCCAATCAGGAAAGGGCGTGCGCAGGGCAAGCTGAAGTTCCAGCTGTCGACCGACCGAATCGGCAAGTTCGATATTCTGGCGTTTAGCTTCGCGGTTTGTTTGCCATATGGCGAATGCCGAGCCAATGAAAAGACAGGCGAGCGCCACGAATGTCACGCGCCGCACCAGCAACCATTTCAAATCCATCTCGAAACTCCGGATGCAGCTTCCCCGTCAAGTCTAGGCTGGAACCGCTGCGATCAAAAGGGAGCAACCGAACGTCAGGCAAATTTCCCAACCGACGTCGTGTGAACTGCCGTAGCCCATTCGCCTCACATAAGCCGATCGTTGCGCCGGAGTTCACACCGGCTCTGCCCGATGCACGAATGGGAGGAAACGACACATGCCACACAACCAATTCGACGATAGTAACCTAACGTGGGCCCAGCTGGATTGGCTCAAATATACGTCATTCTATATCTACAACGTCGACCGCCAGAACGGCATCGTCGATGCCGTCTTCAAGTTCGACGCCAACTCGAGGGTGAAAATCCATCAGCACAAGGCCCCGTACATTACCCTCGTGCTGCAAGGGGAACTTCGATTTTATCGACCGAACGGCGAACTGAAAGAAATCCGCCCCACCGGAAGCTACGTGAGAGGCGTTGCCAACGGCGAGCCGCATCTTGAGGGCGGCGGTGACCAGGACACAATCGTATTTTTCAGCATCCGCAACGTAGTCGACGAGTTGTTCGTCTTCCTCGACGAGAACATGAACTCTGCCGAGGTCGTGACGATCGGCGATGCCGAAGCGCTCCTCGAGGCTCAGGGTCGGGCCAAATGGCTGCCCGCGGTGTAGCGCGTGTCATCTAAGCCTTAGCCACGATCGTCGTAACTGAGCGGAGATTCCAAGTGTTCAAAGCAAATCTCTTGGTCGCCATGTTCCTCTTGTCTCGGCCCGCCGGTGCTCGCGGCTAAGGCGCCATCGCCGTCTCCTATCAAAATCGCGATCTTTCCATTTGAGCTTGACGATTTCAGCGCTGCCAGTCAGACCGGATCGGCGCTGGACGGGACTGGCTTTCCGAGGAGAGGAGCGCGTCCAGCGCAGGTCAGGTCCGGTAGCAATCGTGCTATAGTGCAGACTTCCCGATTGAGGCTCCGCCATCGACGTACAGCGTCTGCCCGGTGATGAACGCGGCGTCATCCGAGAGCAGAAATTCTATCGCAGCGGCAAGCTCATCAGGTTGGCCGAACCGCCTCATGGGAACGCCGGCCAGGTAACGTGCCTCGTCCTATTGATTGTTCGCCCGAAACAGTTCCGTTTCCGTTGGCCCAGGTGAGACGGCATTCACGGTGATCCCGGTCGGTGCGAGTTCCAGAGCCCAGCTTCGGGTGAAGCTGACGAGTGCGGCCTTGGCAGCGGCATAGCTTGTCCTCCGTACGCTGCCGAGAACCGTGAGACTGGAAATATTGACGATGCGGCCCCAGCGGCGTGCACGCATGCCGGGCAATGCTGCCTGCACGGCCACCAAGGCAGGATGCAAATTTAGGCGCATCACCTCCTCAAGAGTTTCAACAGGGATGTCGCCGAGCGGCGCGGCTCCGACCACACTAACATTGTTGATCACGCCGTCGACATCGCCGTTTTTGACGATCCTGGTTAGTTCGTGGTTGGCGGCGCGCTTGGAAAGGTCAAGCGTATGGAATGGGCCCGGAAACGCGTCGGACGGGTTCCGTGCAATGCCAATGACGTTGTGCTGTCCTTTGGCAAGACGGTAGGCCAGAGCGAGACCGATGCCTTTGCTGGCGCCGGTGATCAGAAATGTTTTCTTCATCGAAAAAATCCTCTGGCCCTGCCTCAATGAGCAGAGCCTTTGGTTAGAGGCGATCAGGCGGCGTGGCGGCTCGCCCGAGACGCAGTGCGGGCAGCATGCACGGTCTTCGACGCTCAGCATTTTGACCCAGTCTGCCGTGTACTCTCGAATCGCGGCTTTTAGTTCACCGCGTTGTGGTTGGGCGATCGCATCAGCTCTCAAGTAAGCGGTGCTGAGAACGTTCATTCACAATATGTCCAGTCGCTCGATAAAGCGCGAGGCCGCTCAAAAATGCAACCAAAGCCGCCGTGGATGTCCGAACCAGGGCCACCTGTCGGTCGAGAGCCTTATCCGCCGAACGAGTCAGCGAGCCCAGCCAAAAACCCAGCTCGTGGGCGCCGATGAAACAAGCGATAAGGCCCAACCCAATAAGTAACTCAGTCATCCCGGAGCCACGCCGCAATTGCCAACAGCGCTCCGCTTCTCTCTGAACAGAGCGATCGCTAATCACACGTAGAAATCAGGACAGCTAGAAGCGCCGCACAGTTTTGCGCACAATGGAGGCGATGAATTTGCGCAAGATCAAGGAGGGGAGAAAATATAGGCGTCAGCGTCTCAATTCCCATACCTTTAGAGTGCAAGAGACCTCAGCAAGCAGCACAGGCCAACCTAATTGGAATGTGTCTGGTTGTGGCCCTAAGCGCCATCTGGTTGACGGTGGCTTTCAGGCAATCGCGACGCTCAAGCCATCGCGTGGGACGTATCGCCGGTCGGTCCCAATTGCGGAAGTCGGCCGGCGTATGATTGGCGATTAATACGCTGTCCCAAACTACGTCCGCTAATTGAGGGAAACCAGTCGAAGTCGCATTCGTTCGTGAGTACTCGAGCGTGGCTTCGCCTGTCGGGCGGTAAAGCGCGGGCCGGAAGTGACGGCGGGCTAGAGGTCCGCAAGGAACGAAGACCAACACTCGAAAGGAGCAAGCGCACGAAGATTCGAACAATCATCACATCTACCTGCGCCGCCCTCGTTTTCGCCACGGCCGGCCCTGCTTCCGCCCATGATGGCGAAGCGGAAAAAGCCAGGAAGACTTTCGAGGCGGCCATTCCCAACATCCTGGGCAATCGCTGATCGCTGTGGAGGTCGAATACGGGCCGGGCGCGGCCTCTCCGTCCCACACCCACGCGAAGTCGGCTTTCATCTGCGCCTATGTGATCTCGGGCGCGATCGAGTCGAAGGTGAATGACGGCGAGATCCGCATCTATCGTGCAGGCGAGAGCTGGTCCAAATCGCCGGGCGCGCACCATTCGATCAGCCGCAACGCGAGCAAGACCGAGCCGGCAAAGCTGCTCGCTGTCTTTGTCCTCGACACAAATGACAAGGCGCTGACCACACCGATCAAATAAACCTTCGGACGTATGAGATGAATGGAACGCGTCGAACCTGAATAGGACGATAAATACTGTAGAAAGAGCGTGCGAAATCCTAGTTGGATCGCATGGGTAAGGGTGTTCCGCTTAGACGTGATGAAACTAATTCGCCAGTGCTGGGTATTTGTCAAAGCTCGGAGCAATCTGCATCACTCCGCACGGTGAAGGGCATGGCCATGCCAGAGGCTAAACCGGATCGCCTTTTAGCGTTCTCGGACGGTGTATTCGCGGTTGTCATCACCATACTTGTACTCGAACTAAGGCCACCTCCCTCTCCTAATTTTGAAGCGCTAATTTCGCTTTGGCCGACAGCAGTGAGCTATGCCGTCAGCTACCTTTTTATCGCAATCGTTTGGATCAATCATCACCACCTGTTGCGCTACGCCGACATGGCGACGGGGCGTCTGATTTGGGTGAATTTTTCACACTTGTTTGCGGTGTCGCTTATCCCCTTCTCAACAGCGTGGATCGCGGACACCGATCTCGCAGGTGTTCCTGTTTCGCTCTACGCTGGGGTCTTCGCACTTGTGAATGCGACGTATCTCCTTCTTTGTCTAGAGATCGTCGATCGCCACCATGGCGATGAAGTGCCGCAACGCGAGCGGATGACCATGCGCATCCGCTCGTTGTTCACTCTTTCGATCTTTGTGGTAGCCGGAATCGTTGCGCCTAGGCACCCGGTAGTTGGCATGGCGCTGATCTGCTTGTGCCTCATTGTTTATCTCCGACCAGAGGCGCCGGGCCTTCACGCGATCGATAGAATCATGGCGACGAAAGATAATCCTCCGAGCTGAGGAGCTCGGTGCCATCATCACTCGCGTCCATGACGGTCACGCACTGCAGCTAATTGACGATCAAGCGACAGCGGTCCGGCGCCGCCAATGCAAAGCGCAATCAACGCAGCCAGATAAAGCAAATCGGTCTCGTAACCGGGCTGGCCAAAATGGGCACCAGTTGAATCGTAAGATTGCAGCTTGATCGAGCCAAATCCATAAGGAAGATGAACGTAAGCGTTGCGACGAGAAGAACGACGATCATCGGCACCGCAGCGAGGGGAATAAAGGCGCCAAACAAAATCAGCAGGCCACCAAAAATCTCGATCGCTATCGTCGCCAAGGCAAGAAGATCGGCGAAAGGCATGCCAATCGCGTGAAGGATGCCGGCGAAGTTTTCCCAGCCGCGGGCAAGCTTGGCGTACCCGTGTTCAATGAACCCGAGTCCTACAGCGAGGCGAAGCGGAATAGCGTACCACTCGGTCGGAATCGGAATAGGCGATATGCCAAACTTAGCGAGAAAGAGGATAGTTTCATAATGTCCTGCTTGTAATTCCAGTTACAGCAGTCCTTCGTTCGCGCACCGTCGATCGTTACAACGGCTTGGTCCCACTCCTGATGCCATTGGATGCGGCGTGTTTGCGGTAACCCCGTTCCTGTAGCACCCAGGTATTGCCATCCAGGTCCGAGAAATCGGCGAAGCTGGCGTAATCTCTGCGCGCGGGGTCAAGCCCGGGTGAGAAACTGCCGTCCCAGGCATCGATGGGGAACTTGTGTCGAATCTCGCCGACCTCGACGCCACGTTCGAGAAGGCGGCTCCGCGTTACCTCAAGATCGGTGACTACAAGATAGACGTTGCGAAGGGAACCAGCGGGTGCGTCGGTGATGCCACGACCGATCTGGATCGAACAGTTGGAGCCCGGCGGGGTGAGCTGCACGACGTGGAACGCATCGTTCGGTGAATAGTCGACATCGAGCGTAAATCCGACGTTATCGACGTAGAACCGTAGGGCTCGCTCGACATCGCTCACCGGCACCGGGATCACCTCAATTGAAAAGTTTATTGCTGTGCTAGTTGTGTTCATCGCGCTCCTCCTCGTTGACGGTGCGATGTCTGCGGCCCTAATCGGCCACTTCGGCCAGACACCTTTAAGCGTGCCGTTACGCTGCTTGAGGCAAACTTAGATTCCCGTCAGGATTTATAAATCGATGACGACGTCACCGGTTGGTTGCGAACAACAGATGAGAAGATTGCCATCGGCAGCCCGCTCGAGTGGAGCTGGTTCGTATGCGACCGCGCCTGAAACAAGCCCGCTTTCGCAGTTGTGACAGACCCCGGTTCGGCACGACCAGCGGACGGGGACGTCGCATGCCTCGGCTAGCTCCAAAATGCTTTGGTAGGCTGAAGCCTTCCAATGCGCGGCAATGCCACTTCGCGCAAACGATACGAGCGGGCCAGTGTCGGCGTCCGCCTTCGGAAGATGAGGAGCTCGGGCCACAGCGCCGACGATGCCCGGAGTCATCGACTCGCCGCCATTGAAGATTTCGACGTGAATCCGAACGGGCGCTATGCCCGACGCCGCAAGCGCCTCTTTCATATCCGCCATAAAGTGGGCCGGACCGCAGAGGTAAACATCTGCCTCGCGCGGAATGCCGACCTCGTCGAAGACCGATCGCGAGAGGTGACCGGCAGCGTCGAAATCCTTACCCACCCTGTCTTGCGAGCCTGGCCTGCTGTAGCAAACATAGCTGCGGGCGTGGGCGAGCGTCGGCATCAGCTGGCGGACCTCCGCGGCAAACGGATGATGCTGTCCGTCGCGCGCCGCATGAAGCCACAACACCTGGCGTGTCGAATGTTTCTCCGCTAACGCGTACAGCATCGCCAAGACCGGCGTCGCTCCAATTCCCGCGCTGAGCAAGACGACTGGCCGCTCTCCGGACTGCAGAATGAAGCTGCCGCGTGGCGAGCTGACATCAAGAACATCGCCCATCCGCACATGGTCCCTCAGGTAGATTCCAGCCACTCCGTTTGGCTCGATCTTCACGCTGATTCGATAGTACTCTGTCGAAAGAGGACCCGAGAGCGAGTAGCTGCGAAAGATCGGCGGATCGCCGCTAGCCCGTCGAAGACGCAAGACTACGTACTGACCTGGCAGAGCGGATTCCAGCGACTTACCATCCGGATCCTGCATCGATAGAGAGAGAACATCCGTGGACTCCTGCTCGATCGCCGCCACCGAGAGCGGCCGAAATCCTGGTGCCGCCGGATGCGCAGCTGCTGCCGGCACGAGCCCCGCGTTGACACCTTCCGCGCTCGTGTGGTTCTGGAGCAGTGCCTCAAACGATGCGCGCCATCCTGGCGAAAGCGCTTCGATCCGCAAGGCGCGTTCCAATTCATCAGGCGTATGCCGGGGCGAATAGAGGAGCGCGTTAATCTCGCGGACAGTCATCCGCTCGCTCACCTCTCCCGCTTTCACGATTTCGTCGCCGGCACTCACGTCGCCTTCCTGCAAGACGCGAAAGTAGAATCCAGGCAGCCCGCTCGACGTTAGCAATGCCGGCATCTGAGGCTCGTTCATCCGAATGCCGACGCGGTAGCAGGTCACGCGAGGTTGAGTGACCTCGAACAGCGCGCTGCCAATTCGATAACGGTCGCCGATACAAACGGTATCGTCAGGCAACCCCTCAACGGTGAAGTTTTCGCCGAACTGTCCGTAGACGAAGTCGGTCCTCTTCAGCCGCTCCTGCCAGTAACGATATGATTCGATCTGGTAGGCGAAGACGGCCCGCTGCTCGCCGCCGTGGCCAGCCAAGTCGCCTTGACCATCTCCGTCGAGATTCAACCGGCCAACTCGACAGCGGCCAGCTACCGGAGACTTCCAGATCCCCGTGTGTACAGTGCGATCCTTCCATGCGATGTCGCGCGGAAGTCCGACATTTACCGATAGTAGCCGAGCCATGTTGCTACCCACTCACAGCTAGTCGCTTACGGGCGCTCGCTCACGGAGGTGTGGAGGGCGGATCGCCTCTTCGACCGTAAGATTGCGATCGGGGCCATGCGGAATCACCTCTTGACCTGGCTCAAGATGCAGCTGGGCATCATCAAGGTGTACCGAGACGATATCTGGCTCGAAGGATACCAAGTTGGATATGCGGCCGACTTCCGGATAAGCCTCAGGGTACGACCATGCCGCCAGACGTGCCTCACCGATGGTGTAGTAGCTGCAGAGCCCTTTGTATGGACAGAAGGTCTGGAGCTTGACGGGAGTGAGGGCGGACTCGTCGACATCGGCGCGCGGAACATACCAGCGCGGCGCAAATCCCGACTCGTAAAGGGCGAGTGGCCGCGTCGTATCCGCAATGGTTCGGTCAAGATGGCGAACCACTAAGTGACGGGAGCTCTGACGGATATCGATGCGGTGGTAGCTGTCAGCGGCATGGCCTGCGATCCGTTCGTCCTCTTCGTAGAAAGCCTCCATGGCCTGCCAGGCGAAGGCGACCCGCCCCTGCAGCTCGCTCGCATAGGACGGCGGGCCGGTATGCTGCCATGCACCTCGTGATACGACGTTCTCACCTGCCCGCACCGCATACCAGGAGGTCGGCCCGAGAGCGGGGTGTTGAGCGGTATGCTCGGTGCGTTCTAGTGTGTGCGGAGAAACGTCGGCCTCCGGGAAGTAGGCTACGGGGTAACGGGCGGGTTCGAAGAGCAAGAGGACGTCCTCGCTATCTGCGATCCAGTTACCCCCGAAACGCACACGCATACGCCGCCGCAAAGGCTCGGCGTACAATAGGTTTTTGGGCAGCGGTTCGTGTACGAGGAACCGGCCGATTGCCCCGGTCGAGAGCGGACCTTGCTGCCAAGACAGTCCCACACTCCCTCCTGCATAGCTTTCGTTATCGAGGCTAGGCAAAAATCCGCCTGCTGCTGCAAACAAGGGTTCCGGACCAAGGTTCCGTGAAGGCACGGCCTTCAGGGGTGACCTCACTTCGATGCGCGAAGATTTAACCAAACCAAATTCTGTCAACTTGCCGATCAAATCGGAGGCGACGGTGAGACTCTAAGCAGAAGAAGTGACTTCATCCGCTTCTCGGAGAACTTCGGACCTGGAACGTCGACTTCAGAGCGGCCGCGGCCGGGTCTTCATATGAATAATCCGACCACTTTCACGGCAAATGCGACCCAAGGGTTGCTAGTTCAGAACGACAATCACACTTTTTTATTCCGGCGAAAACAAACCGAGTGCCGAATTCAGAGCCTGAACTTCGGCGGTTGCCATGCGGGATTTTGAATGAGGTTCGCCGCGACGCAATAACGATGCAATCCGGCAAGGACCGGCGCCTTTTCGGAACCAAATTTCGGCCCGATCGCCCAGCCGGCAACCCGCTTCATCAGGGCTTCGCGCTCTTCCATAGCCATGTCGTCGATGCAGCGAAAAACTTTTTCGATCAGGTCGACGGCGCTTTCGCAGTCGCTCACCGCAAACTCGGGGGCGCGATGCGATGCCAGAAGGTCGGAAATACGCGTATACGGCTGTCTCTGTTTCATAAGCGCATCCTACTGAAGAATACGCGTGCCCGTAATTGTCGGAAACGACAGGCCGCAACGTCGGTTTCGTTGCTCGGCGTTGAGAACGCGCAAATGGGCCCGCCACTGCAGGCGGGCCCGTTTTTGTTTTCCGACAGTCGCTACGATTCAGACGGCGATGAGTTGCTGCGCGACCGCTTTTGCGACGGCCTGAGTCGTTGTCGTGCAATTCAGTTTCTCTCGCGCGGAATTCAAGTGGAAGCGCACTGTACGTTCGCTGATGCCGAGAATGACACTTGCTTCCCAAGCCGATTTGCCCGCAGCCACCCACCGGAGGCAATCGAGTTCTCGCGCTGAAACGACGAGAGCTTCGGACGTATCCACGCCGTTGCGACGAAGCATGTGACAATGGAAGTATTCGCCCAAGATCTTGAGCTCGGTCGGCTCCGGCGCAATATCGTCATCGAGTTCATCAGTGGCGGACGAGCGTTCGAAACCAAGGATGGCGAACTCGCCGCGTCGAGATGTGAGTTGCAGGGCGCCGAAAGAGTCATCGTCGTTGGATGTTGCTTTGCCGTCTGATTGTCTGCGGGCCATTTCGACGGCGCGGATTTCGGCAAGGCGCTGCATTGGGACGGCCCTACTTGTGATTGCTTGACTCGCCATGTCACCGGAGAACGAGCAATGCACGAACGAGCCACTGGAAAAGCGCGGAATGTTTACGCACAAATACCAGATATTCGAAAGCCTATAGATCTCGCGCGCGGCCAAAAGGAACGCGACGCCCTTGTCTCTTTCAACGACCACGCTTCGATCGTCCACCAGCTCTGATAAGATTCCCGCCAACATTCCGAATTTCCAATACGCCTACTTTGCCGAAGTGTTGAACCGAAGCGCGCGTACGCTTCGTACATGCGATTATTTTTCTCTGAAGGCCCGGGAGAAGCTGCCCATGACGGGTTCCATCAGGTAGTCGAAAAAAGTCCGTTCTCCCGTGCGAATGTAGAGATCCGCAGGCATGCCGGGCGTCGGCTTGAAATTGGGCGCCTTGGCCTTGACGTCCTTTTCGTCGAGCTTCACGCGAACGATGAACGAGCCCCGATCGGTCGTTTGCGGCGTCTCTGTCAGCATCGACGGACGATCCGATATGGTGTCAGCGGAAAGATAGATGACCTTCCCATCGACCATTGGCGTAATGCGCTGATTCAATGCCGAGAGACGCACCGTTGCGGGCTGCCCTTCCTTTACGTGCGCCACCTGATTTGGGCTGATACGCCCCTCGATGATGAGCTCATCGTTCACAGGTAACAGTTCCAGGATGGTGCTGCCGGCGGCGACGACGCCACCGCGCGTGTGCTGGTTGAGCTTTACGACGATGCCACGAACCGGCGCTCTTATGTCTGTTCGCTCGACGACGTCCTTGGCGGCGCGTATCTGCTCCGTCACGTCGTCAAGATCGGATTCCGTCTGTCGCAACTCTTCGACGGCTTTCTGCGTCACTGTCGACTGGATCGATGCAATTTGTTGCTCGGCGCGTGCGATCTGCTGGCGGCTATCGGCGACGCGCCCGACGAGTTCGCCGAGTTGCCCGGTCAGCGCAGCCTCGTCGCGTTGAACCGCATAGACTTCCGTCCTGCGAATGAGATCGCGAGAAAGCAGGGCATTTTTGGCTTTGAGCTCTTCGCCGAAGAGATCCAGGCGTTCTTGCGTCGCCTTGATCTGCGCCTGATATCCGGCAATGCTTTCCTTGAGACCGGCAATCTCTTTCTGCAATACTGCTTCTTCGTTCTGTGTTTTCTTTCGCCGCGATTCGAGTTCAAGCTGCTGCCGGCTGATGATCATTTGCACGTCCGGATCGTGGACGTCGATGTCGGACGTGGAAGGCAGAACGAACGTCTCTTTGTTCGCCAATTCCGCCTGAAGGCGTGCCTGCGTCGTCACCAGCCGATATTTCCGCAGAACGAGCATACGCAGCTTGGCTTGCGCGGTGGTCGGATCGAGCCGAACCAGGATCTGTCCCGCTTCGACCAGATCACCTTCCTTGACGGCAACCTCGCTGACGATCCCACCTTCGAGATGCTGGATCTGTTTATTCTGTCCAGCGGCGACGAACGTTCCGGAGGTGACAACCGCGCCATCCAGTGGCGCCGTCGCGGCCCAGGCACCGAATCCTAGTCCGCACACGGCGACCACGCCCAACCCGATCAAGCTCGGGAGACGCGAGCTCTTCGGCACCGTTTTGTGCCACTCATCAATTCCAGGACATCCAAGAAGCATTTTATTCCCCTGACGCATACCGTTGCAATGCGGATGTGTTTGCGAACCTTCTCAAGCCGACGCCGTCGCGCTTGCCTGACTGACGAGGCGATGAAGCACATCGCGTGGCGCGCCGAAGCCTTCCATTCGGCCCGACCGCAGGACGAGAACCTTATCGACGGTGTTCAAAAGCGCCGGACGCTGTGTAATCAGCACAATCGTTACGCCGCGCTCCTTTGCCTTCTTCATGCTATCGGCCAAGGCCTTCTCGCCGACCGCGTCAAGGTTGGAGTTCGGTTCGTCGAGCACGATCAGCGAAGGATTGCCGAAGAATGCGCGTGCCAGCGCGATGCGCTGTTTCTGCCCGCCCGAGAGAGGCGCTCCATTGCGATCAAGCACGGTTTCGTAGCCGGCGTTGAGCTGGCACACCATGTCGTGGACACCCGCAACGGCAGCCGCGTCGTAAATATCCTTATCCGGGAGATCGGTGCGAAGCCGACAGATGTTCTCTTTGATCGTTCCAGGAAAGAGCTCGACCTCCTGCGGAAGGTAACCGGTGAACTCGCCGAATTGGCGACGGTCCCAATTGCGCAGTTCCGTTCCGTCGAGCCGGACCTTGCCAGCCGTCGGGAAGACACAACCAACCAGGATTCGGGCAAGCGTCGATTTCCCGGAACCCGAAGTACCGACAATTGCGAGCGACTCGCCGGGATTGAGTTCGAAGCTTAAGCCATTCAGGACCGGCTCTCTCGTTCCGTGGGGAATGTAAAGGAGACGTTCGACACTGAGCTTTCCCGCCGGACGGGGCAGCCTGAGCTTTGACTTCTCCTCGTTGATCCCTTCAAGCGCCGTCCTGACACGGGCATAGGAGGCACGCGTTTGAATGACGGAACGCCATCCCTCGATCATGCCTTCCAGCGGCTGAAGTGCGCGGCCGCCGATGATCGACGCCGCAATCATCATGCCGCCCGTCAGTTCGCCCGACAGAGCAAGATGCGCGCCCCAGCCGAGGATCAGGATCTGGGTCACCAGACGCGCGAACTTCGATGCGCCGCTGATCCAGAAGTTCCGGTCATGGGCGTTGATCTGCATCGCAAGCGCGGGAGCCTGTTCGCGCCCCCAATGTAGAATGCTTTCGTTCAGCATCCCCATTGCGTTTATGACCTGCGCATTGCGCGCGAGGGACTCTGCGTGCGCGTCCGCCTTCGACGAGAACGTTCCGGCCTTTCCGAGAGGCCCTGCGGTTGCCGTCTGATTCAACAGCGCGATCGTGAACAGCACCACACCCGCTGTGAGAACAATTGCGCCAAGGTCGGGATGGATGAGAAAGATGACCCCAAAATAGAACGGCGATAAGGGTGCATCGAACAACAGGAGCATCGTGGGGCTCGACAGGAAACTGCGCACCTGGTGCAGCGCCCGGAGCGCCTGCAAGCTACCCCCCTCGCCTGTCGGCGCCGACATAACGATGCCCGCAAGGATGGGTCCGCCAAGAATGACCTCCATCGACGCGGCAAGCCGTCCGAGCACCTGGCGACGCAAAATGTCCAGGATCGAAAGTGTGGCTAGCAAGCCGACCGCCAGAGCCGAGAGCATCAACAATGTGTCGAGGCTTCGGCTTGTGAGGACGCGGTCGGAGATCTGGAACAAGTAGATCGGCATCGTGAGCATGAGCACGTTTACGAACAGCGAAAAAAGCGCGACGACCGCAAATGTTCGCCGCGAGCGAGTGCGCCATTGGGCAAGTGGATCGACCCGACGGTCCTTTTGCGAGGCGTGCGTTTCGTGTGCGGCCGCGGCGGCACTTTTCCACTTGCCGATTTCAGCGCGTAGTTCCGCGAGACGCCGCAGAGCGGTGTGTTGTCCATCCTGGCCTACTGCAGACTGCGCCTGTTCTTCGCGAAGCCGATCAAGCTCTACGACAGAGCCCTCTTCGGCTTCTTCGATCTGCTCTCGTTCGCTTCCGGCAATATAAAGATTATTCATTTGTGGGCGTCCCCTGTTGACTGCACGCACTGCATCGAGCTTCGACTAACCGAACAGGCCCAGATGCAGATGAGAATGCAGATCATCGAGAACGGGGAGATGCACAGGCTGGTCGCTGGTGTGGTCGCCGGAGTCGGACGTGGTGTTCGTCGCGTGCGAGCCGATTCCGATGGCACTTGCCACGATCGTGGTGATTCCACCGGTATCCGTCGACGTCGGAATCGACACGCCAGTGTCGTGTGTCGTGTCGCTCATGGCCAGGTTGAATTGCGAATAACCGGACGGGTTCGCAACGCTGTCGTTGGATGCAATCGTGTCGGGGGTATCGGCCGCAAAGGAGAGCGAGCCGGAGGACGAGACGCCCAGGCTGTGCAAAGTGCCGCCGAGCAAGTCGTGGAGACCGCTCGTGGCGTCGGCCGTTGAAGCACCTGCAGAGTCTGCAGTGCCGAGAAGACTTGTCACCGGCGACGTCAGAGTATCGAGACTGGCCGATGCCGTAACGCTATGGACGACGCTATCGGCCAAGCCGGCGACAGTCTGAGGAGCGTCCCCAATCACGTCGCCGAGCGTGTGGATCGTCGTGTCGGCAACGGTCGTTACAGTCGATGTGAGATCGGAGGCCAAAGGCGCAACGTCACCGACGAGACCGCTGACGACATGCGTTGCCGCGTCGGCAACGCCGCCGAGCGTGTGGATCGTCATATCGGCGACTGTCGTCACGGTCGATGTGAGATCAGAAGCCACAGGCGCAACGTCGCCAACGAGATCGGCAACCGTATGTGTTGCCGTGTCGGCGACGTCTCCGAGCGCGTGAACCGTCGTGTCGGCAACGTCCCCGAGGGTATGGATCGTCGTATCGGCGACCGTCGTCACGGTCGATGTGAGATCAGAAGCCAAAGGCTCAACGTCACCGACGAGACCGGCAACCGTATGTGTCGCCGTGTCGGTAACGTCGCCTACGAGAGACGTGACGGTGCTAAGTCCGTCGCTGACAAGTCCGGTGACTGCGTGGGTCGCGGTTTCAAGTGTATCGCTAGCTGCCGACGTCACACCGCCGACCGCCTGAAGCACCCCGTCAGTGAGGTTGCCCGCCACATCTGTTACCGTACCGAGCGTATCGCCTGCGACATGCGCCAGGTTATCAACGACGCCTGTCGCCGCGCCAAGAGTTGTATCGAGCGTCGTCGCGACCGTTCCGGTCAGGCCCTGAGCGAGATGTTCGACACCTCCAGCCAAGCCATCGACGAGGCCACCAGCTGCACCAGTTACCGTGCCGAGCGCATCCATCGCGAGGTGCCCCACGTTATCGACGATGCCTGTAGCTGCGCTGAGAGTTGTGTCGAGTATGGTCGCGAGCGGCGCGGTCAAATCCTGAGCGAGATGTTCGACGCCTCCGACAACATGGTCAACGGTATCGACGACCTGGGTGACGGCCTCGGTCGCGCCTTGAACGGTCGTGTCTACGATATTGATGACAGGAGCAACAACTTCCGTGACATGCTCGACGGCTTCGACGACCGGATTCACGACTGTATGAATCACATTTGTGACGTCATGACTGTCGACGTTGACGTAGTTGTTGACGGTCGTAGACGTCGTGTTGTGGCTGTCGAAGGAATAGTAATTATTGATTGCATTATATGAGGCCGATGACCCCGCGTAGCTGGCGAAGCTACCGCCTGTCGATTCCAGATGCGGCTGCGCAACGGGCATGTTGTGAACGGGAACGAGGTCCGGGCCCAAGTTGTGTCCGTCAGCGATGGGATTGAGGGCTACCTTGGGGGTGGCCGCATGACTTTCATTGGCAGCCGGCATCGATTCTAGGGTAAGATGTTGCATCTCCGGCTGCGAGCCGCCGGAATACGAATTTCCACCATCGGAATGGGAGGCATCGCTATGATCGCTGTCGGCCGTCGCCGCGTGCGCCGATCCGCCGATGATTTCGGTCGCGGTCAAGAAATTCGCGAGAAAGAATGACCAGGTGAGAAAGCTCCACATGCCGCGCTGGCGCCCGACGTGTGGTACCTCCTTGTCGAGCAACATTGCACCAGCTTTTTTTGCTCGAGAAAAAAATGCGTTCCCAAATTGCATTGACATGTCCGTCCTCAATGAATGGAACCTAGTTCTCCGCGTCATTACTGACTCGGTAGTCGGCCGGGCATTTGCGCCCGGCCGGTTGTCTTCATGCGTGGTGAATGTCGTGCCCCACATCTAGGTGCCCGAGATCGAAGAGGTTCAGCGTGTTCGTCAGATGATCGAGATCGAGGTTGCTGGCCACAATGTCGTGGATCGGCTGCGCGTGAAGCACTGCGCCCACGTCGGACAGATCCACCGATGCGAGGTTGTGCACGAGATCGCCGGCCTGACCCGAAACGATTGACGACACATTGCCGACGAGATTGGCGGCAACGTTGTGGGCGATGTCGGAGACGTTCAGAACGTTGAGGTCTCCGGTTCCGAGCGACGCGATGTGAGAGACGACGTCGCCAATCGAACCATTTGCAAGTCCTGCATCAGCGATGTGGCTGAGCACATCTCCAACAACAGTCGTCGCGTTGGCGCCGATCGCGCCATTTGCGATATCGCCGACGACGCCGGTGATTGGAGCGGCGATGTTCGTCGGAAGGCTCGCCGTAATGCCCGACAGATCGCCGCTGCCGATGTGGCTGAGAACGTCGCCGACGGTGCTTCCGAGGTTCGTCGTGATATGATCCAGGTTGCCGTTTCCGACGTCATCCAACACGTTGGCGACGACCGGCAGATTTGCCGTCAGGTTCGACAGGTCGCCGTTCGCGACATGGCCGAGAATGTCGCTCGCAATATTGGTGGCATTGCCACTCAATATGTCGGAAACGACCGGCACGTTGAGGTTCCCGACATCGCTGACCTGCCCCAAAAGGCCGGTGGCAATCGGCAATACATCGCCGACAGTCGCCGTCAGATGAGAGAGGTCGGCAATATTGACGTTTCCGAGGACGTCGCCGGCAATCGGCAGAACGCTCGCCGCGATGTTGCCGACGTCCGCAACGTTGAGGATGTTATTCCCGTTGAGGCCCGAGAGAACATCGCCAACGTTGGGCGAAAGCACATCACCAATCGTCGTCGTGACACCGTTCAGAAGGTCGGTGCTCAGATCCGGGCTCAAAATGTCGCTAACATTCAGATTATTCAGAACGCTGGGATTGAGGACGTCGTGCACAACGTCGCTGATGCCGAGATTGACATCGCCAAGGTTCAGCGTCGGGCTCAGAATCTGATCGTTGCTCAGCACGTTGCCGACGGTGTTGCCGCTTAAAACGTCGCCAAGATTGAGAAGCGTATTGCCTGACAAGACGTTGTTCAGCGAACCATCGAGAATGCCACCGCCGATTAGCGATACATTGGTCGTATCGTGACTGTCGACTGAGCTATTATCGACGGTCGTAATCGTCGTTGTCGTGTTGTGGCTGTCTGTCGACGAATAGTTGTTGGTTGTCGTCGTCGTGACGTTGTGGCTGTCGTAGGAGTAATAGTTGTTGGTCTGTGTCATCGAATTACATGGCTCCGGTGGGCAATCGCAATCGGAAGGCGGCGGCGGTGGGGGGCAGTGTTCCGGTGGCGGTGGATTGGAACAGTGCTCCGGCGGAGGCGGCGGCGGACAATCCGGGGGCGGAGGGCACGTCGGCGGCGGGCAATGCGGGGGCGGCGGAGGATGATCGGGCGGGGTACAGTCCCATAACGTGATGCAGTCTTGCGTCATGTTCAGTTTCCTCTGTCAGGAAATGAATGTTGAGGACCTGAAAGGTGAACCTCCGACCCCTGACGGACGTCCTGCTGTAAATTTCCGAGTCCATGCCGTTGACCTTGCCGAAAAAAGCAAATCGACGAAGCTGTTCGAAACGACAGCTCAATTCCGGCAGTTGATTAAACTTTTTGAATAATTTTTAACGTGACGAGAGAAGGCGCTTTTCGAAAGCGATGTGCTCAATAGGTTTTCATGCAATTATTGATTTGTATCTTTTTTGAATGAAACAATTCGATCGATCGGAGAAAAGTGCTTGAATAATTTTGTGCCAAATCGAGGCGCAGATTGCGCTCAAACCGCATCAATTGATGCGACTGCGACCCGCGAGACCGTTGATTGCGAGTTCGGCTATTAGCGCGACATCCGTGTAACCCCCCGCTCCACAAGCGCCTGTACTTCCGACGCCAGGCGCGCATGGTCGTCGGTAATTTCATTGCTGTTATGATCCGTCGAAAGACCGGGCCGCTCACAGGCAATCTCGAACGATTTCCTCATAAGAGAAAGCTCGAGCCTTCGTAGCTTATCGAGTGTCATGGCGGTGCTGGCCGCTAAGGACGTCCGTGCGAATTGCGAACACCTCGGACCCAGGGGAAGCCCGAGGTGTTCGCGTTGTCAGCCGGCGCGAGGACGGGGTTCGCGTGCTGGCTCGAAGAGATTCGCAACGCCTGCCTCGTTTCACAACTGTCAGAAATGACATTCTCTCCACACAAGATGGTCACGGAGTATTTCAAGCCTCGACTTTCGCGCGCATTCAATTGCCTGTCGTATTCGCCAGGACCGCTCGGCGATGCCGTTCAGCTATCCTCATGGCAAGCACCGCAGCCATCCAGTCGTTTCTATGCCGAAGTCCAACGATCCACCTTCCAGTGCACAGCATTCTCTCTATGTTATCGAGGATGTGATGCGGTCAATTCGCTCCATGAGCATACAAGAGCGAGAAGCGTTCATGCGTATTCTCGAGCTTTGGATAAACGACGATAAATTCGGGTTCGAAGGCAAGTATGTGCTAACGAGTCTCGCCAATACTGCAAAGCGGAGTGTCTGCGCGAAGATCCCGGCTGGAACGCGCACAACGAACCAGCAAAAATTAAAGACCCGCCGAAGAACGCGAAGTAAATGTCGGTCCTGCTGAGAGACTCAGGAACGTCGAAGGAAGCTTTTGCCCCCGCCCGAAGTTTCGACCCAGCGCAGATGCGGATCGTGCAGAGTGGTAAGGATAAAGAGGATTTGTTGGGCAAGTCATCGCTCGAGATATGGGCGGGCCGCAATCCGATGCTCCCAGGATCCACCGCGCTCGATATGATTGCAGGCGGACGCTACTGGCATCAGGAGACGGATATTACCGGATCTCTCGTGGTCGATCCCTTGGTTCGTGAAACCGCACGATCCGGATCGGTGGATTGGGTCGATCCCTTTGTAGGCATGCGATTCCGCAACCAGATCGGGCCAGGTGAAGAACTTATGATACGCGCGGACTTCGGAGGCTTCGGTGTGGGAAGCGATTTCTCCTGGCAGGTCCTGGCGACGTACAACTGGCAGATATGCACGCTCTATGGCCATGTCCTCGATGGCGGGTACCGCGCGCTGTCGGTTGACTATTCGCAAGGTTCGGGGACATCGAGATACGAATACGATGTCCTTCAGCAGGGTCCAGTCATCGGCTCCACGCTGCACTTCTGAAAAAGAAGAGAGCCGTGCTCAAATGCGCAGACTCTCAGACGTCTACTTCAATCATAATCTAGCCGTCGATCGATATCGGAATGGTGCCATCAACAGCTCATTGCGATGATGATGCTTAACATCGCGCCCAAACGCAACGACGGAAGTACGGCCAGCCCCGACTGGCTGCGCAATGTCTACTTCCTATGCCATACTGCGATTTGCATACGGATCAAAGAACGCCGGCACCAGCGTTGAACAGATCGAACGTTTCTACGCGCGCAATCTGCCGCTCTTGCCGGGGCTCGCGAAGAATCTATAGAGCTTTGGGGAGTGATGATCTTGACGCGGGAAAGCCCCGATGTCAGCTAAGGGCTAAAAGCTGACCTGAATGAGCGCAGCATGTCCAGACAATCCGTGACTGCTTTGCCGAGAAAGCCGACGTTGATGTGATGTCAGCCGCTTAGCCGCCGGCTCTCCTGATGCGTCTGCTATGACTTCGACAGCGGCCCAATCCTCCAATAAAAGGATCTACGCGAGGCCCCAGCCGGTGACGTCGATCACCTGACCAGTCACACCGACCGAAGCTGGGGAAGCGAGAAAGACGACCACATCCGCGATCTCGTCGCGCTTCGTCCAATTATTGGTATCCTTCGGCTTGATCATGTTGACGTTCGAAGCCGTATCGACAAGGCCCGGCCCAACCGCATTGACTCGAATCTGCGCGTCCTTGCCTTCCAGTGCAAAGGTGCGCGTCAGTGCAACAACCCCTGCCTTGGCGACGTTATAAGGCAGCATATTGGACTGAGCCAGGCCAGCACGGGCGAAGTTAATCACGGACCCGCCACCAACTTTTGCAAGATGCGGAAAAACCTCGCGCGTAAGCAAAAACGCACTGAGTACGTTGTTGTTAACTTCGCGCGTCCATTCCTCGACCGTCACTTCCGCCGACGGCTTGTAGACGGTTAGCCCGCCGGCGAGATTGACGACAATATCGATGCGCCCGAAAGCAGAGATCGTCTCCGCTACGGTGCGCTTCACGTCCTTTTCATCTGTCATCGACGCGACGATCGGGATGGCGTTAGCTCCTTCCGCCTTCAGCTCCGCGGCCCGCGCCACGACGTTTTCCTTCGTGCGCGCGCACAAGGCAAGCGACGCCCCGCGAGCGGCAAGCGCCTTAGCAACCGCCTGTCCCACCTGTCCGTCGTGACTTACACCGGTAACAATGGCTACCTTGCCCTGTAGACTTGCCGTCATTTCGCACCTCATCTCTATCTTTCGCTGTCGCCAGTCGTATGCACAGATCAAGTCTGTCTGAGCGCTCACACGAGATTCCATGTTGTAGATGTCGGCAACCGTCATGTCAGCGCCGAAAGCGCGCGACTTCTTTACTCGCTCGTTGACGGCATGCTTTCACATCAAATCCGCTAGCCCAGCGCGTCATAGCCGCTCCCCGTATAAAATTCAAAGTTAGCGCCGGCTCTCGATTCCAGAAGGCGTGCCCGTCCGTCCAGAGATGCACGATGCGGGTTTCATCGCGCCGGCACCAGTGGCACAGATTCGGAATGATGACGGCATACAGATAGGAAGTTGAACGATGAAGGCGATCGTGGTGACAGACCCAGCTGCGGGAACGGCGGGGATGAAGCTGGTGGAACGACCCGAGCCGCGCACGAAGATCGACACCGTCTCGACGCTCGACGAAGCCTTCGCCGCTTTCAACCGGACTGCGCGACGCAAGGGGAAGACGATCATCCGCGTTCGTCCATGACGACCCGGAGTGAAGCAACCGGCACCATCAGAATACCTGCAGCTGGCACGCTGAACAGCCGCGGCTCGGGTGTGCGATTTTGATATCTAGCACGTTAATAACCTCGGAGAAAAATATGCGACTTTGCGTTTCATATGCAGCGTTGATGCTGGTTGGCGCCTTTGCAACGCCTGCTTCGGCGAACGAAGATGTTTTCAAGCAGACGGCCAACCCGGATCAATGGGCCCGCGTTGAAGGTGATTACGCCGCTACGCGCTATTCGACACTCAATCAAATAACTACGGATAACGTCGGGCAGCTGAAAGTCGCGTGGACGTTTTCTACGGGCGTTCTTCGTGGTCACGAAAGTGCGCCATTGGTAATCGGCAACATGATGTACATGGTGACGCCGTTCCCCAATACCGTCTATGCGCTCAACCTTGACGACGATCACAAGATCGAGTGGTCCTATACGCCGAAGCAAGATCCAGCTGTGGTGCCGATCATGTGCTGCGACGTCGTCAATAACGGCGTGCAGTATGGGGAGGGCAAAATCTTCCTTTACCAAGCAGATACGACACTCGTCGCTTTGGATGCCAAGACCGGAAAGGAACTCTGGAAATCGGTGAACGGCGACCCCAAAAAGGGCGAGTCGGGCACCATGGCGCCGCTCGTCGTCAAGGATAAGGTGATCGTTGGCATTTCGGGCGCTGAGTACGGCGTGCGGGGCCATGTCACTGCTTACGATATGAATTCGGGCAAGCGCGTTTGGCGCGCCTATAGCGTCGGTCCGGACAACGAGATTCTTTTCGATCCAGAAAAAACGATGTCGCTTGGGAAGCCTATTGGAAAGGAATCCTCTCTCAATACGTGGAACGGTGATCAGTGGAAGATCGGCGGCGGCACGGTGTGGGGGTGGTTCTCGTATGATCGCGACGCGAACCTCTTCTACTACGGCACCGCTAATCCATCGACATGGAACCCCACGCAA